>Ga0265797_10000392_pt1 | contig 80842 bp, 69 predicted proteins | sample P2T30metagenome_FD_192433 | JGI IMG/M metagenome (GOLD analysis project Ga0265797, IMG submission 192433) | Plant litter microbial communities from East Loma Ridge, Irvine, California - P2 T30 | ecosystem: Environmental > Terrestrial > Plant litter > Unclassified | place: USA: California... | reverse complement strand
GGCAACAACGGCGTCGGCTTGCCCTCTACCCAGGCCCCATGGTCGCCCATGAAAAACGGCGACAGCGGATGCCCGCTCTGCCCGCCCGGCATATTGTACAAACCCTCTTCTTCCCGTCCCGGCGACACGATCAGGCGCTCGGACTGGCCGAACTTCGGCCCCGCCACGCGCGGCATGTGTGCGTCGCCCGCCAGCTGGTCGGCCGGCGCGGCCAGCCAGGGCCGCAGCGCGGGCACGGCCATGCTGATCGGATGCGCAACATCCACCGTGTTGCGCGCTCCCCAGGTGGCTTGCGCCAGCGGCGTGCCGGCGTCCTGCAGCGCGGCGATCGCGCGGTCGACCGCCGTCAGTTGCAGCGCCTGCCAATCGGCGTAGCCTGACGGCAGCCAGCCGGCCGGCTGTTCGTCGAGCAGGCGCGCCACCACCGCCGGCCAGCGCGCGCTGGCGGCGGCGGCACTGGCTTTCGGATCGAGCGCCTTGAGCTGCACATTGGCCCCGGCATACAGCAGGTCGTGCAGCGCCCACATGAAGTCGCGCGCCAGGCGGTAGCCGACAGAGTTCACGCTGGCCCGGCCGTCCCAGCTCGTCTCGAGCAGGCGCCGGAACTCGGCCCGCTGCGGGCGCCCGGCCAGCGCGTTGGCGTCGAGCGCAAGCAGCGCGCGGTCACGCCACGCGCCGATCAACAGCGCGCGGTCGTCCAGCGCCGCATCGAATGCGCGCCGCACATCGGTCTGAGCGCCCAGCGCCGCCACGCGGTCGTGCAGCTGGTGGTTGCGCATCCCCAGGTCGTAGCCGCCGTCGCCCAGCAGCGCATAACCCTCGCCCATCAACTGGCGGCTGTTGGCGGTCGTAAGCTGGCCGTTGGCGGGATTGATCACGCGCGGGTACGCCGCATAGGGCAGCGCGCCCTTCCAGGTCGGCGTCGCCGCATCCGGCGGCAGCGGAAACGTCGTGTCGTTCGCCGCCGTCGCGCGCTGCGGCAGCAAGCCGGCGATCGTCCAGCCGATGTTCCCACGCGCGTCGCCGGCCACGAAGTTCTGGGCCGGGATGCCGTCGCTGGCCGCCGCTGCCAGCGCCGCATCGAGCGTGGCGCTGGACTCGAGCTTGAGGTGATTCATGTTCAGCGCCGCCGGATCGTGCGCGATCCAGTGCACAGCGTAGCTGCGCCCGGCGACCTCGCGGATCGGACCCAGCGACGTATCGCGCACCACCATGCGTTCGGCCGGCGCGCCTTTTACCAGGATGGTCTCGACATATTCCTGCGGCGTTTCCCAGGTGCCCGCCACCTTGACCTGGCCCGGCCGCGCGGCGTCGGCGCCCAGTTCGACCAGGTCGAGCGCATCGGCGTAGCTGTTGGTGAACGCCCACGCCACCTGGCCATTGCTGCCGACGATGACCGAGGGCGGCGCGCCGGGCAGGCTCACGCCCACCAGGCGGCGCTGCCCGCCGGGCGCGCTCGGATCGGGAAAGCGCAGCGCCAGCCGGTACCAGATGTTCGGCAGTTGCAGGCCCAGGTGCATGTCGTCGGCGACGATGGCCGCGCCGTTCGTGCTGCGGCTGCCGGCCAGCGCATAGTTGTTGCTGCCGACCGAGTCGGTCACGTCCAGGCCGGACAGCTTGATGGGCGCGCCCGGCACGAAGCGCGCCACGCCCCACCAGCGTGGCGCGCGTGCGGGCAGCGGCGCCAGCTCAGGCGGCGCGCCGTCGTCGAGCGTCGTGTCGAAGTCCGTGGCCTCGGGCAGCAAGAACGCCAGTTGCCCAGCGTCGCTGTGCTCGCGCAACCAGCCGCGCGCCAGTTCGCGCGAGGCCTGCATGCCTTGCAGGTCGATGTACATGGCCCAGACGACAAGGAGGGAATCGGCCCCGTGCCACGGCCGCTGCCCAGCGCCGGTCAGGGCGTATTCAAAAGGCCGCGCGCCAAGCGCCGCCAGGCCTTCGTTGACGCCCACAGCGTAGCGTTCCAGCAGCGCGCGTTCCGGCGCGGGCAGGCGCGCGAACGTCGCCTGGGCGCGGGTCTTGAAGCGATGCAGCCGGTTGGCGCGATCGAGTGGCACGGCGCGCGGGCCGAACAGCTCGGCCAGTTCGCCAGCCGCCGTGCGGCGCAGCAGATCCATCTGGAAGAAGCGTTCCTGGGCGTGCACGAAGCCGGTTGCATACGCCACGTCGAGCCGCGTGGCGCCCGTGATCAGCGGTACGCCGCTCGCATCGCGCTCGATGCGCACCTCGCCCGTCAAGCCCGCGATCTGGCGCTCGCCGTCGAGCTGCGCCAGGCTGGCGCGCAAGAACAGCCACGCGCCGAGCAGCACGAGCAGCACCAGTCCCAGCAGCGCGCCGATGGTGCGCAACGTCCATTTCTTCCATCCCTGCATGTGATCCCCCTGATTGCTGCGTATGTTGCCAGAAAAACCTTTCGACGAGCATCAAAGAGCAAGAGGCGGCGACATTCGCACCTTTGATCTGGATCATATCCGCACCCGGTTCAGATTCTAAGCTGACACTGCGTCACCAGCGCAGTAGCACAAGGAGAGCCCCCATGTTCACCGCCGTTCGCAAGCATTGTCGCTCGTTGGCCATGGCCGGCCCGGCCTTGCTGGCCGCGGCCTGCTCGACGCCCGCCGAGCGCGCCGCGCGCATGCAGGCTGAAATGACCCAGCTCATCGCCATCTACGGCCCGGCCTGCACGCAACTGGGCTACGCCGCCAACAGCGATCCGTGGCGCCAGTGCGTGCTGCACCTGAGCATGCGCGAGGAATTGCAGCGCATGGGCAACAATTCCGGCGTGTATGGCGGTTGGGGACCGGGCCGCTGGCATGGTGGCGGGTATTGGGGGCCGTACTGGTAACGCCACGCATAAAAAAAACGAGGCCCGTATCGACAGGCCTCGTTCGGATATCGCCAGCACTGCAGCAGGCGGCGGATTACGTGCTGCGGCGATCGAGCATCGCGCGCGCAATCGTGCCCGCGTCGACATATTCCAGCTCTCCACCGACCGGCACGCCGCGCGCGAGCCGGCTGACCTTCAGGCCGCGCGCCTTGAGCATCTCGCTGATGTAGTGCGCGGTGGCTTCGCCCTCGTTGGTGAAATTGGTGGCCAGCACCACCTCACCCACCACCTCGTCGGTGGCGCGCGTCACCAGCTTTTCCAAGTGCAGGTCGCGCGGCCCGATGCCGTCCAGCGGCGACAGCCGGCCCATCAGCACGAAATACAGGCCGCGCCAGGTGAGCGTCTGCTCGACCATCAACTGGTCGGCCGGCGTCTCGACCACGCACAGCAGCGTGTGATCGCGTTCGGGATCGGCGCACAGGTCGCAGATCTCGACATCCGAGAAGGTATTGCACTTGACGCAGTGGTGCACCGTGTCGACCGCCTGGTACAGCGCGCGCGACAATTGCGCCGCGCCCTCGCGGTCATGCTGCAGCAGGTGAAACGCCATGCGCTGGGCCGATTTGGGTCCAACGCCGGGCAGGCGCCGGAGCGATTCGATGAGAAATTCGAGGGATGTCGACATGGGTGGCTGAATAAAAACAGCCTGCCGGCTTGGCGCCGGCAGGCTGCATCATCCTTGCATCAGAAAGGCATCTTGAAGCCAGGCGGCAGGCCCGGCATGCCGGCGGTGACGCCGCTCATTTTCTCGGCAGCAGTTGCCTCGGCCTTGCGCGAAGCGTCGTTGAACGCAGCGGCGACCAGGTCTTCCAGCATGTCGCGGTCGTCGCCGAGCAGTGACGGGTCGATGGTGACGCGCTTGACGTCGTTTTTGCAGGTCATGACGACCTTGACGAGGCCGGCGCCCGACTGGCCTTCGACTTCGACCAGGGCCAGCGCTTCCTGCGCCTTCTTCATATTGTCCTGCATGGCTTGCGCCTGTTTCATCAAGCCTGCGAGCTGGTTCTTCATCATGGTGTGGTTCTCCAAATAGGGGTTATCTGAGTTGATTCAGGCGATCTTGACCGAGCCGGGCACGACGAACGCATCGAAGCGTTGCTCGAGTTCCTGCACGAACGGGTCGGCCGCGACCAGGGCCTCGGCCTCGCGCTGGCGCGCTTCACGCGCCGCTTTCTGTTCGGCGCCGGCGGTGTACCACACCGGGCCGATGTCGGATTCCACGCTCACGCGCAGATGCGGGAAATGTTCTTGCAGCGCCGCCGCCAGCTTTTCGCTGTTGCCGCTGGCGCGCAGCGTGTCGACCGGCACGCGCAGGCGGAACGTGACCGCGTTATCGTTCGTCTCGCACGCGATCAGTTCGGTCTGCAGGGCCAGTTGCTGGGCCACGCCGCGCAGCGGCAGGCTGCCGGCAAGCGCCGGCCAGTTGCCGTCCCAGTCGATCTCGGGCACCGGCGTGATGACATAGGCATGCGGCGCCACGCGCGGGGCGCGCACGGCCGGGGCCACGACCACGGCCGGCGCGGCCTCGGTGGTGACGGTGGCCACCGCCGTGTCGTCGGAAAATTCGGTGACCCATGAAGGCACATCGTCGTCAGCCGGCTGCTGGGCGCGCATCGTCGGTTGCGGCGGCGCAATGGCTTGGGCTTGCGCCTGCGCCGGTGCGACGGACTGCGCCACGGTTTGCTGGCCGCCGCTTTCCCACGGCGGGGCCGCCTGGCTGCGCGGCGCCGCAGGCATCGCGGCGCTTGGCCCCGGTGCTGCAGGCGCTGGCGGGCGTGGCGCTGGCGGCGGTGGCGAAGGTGGCACTGCGTCGGCCGCCGGCTCAGGACGCTTGTTGCCGCCCGCGCGCATGCCCGAGCCGGCACGCGCCGCTTCGAGCGCCGCATTGAGCGCGGCCCGCGCCGACGTCATCGGCGGCGCGCCGGCAGCGGCCGCTGCGGCGACGGGCGCGGCAGGCATTGGCGGGGGCGGCGCTGACGGGCGTGGCGCCGCTGCAGCCGCCGGCGCTGGCGAGGACGCGCGCGGCGTCACCGCCGCATGGCTCGCCGCGACGGCCGCCGCTGCGCGCGCGCCAGGCACGTTGATCGGTGCGGCTACCGGCGGGGCTCCAACGTCCGAGCCGCCCTGGCCGGGGCGAAAGGCGAGCATGCGCAACAGCGTCATGGTGAAGCCCGCGTATTCGTCGGGTGCGAGACCGATCTCGTTGCGGCCATGCACGGCGATCTGGTAATACAGCTGCACTTCTTGCGGCTCGAACAGGCCGGCCAGGCGCATGATGTCGGCCAGCTCCGGCAAGTCTTGCGGCACCGCGCCCGGCACCGATTGCGCCAGCGCGATGCGGTGCAGCAGCGTGCCCAGGTCTTGCAGCGCGCCGTTGTACGACAGGCTGCGGCTGGCCATGTCGTCGGCCACCGCCATCAGGTCGGCGCCATCCTGCGCGGCCAGCGCATCGAGCAGGCGCACCAGGTACGACCCGTCGAGCGCGCCGAGCATGCCCTGCACGGATTCAAGCGTGACCTGGCCGGCGGCATACGCGATCGCCTGGTCGGTCAGCGACAGCGCATCGCGCATCGAACCGTGCGCGCCTTGCGCCAGCAGGCGCAGCGCGGGCTGCTCGAACGTGACGCCCTCTTGTCCCAGGATGTCTTCGAGGTGGCCGACGATATGCCCCGGCGGCATCTGCTTGAGGTTGAACTGCAGGCAGCGCGACAGCACCGTCACCGGGATTTTTTGCGGATCGGTGGTGGCGAGGATGAACTTGACGTGCGGCGGCGGTTCTTCGAGCGTCTTGAGCATCGAGTTGAACGCGTGGTTCGTGAGCATGTGCACCTCATCGATCATATAGACCTTGAAGCGCGCATTGCTCGGCGCGTAGACAGCTTGTTCGAGCAGTTGCGCCATCTCGTCGACGCCGCGGTTGGACGCCGCATCCATCTCGATGTAGTCGACGAAGCGGCCGGCATCGATCGCGACGCACGCCTCGCACACGCCGCAAGGCTGCTCGGTGATGCCGCCCTGCCCGTCCGGGCCAATGCAATTGAGCGACTTGGCCAGAATGCGCGACAGCGTGGTCTTGCCGACCCCGCGCGTGCCCGTGAACAGATAGGCGTGGTGCAGCCGCCCGGTGCGCAGCGCGTGGCTCAGTGCACGAACCACGTGCTCCTGGCCAACCAGCGTATCGAAATTCTTGGGACGGTATTTGCGGGCGAGGACTTGATAGGACATGCCACGATTTTACCGCAGATGACGGTCGCCGCGAACATTCGGCGGTCGAGCTGGCGCGTGGCGACGGCAACAGGCGCGAGGAAGCCGCACGGAAGCCGAAACCGAGCCGGAATCAAGGTAAAGGAGATACTGAGGGACATACTGAAGAAGGTATAGCGAGGAAGATCGAAAGAGGCGAGCCTGATCTGCGGCACTTGCGGTGAACGGCTTTGGCTGCTTCGTTCCCGACCTGACCAGGTAAACCATGCCACAATGCGCAGGGGCCCGCCAACCCGAATTATACCGCACGCACGCGCTTTGGGGAACTGGGGCGGCGCTTGCCATGCAAAACGCCAGCACCTGCTTTCAGCACCATCCCGAGCACGTCGTTCCCGCGGAGGCGGGAACCCGAGTCGGTCGCGAAGCCACCATCGCTTGCTTGAGTAGCGACCCGCGCAAACTTGGATTCCCGCCTTCGCGGGAACGACGTGTAAAGGCAGCCGGATGAAGACGCCGATGTGGCGGCACAGCCCCCCTGTCCCAACGCTCAGATCCCCAGCTCCTGCCAGATCGCATCCACGCGCGCCTTGACCTCGGGCGCCATCACGATCGGCGTACCCCATTCGCGATTCGTCTCGCCCGGCCATTTATTGGTCGCATCGATGCCCATCTTGCTGCCCAGTCCACTGATCGGCGAGGCGAAGTCCAGGTAATCGATCGGCGTATTGTCGACCAATACGGTGTCGCGGGTCGGGTCGACGCGGGTCGTGATCGCCCAGATCACCTCTTTCCAGTCGCGCACATTGACATCCTCGTCCACCACCACGATGAACTTGGTATACATGAACTGGCGCAGGAAACTCCAGACCCCGAACATCACGCGCTTGGCATGGCCCGCATACTGCTTCTTCATCTGCACCACCGCCATGCGGTAGCTGCAACCTTCCGGCGGCAGATAGAAGTCGGTGATCTCGGTGAACTGTTTCTGCAGCAGCGGAATGAATACCTCATTGAGCGCCACGCCCAGCACAGCCGGCTCGTCCGGCGGTTTGCCGGTATAGGTCGAGTGATAAATCGGATCGCGCCGCATCGTGATGCGGTCGATGGTGAACACCGGGAAACTGTCCTGCTCATTATAGTAGCCGGTGTGGTCGCCATACGGCCCCTCGAGCGCATGCTCGAACCCGCTCGGGTGGTTCGCATCCGGGTAGATATGCCCTTCCAGCACGATCTCGGCTGACGCCGGCACGCGCAATTCGCTGCCGATGGCCTTGGTGAGCGTCGTGCGGCTGCCGCGCAGCAGGCCGGCGAACTGGTATTCGGACAGCGAATCGGGCACTGGCGTCACCGCGCCCAGGATGGTGGCCGGATCGGCGCCCAGCGCCACGGCGATCGGATACGGCTTGCCGGGATTGGCCAGCGCGTGCTCGCGGAAGTCGAGCGCGCCGCCGCGGTGCGCCAGCCAGCGCATGATCACTTTATTGCGCCCCAGTACTTGCTGACGGTAGATGCCCAGGTTCTGGCGCTTCTTGTTCGGGCCCTTGGTGATGACCAGGCCCCAGGTAATCAATGGCGCGACGTCGCCCGGCCAGCAATGCTGGATCGGCAGGCGGGCCAGGTCGACGTCCTGCCCTTCCCATACGATCTCTTGGCATGCCGCGCCCTTGACTTCTTTGGGCGCCATATCCCACACGGCCTTGACGAGCGAACCCATGCCCATGATGTCGGCAAAGCCCTTTGGCGGCTCGGGTTCTTTCAGGCGCGCCAGCACGTGACCGATGCGGCGCAGTTCGCTGACGTCGCTGGCGCCCATCCCCAGGGCCACGCGCTTGGGTGTACCGAACAGATTGGCCAGCACCGGGATCGTGTGCCCGGTTGGCCTGGAAAACAGCAGCGCAGGACCCTCGGCGCGCAACGTGCGGTCGCACACTTCAGTCATTTCGAGGTGGGTCGAGACCGGAATATCGACACGTTTGAGCTCACCCATGCGCTCCATCTGGGCCATAAAATCACGCAGATCTGTATATTTCATCAAGTTTTAAGCTTTTCTTCGGTTGCAGAACATTAGTGAAGCGGCGACGCCAAGTGATTGATTCGACAAGTGTTTCACGCTCATCAATACCTCCTTAATAACTAGAAGTAATATAGAACAGACGTGCTAGGGTTGACTTGATATAAGCTGACCCCTACAATCCGTCCTACTTGATGAGACAGCCATACTTTTTTTGACACAATTCTAGCTGTTCTCATGCATTCACGGGGTCGGGGCCTCACATGTCATTTTAGGAGTGTTTTCAACGGGCGTCTGCCCACTCCCCCGAGACAGTTGTTGAGCCACTGGCACCAGTCCCCATGTTGGACGGCAGCCAGCTGAAGCAAGGCAATGACGGCGTTAGTCGGCCGCGTCGCGGCGACAAACGATTTTCTGATGCACGGTCCAGAGCAACCCACGTAACGCCTCCGGCGCGACGACGGGCTTCTTTTTGCCGCGACAAGGGGAAATTCGATGTTTCATCGTTTTATCATGAGCGCAAAGCTCATGCATTCCATGGCCAGCCAGCCGATCACGATTTCTTCCGTGACCAAAACGGCACGCAGTGTTGCACAAACTGCACGTTCGACCCTGACCGTATTCGGTCTCAGCGCAGTGGCCATGATGGCCCTGATCTACTCCAACGACAGTGTCGCCAAGCGCGTCTCTGAGATGCTGCACCCGCAGCCTGTCGTCGCGGCCGTCGCGCCGCCGGCGCCCGTCGCTAACGTCGTGCCCGCCATGCAGGCCACGGCGCACGCGGTCGCCATTGAAACGACCCACCTGGGCACGTCGACTGCCGCTCTTGGCAACAGCAAGCAGCAGCAGTACGTGACCAAATGGCTGTCGAAGCGTTACCGCGTCGCCAGCGACGCCGCCAATATGCTGGTCTCGACCGCCTACTTGACGGCGCATGACCTGAAGCTCGATCCGCTGCTGATCCTGGCGGTGATGGCCATTGAATCGGGCCTCAACCCGTTCGCCGAAAGCGCCATGGGCGCCAAGGGCCTGATGCAAGTCATGGCCAAGGTCCACCACGACAAGTTCGAGAAAGTCGGCGGCCAGCAGGCAGCACTGAATCCGGTCGCCAATATCCGTGTCGGCGCCCTGATCCTGAAAGACTACGTCAAGCGCACCGGTTCGGTCGAAGGCGGCTTGAAGACCTACGTCGGCGCCGCCGACATGGATAGCGACCAGGGCTATGGTGCCAAGGTGCTCAACGAGTATCGCCTGCTGAACCAGGTCGCCAAGGGCCAGAACGTGCCGGCGATGAAGCGCTACACGCCAGCGCCGGCGCCGATCGTCGTCAGCAAGCAGCCGGAACCCGAAAGCGTCAAACCGGAAGTCAAACCGGTGCCGGAGGCGACCACGGTTGCTGCCAACCCGGTGGTCGCTGCCGACGCACTGGCCGGTCTGTAAGCGGTACGCGCCTTCCGCGAAACCATCGCTGCGGCGGTGGTTTTTTACGGGTGCACGTGGAGGTTGCAGGCGGCGCAACTGACTTGGGTTCCCGCCTTCGCGGGAACGACGCGCTGAGAGACGTAGCCGAAGTCCTGTTCGGTGATGTTCGTGCACCAGTCTTGACGTCGTTCCCGCGCAGGCGGGAACCCAAGTCCCGCGCCGCATCGGCAACCATAAAAAAAAAGCCACCGGCTCGCGCACGGTGGCTTTTTATTGAGGCACGCCCCGATCAGCGCGCCGCCGCTTCGGCCGGACGCAGGCGCTGGGCCAGCTTGTCCAGCACGCCATTGACATACTTGTGGCCATCGATACCGCCAAACGACTTGGTCAGCTCGACCGCCTCGTTGATCACGACGCGGTACGGCACTTCAGGATGGTTCTTCAGCTCATATGCGCCCAGCAGCAGCACCGCGTGCTCGATCGGCGACAGTTCGGCGATCGAACGGTCGATCAGCGGTGCGATCGACTCGCGCAGCTCGACCGACGTGCTGATGGCGCCATTGAGCAGCGCCGAAAAGAAATCGCTGTCGGCCTTGTCGAAACCATGGGCGCTGCGGATATTGGTCGCGACGATGCGGGCCGGTTCATTGTTCAGCAGCCACTGGTACAGTCCCTGGAGCGCAAACTCGCGCGCGCGGTGGCGCGGCGTGCGGTTCTTGCTCGGGTTGGCGTGCATATTCTTGTCAGTCATTGTTCTCTTGCCTTTACTGTTATTCGTCCTCTGGCACCAGCTCGTCCAGCGCCATCAGGAGGTTGGCCATTTCAACGGCGACACGCGCGGCGTCGGCGCCTTTTTCGGCCATGCGTACTTCTGCCTGCTCATCGTTTTCGGTGGTCAGGATCGCGTTGGCGATCGGGATGCCGTAATCGAGACCGATGCGGGTGATGCCCGCGCCCGATTCGTTCGACACCAGCTCGAAGTGGTACGTTTCACCGCGAATCACCGCGCCCAGCGCGATCAGGGCGTCGAACTGTTCGGTCACGGCCATGCGCTGCAGCGCCAGCGGCACTTCGAGCGCGCCCGGCACGGTCACGTGCAGGATGTCTTCGTCGGCCACGCCCAGGCGCTTGAGTTCAGCCAGGCACGACGACAGCAGGCCATGGCCGACATCGGCGTTGAAACGGGCCTGCACGATACCGATGCGCAGGTCTTCGCCCTGCATATTGCTTTCAAAAGTTCCTACCGTCATGACTGACCTCTTGTATTAGTTGTTTTGTATTCGTTGGATTGGATGGTTCAGGCGTCGGGACGTGGCACGTAGCCCGTCACTTCCAGGTCGAACCCGGTCATCGACGGCATCTTGCGCGGATTGGCCAGGAGCTGCATCTTGCCCACGCCCAGCGCGCGCAGGATCTGGGCGCCGATACCATAGGTGCGCAGGTCCATCGACGCGGCGCGGGCCCCGAGACGGTTGCCCTTGGCATCCTGCGGCGCCAGTTGCGCAAACAATTGCTCAGCCGTTTCGCCGCAATTGAGCAGCACGATCACGCCGGCGCTGCTGGCCTTGATGGTGCGCATGGCCGATGCCATATCCCACGAGTGGGTGGTGGCGCGGTTTTCGAGCAGGTCGAGGATCGACACCGGCTGGTGCACGCGCACGAGCGCTTCTTTCTCGGGCGACAGGTCGCCATGCACGAGCGCCAGGTGGGCCGAGCCGCTCGGGGCGTCACGAAACGCCACCAGCCGGAATGTGCCCGCCTCGGTCGACAGCGTGCGCTCGGCAACGCGCTCGACCAGACATTCGTTCTGGCTGCGGTAATGGATCAGGTCGGCAATGGTGCCGATCTTGAGATGGTGTTCCTTGGCGAACTCGATCAGGTCGGGCAGGCGCGCCATGGTGCCGTCTTCCTTGATGATCTCGCAGATCACCGAGGCCGGCGACAGGCCGGCCATCTGGGTCAGGTCGCAACCGGCTTCGGTGTGACCGGCGCGCATGAGTACGCCGCCCTTCTGGGCGCGCAGCGGGAAGATGTGGCCCGGCTGGACCAGGTCGTCGGGCACGGTGCCTTTATTGACGGCGACCTGGATCGTGCGTGCACGGTCGGCTGCCGAGATGCCGGTGGTCACGCCTTCGGCCGCTTCGATCGATACCGTGAAGTTGGTGCCGAACGAGGTGCCGTTTTTCGACGTCATCATCGGTAGGGCGAGCTGGTCGCAGCGTTCTTCGGTCAGGGTCAGGCACACCAGGCCACGGGCGTGGCGGATCATGAAGTTGATCGCCTCGGGCGTGACGAAATCGGCTGCAAGCACGAGGTCGCCTTCGTTTTCGCGATCTTCTTCGTCGACCAGGATGACCATGCGGCCAGCGCGCAGTTCGGCGACGATTTCCTCGGTGCTGGAAATGGACATACAGATTCCTTGAAACGGGGGTTTTGCGTAATCCGCTATTTTAAAGGATTTACAGACTCCCAACCGCATTCGCGATGGCAGCAAGCCCAAATTGCCAGCACGGAGCGCCCCTGGCGTCAACCGTGCGTTGCCAATAGACAACCACAGGTGACCTCGCGCCATTAAATTGCTAAGCTAGTTAACTCGCCAGGCAAGCCCGTGGCACGACTGCACCTAACTGGATTATGATTAAGACATTATTGCCGTATTTACCCGTCGTCCGCGGCAGTCATTTCCACGGAGTAGCCATGCCGGTTGTCCTTCCTGTTCATTTCCCCGGCGCCACCGGCAGCGGCGGGCTTCGCTGATGGCCACCATCCTGATCGTCGACGACCGGCCAAGCAACCGCAGTTACCTGAGCGCCCTGCTGGGCCTGTCCGGCCACCGTATCCTCGAGGCCGAAAACGGGGCCTGCGCGCTGGCCATCACGCGCGCCGAGCTGCCCGACCTGATCATCACCGACATCCTGATGCCGACGATGGACGGCTACGAATTCGTCCAGCAACTGCGCGCCGAACCGGCGCTGCATGACACGCGCGTCATCTTCTTCTCGGCCGTGTATTCCGAGCGCGAAACGCTGGCGATGGCGGCCCGCTGCGGCGTGACCACGGTGCTGGGCAAGCCGGCCGACCCGCACCGCATCCTCGAAGCCGTCGACGCCGAACTGGGCGTGGCCGGCGGCGCGCCGGCGCCCTCCCCCAAGGCGTCGCAAGAGCACGAGCGCGAATTGCCGTTCGACCTGGGCGCACGCCTGGGCGAACTCGAACGCATGTGCATGATGCTCGTGGGCGAGCGCCGGGTCGAGGCACTGGCGGCGGCCTTTGTCGATGCCGCGCGCCGCGTGCTCGACGCCGATTGCGTTGCCGTGTGCCTGCTGGGCAGTTCAGAGCGCAGTGTGCGTCACCTGGCCACGTACGGCGTCGACAGCGCCCTGCTGCTGCCGACGGCGCTGGCTGAACACGACCTGCCGGGTGTGCTGCTGCGCGCCCGCGCGCCGCTGCGCCTCGACGCGGACGACACGCTGCTGGCCACGCTGCCCGCCGGGCACCCGCGCGTGATGCACCTGCTTGGCCTGCAGGTGCACGACCTGCAGCACCCGCTCGGCTGGCTGTACTGCACGCGCGCCGAGGGCGCGGCGCCGTTCTCGGACGAAGAAGAACGCTGGGCCACGGCCCTGGCGGCGCAGCTGGCGGTGGCCTACGAAAACCTGAACCTGTACGAGGTGGTACAGCACCACGCGGCGCAACTGCAGCTCGAGGCGATCGCCCGCGCCGATTCCGACGCCGCCCTGCGCGACAGCGAACACCGGCTGGAACTGGCGCGCCAGGTGTTCGACAGCACGCAGGAAGCGATCCTGATGACCGACGCCGATGCCAATATCGTCGCCGCCAATCCGGCCTTCGAGACGATCACCGGCTACGACGAGCCGGATGTCATGGGCAGGAACCCGCGCTTCATGCGCTCGGGCCAGCACGACGCCGCGTTCTATGCCGGCATGTGGAACTGCCTGGAAAAAGACGGCCAGTGGCGCGGCGAAATCTGGAACCGCCGCAAGAACGGCGAAATCTACCCGGCCAGCATGAGCATCAGCGCGGTGCGCGACGACGCTGGCACCCTCACCGCCTATGTGTCGGTATCGACCGACCTGTCGGCGTTGAAGGCTGCCCACCACCAGCTCGATTTCCTGTCGAACCACGACGCGCTGACCCAGCTGCCGAACCGCTCGCTGTTCAACGACCGCATGAGCCAGGCGCTGGCCGCGGCGCGCCAGGATGCGAGCCAGGTCGCGCTGCTGCTGTTTAACGTCGACCGGCTCTCGCGCATCAACGACAGCCTCGGCCACTCGGCGGGCGACACCTTGCTGCGCGAAGTGGCCCGCCGCGTGAGCGCGCTGGCCGGCCCCACCGATACCGTGGCGCGCCTGTCGGGCGACGAATTCGTGCTGCTCATGACCGATTTCGACGACACCGACGACGTGATCTACTGCGCCCAGCGGCTGATCGACGCCGTGGCCGAGCCGCATTCGGTGGGCGGTCACGACCTGGTGGTCACCGGCAGCGTGGGCATCAGCATCTATCCGCGCGATGGCGACGCGCCGGGCGACCTGCTCAAGGCGGCCGACGCCGCGCTCACGCATGTCAAGGACTCGGGGCGCAATGGCTTCAGGTTCTTCAAGGGCGAGATGAACGCCGAAGCGCTGCGCTGGCTGGCGCTCGAAACACGCCTGCGGCGCGCGATCGAACGCGACGAATTGTCGCTGCACTACCAGCCGCAAGTCGCGCGCCAGGATGGCGCGCTGGTCGGTATGGAAGCGCTGCTGCGCTGGAAGAGCGCCGAAATCGGCAACGTCTCGCCGGCCGACTTCATCCCGCTGGCCGAAGACACGGGCCTGATCCATCCGATCGGCGAATGGGTCATTCGCCAGGCGTGCTTCCAGAACAAGGCCTGGCAGGATGCCGGCCTGGCGCCGGTGCGGGTGGCCGTCAACGTCTCGGCGCACCAGTTCAAGGCCGGCTCGGTGGTCGACGTGGTACGGGGCGCGCTGGCCGACAGCGGCCTCGATCCGCGCTGGCTCGAGGTCGAACTGACCGAAAGCGTGATGCTGGGCGACAGCAGCGCCGCCGAAGCCCAGATGGCCGAGCTGCGCACGCTGGGCGTATCGCTCTCGCTCGACGACTTCGGCACCGGCTACTCGTCGCTGGGCTACCTCTCGCGCTTCCCGCTCGACAAACTCAAGATCGACCAGACCTTCGTGCGCAATATCACCAGCGAGCAGCGCAGCGCCGCCATCGCCCAGGCTACCATTGCGCTGGCCAAGGGTCTCTCGCTGTCGGTGGTCGCCGAAGGTGTCGAGACGATCGGCCAGCGCGATTTTCTCGGCTCGCTCGGCTGCGACGTGATGCAGGGGTATCTGTATGGCCGCCCTGTTCCGGCGTCCGAGATGGCCGGGCTGCTGGCGCTCGGCCGCGTGACGCTGTAGGCTTTGCGCTGTCTTTGCGCTGTCTTTGCGCTGCATTTGCGCCATTCTTTAGCGCAGCCTTAAGGCCATCCGTACGAGGGCGGGCGCCCTGTAAAATGCAGGGATCAAGTCACCGGGAACACCCAATGAGCAACAAATTTGTACGCGGCCTGCTGCTTCCCGCCGCGCTGTGCGTGTTCTCGCTGGCGCACGCGGGCCAACCGGGCCTGCCTGCGCCGCAGGGCAAAGCGCCGGCGGCGGCTGTCTCGAAAATGGACGCGCTGCAGCTCGACGCCGTGATCCCGGTCGGCCCGCAGGTCAAGGTCGGCAAACTGGCCAATGGCCTCACGTACTACATCCAGCGCAATGCGCGCCCCGAACACAAGCTCGAACTGCGCCTGGTCGTCAAGGCCGGCTCGATCCTGGAAGACGATGACCAGCGCGGCCTGGCCCACTTCGTCGAGCACATGGCCTTCAATGGTTCCACCAACTTCCGCAAGCACGAGCTGGTCTCATACCTGCAGTCGATCGGCGTGGGCTTCGGCGCCGACCTCAATGCCTACACCTCGTTCGACGAGACCGTGTACATCCTGCCGATTCCAACCGATAAACCGCAAAATGTCACCAAGGCCTTCCAGGTGCTGGAAGACTGGGCCCACGGCGTGAGCTTCGACACCGACGCAGTCGACAAGGAGCGCGGCATCATCCTCGAAGAAGCGCGCCTGGGCAAAGGCGCGGCCGACCGCATGGGCAAGCAGATCTACCCGCGCCTGTTCAACGGTTCGCGCTACGCCGAGCGCCTGCCGATCGGGCGCGAAGACGTGATCCGCAATTTCAAGCCTGACGCCCTCAAGCGTTTTTACAAAGACTGGTACCGGCCCGACCTGATGGCGGTGGTCGTCGTCGGCGACATCGATCCGGCGCAGGCCGAGCGGCTCGTCAAGAAGCACTTCACGCGCCTGAAGAATCCGGATGCGCCGCGCCCGCGCGACTACGCCACCATCCCGGCGCGCGCCGACACCGAGGCGCTGGTCGTAACCGATCCGGAAGCCGACGGCAACTCGGTATTGATCCGCTATCCGGTGCAACCGGTGCGCGACCTGGGCACCGTGCGCGCCTATCGCGAAGAGCTGGTGCAGGGGCTGTTCGCCTCGATGCTCAGCGCGCGCCTGGCCGAAATCTCGCAACTGCCCGATGCGCCATGGTTGGGCGCGAGCAGCTCGCTCGGCAAGCTGACCCCGCGCTACCGCGCGTACAACGCGTCGGCTGCCATTGGCCCGCGCGGTGCGCAGCCGGCCATCGCCGCGCTGGTCCAGGAAAACGAGCGCGCGCGCCAGCACGGCTTCGGCGTGCAGGAACTCGAACGCGCCAAGAAGAATCTGATGCGCACCTACGAGCAAGCCTGGAACGAGCGCGCCAAGAGCGATTCGGGCACCTACGCGGCCGAGTACATCCGCAACTTCCTGCAGGACGAAGCGATCCCCGGCATCGAGACTGAATACCGCTACGTGCAGAACCTGGTGCCTGGCATCACCCAGGCCGAGATGAACGCCTACGCGCGCAGCACCATCCCGCAAGACTCGGGCAAGCTGGTGCTGTACACGGGCGTGGACAAGCCCGATACGCCCACTGGCCCGCAGTTGCTGGCGGCAGTGGCCGAGGCCGCGCGCCTGCCGGTGGCGCCACACGACGAAAAACTGCTGGCGGCGCGCCTGATGGAGCGCCCGGCCCACCCAGGCAAGATCACGCACGAAGAACACGACAAGGCGCTGGGCCTGACGCGCCTGACGCTGTCCAATGGCGTGAAGGTGATCCTGAAACCGACCGACTTTTTGAATGACCAGGTGATCCTGAGCGCGGCGCGCCCCGGCGGACAAAGCCTGTTCCCCGACCAGGACATCCTCAACGCGCGCTTTTCGAATGCCATCGTGGCCAGCATGGGCGTGAAGGATTTCACGCCGCTCGACATGCGCAAGATCCTGGCCGGCAAGGCGGCCGGCGTGACCGTGGGTCTGGGCAGCTACACCGACGTGATCGCGGGCGCCTCGGGCGCGACCGACATCGAGACCATGTTGCAGCTGCTGTGGCTGAAGTTCGCCGACGTGCGGCGCGACGAGGACTTGTTCCACGCGTACATCGACAAGCAGGCCGAGATCGCGCGCAACGCCAGCGGCCAGCCAGGACGGCGCTTCGGCGACGCCATCGTCTCGGCGCTGTTCAACGACCACCCGCGCGCACCGCGCTCGCTCGACGCGGACGAATACGCGAAGATCAACCTCGATCGCAGCATCGCCATCTTCCGCCAGCGTTTCTCGAGCGCAAAGGACATGACGTTCATCCTGGCCGGCAGCTTCGATGAACAAGCGATCCGGCCACTGTTGGCGAGCTACCTGGGCACGCTGCCCACGCCCGCCATTCCGGTGGCCTTCCGCGACGTGGGGCTGCGCCCGGTGACGGGCGTGGTCAAGCGCGAAGTGCGCAGCGGTACCGAACCGAAGAGCACGATCTCGATCAACTTCACGGGCCCGGCCGAGTTTTCCGAAGCCGAGCAGTTGCGCCTGTCGGCGCTGATCGAAGTGACCAACCTGCGCATCATCGAGGTGCTGCGCGAGAAGATGGCAATGATCTACGGCGGCGGCGCCAGTGGTGCGCTGAGCAAGATCCCGTACGGAAACTACTCCATTGGCATCAACCTGCCGACGGGGCCTGAGAACGTCGACAAGGTCGTGGCCGCGACGTTCGCCGAAATCAAGCGCCTGCAAGAGAACGGCCCGGATGCGGCCGAGCTCGAGAAAGTCAAATCGGGCTGGATCCAGAACCACCGCCGCTCGCTGCGCGAGAATGGCTACTGGGTGGCCAACCTGCAATCGAGCCTGACCGAAGGCACCGATCCGGCGTCGATCCTGAAAGTCGAGCAGCAGGTGGGCGCACTGACGGCGCAGGACGTGCAGGCGGCCGCGCGGCGTTATTTCGATACGAAGAACTATGTGCAGGTGGTGCTTAATCCCGAGGTGGCAGCCAAAGCGGCATCCGTGGCCAAGGCGCCTGTTGCCGCCAGGGCCGACTTGCCGGACACGCCGGGCAGCTGATCGGCAGGCGCCCCGGCCGGTTGCTCGTGCGCCGGCGTTGTCGTCTATACTATGCAGGCACGGTTGGGGCCGGCTGCTCGGCACGTGCCGCATCGTGCTTCGGCCGATGTACAGATCAACGCCGGCGCCAGGCATCTTGGCGCTCTACTGGTGACAGACCATGAGCATTCCAGACCAACCGGTGCACCTGGCCGGCAAGCCCCTCACCCACGCATGCCACGCCTGCGCGTTTTTTCATACCGATGAAGAAAAGTACCGCGTGCTGATGCCTTTCATCCTCGAAGGTTTCGAGCGCGGGGACCTGGCCGCCCATATCGTCAACCCGGTGCACCGCGCCGCCCACCTGGCAGAGCTGGCCCACGCTGGCGTGGATACCGCCGCCGCCAAGGCCCAAGGGCAACTGGCCGTGCGAACCTGGGACGAGACTTATCTGCAGGATGGCAAGTTCGACCAGGAGCGCATGATTGCCGCGCTGCTGGCGCTGATTGCACCCGAGAATGCACCGCCCGGGAAAATCTCGCGCAACATTGCCGATATGGCCTGGATGAACGGCGCCCGCCCTGACGCCCAGCAAATCGTGGAATACGAGGCGCGCCTGAACCAGGCGCTTCCCCACCACCACAACCCGATCGTGTGCACGTACGACCTGACGCACTTCGGCGCCGACGTCGTGATTGACATCATACGCACCCACCCGATGGTCATTATCGGCGGCATCCTGCAAGAAAATCCGTTCTTCGTGCCGCCCGAGCAGATGCTGAGGGAACTCGAAGAACGTTCCCTGGCCAGTGACACGCCGGCCGGCGCCCCGCAATAGACCAGCGCACCGGCATGCATTCACACGACGAGCACCGCGCAGAGATCGATCGCCTGCGCAAGACCACGCGCGACCTGGTCGCGATGACCACCCTGCCCGCGGTCTGGGGCAACCTGCCGCCGGAGGGCGTCATCGACAGCCTGGCGGGCGTCCTGCTCAGCACCCTTGACCTCGACCTGGCCTGCATCCGCCTGCCCGGCAAGGGCGAGATCGATCCGATGGAAGTCATCCGCAGCAGGCGCGGCGGTCCCGACGCCATGCTGCCTGCTGCGCGCACTGTGCTCGACGCCGCCATGCAGTCGGCCCACGTGCATGGCGCCTACCCGGCGGCGCGGCAGCACGGCGGCGCGCCGCTCCTGTTCAGCACGGCCCGCTTCGGCATTGGCAGCGACCTCGGCGTCGTGGTCATCGGGGCGCGCCGCGCCGGCTTCCCATCCGAGCACGATCGCCTGCTGTTGGGCGTGGCCGCCAACCAGGCCACCGCCATCCTGCAGCGCCGCCTGGCCGAAGGTGCGCTGGCGCGCAGCGAAACGCGTTTCCTCGACCTGGCCAACGCGGCGCCGGCCATGCTGTGGGTGACGGAGCCCGACGGCAGGTTTTCGTTCCTGTCGCGCGCCTGGCACGAATTTACCGGTGACGAAAGGGGCGCCGATCCCGGTATCGGCTGGGTGGCGGCGGTGCATCCGGACGAACGCGCCATGGCGCAGCACTCCTTTCTCGCCGCCATTGCCGGCCGGACTGAATTCAGCGTCGAGCATCGGCTGCGACACGCCGACGGCGACTATCGCTGGGTGATTGTCACCGGCAGGCCCAGGCGTGCCGATGCCGGCGTGTTTCTCGGCTTCGTCGGCAATCTGTTCGACATCAGCGACCGCAAGCTGGCCGAGCGAGCGCTGCACGAGACGCGCGACATGCTCTCGACGATGTTCGACGCGTTGCCGGTGGGCGTGGCGGTGGCCGACCAGGATGGCAAGCTGGTGCTGTCGAACCAGGCCATGCACCGCTACCTGCCCACGGGCGTGCTGCCGTCGATGGACGACGAGCGTCATATGCGCTGGCGGGGGTTTCATGACGACGGCCGCCCGATCGAGCGCCCTGATTTCGCCGGCGCGCGCGCGCTGCGCGGCGAGCGCGTCGTGCCGGGCATTGAAGTGCGCTACCTGGGCGACGATGGCGTCGAGATCTGGACCCAGGTGGCGGCCGTTCCGATCAAGGACCGTGACGACATCACACGCGGCCAGGTGTCGATCGTGACGGACATCGATGCCTTCAAACGCACCGAAACGGCGTTGCGCCTGGCCGAAACCCGCCAGCGCGAGCTGTTCGACGAGGTGGCCCGGTCCAACCGCAACCTGAGCGAGTTCCTGGCGGTGCTGGCGCACGAACTGCGCAATCCTCTGGCCCCGCTCCTCACTGGCCTGGAGCTGATGCGTATCGGGCCGTGCGACGCCGCCACGCCGGCCGATGTGCGGGACATGATGGAGCGCCAGGTGCGCCAACTGGCGCACCTGATCGACGACCTGCTCGATATCGCGCGCGTTACCAACGGCAAAGTGGAGATCAGGAAAGCCCGCGTCGACTTCAACACCATCGTCTCGAACGCGGTCGAGACCAGCATGCCGCTGATTGAATCGAGCCGCCATGCGTTCAACCTCGCGTTGCACGACACGCCGCTGCCGGTGCTGGCCGACGCCACCCGCATCGCGCAGGTGATCGGCAACCTGTTGACCAATGCGGCGAAGTACACGCCCCCGGGCGGCGCAATCTCGCTGCGCGTGACGCGCGATGGGCCAGAGGCGGTCGTCGCCGTGACCGACAACGGCGTCGGCATCCCCCGTGAAGAGCTGGAATCGGTATTCGAGATGTTCAGCCAGGTGGGCAGCAACCGGCAGCACGCGCAGGGCGGCCTGGGCATCGGCCTGTCGCTGGTCCGCCAGCTCGTCGACCTGCACGACGGCACGGTCAGCGCGCACAGCGATGGCGCGGGCAAGGGCAGCCGGTTCGAAGTCAGGCTCGCGCTCGACGGGTCGATGCAGGCGCCGCTGCCCGATAGTGGGCCAGCCGTGCCCGCTGAACCGGCGGCGCCGGTGCTGCGCATTCTCGTCACCGATGACAATGTCGATGCGGCGCTGACCCTGTCGATGCTGCTCGAGATGCATGGCCACGACGTCAGGCTCGCCCACGACGGGCAACAGGCGTTGCAGGTGGCGGCGCAATTCATGCCGGACGTGTTGTTTCTCGATATCGGGCTGCCGGATATCTCGGGCTACGACGTCGCGCGCGGCGTGCGGCAGATCCACGGACTCGGGCACTGCGCCATTGCCGCCGTCTCCGGGTGGGGCGCGCCGGACGACCTGGCGCGCGCGAGCGCGGCCGGCTTTGACGCGCACTTCACCAAGCCGGTGGCCTCGAGCCGCGTGCTCGACTACCTGGCGGTAGTGGCCGCGAGCATGCGCTCGACGTAGCGCGCGATCAGGTCGATTTCGAGGTTGACGGGCTTGCCGGCGGCCAGGTGGCGCAGCGTGGTGACTTCGATCGTGTGCGGGATCAGGTTGATCGAGAAACGGCAGACTTTCTGGCCGCCTGCCGCCAGGTCTTCTACCCGGTTGACCGTCAGCGACACGCCGTTGACGACAATGGAACCTTTGTAAGCCAGGAACTTGCCCAGCTCATGCGGCGCATCGATGACCAGTTCGCGCGATTCGCCGACCGGCTCGAAGCTGTGCACGACGCCCAGGCCGTCGACGTGGCCCGACACGAGGTGCCCGCCCAAACGCTCGGCCAGCGTCAGCGCTTTTTCCAGGTTGACTTCACCGGGTGCGTCCAGGCCCACGGTTTTATTCAGACTTTCGCGCGAGACGTCGACCGTAAACGCGGTGGCGGTTTTTTCGGTGACGGTCATGCAGGCGCCGTTGATGGCGATCGAGTCGCCCAGGCCCACGTCGGCCAGCGACAACGGGCCGGCATCGATGGCGAGACGCACGCCGGCGTCCAGGCCGCCGGCCAGCGGCGCGACGGAAGTGATGGTGCCGACTGCGGCGACGATTCCAGTAAACATACGACGTTATTCCTTGTTGGGCAGATCAGTTAATTTATTCGAACTTCAGTTTGCGGCTTCGGCGAAGCGGGCCAGGATGCGCAGGTCGTCGCCCACACGGGTGACGTCATGAAAGCGCAGCTGGCAGCGCTCGGTCAGTTGCGTCAACGGCGGCAGGTCGAACATGCCCTGCCCCGGGCCGATCAGGCTTGGCGCCAGGTAGACCAGCAGTTCGTCGACGCAGCCTTCGCGCACCAGCGAGGCATTGAGCTTGCTGCCTGCTTCGACATGCACTTCATTCACTTCGCGCCGACCCAGCTCGCGCATCAAGCCCGGCAGGTCGACCTTGCCGTGTTGGTTCGGCAGGTACAGTACCTCGTGGCCGGCGGCGCGCAGCGCCTCGGCTTTGGCGCTGGCCGGGCTGTCAGTCATGTTCTCGGTCGCAGCCACAATCCAGCACGGTTCGCCCTGCAGGATATGCGCCGTCAGGTCGATCTCGAGGCGGCTGTCGACGATCACCCGGCGCGGTTGCATCGGCGTGTCGAGGCCGCGCACCGTCAGTTGCGGGTTGTCGGCCTTGACGGTGCCGATGCCGGTGACGATCGCGCTGGCGCGGGCGCGCCAGGCGTGGCCGTCGGCGCGCGCATCCGGGCCGGTAATCCACTGGCTTTCGCCGCCGGCCAGCGCGGTGGCGCCGTCCAGGCTGGCAGCCACTTTTAGACGCACCCACGGCAGGCCGCGCACCATGCGCGAGAAGAAGCCGATGTTCAGTTCCTGCGCTTCGCGCGCCATGATCCCGGAGCGCACCGCGATGCCCGCCGCTTCCAGCTGCGCCAGGCCCCGGCCGGCGACCAGCGGATTGGGATCGACCATCGCCGCGACCACGCGGCCCAGGCCGGCGGCGATCAGCGCGTCCGAGCAAGGTGGCGTGCGGCCATGGTGGCTACAGGGTTCGAGCGTTACATAGGCAGTGGCGCCACGCACATCGTTGCCGCGCTCGGCAGCATCGCGCAGCGCCTGGATTTCGGCATGCGCCTGGCCGGCGGGCTGGGTGTGGCCGGCGCCGATCACGACATCGTCCTTGACGATCACGCAGCCGATGCGCGGATTGGGCGCAGTAATGAATATGCCGCGCGCGGCCCAGGCCAGCGCTGCGGCCATGCCTTCGGTATCGTTGAGAATCGGTTGGCTGTCGTGCGTCACGTGGTCTTTCTTCAATGCGCGTTCTTCAAGGCGCATCCTGCAATGCGCTTTCCTAGGGCGGCGCGGCGGCGCCATCGCAGCCGGCGTCCCGGGCTGGGTTGCACAGGCGCGGGCGCCCGAGCATATTGATTTTAATACGGCGCACCTGGCCGCCATGGAATAGCGAGAGCGTGCCCAGCCGCGACGCGGCGCTGTTGGTATCGCTGCAACTGCGCCCCGCGCCATTGTAGGCGATGTATTGCGGGGCTGCAGGGTTGGTGAAGGAATAGCCTACCTGCACGCCCTGCGGCAGGGCCGCGCGCACGGCGAGGATCTCGTCGCCCGCGCCCGCGTTGCGATCGTTGTCGCGGTCGACGTAGACCGTCCAGCCGCGCGACCAGTCCAGGCCGGCCGCGTCGTTGGCCGTGATGATGACCGGTTCGTTGCGCGAAATCGCCTGCGAACGGGTGAGCTGGATCGCGCTGTAGAGGTCGCTGGCGGAGACGCGCAATTCCTGGCCCTGCACGATCCGGTGCAGGCCGGGCGCCGCCACCGCCGAGGTGATCGCGACCAGCGCGAGCACCACGGCCAGTTCGGCAAAGGACAGGCCGCTGCAGCGGCGCCGCAGGATGGATTGGGCAATCGCTGTCACCGTCACTGTCACTGCCACTGTCACTGCGGGGCCTCTCATGGCCAGCAGCGCGGCGACGGGCCAGTGGCGCCCTGCGCGCCGGTACTGTCCAGCGTCAGCGTGCCGCATTCCGGGTCGGCGAATGCGCGGTTGACGTTGGTTGTGCCGGGTCGGGCGCGCAGCAAGATACACGCGGCGATCGGTTGTCCCGGACAGGCGTCGCCGTCGAGCTCGTAGGCGCTGGCGGCGATGCTGTTACCGATCCAGGCGCGAAACCGGTGAGCGTCAGGGTCACTCGCATCCATTGAAAATGGCATGTAGCTGTGATGCTGCGCGCGGTATTGCTCCTGGCGCTGCATGACGTCGAGCAGCGCCAGCTGGGCTTCGACCCGCCGCGCCTTGACGATCTGGCGCGTGTACGACGGATACGCCACCGACGTCAGGATGCCGAGGATCGCCAGCACGGCCAGCAGTTCGATCAGCGTGAAGCCACTGCCTGTTCGCGTCATGTACGTGCTCCTGTGAAGTTAGTCAGGCAAGTCAGTCGGGTAAGTCAGTCGGCTGCGGCAGCAACGATCACGGACCAGTTGCCGATCTCGCGCCAGCCGACGCGGCGCCCGGACGATCCGTCGGGCGGCTTGCGGTAATACGCCTGCAGCGCGGCCCGGGTCCCGGGCATGCCGCCGACGCCGCGTGCGCCGATGCGGTACAGCTGCCCTTCGCCGGACGCCGGCATCAGTTCGATCAGGTAACGTGGCGGCTCGATTGGCAGGCCGCCCTCACCCGTCGGCAACATGGCGCCCGTGAACCTTCCGTACGCGATGGCCGGCCCATCGGTCTGGGCCAGTTGGGCAAGCTGCCGGTTCGGATCGGCGTCGTGTGCGCACAGGCCGTTGTACGGCAGCGCGCCGAGGCAACCGCCGACGAACGCATCCGCGCTGCCGCCAAGGATGGCATTGGCGCGCGCCGAACCCGGCGCGGCGCCGCCTTCGATATCGCGTTCGGCATCGAACAAGGCGGCTTCTGCCATGTACACGGCCAGCAAGCGATCGCGTTCGTACGCCGCTGCGCGGGCGCTTTGCAGCGCGCCGCGCGCGGACGCAATACCGGTCATGAGGACCGCCAGCATCAGCACGAGCAACGTAATCAGCGCGATGCCGTCCTGGCGTGTGGGCATGGATGAGTGACAGGAGCGCATCGGGGACTCAGGGTGACGCTGCGGGCGGTTCGACTGGTGGCGCGACGGGCAACGCGACGGGCAATGCGACCGGCACTACCACGACGGCGCCGTACACCTTGCGCATGCGCGCCTCGCCGCTTGCATCCAGGTCAGCCGCCGCCAGCCGCACACCCGGATCGCCGGCGGCCAGCGCGGCATCGTACGCCGGCCCGAACAGCGCGTGGACAACGCGCGCATTGGCGCCGGCATCGACGCGCGGCCCATGCAACAGCAGGCCCACCCGTACGCTGGCAATCCGCTTCCAGTGCGTGCGCATGCGCAGATAGGCGTCGCGCTCGGCCGCCGTCGTCCCCACCAGTACCAGCGCCGCATCGAGCGCGGCGAGCGCGCTGGCATTCACGTACCGGTTGGGCGTGCCATCGCCATCGGTGTCCAGCCCATAGAGCACCTGGAAGCTGTCGACCCGCCCCGCCACTGCATCGGATGACCAGCTGGCCGCGCCCTTGTATTTGCAGCGTAGTTCTGCATCGCCCTGCGCATTGCGCGCGACATAGAAAATGCTCCAGCCTTCTTCGTCGCGATGGACCGGAAAGCCGGCGCAGTCGAGCGTGCCGCCATCGCCGTTCGGTGGCGGACCGGTGCCGGCAAAGCGCAGCGCGAGCACGTCGCTGCCATTGACCGCCGTCGGCAACGGCGCATCGATACCGGCGCCGGCGTGCGTCAGCGAATGTGCATCCAGTCCGGCAATACGCGCGGGCGCGGTGGGGTCAAGCGCAGGATGCGCCGCCCAATCGACGTGGCCCGCCAGCCGCACCGCGCGCGCCAGCGCATCGGTGGCGTAACGGGCGGAGTCGTCCATCTCGGCCGCTTCGAGCAGCGCCGCGTGGGCACGGGTGGTGCCGATCAGCAGCGACCCTGCCGCCAGCAGCACGGCAAGGCCGAGCGACATCGCCACCATGAATTCGGCGATGGTAAAGCCGGCCTGGTGCGAGAACCATCGACGCACGCTGCTCATCGCGCCACCATCAGCACGAACGCCGGCAAATCGTCATTGCCATGCCAGCCGACCTTGATCGCCACTGCCGCATGCGCCCCACCACTGCACGCCCATCGATAGCGCCGACTACCCGCATCCCACGGCGCCGCATCGCGACACACGGCAATGCGCCCGCCCGGAAAGCGCCCATGCATGAGCAGGCGCGTCTCATGCAGGTCGAACGCGGCCAGCGCCAACGCACTGCACACCGCAGAACCGAAGCACGCTGCGCCGCCGGCAGGCAGGCCATCGGCCACTGCATCATAGTCAAACGAGAGATAGGGATTGCTTGCATCCGGCAAGCTGGCCGCATGCACATTGGCGCCAATGCGCGCCGCCAGCGAACTTGCCACCTGCACCGCTTCGGCCGTCAAGGCAGCATGCTGGCGCGTGCGCTGCGCCGCCAGCTGCGCCGCGCTGGCCCCGACCACGCCGATGGCCAGCACGAACAGCGCTACCAGCACTTCGATGAGCGTAAAACCGCGATGTGAATGCAGCCGCATGCAGGCCTCCGATAACGAGCTATGACGTTATCAGTCAGGCTTGATGCGCCCGTGCGACGGCGCAAGCGTGCGCCGCGCCGATCGGGGAACCTTCGGAGGAAGTTAGTTGTCGAGCTTACGCTGGTGCCCGACTTCGGCGAGCGCAGCCTGGAACGAATCCAGGTCTTCGAAATTCTTGTATACGGAAGCAAAGCGGATATAGGCGATCTTGTCGAGGCCCTTGAGCTCTTGCATCACGAGCTCGCCCACATAGCCGGTATCGACTTCGCGCAGGCCGCTGGTGAGCAGCTTTTCTTCGATGGAGGCCACGGCCTTGTCGATGGCTTCGGCCGCCACGGGCCGCTTGCGCAGCGCCAGCATCAGGCTCCCGCGCAGCTTCGATGAGGCAAATTCGGTGCGGCTGCCGTTCTTCTTGACGATGATCGGCATCGACAGTTCGATGCGTTCATAGGTGGTGAAGCGCTTGTCGCACTTGCCGCAGCGGCGCCGGCGCCGGATGGCGTCCCCCTCCTCGGATACGCGGGTATCGAGGACTTGTGTATCTTCATGCTGACAAAAGGGACATTTCATGGCGCCGGGGCTGCGACTTTCGCTTCGGTACTACATGGGTACTACCGGGCCGGCGAACCGGCCCAAGAAAGGAGAATCAGGCAGCGTAGACCGGGTACTTGCTGGTCAGCTTCTTGACTTCGCCCTTGACGCGCTCGATGGTCGCGGCGTCGTGCGGGTTGTCCAGCACGTCGGCGATCAGGTTGCCGACAGTAACAGCGTCTTCTTCCTTGAAGCCGCGCGTCGTGAAGGCCGGGCTGCCCAGGCGGATGCCCGAGGTAACGAACGGCTTTTGCGGGTCGTTCGGGATGCCGTTCTTGTTGCAGGTCATGTGTGCCTGGCCCAGGATCGCTTCGGCTTCCTTGCCGGTCAGGCCCTTGGCGCGCAGGTCGACCAGCATCACGTGCGATTCGGTGCGACCCGACACGATGCGCAGGCCACGTGCGGTCAGGGTGTCAGCCAGTGCCTTGGCGTTCTTGACCACTTGCTGCTGGTAGGCCTTGAATTCCGGGGTCAGCGCTTCCTTGAACGCGACGGCCTTGCCGGCGATCACGTGCATCAGCGGGCCGCCCTGGATGCCAGGGAAGATGGCCGAGTTGATGATTTTCTCGTGCTCGGCCTTCATCAGGATGATGCCGCCGCGCGGGCCGCGCAGCGATTTGTGCGTGGTCGAGGTGACGAAGTCGGCGAACGGCACCGGGTTCGGGTATTCGCCGGCGGCGATCAGGCCGGCGTAGTGGGCCATGTCGACCATGAAGTAGGCGCCGACATCTTTCGCCACTTTGGCGATGCGCTCGAAGTCGATCTTCAACGCGAACGCCGAGGCGCCGGCGATGATCATCTTCGGCTTGTGCTCGTGCGCCTGGCGCTCGAGGGCTTCGTAATCGATGTCTTCTTCGGCGGTCAGGCCGTACGAGACGACGTTGAACCACTTGCCCGACATGTTCAGCGCCATGCCGTGGGTCAGGTGACCGCCTTCGGCCAGCGACATGCCCATGATGGTGTCGCCTGGTTTGAGCACGGCGAAGAACACGCCCTGGTTCGCTTGCGAGCCCGAGTTCGGCTGCACGTTGGCCGCTTCAGCGCCAAACAATTGCTTCAGGCGGTCGATGGCCAGCTGCTCGACGACGTCGACGTATTCGCAGCCACCGTAGTAGCGCTTGCCCGGATAGCCTTCGGCGTACTTGTTGGTCAGCTGCGAGCCCTGCGCTTCCATCACGGCTGGCGAGGTGTAGTTTTCCGATGCGATGAGCTCGATGTGGTCTTGCTGACGAACGTTTTCCTTCTGGATAGCGTTCCACAGATCCGGATCGACATTGGCCAGCGTATGGTCTTTAGCAAACATGTAAAACTCCAATCGATAGTAATCCAGGCAACGAGCGGCGCTGTGAGCGGGTGCGGGAGCCAATAGGGCGCGGGCAGCCGCGATCTAACGCGTACCGGTTGATGGCTGCCCAGGCGAACGGCGTAGGGCGTCTCACGTTCCCCGGTGGGTGCCCACCTTTGCCGCGCCGCGCACCAATAAGTTGCGCTTGCACGGTGTTTCGCCAGTTACGTGAGACGTAAAGTCCGCAAATTGTACTGAACTCCCCATTGAAGGGCAAGGAAAGCGCTGTCTTGGTGGCGAGCCGAGGTGGAATGGGCGACCGCCCACGCCGTCATGGTCAGATCGGCTACAATTTTGCAGTCGTGCATCTGCCCTCACCGCTTACCAAGGATCCATCATGATCGTCCTCATCACCGGCGCATCGGCCGGCTTCGGCGCCGAAATGGCCCGCACCTTCGTCTCGCACGGCCACCGCGTGGTGCTGGCTGCCCGCCGCACCGATCGTATTGCCGAGCTGGCAGCCGAGCTGGGCGACGCTGCCCTGCCGGTCACGCTGGATGTGACCAGCCGTGCATCGATTGAAACAGCGCTGGCTGGCTTGCCAGCCGAATGGAAGCAGATCGATGTGCTGATCAATAACGCGGGCCTGGCCCTGAACACCCTGCCGGCACACGAAGTGCCGCTGGAAGACTGGGAAACCATGATCGCCACCAATTGCAAAGGGCTGGTGACGATGACGCGCCTCGTGCTGCCCGACATGGTCGCGCGCGGCAGCGGCCTGGTCATCAATATCGGCTCGACCGCCGGTCACTACCCGTACCCGGGCGGCAACGTGTATGGCGCGACCAAGGCATTCGTCGAACAGTTCACGCTCAATTTGCGGGCGGACTTGGTCGGCACCGGCGTGCGCGCTACCAATCTGGCGCCGGGCCTGGCGGGCGGCACGGAATTTTCCAACGTGCGCTTCAAGGGCGACGATTCGGCGGCGGCCAAGGTGTACGAAGGCACGACGCCACTGAGCGCAAAAGACATCGCCGACACCGCCTACTGGATCGCAACGATGCCGCCGCACGTCAACGTCAACAGCATCGAACTGATGCCGACCTGCCAGGGTTTTTCGCCCTTTACGATCAAGCGGGTGTAAGCGGCGGCTGCCTGCGTGGCGTGTGCGCCGGCAACCGATTGCGTGCTCTCTATTTGTGAGAAAGTGTTACAGTGATTGGTCTTTTTGCTACGTTTCAAGTCTACTACTGCTCAAAAGCACAACTGTGTGCCACGCATACGTCAGTAATTTCCGTTCTCAGTGTGCCTTAGCGTACATATCGGGATGGAAACTAACGTAGAATGTTTCTCATGTTCATGTATCGGCAGTAGCGATGTCTTCAGTGTTTATCTGGCCAGTCAGGGTGTATTACGAGGATACCGACGCCGGCGGCATTGTTTTCTATGCCAATTACCTGAAGTTCTTCGAACGGGCCCGCACCGAATGGCTGCGCGCACTCGGCGTGCAGCAGCAAGCCCTGCTCGATGCGAACAACACCGCCTTTGTCGTCAAGAATGTGACCCTCGATTACCATGCGGCGGCGCGCCTCGACGACGAATTGACGATACGAACCAGTGTAGAGAAGCTCGGTCACGCATCGGTTCAGTTCCTGCAGCAGGCCTGGTGCGGTGACACTCTGCTCAATACGGCCAGCGTCACGGTGTGTTGTGTCGATATTGAAACAATGCGCCCACGCCCCATGCCCGACCACGTGGCTGCTAAAATGCGTGCCGCCTGAATACATACCTAAATACATAGCCCATGACCGTCACCCCAGACCTTTCATTCGTCGCCCTGATCGGCAATGCCCACGTGCTGGTGCAATTGATTATGGCCCTGCTGTTGCTGCTGTCGATCGTGAGCTGGACTTACATCTTCCGCAAGGTGTTCGCGATCCGCGCCGCGCGTGCGCAGACCGAGCAGTTCGAGCGCAGTTTCTGGGCCGGCGGCAACCTGCACACGCTGCACCAGAGCGCCAGCAGCCAGCGCGACCAGAGCGGCGCCCTGGCCCGTATCTTTGAGTCCGGCATGGGTGAATTCATCAAGGGCAAGCAAGCGTCGCGCGAAGCGCTCGACATGAATTCGGTCCTCGACGGCGCCCGCCGCGCCATGCGCGCGTCGTTCCAGCGCGAACTCGATGCGCTTGAATTGCACCTGAATTTTTTGGCGTCAGTGGGTTCGGTCTCGCCGTATATCGGCCTGCTCGGTACCGTTTGGGGGATCATGAACGCGTTCCGCGGCCTGGCCAGCGTCGAGCAAGCCACGCTGGCGATTGTCGCGCCCGGTATTGCCGAAGCGCTGATCGCCACCGCGATCGGCCTGTTTGCCGCGATCCCGGCCGTGGTGGCGTACAACCGCTTCACCCACGACATCGACCGCTTGGCCAACCGCTTCGAGAGCTTCGTCGAAGAATTCTCGAACATTCTCCAGCGCCAGTCGCGCTGATCCAGGGAGCCTGCCGATGGCCTTTTCCAGCAGCATGCGCGGTGGACGTCGCCGCAAGTTCAAATCCGAAATCAACGTCGTGCCATACATCGACGTGATGCTGGTGCTGCTCATTATCTTCATGGCGGTGCCCGCCAACCAGGCGCCGAGCGTGGTGAACCTGCCGCGCGCCGAGAAATCGGCGCTGCCGCCGGACACCTATATCCAAGTGTCGATCGAGCCCGAAAATCGCCTGTCGATCGGCGTGCAGGGCAAGGTGCGCGTGGCCCAGGAAGACGTGGCCGACCGCTCCGCCCTGCTCCAGCGCCTGCGCGCGCTGCATGAAGAAAACCCTGATTATCCGGTGCTGATCGCGGGCGACCGCGAGAGCAAGTACGACGACGTCATCCAACTGATCTCGGAAGCCAAGAAGATGGGTATCAACCGGGTTGGCCTGGCCACCCAGTGATGTCGATGCATTGATGCCTAGAATATGCCCGAAATAAAGCCAGACAACGCCGGCGTGCCGTATTACGTGCCGCCTGAACCGAGCCGCCTGCCATCGTTCTTGTTGGCAGTGGTCGTGCACGCCGCGTTGCTGGCGTTTCTGTGGATCGGTGTGAGCTGGACGGCCAAGACCCCGATCACGGTCGAGGCCGAAGTGTGGGACATGTCGGTGCAGACCGCCGCCGCGCCCGAGCTGCCGCCGGAGCCAGCACCCGAGCCCGAGCCTGCACCAGAGCCTGAGCCTGAGCCGGTGCGTACACCGCCGCCTCCGCCGCCACCGGTAGTCGAGCAGCCGGCGCCAACGCCAGCACCGGACATCGCGTTGCAGCGTGAGAAGGAACGCAAGGCCGAAGAAGCGAAGAAGAAAGCGTTGGCCGAGAAGCGCGAGGCCGAGAAACGCGAGCGCGAAGAGCAGTTGGCCGAGCAGAAGAAAAAAGACGAGGCCGAGCGCAAGCAGAAGGAATTGTTAGCTAAGAAGGAAGCCGAGGCCGAGAAGAAGAAAGAAGCCGAGAAGCTCGCCGCCGCGGAAAAGAAAAAAGAAGCCGAAGACAAAAAGAAGGCGGATGCGTTGGCCGCAGCCGACAAGAAAAAAGCGGCCGATGCGAAAGCAAAGGCAGCCGCCGCCGAGGACGCCAAACTCGCCAAGCTGCGCGCCGATGAACTCAAGCGCATGTCCGGCGCCATGGGCAGCACCGGAACTGCGGCAAAATCGACCGGTCCGAAGTCCGACGGTGGCTATATCGCCGCGATCACGGCCGCGATCAAGAGCAGCACGGCCTATCCGGGGAATACCGATGTGGCGGGAAATCCACGCGCCACGTTCCGCGTCGACCAGTTGCCGACCGGCGAAATCATGTCGGTGCGCCTGGTCAAAAGCAGCGGTGTGCCAGAATTTGACAGGGCAGTGGAAAATGGTATCAAGAAAGCATCGCCACTGCCAAAAAAGAAGGACGGAACGGTGGAGCGTACGCTCGACGTGAATTTCTCGATGCGAGATTACGATTGATTCGGTGTGAACCAGCTTTACAAGAGAAACTATGAAAAAACTCCATTTCCTGCTGTTTAGCGTTTCCCTCGCCATGGGATCGGCAGCCAATGCGCAGCTGCAAATTGAAATCGCCGGTGTCGGCAGCAACCAGATTCCAGTGGCCATCGCGGCCTTTGCCGACGAATCCGTCGCGCCCGATAAAGTCTCGGCCGTCATCCGCGCCGACCTCGAGCGCAGTGGCGTGTTCAAGGTCATCGACGCTGGCCAGGTCATCAGCGACCGCGACGCCGGCAGTATCAACCTGGCCGCGTTCAAGGCCAGCGGCGCCGACGCGCTCGTGGTCGGCAGCGTGGCGAAGCAGCCGGACGGCCGTTTCGCCATTCGCTACAAGCTGATGGACACCGTCAAGGGCGGCGAGATCTCGCAGATGGGCGGCGAAGTGCAGCCCCGCTACACGCGCCTGCAGGCGCACCGCATCGCCGACGATGTGTATGAAAAGCTGACTGGCGTGCGCGGCATCTTCTCGACCCGCATTGCCTACGTCAAGGCAGACGCTGGCGCCAAGCGCTACGTCCTGGCCGTGTCGGACGCCGACGGCGAGAACGAAGTCATCGCCACCCAAGGCAAGGAGCCGATCATTTCGCCATCGTGGTCGCCGGACGGCTCGAAAGTTGCCTATGTGTCGATGGAAGACCGCAAGCCGGTCGTGTACCTGCAAGACCTGATGACCGGTCGCCGCAACGTGATCTCGAACCAGAAGGGCAACAACTCGGCGCCATCGTGGTCGCCGGACGGCTCGACCCTGGCCGTGGCCCTGTCGAAAGACGGCAACACCGAGATCTACTCGGTCAATTCGGGCGGCACTGGCCATCGTCGTCTGACCAATAATGCGGCGATCGATACCGAGCCGCAGTTCTCGGCCGACGGCAAGACCATCTATTTCACGAGCGACCGCAGCGGCGGTCCCCAGATCTACAAGATGAGCGCAGCCGGCGGCAATGCCACCCGCGTGACGTTCAATGGCAGCTACAACATCAGCCCACGCGTGTCGTCCGACGGCAAGACGCTGGCCTGGATTTCGCAGCGCGGCGGCGCTTTCTCCTTATATGCGATGGACCTGGCCAGCGGCCAGGAACTGCGCCTGGCCGATGGGGCCACCGAACCGAGTTTTTCGCCTAACGGCAAGTACATCATGTATGCAACCAAGGGTGGCGGTCGCACCTCGCTGGCCGTGGTGTCTGTGGATGGACGAGTCAAGCAACGCTTGACGACCAAAGCGGGAAACATTCGGGAGCCCAGCTGGGGTCCCTTCATGAAGTAAGAAGTAAAACCTCAACATAACAGGAGAAAATCCATGCGCAACTTCAAGAGTGTAGCTTTCATCGTTTCCACCGCAGCCCTGCTGGCCGCTTGCTCGTCGCCGACCAAGCTGAACGAAACCCCGGTCGTCGAGAAATCGCCTGAGCCGGCAGCACCAGTCGCCGACACCCGTGACATCCGTCCAGTGGAAACCGGCTCGGTCGATCCACTGAACGACCCACAAGGCGTCCTGGCCAACCGCAGCGTCTACTTCGACTACGACAGCTTCGTCGTGCGCGCTGACGGCCAGCCAGTGGTCCAGAACCACTCGGGCTTCCTGACCAAGAACACCTCGCGTAAAGTCCTGATCCAGGGCAATACCGATGAACGCGGCGGCACCGAGTACAACCTGGCCCTGGGCCAGAAGCGTGCTGAAGCCGTCCGTCGCTCGATGGCGTCGCTGGGTGTGTCGGAAGGCCAGATCGAAGCCGTGTCGCTGGGCGAAGAAAAGCCAAAAGCCACTGGCAGCAACGAAGAGTCGTGGGCTGAAAACCGCCGCGCAGACATCGTCTATCAATAGTCGATTCGGCTGAATCAGCCGGACAGGTTAGATTGACAGGGGGCGGGACGCAGTGCAGACTGCTACCCGCCCCTTGTTTTATCTCAGCAACCGCTTTAGTAATCGGCTTAGTAGAAAGAACACAACGCTTATGATCAAACTGTCCCCGTCCCGCCTCGCATGCCTCGTCCTGGCCCTGTGGATGCCGCTGCACGCCAGCGCCGGCCCGTTCGACGACGAAGAAGCGCGCAAGGCCATCCTGGACCTGCGCACCAAGGTCGACAACATCACGCGCGACCTGACCGCACGCATCGACAGCAAATCGGACAAGACGGTGCAGATCGAGATGCTCAACCAGCACGAGCAGACGATGCAGGAAATCGCGCGCCTGCGCGGCCAGATCGAAGTGCTGGCCAATGAGGTATCGAAAGCGCAGAACAGCCAGAAGCAGCTGTATGCCGACCTCGATGCGCGCCTGAAAAAAGTCGAACCGCGCGCAGAAGTGATCGATGGCCAGACCGCCGAAGTACTGCCCTCCGAAAAGACCGCGTACGAAGCCGCCACCGCCCTGTTCCAGGCCGGCGACTACAAGGGCGCCTCGGTCGCGCTGCAAGAATTCGTCAGGCAGTTCCCGCAGTCGCCGTACGCGTCGAACGCGCAGTACTGGCTCGGCAACACCTTCTACGCGCTGGGCGACTACAAGAAGGCCATCGCGGCGCAGCAGGTCGTCACTACCACCTACGCGACGAGCCAGAAGGTGCCGGACGCGATGCTCAATATCGCCAGCAGCTACACCCTGCTGAAGGACAACAAGAACGCGAAGAAATCGCTCCAGACGCTGGTGTCGAAGTACCCGGATTCGAGCGCCGCGCAGACCGCGCGCGATCGCCTGGCGTCGCTGAAATAAGCCACACGCGGGGCGGCGGCATTTGACAGCATCGGTGTCGCCCCCTATAATCTTGCTTCTTCGGGTCGTTAGCTCAGCTGGTAGAGCAGCGGACTTTTAATCCGTTGGTCGCAGGTTCGAATCCCGCACGGCCTACCAAAGATTCAGCAGAAAAGCCAACCTTCGGGTTGGCTTTTTTGTGTTCTGTACAAATTCAGGAAGCGCACACCATGACGTATGAAGATTATCTCGACGAAGTAACCACCCTGCTGACCGAGATGTATGACCTCAGCGACGAAGCTGCGATCAAGCTCGTGGTCGATGCACAGGCCAACGATTTCTTTGTCGCCCACGATGACAAGGAAGAACTGCGCAACGCGGCCCAGGCCAAGCTGGACGCCACCACGCTGCACGAAGGCAAGCAGAACCGCAACCAGACGCAGCGCAAGCAGCAGCAGCGTCAGGTTCAGAAGAAAAAAGCGGTGTAATCAAGCCGCCTGGGTCGCCGGATGCGCCTGCTTCCGGTACAAGAACTCCAGCACCTGCCGCCGATGCTCGGTATACCGCGCATCCTGCGCCAGCGCCACCCGGTCGCGTGGCCGCTCGAGCTGCACGTCGACGATCTCGCCGATCGTCGCCGCCGGTCCGTTGGTCAGCATCACGATCCGGTCCGACAGCAGTACGGCCTCGTCCACGTCGTGCGTCACCATCACCACCGTGGATTTCGTCGCCGCGACGATCTTGAGCAGCTCATCCTGCAAATGCGCGCGCGTGAGCGCGTCGAGCGCGCCGAACGGCTCATCCATCAGCAGCACCTTCGGCTGCATCGCCAATGCCCGCGCGATACCGACGCGCTGCTTCATGCCGCCCGAAATTTCATGCGGCCGCTTCGTCTCGGCACTGGTCAGGCCGACCAGCGACAGCGCCGCCATCGTCCGGTCTCGCAACTGCGCGCGGGATTCCGCCGCACCGAACACCCGCTCCACCCCCAGATGGATATTCTCGTAGCACGTCAGCCATGGCAGCAGCGAGTGATTCTGGAACACCACCGCGCGCTCCGGTGACGGCCCGCCGATCTCGCGGCCCGCGCAAATGAGCACACCCGCCGTCGGCTTGAGCAAGCCCGAGATCAGGTTCAGCAGCGTCGACTTGCCGCAGCCCGAGTGGCCGATCAGGGTAATGAATTCGCCCTTGCGCACCGTAAGGTCGATGGCTTGCAGCGCCTGGAACACGCCCTTCTTCGTCTGAAACGCCATCTCCACGCCGGTGATGTCGATGAACCTGGTTTGCAGTTCGTCCATGATCGAAACCCTTTCAGTTAGCGACTTGTTCGTGGGTCAGCGCGCGCGCCAGCGACACCAGCGCCAGCTCGAGCAGCAGGCCGACCACGCCGATGATGGCAATGGCGATGATGATGTGCGCCACGTTCAGGTTATTCCACTCGTCCCACACCCAGAAGCCGATGCCCACGCCGCCGGTCAGCATTTCGGCGGCCACGATCACCAGCCACGCGGTACCGATCGCCAGGCGTACGCCGGTCAGGATGTACGGGAGCGCCGATGGCAGCAGGATCTTGGAGAGGATCTTCCATTCAGACAGGTTCAGCACGCGCGCCACGTTCATGTAATCCTGCGGCACGCGCTGCACGCCAACGGCCGTGTTGATGATCATCGGCCAGATCGAGCAGATAAAAATCGACCAGATCGCCGCCGGGTCGGCCGACTTGAAGACGAGCAAGCCAATTGGCAACCAGGCCAGTGGCGAGACCGGCTTCAACAGGCTGATGATGGGCCCGAACATGCGGCTGACAAACTGCACGCGGCCAATCACGAAGCCCAGTGGAATGCCGACCAGCGCCGCCAGGCCGAAGCCCACCGCCACGCGCTGCAGCGACGCCAGCACGTTCCAGCCAATGCCCTGGTCGTTCGGGCTGTTGCGATAGAACGGATCGGCAAACAGTTCGAGCGCCGCCTGCCACGTGACCAGCGGCGACGGAAACGCCTCGTTCTGCGCGGCGATGATTTGCCAGATCAGCAGCACGAGCGCAATACCGGTCAGCGGCGGCGCAACGAGCCGGACCGCCGCGGCAAACGGCTGCGCACGCCGTGCAACCACGGCTGCCGGCTTGCGCGGCGGCGTGATGGTGCGGGCAGGCCCGACGGCAGCGGTCGGCGCTGGCGCAGGCTCGTTGGGAACGGATTTCAACAAGGCATTCATGACGGCTCCTCGACACACAGGTGGATGATCAAACCTTGACCTTGAACGACGCCGCGTAAGCTTGCGGATTCTTGCCGTCCCAGACCGTGCCGTCCATCAGCTTCGATGTGCGCAGCAGGCTGGCCGGGATTGGCGTCTTGGTCATGGTCGCCGCGTCCTTGTACAGCTGGACCTGGTTGACCGCGGTGGCCACCGCCAGGTAATCCGGATCGGTCTTGAGCAGGCCCCAGCGCCGATGCTGCGTCATGAACCACATGCCGTCCGACAGGAACGGGAAGTTGACCAGGCCATCGTTGTAGAACTTCATGTGGTTGGCGTCGTCCCAGGTCTTGCCCAGGCCGTTCTGGTAGCGCCCCATGATGCGCTGGTCGATCGCGTCCTTGCTGGTGTTCACGTACGACTTGGCAGCAATAACCTCGGCCATCTTGTTCTTGTTGGCAAGCGAGGCATCGATCCACTTGCCCGCTTCGAGGATGGCCGCCATCATCGCGCGGCACGTGTTGGGATTGGCCTTCGCGAACGCCAGCGTCGAGCCGAGCACTTTCTCGGGGTGGTCGCGCCAGATGTCCTGGGTCGTCGTGGCGGTGATGCCGATGCCGTCCATGATCGCGCGATGGCCCCACGGTTCGCCGACGCAGAAGCCGTCCATATTACCGATGCGCATATTGGCCACCATCTGCGGCGGCGGCACCGTGATGACCTTGGCGTCTTTCATCGGATTGATGCCGTTGGCCGCGAGCCAGTAATACAGCCACATGGCGTGGGTGCCGGTCGGGAAGGTTTGCGCGAAGGTGTAGTCGCGCTTCTCGGTGCGCATCAGCCTGGCGAGCGAGGCGCCATCGACCGCGCCCTTGGTCGCCAGTTGCTTCGACAGCGTGATGGCCTGGCCGTTGTTGTTCAGGCCCATCAGCACGGCCATGTCCTTCTTTTGCCCGCCAATGCCCATCTGCACGCCGTACAGCAGGCCGTACAGCACGTGGGCCGCGTCGAGGTCGCCATTGGCCAGCTTGTCGCGCACGCCGGCCCACGAGGCTTCCTTGCTCAGCACGAACTTCACGCCATATTTCTTGTCCAGGCCCAGTACCGACGCCATCACGACCGATGCGCAATCGGTCAGCGGGATGAAGCCGATCCTGATCTCGGTTTTCTCGGGCTTGTCCGATCCTGCCGCCCACGCCCCGCCCCCGGCCAGTCCCAGCAGGCCGCCCGCTGCCGCCAGCGATGCGGCTTGAATGATGCTCCTGCGTGTGCCATCGACGTGCGTGCCGGTGGTCGGGTTGCCCTGCGCTTGACGCTGTTGATTTTCCATCGCAAATCCCAAAAAGTGATCAGGCAAAAAAAAACGCCTACCCCGACATGAACGTGTTCATGCGTTGGTAGACGTCGTTGTCCGGGAGGCTGGCCGACATTGGCATGCACCTCGTGCGCTCCGTTGCGCATTGATCATTACGCAATCTTCGTGCCAGATCCCTTCCCATAGTGCGCGCACGGACCGTGCACCACGCAGTGCACCGCAGCATGGCGCGTCCGACGCACTACGATTGCGCAGCGCCTCATTTTGGACGCAGGCTCACGCAGCGCGCAACGCCGGGCGTTGCGACACGCGCACGGTTGACAACGCAGACTGACAAAATTGGGTGCGTGCATGCTAGGATTGTTTATTGCCCTGCACACATGCACCTGCCTGATCGTGCGCCACCGGGGCCTGCGATTGGAGTAATCATGCATACCGAACAAATTCAACGTGAGCGTACGGCGATCCACACGGCGACCGCCGTCGACCGCAGCAATCCGACAGCCCCGCGCCGTCACATCGCGCACGACATCGTCTCGAGCAGCCGCCGCCTGCGCCAGCGCATCGGTGTGGGCGCAGTCGTATGCGTCAGCCTGGCGACCGTACTGGTAGCGCTCTAGCCCCCGGGCCCTGCGGGTTGTCCGGCCCGGCGCGGCTGGGCTATACTGCGCTGTACCTCGCACCCCCAGGATCGCATGTCGTTGTTCCGCACTTCTCGCCTGTCTCGCACCAGCACGGCCCTGCGCCGGCTGTTCGCTTTCGCCTGCGCGTTGATCCTGGCGCTGCAACTGATCGGCACGTCGTTCCACGAGCATGACCTGGCCGAGCAGCTGTCCGATTGCGTCAGCTGCCAGGTGGCCGCCCATGCCACCGCCGACCTGCCCGCCGTGTCACCCCAGTTGCTGGCCGTCTTCCTGGCCGTCGCCTTTCTTCTGGCGCGCCTGCCGCGCCCTGCGCCGTTCTACCGGCGCCAGTACCTGATCCCATCCCCCCAGGCGCCACCGCGCCACCAGTCCGTCCGCTGATTCGTCCGTTCGCCGCCTCTGCCAGAGCGGCGTAGCGGCGAGTCGTCCCCATGCCATTGTCGCGCCACCCGGGCGCGTGTGCCGCGCGTGCGCGCCGGCACGACCTTTTCACCATTGAGGCAAACCATGATCATTACCACTCCTGCCATGGAAGCGACCGGCGTGACCGTCGCCTACGGTTCCACGCCCGTCCTGCAAGACCTGAACCTGCGCGTCACGCGCGGCGAAATCTATGCCCTCCTGGGCGGCAACGGCGCCGGCAAATCGACGACGCTGAACGCATTCCTAGGCTTTCTCGCGCCACAGGCAGGCAGCGTGCGCGTGTTCGGCATCGACGTCGTCGCCGACCCGCTGGCCGCGCGCGGCCAGCTCGCCTACGTGCCCGAAAACGTGGCCCTGTACGAACACTTGAATGCGCGCGAAAACATCGCGTACTTCCTGCGCCTGGCCGGCAGCAGCTGGACCGACGCCACGATCGACGACGCGCTGAACGCCGTGCGGCTCGATCCGGCGGCCTGGCCGCGCCGCCTTGGCGGCTACTCGAAAGGCATGCGCCAGAAGGTCGCCATCGCGCTGGCCGTGGCGCGCCAGGTGCCGGTGCTGCTGCTCGACGAGCCGACCACGGGCCTGGATCCGCAAGCCACCAGCGAATTCAACACGCTGCTGCAAGACTTGCGCGCACGCGGCAGCGCCATCTTCATGGTCACGCACGACCTGCTGGGCGCAGCCGAAGTGGCCGACCGCATCGGCTTTCTCGCGCGTGGCCACATCAGCCACGAAGTCGCCGCCAGCGGCGGCGAGCGCTACGACGTACGCGACCTGTACCGGCGCTATGCCGGCACTGCTGCCCGGCCGGAGGCCGCATGAGCATTTGCCAACCACTGCCCGCGATCGCCGTCAATGAGTGGCGCGCCATGCTGCGCAACCAGGTAGCCGTCGCCGCCGGCATCCTGATGCTGGCGCTCACGCTGGTCGCCATCGTCGTCAGCCACGAGCGCCTCAGTGCCGTCAACGCCGAACGCGCGCGCTTTCAAGGCACGGCCGACGAACAATGGGCCAACCAGCCCGACCGCCATCCGCACCGCGTCGTCCATTACGGGCACTATGTGTTCCGGCCTTTGAGCCCCCTGGCCTTCTTCGATTTCGGCGTCGATCCGTTCACCGGCAGCACGCTGTTTTTGGAAGGGCATCGCCAGAACAGCGCCAACTTCAGCGACGCCGCGCAATCGTCGGTGCTGCTGCGTTTCGGGCAGTTGACGCCCGCCTTTGTGCTGCAGGTGCTCACGCCCCTGCTGATCGTGTTCCTCGCCTTTGGCAGCGTCGCGCGCGAGCGTGAGCGCGGCCAGTTGCGGCTGCAGATCGTGCAGGGTGTACGCGGTTCGACCCTGTTGCTCGGCAAGCTCGCGGCCCATGCCGGCGTGGCGCTGCTGCTTGGCGCGCCGGCGTTCATCGCGCTCGTTGCCATCGCCGCGCTGCACCCGGCCGTTGCGTTCGAGGCGCTGACGATGCTGGCCGGGTATGCGCTGTACCTGCTGGTGTGGGTGGTGGCCGCCGTGCTGGTGTCGGCGTCGCTGCCGCGTGCGCGCGACGCGCTGCTGGCGCTGGTGGCCGGCTGGATCGTCACGGCGATCCTGCTGCCGCGCGTGATGCCGGACGTCGCCGCCGGCGACGTGGGCCGCCCGAGCCGCATCGAAACCGAGGTGGCCATCCACAGCCGCCTGGCGGCCATCGGCGACAGCCACGACCCGGACGACCCGTATTTCAACGCATTCCGCGCGCGCACGCTGGAAAAATACGGCGTGACGCGCGTGGAAGACCTGCCAGTGAACTATGGCGGCCTGTTGATGGCCGAGGGCGAGCGCATGACGAGCGCGCTGTTCGACGAGTTCATGCGCGCCGACTTCGCGCGCCAGACGCAGGAAAGCGCGATCGTGCATTCGGCCAGCTTGGCCAGCCCCCTGATCGCGCTGCGCCGCATGTCGACCGCGCTCGCGGGCACCAATCTTGATAGCCACACGCGCTTCCTGCTCGAAGGCGAGAAGTACCGTTACGGCTTCGTGCAAAAGCTCAACGGCTTGCACGCCAACGTCGTCACGCCCACCGGCGCCGGCGACGAGCGCATCGACAAGCACCACTGGGAAGTCACCCCGCGTTTCGGCTATGCCCCCGCACCGTTCGGCGAGGTCGCCGCGCGCCACGCCTGGCCGGCGTTCGGGCTGCTCGGTGGCTGGCTGCTGGTATTCATCGGAATCGGGCGCTTGACCGCCAAACGCCTGGAAAGGAACGCGAAATGAACACCCTCTTGCTGGAACTGCGCCAGATCGCCCATTCACGCCTGGCCGTCGGCGCTGTCGTGCTGCTGGCGGTCCTGTCCGCGCTATCGGTCTGGACCGGCCTGCAAGCCGTGAGCCAGCAGCGCGCAGCGCTCGAACGCATCGCGGCAAGCCATGCGAAGGACCACGCCGCCATCGCGGCCGGGCAGCTGCGCAGCGGCAGCGCAGATGCAGGCTCGGTCGGCTACTACCTGCCGCACCTGACCGTCAACCCGCCCTCGCCGCTGGCCTTTGCCGCCATCGGCCAGCGCGACCTGCAGCCGACGGCGCTGCGCGTGCGCATACTCGGGCTGCACGCGCAGCTGTACGAATCCGAGTCAATCAACCCCGAGCTGGCCATGCCGGGCCGTTTCGACTTCGCGTTCGTACTGGTGTACCTGACGCCGCTGTTCGTCATCGCGCTGATGCACGACCTGGTCTCGAGCGAGCGCGAAGCCGGCCGCCTGCGCCTTCTGGCGTCCCTGCCGAAAGGCGCGGCCGATACCTGGCGCCGCCGCGTCGGTTTGCGCTATGGGCTGCTGTGGCTCGCCGCGCTGCTGCCGCTGGCGGCGGGCGCGTTCGCCGCTGGCGCCGACGTGATCGGCCTTGGCCAGATTGCGCTGGTGGCGACGCTGTACCTGGCGTTCTGGTTCGGCCTGGCCGCATGGGTGGCGGCGCGCGCGCGCACGTCGGCCGGCAGCGCGGCGATCCTGCTGGCGTGCCTGGTGGGCCTGACGATGATCCTGCCGACGCTGGCCGACGCCGGCATCGCGCGCTTGTCGCCGGTGTCCAAAGGCGTCGAACTGTCGCTGGCGCAGCGCCAGGCCGTGCATTCGGCGTGGGACGTGCCCAAGACCGCTACGTTCGAGAAGTTCTTCAGGACGCATCCGGAATGGAAGGACACGCCGCCGGTGACGGGGCGCTTTCACTGGAAGTGGTATTACGCGATGCACCAGGCAGGCGACGACGCGGTGGCGCCGGACGTGGCGCAGTACCGCGCCAGCATGCTGGCGCGCGATGACTGGACTGCGCGCGTTGGGCTGCTGCTGGCATCGGTGAACGTGCAGGTGCTGCTGCACCGGCTGGCCGATACCGACCTCGCATCGCAACTGGCATACCACGAACGGATCGAGACGTATCACACGCAGCTGCGGCGGTTCTTCTATCCGTACATGTTCGGGGAGCGTCCGTTCACGCCGGGCGATCTTGAGAAAGTGCCGGCGTTCGACGCGAACGTGGCGACGGGGACGCTGATGATGGGGCAGTTGCTGGCGCTGGCGATACTGGCGGCGGCGCTGCTGGCAGTGGGGCTGCGCAAGCTGCGCACCCCGGTGTGAAGCGTTGGCCACCTGCCTCAAAACGTCGTTCCAGCGGAGGCTGGAACCCAAGTTTTGAGCGCACCACTTACAGTTATCTTTGTGGTTACGCACGCTTACTTGGGTTCCAGCCTCCGCTGGAACGACGTGCGGGGGATTGTTGCTACAGGCAGGCGCTGACTGGCCTGCCTGCTTTCCTTAAAACTCTTCCCAGCCGCCGACGACGTCGGCCGTCTCGGCCGTTTCCGCCTTCTTCGGCTTGGCGGCCGGCGCAGGCTTGGCTGCCTTCACGACCGCCTTCGGCACCAGTGCCGGCAAGGTATTGACCACACGCGGCCTGACCGCCACCGCAGCGCGCACGGCCACCGGTGCATTGACTTTGAACGCGCCCACGGTCCGCGCCAGCTTGGTCGCTTCTTCCTGCAGGGACGACGCCGCCGCCGACGCCTGCTCGACCAGCGCCGCGTTCTGCGTCGTCACCTGGTCCATCTGCGCCACGGCGCCGTTGATCTGTTCGATGCCGGCCGTCTGCTCCTGGCTGGCGGCGGTGATCTCGGCCATGATGTCGGTCACGCGGTTGACGCTTTGCACGATCTCGGCCATCGTCGTGCCGGCGCGGTCGACCAGCTCGGAACCGTGGTGCACCTTCTCGACCGAGTCGTCGATCAGCACCTTGATTTCCCTGGCCGCCGCCGCGCTGCGCTGCGCCAGGCTGCGCACCTCGCCCGCCACGACCGCGAAGCCGCGACCCTGCTCGCCGGCGCGCGCCGCTTCCACGGCCGCGTTCAGGGCCAGGATATTGGTCTGGAAAGCGATGCCGTCGATGACGGCGATGATGTCGACGATGCGGGTGGCCGATGTATTGATCGCGCCCATCGTCTGCACGACCTGCGCCACCACCGCGCCGCCCTTGCCTGCCACTTCCGAGGCCGACGTAGCCAGCGCATTGGCCTGGCGCGCGTTGTCGGCGTTCTGTTTGACGGTCGACGTCAGTTCTTCCATCGACGACGCCGTCTCTTCGAGCGAGCCGGCCTGCTGCTCGGTGCGCGACGACAGATCCAGGTTGCCGGCGGCGATTTCACTCGACGCGGTGGCGATATTGTCGGTGCCGGTGCGGACCTGGCTGACGATATGGACGAGCGAATCGTTCATGTCCTTGAGCGCCTGCAGCAGCCGGCCGGTCTCGTCGTTCGACGTGACGTCGATGGCCTGGATCAGGTCGCCCTGCGCCACGGCGCCGGCGATCGCGACGGCGCGCTCGAGCGGCCGCACGATCGCGCGCACCAGCAGATATCCCACCAGCGCGGCCATGATGACGCCGAAGACCAGGCCGGCCAGGCACACCGCGCGCACCAGCTCGAAGGTCGCCTGCGACGCCTGGTATTCGTTGAGCGCGGCATCCTGCTGTTCTTTCATCAGCTGGTTACCCATATCATTCACCGGTGCGTACAACTGCGTCATCGGACCATTGAGCAGCTGCACCGCCTGCGCATTGTCATTGGCGCGGATCGCCGCCACCGCCGGCTGCAACGCGCCCTCGACGAACGCCTTGCGGCTGGCCGTGAACTGCTCGACCAGCGCGCGTTCGCTCGCGCTCAGGTCCATCTCCAGGTACTTGTCCCAGATCTTGCCGATCGTTTCGATGTTCGTCTCGACCACGCCCAGCGCGGCGCTGCGCTGACCGGCGTCTTCCAGATGGATGGCCTTGGCGATCGTCAACTGATTGGCCGTGATCAGCTGCGTGACCTGCCCCACCTGGCTCATACCCACCAGGCGGTGATCGTACATCTGCTTGAGCTCGGCGTTGGCAATGCCAAGGTTGTAGATGCCGATCACCGCGCCGGCGATGAGTTCGACCGCCAGGAACGCAATGACGAAGATGAGGCGCGACTTGATGCTGAGGTGTTTGAACATGGTTCGCTGGCCGGGGCCGAAGTGGGAAAAGGAAGTAGGAAATAGGAACTAGCGACAGTCGTTGGATTATAGAAACATTATGTTGCCCATGGGAAGGACCGAACACGCTGTCGACGATTACCTGCGGGTTTCTTGCGCTACCACTTGTGCTGCGTCGCTGCGCTGCAACAGCACCCTGGCGCTGATGCACGCTGCAAGAAACGCATAAGCAAAAATGACATTCGCACTGCGAATAAGCAACTTTGTCGATAAAATGGCACGATTGCTCACGTTGTTTCACCGAAGCCCCTATGACCTTCCCCGTCCTGTTGAACCTGGCCATCGCCCTGGCCGTCTGCGTGTTGCTGTACCGGCTGCAGGCGAACCACGTTTCGTTTACCAAGCGCGTGTTCGCCGGCCTCGGCCTGGGCGTCGTGCTCGGCGCCGCGCTGCAGGCGGTCTACGGCGTCACGGGACCGGAGGTCAAGGCCACCAATGCATGGCTCAACGTGATCGGCAGCGGCTACGTCCAACTGCTGCAGATGATCATCATCCCGTTGATCATGGTGTCGATCATCCAGGCGATCCTGAAACTGCGCGACGCATCTTCGCTCGGCAAGATCAGCACGCTCACCATCGGCATCCTGCTCATCACGACAGTCGTGGCGGCCTCGATCGGCATCCTGATGGCCAAGCTGTTCGGCCTGACGGCGGTCGGCCTGACCTCCACCGCCGCCGAAGTCGCGCGCGGCGAGTACATGCAGGGGAACCTGGCCGCGGCCAAGGAGTTGTCGCTGCCATCGCTGCTGCTGTCGTTCATCCCGACCAACCCGTTCCTCGACATGACCGGCGCGCGCAAGACCTCGACCATCGCGGTGGTGGTGTTTGCGATCTTCATCGGCATCTCGGCCACTGGCATCGCCGGCAAGAAGCCGGAAGTGTTCGCGTCGTTCAGCAACTTCGTGCACGTGGCGCACGTGATCGTGATGCGCATGGTGACGCTGGTGCTGCGCCTGACCCCGTACGGCGTGTTCGCGCTGATGGCCAAGGTGGTATCGAGCTCGAGCTGGCAAGACATTCTTGGCCTGCTCAACTTTGTCGTCGCCTCGTACGCGGCGCTGGCGCTGATGTTCTGCGTGCACCTGGCCATGGTCACAGTGGCCGGCCTCAATCCCTGGCGCTACGTGAAGAAGATTTTCCCGGTGCTCGTGTTCGCATTCACCTCGCGCACCAGCGCCGGCTCGATCCCGATGAGCGTGGCGACCCAGACCGCGCGCCTCGGTACGCCCGAGGGCACGGCCAACTTCGCTGCGTCATTCGGCGCCACCATTGGCCAGAACGGCTGCGCCGGCATCTACCCGGCGATGCTGGCGGTCATGATCGCGCCAACGGTCGGCGTCGATCCGTTCACCGCCGCGTTCCTGTTGCCGCTGCTGGCCATCATCGCGTTCGGCTCGATCGGCGTGGCCGGCGTGGGAGGCGGTGCGACGTTCGCGGCATTGATCGTGCTCTCGGCGATGGACTTGCCGGTGGCGCTTGCGGGCCTGTTGATTTCGGTCGAGCCGCTGATCGACATGGGCCGCACGGCGCTCAATGTCAGCGGCTCGATTGCCGCCGGCAGCGTCACCAGCCGGGTCATGAAACAAACCGACATGCGGGTGTTCGAAGATGACGCCGAGATCAACCTGGACAGCGAGGCGCGGGCCGTCTGACACACCTTGAAGGCGTCGGGCCAGCCGACAATCGTGCGCTGACGCCGCCGTGAAACCATCTAAGATGACGCCAAGATAACTTTTCGGCGGACACGATGGAACAAAAATGGCCTCAAGAAATCTGGCTCGTGCGGCACGGTCAAAGCGCCGGCAATGTCGCGCGCGACCTGGCTGAAGCGGCGGCGGGTCACCGCATCGACATCGCCGAGCGCGACGTCGACGTGCCGTTGTCCGACCTCGGCGAGCGCCAGTCCGACGCCCTTGGCGCCTGGTTCGCCTCGCTCCCGGCCCGGCAGCGCCCGACCGTCGTGCTGCACTCGCCGTACGTGCGCGCCACCGAAACGGCCAATCTCGTGATGCGCCATCTCGACCGCGATGGCCTGTTGTGCGTGCGCGCCGACGAACGCCTGCGCGAGAAAGAATTCGGCGTGCTCGACCGCCTGACCACGCACGGCATCGCGCATCACTTCCCCGACCTGTACGAGCAGCGCCACCACGTCGGCAAGTTCTACTTTCGCCCGCCCGGCGGCGAGAGCTGGTGCGACGTCATCCTGCGTCTGCGCAGCGTGATGGATTCGCTCGAACGCGACTTCTGCGGCGAGCGTGTGCTGATCGTCGCGCACCAGGTCACTGTCAATTGCTTCCGCTACCTGTTCGAGCACCTCAGCGAAGCGCAGATCCTCGAGTTCGACCGCAGCGGCGACGTGCCGAACTGCTCCGTCACGTCCTACGAATTCGATCCCGAGATCGGCAAGCGCGGCGACCTCGCCGTACGCCTGATCAACTTTGTCGCGCCGCTGGAACAGACCGGCACGCCGGTCACCGTCGCCAAAGACATTCCCTCCGCACCCAACGCGTAATGCCATCCGCCATGGACTCGAGCAAGGTACACGATGTCAACCCCGCCCTGCTGGCCGCCTGGCCGCTGCCGCAACCCGGCGCCGGGGGCGACAAGGAATTGCGTGGCCACATCCTGATCATCGGCGGCTCGCGCGAAATGCCGGGCGCCATCATCCTGGCCGCCACCGCAGCACTGCGCGCCGGCGCCGGCAAGCTGACCATCGCGACCGGGGCCAGCGTGGCGCAACTGGTGGCGCTGGCGATGCCCGAGGCGCGCGTGATCGGCCTGACCGAGCACGACACCGATGGCTTCAGCCTCGATGCGCTGGCCAGCCTCGACCCGCTGGCCGATCGCGTCGACGCCGTGCTGGTTGGCCCCGGCATGCGCGACGAAGCGAGCACCGCGCGCCTTGTGCATGCGCTGCTGCCGCGCCTGGTCGAAGCGGGCGTGGGCCTGGTGCTCGACGCTTGCGGCATGGATGTCTTGCTGCACCGGCCGCACGATTGGCCCGAAGACAAACCGATGCGCTTCGAACGGCCCGTCATCATGACGCCGCACTGCGGCGAAATGGCGCACCTGACCGGGATCGACAAGGATTGCATCGTCGGCCTGCCCGACGCGCCGGCCCTGGCCGCGGCGCGCGACTGGAACGCCGTCATCGCGCTCAAGGGCGCGCGTACGGTGATCGCGGCGCCCGACGGCACGCTCTGGCAGCACGCGGGCGCCGGCAATATCGGGCTCGCCATTTCTGGCTCCGGCGACGTGTTGGCCGGCATCATCGGCGGCTTGCTGGCGCGCGGCGCAAGCGAAACGCAGGCTGCCTGCTGGGGCGTGGCGCTGCATGCGCGCGCCGGCGACCGGCTCGCGCAGCGGCTCGGTACGCTCGGTTATCTAGCCCGGGAACTTGCCATCGAAGTACCGGCACTGCTCGAACAAATTGGTCAGAAAGACAAATCGCCCCTGGAAACAATTACCTCTGCTACGGGCGACGTGCACCTGGGCACGTAGCACAGCAGTTGTGACAGAGACTATGTAAATAATGTCACCAATTCAGACAAGTGTGCGGTATCTAACGAACCAGCAGTCGGGCTTGCGGTCTAATCGACGCAGATGCATTGAAACACATTGAAGTTGATTTCAGATTCAGACAATGGAACTGACCTGGCGTCGTGGATGTCCGAAGGCATAACCGGATACTGCGGCACTCAATTAGACGTCAATCGAGGAGCGAAAAATGAACGCAATGACCAAAGCACCAAAAATCCTGCTGACCGCCGCCGTGCTGGCTACCCTGCTGGGCGCGTGCAAGCGCGACGACGCTGCCACCACCACGGTGCCGGCTGACACCACCGCCACCACCCCAAGCAGCACCTCGGGCGCCACCGGCACCATGGGTGACACCGGCACGGGCGCTACCGGCACCGGCACCACCGGTACGGGCGACATGGGCACCGGCGCCGCCACCGGCACCACCGGCACCACCACCGATACGACGGGCGCGGCTGGCTCGAGCGGCATGACCGGCGCCACCGGCACCACCGGCGCGACCGGCACTGCAGAAGGCGCTACCAGCCCGCAGAGCACCGATCCACAATCCACCACCACGCCGCCAGCCGGCACCACTGGCAAGTAATTCCGGCCCAGTGACCGGACACCGCCCCGCTGCCGGGGCAGTTCGGTGCAGCAACGCAGCCCGGCTTGTCAGCCGGGCTGCGTGCTTTCACAAAGCGGAAAGATTCCTCTCCGCCACTTCCCGAATCAAACCCTCCACAATCCCGAAATCAGCCGGCTTGGTCAAATGATGATCGAACCCCGCCTGGCTTGACCGGCGCCGGTCCTGCTCCGCGCCCCAGCCGGTCAGCGCGATCAGCGTCGCCCGTTCCATGCCCTCGATGCGCCGCATCGCTTCGGCGGCATCGTAGCCAGTCATGTCGGGCAGCCCGATATCGAGAAACACCACCTGCGGCAGCAGCGCCGTCGCCTGCAGCAACGCCGTGGCGCCGTCGTGCACGGCAGTCACCACATGGCCATTCATTTCGAGCAGCGCCTGCAGAGTTTCGGCCGCGTCGACGTTGTCGTCCACCACCAGGATGCGCAGCCCGCCCGTTTCGGCCTGTGCCGCCTGCAGGGCGGCGACCGCGCTTGGGACCAGCGGCTCGGCGCTGTCGGCCGGCAATGGCAGCCTGACCGTGAACTGGCTGCCCAGCCCGACCCCGCCACTGGCGGCGGCGACCCGACCGCCATGCAGCTTCACGAGGCGCTGCACCAGGTTCAGGCCCACGCCCAGCCCTCCCTGCGCCATCTCGGCGCCGGCGTGCGCCTGCGCATACATGTCGAACACGGCTTCCAGGGCGTTGGCGGCGATACCGATCCCGTTGTCGAGCACCGCGATGGCCACTTCGTCGTTCTCGAGGCGCGCCCGGACCTCGATCGCGCCGCCCGGCGGCGTGTACTTGGCCGCGTTGTTGATCAGGTTACTGAGGATCTGCGCCAGGCGATGGCGGTCGGCGTGCAGGCACACGCGTTCGGCCGGCAGGTTCACGCTCAGCGCATGCCGCCCGCCATCGACCAGCGGCATGCTCATGTCGATCGCTTCACGCACCACGTCGGCCAGCAGCACGCGCTCGCAGCGCAGCGTGACCTTGCCTTCGGCCAGGCGCGCCATGTCGAGCAGATCGTCCACCAGGTGCACCATGTGGTCGACCTGGCGCCGCATGATCGCCTGCACGTCCGCGCTTGCCGCGCCGACGCGCATCAGCTCCAGCCCGGAACGGATCGGCGCCAGCGGGTTGCGCAGTTCGTGCGCCAGCGTGAACAGGAAATCGCTCTGCGCCCGGTTCTTCGCGCCCAGTTCGCGCGCCAGGCGATGCAGCTCCTGCTCGGCGTGCTTCTGGCTGTCGATGTCGAGCGTGACCCCGTCGAAGCGCTCTGGGCGGCCATGCTTGTCCAGGCCGCACCAGCCGATGGCCCGCAGCCAGCGCGGCGTGCCAGCGCTGCCGTCAGTCGATGCTGCGGCCAGCGTGCGAAATTCCAGATCGAGTGGCGCCCCGGCGCGCACTGCATGCTCGACGCTCACGGCCAGGCGCTCGCGATCTTCCGGATCGACCGCCGCCAGCAGCTCCTCGACCGAGGTGGGCCGCCCCATGTCGACGCCGAAGTGCAGCGCCATCTCGGCATTGATCTGGAAATGCGTGAACGGCATGTCGGCATACCAGACGCCGATATCGCCCGCCTCTGACACCCGCTCGAAACGCTCCTGCAACAGTTTGCGCGCGTGGATGTCGATCACGGTGCCGACGTAACCGTCCGGATCGCCGGCCGCGTTCACGCGCGGCAGGCCGGCATCGATGAACCAGCGGTAGCTGCCGTCGCGGCCGCGCAGGCGGTAGTCGAACGAGAATGGCTGGCGCGCTGCATTGGCCGCCAGGAAGATCTCGCCCGAGCGCGGGGCGTCGTCCGGATGCACGTTATCGAGCCAGCCCATGCCAAGGTCTTGCCCCGCCGTGCGGCCCGTGTAGTCGTACCAGCGCTGGCTCAGGTAGGTGCACAGGCCGTCGTTGTCGGTGGTCCAGAGCATCGCTGGCGACGCGTCGATCAGCGCGCGCACGTGCGCTTCGCGCGCCTGTGCATCGCGTTCGTTCTGGCGCCGCTCGCGCCCCAGCGCCACCTGGGTGCGGATGCGCGCCAGCAGTTCGTTGGCCGAAAAAGGCTTGACCAGGTAATCGTCGGCGCCGGCCTGCAAGCCCTCGACCTTGGCTTCTTCACCGGCGCGCGCCGACAGCAGCATCACCGGCAGGTGGCGCAGCGACTCGCTGGCGCGCACCTTGGCGATCAGGCCGAAGCCGTCGAGGCGCGGCATCATCACGTCCGACAGCAGCAGGTCGGGCGGGTCTTGCAGCGCTGCCTCCCAGGCCGCCTGGCCGTCGGCCACGGCAAGCACATCGGCATGCGGCTCGAGCAGCGACTTGAGATAGGCGCGCATGTCGTTGTTGTCGTCGGCGACCAGGATGCGCGGGCGGGCGTCGCCCGGCGCAACGCCCAGCGCGTCCGGGTCGGCGTCCTGCGCCGTGACTTCCTGCGGGTCCGGCAGCCAGCGCAGCGCTTCTTCGACAAACGCGGCGCCCATGCGCTGGCGGTCGGCCATGGCGTCCGGCGCCTGCAAGATACGATCCGGCGGCAGGTGCGCATCGCCGAACGGCAGGTCGACGTCGAAGCGCGTGCCTTCGCCGAAGGTGCTCGCCACGGCAATCGTGCCGCCATGCAGGCGCACCAGTTCCTGGATCAGCGCCAGGCCGATGCCGGTGCCTTCGTAGGTGCGGCCCGGGGCGCCCTCGATCCGGTGGAAACGCTCGAACATGCGCGGCAGTTCGTGCTCGGGAATCCCGGTGCCGGTGTCCTGCACCGACAGGCGCGCCATGCCGGCGTGCTCGCGCAAGGTGACCGTGACGCTGCCGTGCAGCGTGAACTTGAAGGCGTTCGACAGCAGGTTGAAAACGATCTTTTCCCACATGTCGCGGTCGACGAAGACCGGCTGCGGCAGCGGCTGCAGATCGACGTGATAGCGCAGAGCGCCCTTGGCCATGGCCGATTCGAACACGCCGGCCAGGTCGACGGTCAGGCGCGCCAGGTCGACCGGCATGTAGCTGGCCTGTACGCGCCCGGCCTCGATGCGCGAAAAGTCGAGCAGCGAGTTCACCAGCTTGAGCAGGCGCAGCGAGTTGCGGTGCGTGAGTTCGATGCGCTGGCGCTGGATCGCGCTCATGGTCTCGGGCGCATCGGCCAGCGCATCGTCGAGCGGGCCCAGGATCAGCGTGAGCGGCGTGCGGAATTCATGTGACACGTTCGAGAAGAACGCCGTCTTGGCGCGGTCGATCTTGGCCAGTTCTTCGGCGCGGCGCTGCTCCTGCTCGTGGGCGATCACATTGCCCACGGCGGTGTTCACTGCGGCGCCCAGCAATTCGTAGAAATTGCGGTACTCGGCATCGAGCGCGCGGCGCACGCTGACCCCGGACACGACAAAGCCGAACAGCTCCTGCTGGCCGGGCAAGGTCAATGGCACCACCAGCGCCGAACGCGGCGCGTCGTCGTACGGGCCGCACACGAAGCTGCCCAGCCGCGCCGCAACGTCATTCACCTGTTCGACGGCGTGCGAGGCGCTGCAGCGTGCAAACGGCCAGACGCTGTCGTCGATCGCCGTCGACACGGGTGCCAGTGCGCTGTCCGGCGCCAGGCCGGCACTGCCGCGCAGCGCCAGCGTGCCGGTGTCGCCATCGATCTGATAGAACAGCAGAAACGGCATGTCGGCCGTCATGTGCGCGCAGTGCGTCGCCAGTTGCGCGCCGATCTCGTCGATCGAGCGCGTCGTCGCCAGGCTGGCGGTCAGGTCGCGCAAGCCTTTGCTGCGGCGCGCGCCCAGCACCTGGGCCGTCGTCTCGGTGATCGGGTGAAACACGCCGCCAACCGCGCCGGATTCATCGCGGATCGGCGAGAACGAGAACGTCATGTTCGCTTCTTCGAGGTAGCCGCTGCGATCGAGGAACATCTGCTGGTCCTTGATGTAGGCGCCCTCGCCCTGGTGCGCGCGCTCGAAGGCGTCGCCCACCACCGGCAAGGCCGTGGCCCAGACCACCTTGAAGGGCGCCCCCATTGCCGCCGGATGCAGGTCGCCGCAGATCGGGCGGTAGGCGTCGTTGTAGATCTGGATGTCATCCGGGCCCCAGCAGACCAGGATCGGGAACGTGGACGACAGGCACAGGCTGACCGACGTGCGCAGGCTTTGCGGCCATTCGGACAACGGGCCCAGGGGCGTTGCCGACCAGTCCATATTGCGGATCAGCTCACCCATTTCTCCGCCGCCTGCAAGCCAGTTCAGGTCGTCACTGGTGGACACGGCGATGGGCTGGGCTGCGGGCATGGGACTGGACCTTACGGATGAAGAAAGAGACGCAACGTGTCGTTTTCTGGGAGCACGCGATGCTTGTCAACGCAGCCTCGAGGCGAAAAGCGTGACACAGCACCCGCCATTAGACCATAACAATGTATCCATTGGTTGCCGAGGCGCTATTTTGCGGCAGCAACACCGTGACCAGAAGTAAGCGTGAATACAAAACGGCCAGCGCGAGGCTGGCCGTGTTTGACATATCTGGCAGGGCGACTTGTCCCGTCCTGCCCCGGCGGATCAGGCCGGCATTGCCTTGCCGCGACCGCGACCGGTCACGAACCGACCGCCGCGCACGATCAGGCGATACACCAGGCGCACAAGGGTCAGCGCCAGGATGGCTTCGACGAACGTCATCACGAAGGCCACCAGCGCATTGCGGTGCTGGGCGCGGCGACCGTACTTGGCCACCATGCGGTCACGGGCGATCTCGATGCTGTCATAGAAGGTTGGCACCACCAGCAGCGTCAGGATGGTCGAGGTGATCGTGCCGCCGATGATCGAGATGGCCAGCGGCTGGTAGAACTCGCCCGAGTCGCCCAAGGCCAGCGCCACCGGCAGCATGCCGGCGATCAGCGCGAAGGTGGTCATCAGGATCGGCCGCAGGCGCTTGCGCCCGGCCGCCATCAGCGCTTCTTCGCGGTCCATGCCCTCGTGCTCGAGCGCACGGGCAGCGTCGAGCAGCAGGATCGCGTTCTTGGCCACCAGACCCATCAGCATCAGGATGCCGATCATGCTCATCAGGTTGAGCGTGTTCTTGGTGATGATCAGGGCCAGCACCACGCCGATCAGGGACAGCGGCAGCGACAGCATCACGCCGATCGGCGCTGTGAACGAGCCGAACTGCATCACGAGGATCAGGTACATCAGCGCGATACCCGAGAACAGCGCGATGAGCATCTCCTTGAACAGCTCGGCCTGGTCTTCACCGGAGCCGCCCAGCGCCAGGCCGTAGCCCGGCGGGAAGTCGAAGGTTTTCGCCAGTTTCATGGCGTCGGCCGTGACTTCGCCGGCAGAACGACCCTGCGCATTGGCCGACACGGTGATCATGCGCTCGCCGTTCTTGTGGCGGATCGCCGACGGGCCCTTGCCCATCGTGATCGTGGCGATCTGTTCGAGCGGCACCATCATGCCGGTGCCGGCCACCGAGATCGGCAGGCGCTCGATGCTGTCGGTATTGACCCGGTCATCAGGATGCAGGCGCACGGCGACGTCGCGGGTTTCGCTGGTCGGATCGACCCAGTCGCCCACTTCGATACCGGCAAACGCCACCCGCAGCGACTGCGCCGCGTCGCCGACCGAGATGCCCATCGCATTGGCCAGGCCGCGATCGAGCACGATCTGCAACTCGTTCTTCGGGTCTTGCTCGGACAGCGCGACGTCCACCGCGCCCGGCACTTCGCGCAGCTTTTCCATGTAGGCGGTGGTCAGTTCCATCAGCTTGCGCGAATCGGGGCCGGTAAACTCGACCTGCACCGGCTTGCCGTTGCCGCCAAGGTCATCGATGACCGTGTATTCGGCGCCCACCAGGCCACTGATCCTGGCGCGCAGGTCGATGGCGATATCGGCGGCACTGCGCTTGCGCTCGCCGCGCTTGCCGATATCGACGTAAATCGTGCCACCGCTGAGATTGACGTTGCTGTTGGTGTCTTTCGTCTCTGGCAGCGTGCGGGCCGCCACGGCTGCCGCTTCGAGTTTGCGGCGCGCATATTCGATGGACGACGAGGCCGGTACACGTACCTCGACCTGCAGGTTGCCCGAGTCTTGCTTGGGCAGGAAGCTCGATCCGCCAAAGAAGTGGTGCATGGCCATCGCGCCGATCAGGCTGGCGACGGCCAGCACGGCCATCCAGCGACGGTGATGCAGCGCCCAGGCAATCACGCGGCCGTAGCGGTCGGCCTGGTGGTCGAACCAGTGATTGAAGCGGTCGAGCACGGCGCCGATCCCGGTCTTTGGCTTGCTGTGGTGATCCGGCGGGTCGCCCCAGTAGGCCGACATCATCGGGTCGAGCGTGAACGAAATGAACAGCGAAACGATCACCGAGCAGGTCACGGTGAGCGCAAACGGCCGGAACCATTCGCCGGAGATGCCGGGCATGAAGGCGACCGGCACGAACACGGCCATGATCGAGAACGTGGTCGCTGCCACCGCCATGCCGATTTCGGCCGTGCCTTCGAGCGCGGCGGTGCGGCGGTCGGCGCCCATTTCCATATGGCGCACGATGTTTTCGCGCACGACAATCGCATCGTCAATCAGCACGCCGATCGCCAGCGACAGGCCCAGCAGCGTCATGAAGTTGAGCGTGAAGCCGCACAGCCAGACCGCAATGAAGGCGGCCAGCACCGAGGTCGGCAGCGCCAGCGCGGTAATCAAGGTGGAGCGCCACGAATTGAGGAAGGCATACACGACAAACACCGTCAGCACGGCGCCCAGCACCAGCGCCTCGATCACGTTGTTCAGGCTCGACTGGGCATCCTTGCCGCCATCGCGCACGACCTCGAGTTTGGTGCCGGCGGGCAGCAGCTTGCTTTGTTTCTCGACCACTTCGTGGACGCGCTTGGCCAGCGACACCGTCGAGGCATCGCGCGAGCGGGAGATTTGCAGGCCAACGTTGGGCTTGCCGCTGCGGACCGACAGCGTATTGATGTCGGCAAAACCATCCTGGATTTCGGCCACCTGGTTAAGGCGCACGATCTGGTCGCCGTTACGCTTGACGACGATCTGCGAGAAATCTTCAGGCCGCTCGATACGGCCGACCAGGCGGATGCCCTTCTCGTCGAGTTCGCTGCGCAGCTTGCCGACCGGCGCATTGGTATTCCCGTTGCGCAGCGCATTGGTGACGTCTGTTGCCGAGACATTGAATTCGCTCAGCTTCTCGGCGCGCAGCAGCACCGACAGTTCGCGCCGCAGCGCGCCGTTGACGACCACGGTCGACACGCCGTCGATGGCGCGGAATTCGTCGGCCAGCACGTCTTCGGCATAGCGCGAGATTTCGGCATGGCTCTGGCTGCTCGAGGACAGCGCCAGCGACATGATCGGCTGCGCCGACGGATCGACCCGGCGCAATACCGGTTCGCGCATCTCGATCGGCAGCTTGTAGCGCACTGCCGCAATCGCGTTGCGCACGTCGTCGGACGCTTCGATCAGGTCGCGGTTGAAGTCGAACTCCATCCAGATCGACGCACTGCCTTCGTTCGAGGTGGAATTGACGTCCTTGACGCCCTGGATCGCCTGCATCTGCTTTTCGAGGCGGTTGACGACCTCGCGCTCGACGGTTTCGGGCGAGGCGCCCGGATACGGGATCTGGACCACGATGATCGGGATCTCGACGTCCGGCTCCTGGTTGACCTTCAGCTTGGACAGGGCCAGGAGGCCAATGGCCATCATCGCGACGATGATGACGATCGTGGCGACCGGTTTTTTGACACTAAAATTGGACAGGAACATGGTGGATTTTCCTTGGTTGTTCCTGGCTTACTTGCCCTGGACCGCGCCGGCGCCGGCGCCGGTGGCGCTGGCCACGCGGGCGTTCGGCATGTCGACCTTCTGGCCATCTTTCAGGTTCGATGTCGGCGAGCGCAGCACCACGTCGCCGGCCGCGAGGCCCTGCTTGATCTCGACGTTACCGGTGCGGGCGTCGCGCGCGCCGACCACCAGCTTGACCTTGGACAGCGTGTTGTCCTTGACGCGCCAGGTGTGGCTGGCGTCACCCACGCGCACCAGCGCGCTCTCGGGCAGCATCAGCGCATCGGTCGCGGCGGCGTCCACACGGCCTTCGGCGTACAGCCCGGCCACGCGCGGCTGCGCATTGTCGACAAAGCCCACCAGCACCTCGACCTGGCGAGTCACCGGATTGGCGGCAGGGTCGATGCGTTTGACCACGCCGGAGAACGTCTGGTTCGCGTAGCCGTTGACGCGGAAATTGACCTTCTGGCCGATCTTGACGGTGCTGACCGAATCGGCCGACACCGCGCCCTCGAAGCGCATGCTGGTCGGGTCGATGACCTTGACGAGTTCCTTGCCGATGGTGGCGGTGTCGCCATTGGACACCTTGCGCTCGGAGACGATGCCATCGAACGGCGCGCGCACCGTGGTGCGGGCCAGTTGCTGGCGCGCGGTGGCCACGCGGCTGCGCGAGCTCGACAGTTCGCTGAGCGCATTATTGCGCGCCATTTCGGCGTCGTCGAGCGCCTTGGCCGACGTCATGCCGGACGCGCTCAGCGTTTTCAGGCGCTCGAGCTGGCGATTGGCCTGGTCGACGGCGAGCGATGCGGCGCGCTGGGTGTCTTCGGACGACATCAGGGTGTCGCGGATCGAGGTTTCATCGAGCCGCACCAGCACGTCGCCGCGCTTGACCGGTTCGCCATTTTCCTTGAGTACCTGCAGCACGATGGCCGAGACTTCGGCGCGCAGGTCGGCGCGGCGCTCGGGCTCGATCGAGCCGGTGATGACGGGGCCAGAGGCAACCGACGCGCTCTGGATCGTCAACACGTCCTCTTGCGCCACCGTCAATTGCGTCGGCTTGTTGTCCTTGCCCTCGGGGGCTTTGGAATCCTTGCCGCAAGCGACGAGGCTTGATGCGATGGCTAGAACGAGGAGTGTTTTGCGCAGCATTGTGATTCTCCGGAAATGGACTCGGTGTTTTTATAAAAATAAGTTCAGATACATCCAGCGCGCAGTATTCAGGAGGTCTCCAGCAGCGTCAATTGACGAACCTGTGTATTGCCGAATTCGATGGATGAAGTGCGGAATTTGGCGATGAGCTGCACGCAGTCCGGGATGAAGCGCAGTAGAAAACGGACAAGGTGTGGACGCCCGGACGTCCGCCGGGATGCGTGACGGCCGCATCCCGTACATACATCAGAAGCCCCCGCCCAGGACGGTGTAGAGCAAAAAGCCCATGCCGATGCCGGTCAGGATGCCGCCGGCGATTTCAACACGCGTGTGGCCCATGCGCTCACGCAGGATCACATAGTCTTGTTTGCCGTCGTGCAGACGGTTGAGCGTGACGGCGTGGCGGCCGACGTGCTGGCGCAGGCTGTTGGCGTCGATCATGACGATGAAGGCGAGCGTGACGGCCACGCCGAAGGCGGGATGCCCCATGCCCTCGCGCAGCGCGATCAGCGTGGCCATGCTGGACACGACGGCGCTGTGATTGCTTGGAAAGCCGCCATTGCCGACCAGGTCGAACGCCCAGCGCCGGTAGCGGACACTGGAAATGAGAAACTTGATTGGGCCGACCACCATCCAGGTCAGAACCGGTGTAACGAGATAGATGAATTCCATGGCTTTTCTTCGATTGAAAATACTGGGCGGAATTATCTCAGAAGCAAGGCTCGGCGGGCGACTTTCGCGATCGCCCTTTTTGGACAGGACACGGTAATATTGTCTCAACGGATAAATACACACAAGAGGCGCGTATGCGGCATTTCCGGTGGTCCTTCATCGTCACGGCGGTGCTCATGGTGCTGGCCGGCTGGTGGGGATACGCGCACCGGGGCTGGGCAGGCCTGCTGCAAGCCTTGTGGATCACAGCCATACTGGGCGTACTCGAAGTGTCGCTTTCTTTCGACAATGCCGTCGTGAATGCCTCGGTGCTCAAGCATTGGAACGAGTTCTGGCGCAAGTTGTTCCTCACTGTCGGCATCCTGGTGGCGGTGTTCGGGATGCGGCTGCTGTTCCCGCTCGTGATCGTGGCGGCCGCGACCGGGCTGGGCCTGCCCGACGTCTGGCACATGGCGATCGACAATCCCAATGAATATTCGCGCAACCTCACCGAGCACCACGCCGAGGTCGCATCGTTCGGCGGCGCCTTCCTGATGCTGGTGTTCCTGAACTTCTTGTTCGACGAAGAGAAAGACCTGCACTGGTTCGACTGGTTCGAGGCCAAGGTGGGCAAATACGGCACCGAAGGGCTGGCCGTGCTGCTCACGCTGCTGTGCGTGATCATGGCCATGAGCCTGATGCCTGAAGCGCGCAAGCTGGCGGTGCTGATTGCCGGCGTCACGGGCGTGCTGATCTATATAGCGGTGAAGTGGCTCAGCAACCTGCTGGAAGAGAAAGAACACGATCCATCGGTGGGGGCCATGATCTCGCAGGGCAGCATCGGGGGATTCCTGTACCTCGAGGTGCTTGACGCGTCGTTCAGCTTCGATGGCGTGATCGGCGCGTTTGCCATCACCAATGACGTCGTCATCATCATGCTGGGGCTGGCTATCGGCGCGATGTTCGTGCGCTCGATGACCGTGTTCCTGGTCTACAAAGGCACGCTGCAAGAATTCGTCTATCTCGAACACGGCGCGCACTACGCCATCGGCATCCTGGCGCTGATCATGTTCGCCAGCGTGCACTATCACATTCCGGAATGGTTCACCGGGCTGTCCGGGCTGGCGTTCATTCTAGTGTCGCTATGGTCGTCAATACAGTACCGCCGGCGGCTGGCCACGTGAAAGGGAATGCCGGTTTGCGATTGAGGCAAGGCATGGCAGAATGGGCGCGCACCGCCTCGGCGTTGCAACTTTGAAACTCCCAATCACTTTTTGATCGACCTGCCCCAATCATGCCGAAACCCAAGCGCACCACCGCCATCCTGTTGTCCCTCATCGCCGTCGTCGCTGTCGTAGGTGCGGGCTACACCTGGTTCACCCTGACCTGGTCGTATTCCGAAGGCGAACGGGCCGGCTACCTGCAGAAATTCTCCAAGCGCGGCTGGCTGTGCAAAACGTGGGAAGGCGAGATTCTGCTGTCGAGCATGCCGGGCGCGATTCCGGAGCGCTTTGCGTTCACGGTGCGCGATGATGCTGTCGTGCCGGGTCTGTTGGCCAGCATGGGCAAGCGCGTGCAGTTAACGTATGAGCAGCACAAGGGCGTGCCGACCAGCTGCTTTGGCGAGACCGAGTACTATGTGTCGAAGGTGGCCGGCGGGCCGGATGATCCGGTGTCGCCGAGCCAGGCGCCGGCGGTTGCATCCGGATCAGCGCCGGTGGCTGCACCTGCAGCTGCAGCTGCGCAACCGGCAGCCGCGCAGTAAGCACACCACCGTCGTTCCCGCGGAGGCGGGAACCCAAGTGTGCGTGCGTATCGGTGAAGTCAAACGCTACTGGCGCGCGACGAACTTGGGTTCCCGCCTCCGCGGGAACGACGGGCATAGGGTGCTGGTGCAATCTTATTTTTGCACTACGCATGCGCCCCCCGTTACGCCTGATCGTCCTTTCGATCCCCATCCAGCTCCCGCTGCGTCGCAATCACTTCCGCCAGCCTGGCTGCCGCCTGCGCCGCCGACGTGTCGCCTGCCCTGGCCTGCGACTGCTTGAACCGGCCCAGCACTTCGCGCGTCAGATCCGCCGATACCGAGCGCTGCCCTGCTTCCACCTTGCGCTCGCCGATGGCGCGCTGGGTGGCGGCCAGTTCGGCCGCGTCGTCATCCTGGCGCCGGCTCTCGAGATTGACCAACTGCTTGCGCGCGTCGGCCATCTGCTGCGTGGCGTGCGCCGCCTTGCGTTGCATCTCGGCGTGCTCTTGCGCGTGCTCGAGCAGCGCCCGCTGCGCTTCGCGTTTTTCCACCGCCGCCTGCACCGCTGCCTGCTCGGCCAGTTCGCGCTCGCGCGCGATGGCGGCCTGCGCCTCCTCGGCATCGGCGCGGGCCTGGGCCGCTTGCGCCGCCGCCTGCTCGGACGCCAGCCGGGCTGCCTGCGCCTCATTGGCGCGGGTATCGAAGGCCGCCTGTTCGCGCTGCGCGGCCAGCTTGCGTTCGACCAGTACCAGTGCCTCGCGTGCAGCCCGCGTCGCGTCACGTTCGGCGGCAATCGCCTGCTCGGTCAGGGCCACTTGCTGCTGCTCGACCTCGGCCCGTTCGGCCTGGGCCTGCGCCAGTTCGGCCGCGCGGCGCGTGTGCGCCTGCTGCGCCGCAGCCGCAGTCTCGGCCTGGGACGCTTCTTCGATCGCCGCGTCGGCCTGCGCCTGCTGCGCTTCCCAGGCGGCGCGCTGCGCTTCTTCGACGCGCCGCTCGGCCTGCGCCTTGGCGTGCAGGGCCGCGGCAGCCGCCGCTTCGGCTTCGCTGCGCGCTTGCGCCGCCAGCGTCAGTTCGTGCTCGGCCGCGATTTTCTGTTCCAATGCCGCCAGGGCCTGCGCTTCGGCCTCTTTGTGCTCTTGCTCTGCCTGCGCCAGGCGCTCGGCCTGCTCGCGTCGTTGCGCCGCCAGTTGCGCTGCCTCGTGTTGCAATTGCACTTGCGCCGCTTCCAGCGCCAGCGCCGCTGCCTCGTCGTCGTTCGACGCGGCCTGCGCGTCCGCTGCGGCCTGCGCCAGTGCGGCGCGTTGGTCGGCCAGCGCGCTCGCGCGCCGGTGCTCTTCGGCTTCGCGCAGCGCCGCAGCCGCAGCCGCTTCGTCGGCCGTGGCCCGCGCCCGCGCGTCGAGTGCGGCCTGGGCTTCGGCTTCCAGCCGCGCCTGCACCTGCTCGCCCGCTTCTTCTTCGGCGCGGGCGCGGTCTTCGGCCACCAGGCGCAGCTTGCGATCGGCCTCGATGCGTGCTTCGGTGGCCGCCAGGATGCGCGTTTCGGCATCGCGCCGGGCTTCGGCGCTCGACGCGGCCATCTGCTCTTGCCGCTCGCGGTGCACGGCGGCGTCGCGGATTTCTTTCTCGGTCTGCAGGCGCATGCGCAGCGACTGGCCAGCCACCCGTTCTGATTCGGCCTGGGCCAGCGCGATCGCTTCGCGCTCCTGTTCGATGTGCGCGTAGGCGCGCGCTTCTTCAAGCGCGCGCGCTTCGGCCGCCGCGCGGGCAAAGGCCGAAGTAAGCGCGATCTGGTCGGCGCGCTCGCGTTGCTGGGTCAGCTCGAGCGCTTCGGCTTCGGCCTCGGCCAGTTTTTCGGCGGTCTGGCGCGCGGAGCGTTCGGCCCGTTCTCGCTCACGCGCCAGGATGGCGATGCGGGCGTCGGCGCTGGCGTTGTGCTGGACTTCTTCGCGCGCCGCCTCGACCGCCGCCATGCGTTCGACTGCCTGCAGGCGCGCCTGCTCGGTGTGCACGACCAGTTCGTCGGCGGCGCGAGCGGCCTTGGCGGCCAGCTCGGCTTCGGCCTCGATCTGCGCGGTGGCGCGGCGGCGCGCCTCTTCTTCAAGGCGCGCACGCGCTTCGGTGGCCACCCGCACTTCGGTATCGCTTTTTACGCGCGCGCGCAGTTCGGCCGTCTCGTGGCGGATCGCTTCCAGTCGTTCGCTCGAGGCCTGTGCGGCGGCGCGCAGCGAGTCGAGCCGCTCACGGTTGGCGACGATGGCGTCTTCGGAGGCCTGTGAATTGGCTTGCGCGGCGGCAGCGGCAGCCGCGTCGAGCGCAGCGCGTTCATCGGCCAGCGAGCGCGCGCGCGCTTCGGCGTGGTGGCGGCTTTCAGCCGTGATATTGGCCTTGGCTTCGGCCTCGACGCGCGCGATCGCCTCTTGAATCTCGCGCATTTCCAGCGGCTTACGGCCCTGGGGTGCAGGCTCGCGGGCAGATTCGCGGGCAGATTCGGATGCAGCGGGCAGCACCGGCGTCACCGGCACCACGGGCTGCGCGAACGCGGCGGCGGGAGACGGAACCACCTCGAACGGCGGCAAGGCGCCGGCTGCCGGCGACAGGTCGATCGTGAAGTCGTTGTCGTCTTGTTGGGCTTCGTTCGGTTCCATGCGAATTCTCTCTCTGGCTTCTTCGGGGCGGCAGTCTGTTCGATTATCCGGCAAATCCGGCTATCCCGCCACGCCGAACTGCGCGGCAATAACAGCTCAGCTCGACGGTTTGCCGACACGCGCGGCAACGGCTACATCTGCCACAGCGGCGGCTCATCCATGAGCGCGACCTGTTCGCGCAGTTCGAGGATGCGGTCTTGCCAGTAACGCTGGGTATTGAACCAGGGGAAAGCGGCCGGAAACGCCGGGTCGTCCCAGCGCATCGCCAGCCACGCCGCGTAATGGATCAGGCGCAGCGTGCGCAGCGCCTCGACCAGGTACAGCTGGCGCGGATGGAAGTCGCAAAAATCTTCGTAGCCGGCCAGCACGTCGGCCATCTGGCCCACCATCTCTTGCCGCTCGCCCGACAGCAGCATCCACAGATCCTGCACGGCCGGTCCCATGCGACTGTCGTCGAAGTCGACGAAGTGCGGCCCGTCCGGCGTCCACAGCACATTGCCGCCGTGGCAGTCGCCGTGCAGGCGCAGCAGCGGCAGTTCGCCGGCGCGCTCATAGCAGCGCGCCACGCCATCGAGGGCCTGCTCCATCACGCTCGACCAGGCCGGCAGCAGCTCGGGCGGTACAAAATCATGGCTGCGCAGCCAGTCGAACGGCTCGCGGCCGAACGTCACCGGGTCGAGCGCCGGGCGCAGGGCATACGGCTTGACGGCGCCCTGCGCATGGATGCGACCGATGAAGCGCCCGATCCATTCCAGCACCGCCGGGTCGCCCAGTTCGGGCGCGCGCCCACCCCGGCTTTCAAACACCGAGAAGCGAAAGCCGTCGAAGGTGTGCAACGTGCGCCCGCCGATGGCGATGGCCGGCACCACGGGGATCTCTTTCTCGACCAGTTCGGCAACGAAGGCGTGTTCTTCCAGGATCGCCTCGTCGCTCCAGCGCTCGGGTCGGTAAAACTTGACCACCACCGGCTCGCCCTCTTCGCGGCCCATGCGGTAGACACGGTTTTCGTAACTGTTGAGCGCCAGCAGGCGCCCGTCGCCGTGCATGCCGACGCTGTCGAGCGCGTCGAGCACGGTCGCGGGATCGAGGCGCGCGTATGGATGGTCGGGCGTGTCGTTGTCGAGGTTCAAGGTATCCATGCCCCCATTGTACGGCGGCGCGCGCAGGCGTGGTGATCTGCGGAATTTCACGTGCGTTTCATGACTGCTGTGTTCGTCTACGCACAGATTGTGACAATGTAACAAGGTCTGATGTGAAGTATGTACCCGCGCAATCGTGCAGCGGAAAAATCTTCCTAGGACCAACAACATGAAAAAACTGACCCTGACCGTCGTCGCCCTCGCCGCAGGCCTTCTGGCCGGCACCGCCATCGCCCAAACTGCGGCCCAGCCGCCAAAGGCCGAGCCGAACATGCAAAAAGTGCTCGATGCGATGGCGGCCCTGAAGCCAAAACCGATCGAGACCCTGAGCCCGGAAGAAGCGCGCAAGCAGCCCACGCCGAGCGACGCGGTCAAGAAGGTCCTGACCGATGCCGGCAAGAGCACCGCCCCGGAACCGGGCGTGACGATGAAGACGCAGACCGTCCAGGGCAAGGGCGGCAGCTTCCCGGTCCATATCTTCACGCCTGAAGGCGCCGGCCCGTTCCCGGTGGTCGTGTATTACCACGGCGGCGGCTTCGTGATTGCCGACACCAAGGTGTATGAAGCCTCGGTGCGCGGCCTGGCCAAGAAAGCCAAGGCGATCGTGATCTCGGCCGACTACCGTCTGGCCCCTGAACACACCTTCCCGACCCAGCCGGAAGACGCGTTCGCGGCTTACCAGTGGGCGCTGGCCAATGCCAAGAGCCTCAACGGCGATCCGATGCGCGTGGCCGTGGCCGGTGAATCGGCTGGCGGCAACCTGGCGACCGTGGTGTCGATGATGGCGATGGAAAAGAAAATCCAGATGCCGGTGCACCAGTTGCTGGTCTACCCGGTGGTCAATGACGACATGAACAACGCGTCGTACAAGACCAACGCCAACGCCAAGCCGCTCAACAAGGCGATGATGACCTGGTTCTTCAAGCACTACGGCGCCGATCCGAAGAACCCGCACGCGCTGCCGATGAAGGCCGCCTCGCTCAAGGGCCTGCCATCGGCCACCGTGATCACGGCCGAGATCGACCCCTTGATGACCGAGGGTAAAGCCTACGCCGACCGTCTCAAGAAAGAAGGCGTGGCCGTCAACTATCGCCATTACACGGGCGTGACGCACGAGTTCTTCGGCATGGAAGCTGTGGTGCCGAAGGCGAAGGAAGCCCAGCAGTTCGCGGCTGACGAGCTGACCAAGGCATTCGCTGCCAAGCGTTAAGCCCCGAGCGTTAAGTCTCAAGCGTTGCAACAGCGCCTCGCCGGCAGGTTTTTCGTGCCCGGCGACGGCGCAGGCGTTACACTGGCGCCTTTGACGCAAACAGGCGCGCTCGCGCCGCACTCTACCTACCTCATGCACCTCGAACAGCCCCTCTCAGAAAAAGAATTCGACGAACTCGACCAGTTCCTGTTATCCGACCGTTGCTCCGACGACGCGATGACGATGGACACCCTGCATGGCTACCTGACTGCCATCGCGATCGGCCCGGAATCGATCATGCCGGCCGAATGGCTGCCGATGGTCTGGGGCGAGGACGAAGCCGCCGCGCCGAAATGGAAGAACAAGCGCGACGAAGAACGCATCGTCAACCTGATCATGCGCTTCATGAACGAAGTGCTGATCACGTTCGAAGTCTCGCCGAAGGATTTCGAACCGCTGTTCTGCGAACACGAGGTGGATGGCAAGGTGCTGATCGATCCGGAAGCCTGGTGCTGGGGTTTCTGGGAAGGCGTCGAACTGCGCGCCGGCTCGTGGGATGCGATCTGGGATACCGATGTCGCTGAACTGATCCGCCCGATCTACCTGCTGGGCGCGGACGAGATCGAAGAAGCCGAGCTGGCCGAAGTCGACGATCCGGTCAAGGTGCACGCGCTGGCGTTGCAGATCGAGGCGAACGTGCCGGCGATCTACCGCCACTGGTTGCCGCTGCGTAAACCCGCAGTGGAGACGGTCGTGCGTGAAGAGCCGAAGGTCGGGCGCAATGACGATTGCACGTGCGGCAGCGGCAAGAAGTTCAAGAAGTGCTGCGGGGCTGACGCCACGTAACCGGCTTTCCGTTTGTACTGAAGGCGCAGCGACCGGTCAGGCGTCGCGGCGCCTTCCTGGCAGCGCGCCCAGCACATCGGCTGCACCAGCCATGCCCATCAGCATCCCTGCATCATCGACCACCGGCACGCGCGCCAGCCCGTGCCGCGCCGCCAGGGCCGCCACCGCATCGGCCGGCTCGCCCCCGCGCACCGCGATCCCGGTCGTCATCAAGCCATCGACCCGCATCCCGCTTCGTTTCTTGCCAAGCAGACCCAGTGCGCGCAGGTGCAGCGGGCGCGCCTCGCCATCGGCCGCATCCTGCAACAGCCGCGCCAGGGTCAGTATGCCCAGCAGTCGCCCGTCGCCATCAACGACCGGCAGCGACGGCATGCCGTGGCGCAGCAAGGCGGCGCGGGCTGCCGCGAGCGGCATGTCGGGGGCCAGCCGCGCCAGCGGCGGCACGACGACGTCGGCGGCTTGAACGGCATGCGGACGGCGCGCGGCAGCGTGCTGCTGGGCATCGCTGACGATGACGGCCAAGTCGTCGCGCGTGACGTCGAGCGCTTCGCCGAACTGCGCCAGCGCGGCATCGATGTCGTCGTCCTCCACTGCACCCCTGGCCGGGGCCGGCTTATGCACGTGATGGGCCCCGGTCAGGCGGTTGTACAGCAGCGCTGCGAGCACCAGCAATACCGCGTTCAGGCCCACCGGCGCCAGTGCGAACGCCAGCCCGGCCTCGTGCACTGCGGGGCCGCCCAGTACTGCCGTCATGGCCATGGCGCCACCCGGCGGATGCAGGCAGCGCAGCAGGAACATCATGCCGATCGAGACGCCGCCAGCCAGCGGCGCTGCAAGGATCGGATCGTCGACCAGCCGCGCACACGCTACCCCGACCAGCGCCGAGACAACATTGCCGCCGATGACAGGCCAGGGCTGGGCCAGCGGGCTGGCCGGTACGCAAAACAGGAGCACGGCCGAGGCAGCCATCGGCGCGACCAGCCAGGCTGCGTGAAATTCGGGCGAAGTATGCGAGAGCATCGCCTGGCTGAGCAGGCCGGACACCATCAGCCCGAACAATCCGCCGATGGCGGCGCGGGCCTGGCCCGAGGGCGGCAGCACCACAGGATGCGGGCGCCGTAACAGAGAAAGAATGCGCATTATTGCACCAACTTTGTGCGAAAAAGTGGCATTACAGCACAAACGCACAATCTTGGTGCGACGCAGGTCAAGATTACCGTATTTACAACAGTCGCAGAACAGCGCCTGTTCGCCCATTACACCTTGATGAAATGCTCGCGGTAGTAGCGCAGCTCTTCGATCGATTCGACGATGTCGGCCAGCGCCGTGTGCTTCTGGTGCTTCTTGAAGCCGGACGCCAGCTCGGGCTTCCAGCGGCGGCACAGTTCCTTGAGCGTCGACACGTCCAGGTTGCGATAGTGGAAGAACGCTTCGAGCTTTGGCATGCCGCGCGCCATGAAGCGGCGGTCCTGGCAGATCGAGTTGCCGCACATCGGCGATTTGTTCTTCGGCACGTATTGCTTGAGAAACTCGATCAGTTCGACTTCGGCCTGGGCTTCCGTCACGGTCGACGCTTTCACGCGGTCGATCAGGCCCGACTTGCCGTGGGTGCCCTTGTTCCAGTTGTCCATCTTGTCGAGCGTTTCGTCCGACTGGTGGATCGCGAACACCGGGCCTTCGGCGATGATGTTCAGGTCGGGGTCGGTGACGACGACGGCGACCTCGATGATGCGGTCGTTGTCCGGGTCAAGGCCCGTCATTTCCATGTCGAGCCAGACGAGGTTGAATTCATTCGGGCGCTGGGGCGTCGCCGGCACGGCGGAAGGTGTAGCTTGTGACATAATTCTCTCTTTGCCTAATCAATCCTGCATTTTCTCACAGGCACAGAATGTCTTCATTCGGGTTTTCGGTTTTGTTCGTCGTTTTCTTGCTGGGCACGCTCACGCTGCGCATCTGGCTGGCTGCGCGCCATGTCAGGCACATCGCGCGCCACCGCGCCAGCGTGCCGACCGAGTTTGCGCCAAAAGTGCCGCTCGCGGCGCACCAGAAAGCCGCCGACTACACCGTCGCCAAGACCCGCCTCGGCCTGATCGGCACGCTCTGGGGCGCCGTCGTCCTGATCGGTTTCACCTTGCTGGGCGGGTTGCAGCTGCTGTCGCTGATGATCCTGCCGTTCACCGGCCCCGGCCTGATGCACCAGATGGCGCTGGTCGTGGCGTTCGCGGTGCTCTCGAGCTTTCTCGACCTGCCGCTCGACTGGTACCGCCAGTTCGTGCTCGAACAGCGCTTCGGCTTCAACAAGATGACGCCCGGCCTCTGGTGGGCCGACCTGGTCAAGAGCACCTTCGTTGGCGCGCTGATCGGCTTGCCGCTGTTGTGGGTGGTGCTCAAGTTGATGGAAGCGAGCGGCGAGCTGTGGTGGCTGTACACCTGGTTCGTCTGGAGCGGTTTTCAACTGTTGATGATCGCGTTCTACCCGACCGTGATCGCGCCGCTGTTCAACAAATTCACGCCGCTGGCCGACGTCAGCCTGAAAGCGCGCATCGACGCGCTGATGACGCGCGTCGGTTTCGCCTCGCGCGGCCTGTTCGTCATGGATGGCAGCAAGCGCAGCGCGCACGGCAACGCCTATTTCTCGGGCTTTGGCCGGGCCAAGCGCATCGTGTTCTTCGATACGCTGCTGGCGCGCCTCGAACCGCAAGAGATCGAAGCGGTGCTGGCGCACGAACTGGGCCACTTCAAGCTGCGCCATATCGTCAAGCGCGTGGCCGTGATGTTCGCGATGTCGCTGGCCCTGCTTGCCCTGCTCGGCTATCTGAAAGGCCAGGCCTGGTTCTACACCGGCCTGGGCGTGCTGCCATTCATGAATGCGTCGAACGACGGCATGGCGCTGATCCTGTTCGGCCTGGTGCTGCCGGTGTTCACCTTCGTGCTCGCCCCGCTCAGCTCGATCACGTCGCGCAAGCATGAATTCGAGGCCGATGCCTTCGCTGCGCAGCATACCGATCACCGTCACCTGGTCTCGGCCCTGGTGAAAATGTACGAAGACAATGCGTCGACGCTCACGCCCGATCCGCTGCACTCGGCCTTTTATGATTCGCACCCGCCAGCATCGGTGCGCGTCAAACACCTGACCTTGGCGGCTGCATGAATCTCGAGCCGACACTGACTTCGCGCCATTGCACCCGCAAGCCGCCAGCGCTCGACGCAGCAACCGTTGCCGCCCTGCTGCACGAGGTGCCCGGCTGGGCCGTGGCCGGCAACGTCCTGGCCCGCGAATTCAAGCTGCCCGACTACCGCGCCACGATCGCCCTGGTCAATGGCGTGGCGGGTATCGCTGAACAAGAAGACCACCATCCCGACATGACGATCGGTTACGCCACCTGCCGCGTCAGCTGGACCACCCATTCGGCGGGCAGCGCGCTGTCCGAGAATGATTTTATCTGCGCCGCGAAAGCCAATGCGCTGTACCTGGAACTGGAAAACGCATGAGCGCATCCCCTACTGAATTGACCGGCACCATCATCGCGGCCCACGGCCGCCACTACCTGGCCGACATCGACGGTGAAAAATTGCAGTGCGTCACGCGCGGCAAGAAGACCAATGTGGCCGTCGGCGACGTCGTCCACGTTGTGAAAACGTCCGAGAACCAGGCCGTGATCGAGCGCATCGCCGAGCGCACCACCCTGCTGTATCGCTCCGACCAGTACAAATCCAAGCTGCTGGCGGCGAACATCTCGCGCCTGTTCGTCGTGATCGCCACCGAACCCGGCTTTGCCGACGACCTGGTCTCGCGCTCGCTGGTGGCATGCGAAGCGGCCGGCATCGAGGCCCACCTTATTTTGAACAAGACCGACGTGAGCGAGCTGCTGCCGCGCGCCCGCGAACGCGCCGCGCAATATTCGCGGCTCGGCTATCCGGTGCACGAAGTGTCGGCCCAGGCCGACCCGGAAGGCACCGTCGCGATCCTCACGCCGCTGCTGGCCGGCCAGTCGTCGATTTTCATTGGCCAGTCGGGCATGGGCAAGTCGTCGCTGATCAACCTGTTGATCCCGGACGCCGATATCGCCGTGCGTGAAATCTCGGCCGCGCTCGACACCGGCAAGCACACGACCACCTTCACGCGCCTGTACTGGCTGCCCGAAGTCGACGGCAAGGCCGGGGCAATCATCGATTCGCCGGGCTTTCAAGAGTTTGGCCTGTACCACCTGAGCGAAGGCATGCTCGAGCGCGCGTTCGTCGAGTTCAAGCCCTATCTGGGCGGCTGCAAATACTACAACTGCCGCCATATGGCCGAGCCGTTCTGCGCCATCCTCGACGCCGTCGCGCAAGGCAAAATCTGGAAGCACCGCCATGAACTGTATGGGCAGCTGCTGCACGAGTCGGCGCAGACGCTGTACTGAGCGCCCCACTACTTTCCCAAGCGGAAAGAAATTCCCCTTATAATTCAAGGGATAAACACAGCAGCTGACACGAGTAGACTTATGATGCAGAGCACCTCACCGATCAAGCACTTCCTGCAATTTTCCGACTTCACGCGCGACGAGTTCGAATACGTCATCAAGCGCGCGGCGATCATCAAGCGCAAGTTCAAGGCCTACGAGGTGTACCACCCGCTGGTCGACCGCACGCTGGTGATGGTGTTCGAGAAAAGCTCGACGCGCACGCGCCTGAGTTTCGAGGCCGGCATGCACCAGCTGGGCGGCGCCGCCATCTACCTGAACACCCGCGACAGTCAGCTCGGCCGTGGCGAACCGGTGGAAGACGCCGGCCAGGTCATGAGCCGCATGTGCGACATCATCATGGTGCGCACCTTCGGCCAGGACATCATCGAGCGCTTCGCCGCCAATTCGCGCGTGCCGGTCATCAATGGCCTGACCAATGAACACCACCCGTGCCAGGTGCTGGCGGACGTATTCACCTTCCACGAGCACCGCGGCTCCATTGCCGGCAAGACGGTGGCGTGGATCGGCGATGCCAACAATATGCTGTACTCGTGGCTGCAGGCAGCCGAAGTCTTCGGCTTCCATCTGAATGTCTCGACGCCGGCAGGCTACGAGATCGACCCGAGCCTGGTCTCGACCACGCGCTACACGCGGTTCGACAACCCGTCGGACGCCTGCGAGGGCGCGCACCTGGTCACGACCGACGTCTGGACCAGCATGGGTTACGAGAAGGAAAACGCAGAGCGCCTGAAGGCATTCGACGGCTTCATCGTCGATGGCGCCAAGATGGCCCGCGCCACCGACGACGCGCTGTTCATGCACTGCCTGCCGGCGCACCGCGGCGAAGAAGTGGCCGCCGAGGTCATCGACGGCCCGCAATCGGTCGTCTGGGACGAAGCCGAAAACCGCCTGCACGTGCAAAAGGCGCTGATCGAATACCTGCTGCTCGGTCGCATCGAAGATTGATTTTTTACCCCTGAAGCTTGATCGTTGGCCGTCCATCCCGGCGCTTGCCGGGCTGGATTTGCGGGCCAGCTGACCATTACCCCTACCATCTCCATCACTGGAACTCCCATGAGCGACATCAAGAAAGTAGTACTGGCCTACTCCGGCGGCCTCGACACCTCCGTCATCCTGAAATGGCTGCAAGATAACTACGGCTGCGAAATCGTCACCTTCACGGCCGACCTCGGCCAGGGTGAAGAACTGGAACCGGCACGCGCCAAGGCCATCAAGTTCGGCATCAAGCCAGAAAACATCTATATCGACGACGTGCGCGAAGAATTCGTGCGCGACTTCGTGTACCCGATGTTCCGCGCGAACACCGTGTACGAAGGCGAATACCTGCTGGGCACGTCGATCGCGCGCCCGCTGATCGCCAAGCGCCTGATCGAGATCGCCAACGAAACCGGCGCCGACGCCGTCTCGCACGGCGCGACCGGCAAGGGCAACGACCAGGTGCGTTTCGAGCTGGGTGCGTATGCGCTCAAGCCAGATGTCAAGATCATCGCCCCATGGCGTGAATGGGACCTGCTGTCGCGCGAAAAACTGCTGAAGTACGCGGAAGACGCGGGCATCGCGGTGGACATGAAGCACAAGAACGGCGGCGCGCCGTACTCGATGGACGCCAACCTGCTGCACATCAGCTTTGAAGGCCGTCACCTGGAAAACCCGAGCGCCGAAGCCGAAGAATCGATGTGGCGCTGGACCGTCTCGCCAGAAGCGGCGCCGGACGAAGCCGAATACCTGGATGTTGAATTCGAGCGCGGCGACATCGTCGGCCTGAACGGCAAGCGCCTGTCGCCCGCCGCCGTCTTGACCGAGCTGAACCGCCTGGGCGGCAAGCACGGCATCGGCCGCCTCGACCTGGTGGAAAACCGTTACGTCGGCATGAAGTCGCGCGGCTGCTACGAAACCCCGGGCGGCACGATCATGCTGCGCGCGCACCGCGCCATTGAATCGATCACGCTGGACCGCGAAGTGGCCCACCTGAAGGACGACCTGATGCCCCGCTACGCGTCGTTGATCTATAACGGCTACTGGTGGGCGCCGGAACGGGTCGCGCTGCAGACGCTGATCGACCATACGCAGGCAACCGTGAACGGCTGGGTGCGTATCAAGCTGTACAAGGGCAATGTGATCGTGGTGTCGCGCGATTCGAAGACCGATTCGCTGTTCGACATGAACATCGCGACGTTCGACGAAGACGGCGGCGCGTACAACCAGGCCGACGCGGGCGGCTTCATCAAGCTCAATGCGCTGCGGATGCGCATTGCGGCGAAGGCGCGCGCGAAGCGCGGGCAGTAAGTGAAGAAGCCGCCTGAGGGCGGCTTTTTTTTGGCGATTGCGGTGTGCATGGTAACTTGGGTTCCCGCCTTCGCGGGAACGACGGTTTTGAGGTTAGAGGCAACAGTTATCGCCCGCGCACCCCGCTACCTCAGCACGTCGTTCCCGCGAAGGCGGGAACCCAAGCACGTTGAGCCGCCTCAACCCCAAAGCGGTGGGAAGAACGCAAAGTAGACGTCATGGACAAACCCTCCTACGTCTACATCCTGGCCAGCCGCCCCTATGGCACACTCTACATCGGCGTCACCTCCGACCTGCTCAAACGCACCTGGCAACACCGCGAAGCGACCGTCGCCAGCTTCACGAAAAACTACAACATCAAACGTTTGGTCTGGTACGAAATCCACACCGACATCCGCGCAGCCATCACCCGCGAGAAACAGATCAAAAAATGGAACCGCGACTGGAAAATCAACCTGATCCAGTCCAGCAATTCCACGTGGTGCAACCTGTACCACGCCATCGTCTAGAACAGATGCCGCAACCCCAGCGCCACGCTGTTGCCGCCATCAAACCCCGTCTGCTTGTCGCGCATATAGATTGCGTACACATCGGTGCGCTTCGACAGGAAATGGTCATACCCGAGTGACACCGTCTTGCGCACATTCTCGGGCACGGTCGCGCGCGTGCGCTCCGTGTGCGCGAATTCCGCCAGGACCGCCCCCTGCGCCGTGACCGGCACCTTGACACCCACGTCCCAAGTGCGCGTTTCATTGATTGTTCCGTCGGCAGACGATCGCACCATTGCCCCATGCAGCTTGGCCACCTTGAAGTCGTAGGCAGCGCCAAACAGATAGCCTTTTTGCTGCGTCAGCGGCGCCGTCACCGGCACGCGGAAGCGCTGCGCCGACACCACCGCCGTGAACGCGCCCTTGACGTAGTTCGCATGCAGGCCAACGTTCGCGGTGCCGGTACTGCCGGCGGTTTCGCCCGCGCCAACGATCACGTTGGCCAGCAGGCCATTGATGCGCGGCGTCGTGTACTGGAGCGCGTTGTTCCACACGGTGTCGCCGATCAGCGCGCCGTTATAGCTCGCTACGAACGAGTGCAGCACCAGCGGCGAGAACGCCACCGAAATGCCGAACGGGCTCACCATGCCCATATTGATATAGGTCGGATTGGTCTGGCGCCCCACCGTCACTTTCCCGAAGCCGCCCTCGATGCCCACATACGCATTGCGCGAAAACAGCGGATCGTTCGTGTTGCGCCCCTGGGCGCCGGTGTCGGTCTGGAAGAAACTCTCCAGCGCGAAAATCAACTTGTAGCCGCTGCCCAGGCCTTCCGATCCGCGCACGCCGATATACGATGTCGTCAAGCCGCCATGGCCCACCTGCGTCACGGCCTTGGCGTCGCCGCTGCGTTCGATCTTGGCGCCGTAGGCGCCGATCAGGCCATACAGCTGAATCGATGTAGCGTCCTGGGCCAGTGCCCCGCACGAAACGCTGGCCGCAAGCAGGCCTGCGCCGAAGCGCATACAGTGTAACTGTCTCATGATTGTTCGTTCTCGAGTGAGTTGGGCACGCGCCGCGTGCCGCCGCCAGGCGCCCTGGGCGCCGTCGGGTGCTGTTCCTTACTGCTTTTCGATGCCGGCCTTGGTGATGACCGCGCCCCATTTCGCGATGTCGTTGCCCAGCAGGGTGCTGGTCGCAACAGGCGTGCTGCCCTGGGCCACGATGCCCAGCGTCAGCAGCCGCGCTTTTACATCGGGCATGGCGACGGCGGCGTTGATCTCACGGTTCAGGCGGTCGATGATCGGCTGGGGCGTTTTGGCGGGCGCAGCCAGCGCATTCCAGCTCGTCGCCTGGTAGCTCGGCAAGCCGCTCTCGGCCACGGTCGGCACGTTGGGCAGGCCGGAGAAGCGCTTGGCAGATGTCACGGCGAGTGCATTGAACGCGCCTGCCTTGATCTGTGGCAGCGCCGGGCTCAGGATTTCGAAGGCCGCATCGAGCTCGCCCGTCGTGGTGGCCGTCAGCACTTCGGGCGAGCCTTTATAGGGCACGACCAGCGCATCCACGCCGGCCATCGACACGAACAACTCGGCCGCCAGGTTCTGCGTGCTGCCGCGGTTGATGGTGCCGATATTGAGCTTGCCCGGATTGGCCTTGGCATAGGCGATCAGGTCGGCAACCGACTTGACCGGCAACTTCTTGTTGACCACCAGCGCCAGGTCGAAGTAGCCCAGTGTCGAGATCGGCATGAAATCCTTCCGGGTATCGTACGGCAGCTTCTTGAACAGGTTGGCGCTGACCGCCGTCCCGTTGCTCATCAAGAGCAGCGTATAGCCGTCGGGACTCGCCTTGGCGACCGTGTTGGCGGCAACCACACCGCCGGCGCCGGGCCGGTTCTCGACGATGATCGGCTGCTTCATCGACAGCGCCATCTTCTGCGCCACCATGCGCACCGTCAGGTCGGCTACACCGCCGGGACCGAATGGGACCACGACAGTAATCGCCTTTTTCGGGTAATCGTCGGCAGCGGCGGTGGCGCCCATGCACAGGCCAAGCGCGGCAATGCCAATGGCCAGACATTGTTTCTTTTGCGGAATCATAGATTGTCTCGGTTGTCGGTTCGGCGCTTTGGTAGCGCCTGTTGTGAATGGATGCTGCGAGTGGCCATTATTGGATTCTGTCCACAGCCCAACAACCACGTGCGACACCTATCAGCTATCGCATTCCGTTATAGCTCGTTCAATCAAGGCCGGTGCAGCACTTCTCGGGCGATGCGTTCCAGCATGACGAGCGTCGCCGCCTGGGTGCTGGTGGCAGGCCGGTCGGCGCTGGTGGCCATGGACAGCAAAGGAAACAGTCCGGGGTTCACGATCCGGCGCAGGGTGAAGCGCTCAGGCTGGGCAGCCGTCAGGACCGCGTGCTGCGACAGGATGGCACTGCCGACCCCGTCGGCCACCAGATCGAGGATGGTAGCGACGCTGTTGACTTCCATGGCAATGCACGGCTGGGCGCTGATATTGAGCAGCGCCGTCTCGACGTGCATGCGCAGCGCATTCGGACGGCCCGGAATGATCAGGGGATAGCGGGCGATGTCGGCCAGCGCGACCGGATCGCTCGACGCCAGCGGATCGGCGCGGCCTTGCACCAGCAGTAACTCATCCTGCAGGATGGGACGCAGCTCGATGCCTGGCGTCGGCAACGCGTTGTAGACCAGCGCAATGTCGAGCTGGCCGGTGAGCAGCGATTCCTGCATCGTTTTCGACAACCCGTCGACGATTGCCAGGGTGGCGTCGGGCATCAGGGCCTTGAACGCCCGCGTCAGCGGCACCGCCAGGATGCGGCCGAGGGTCGGTGGCAGGCCCACGGCGACGCGCCCGACAAGCGAACCGCGCACCCGCGACAATTCTTCGCGCAGCCGCTCCATCTGGTGCAGCACGCCCCGGCTGTGTTCGAGCAACACCTTTCCCGCCTCGGTCAGTGTGATGCCCCGGCCATTGCGTATGAGCAGGCTCTGGCGCAACTCCACTTCGAGCAGGCGCACCTGACGGCTCAGCGCTGGCTGGGCGATGTCGAGCACGATCGATGCGCGCGTGAAACTGCCCGTCTCGGCAACCCGGACGAAATAGGAAAGCTGCTTTAGATCCATCCTTAGTCTCCATATTTTGTTTTTATTGGCCAGATGATATAGCAAGCTGGCATAGCTGGTAGATCAGGCGCTCCCTGTCCGGCATGGCGCGGGCCCGCCACAATCCTCTCCATGCAAACCCCGATCGACACACTCTTCATGCGCGGCGGCACTTCGCGCGGTCCGTTTTTCCGCGAAAGCGACTTGCCGCACGACGCCGCCACGCGCGACCGCGTGCTGCTTGCCGTGCTCGGCTCACCCGATCCGCGCCAGATCGATGGCCTGGGCGGCGCCCATCCCTTGACCTCGAAGGCCGGCATCGTGCGCAAGAGCACGACGCCCGGCGTCGACCTCGACTTCCTGTTCGTACAGGTACAACCCGGCGGAGACAGCGTGGACAGCACCGCCAACTGCGGCAATATGCTTGCCGCAGTTGCGCCCTTCGCGCTCGAGACAGGCCTGGCCACCGTACAGGGCGCGACCACGACCCTGCGCGTGCTGACGCTCAATACCGGCATGCAGTGCGACATGACCGTGCAGACGCCGGATGGGCATGTCACCTACGAGGGCGACGCACGCATCGACGGCGTGCCCGGCACGGCCGCTCCGGTGGAAATCGACTTTCTCGACACGGCCGGCTCGGTCTGCGCCAGCCTGCTCCCGACCGGCAGCGTCCGCGACGTGATCGACGGTATCGACGTGACCTGCATCGACAACGGCATGCCGCTGGTGATCGTGCGCGCCAGCGCGCTCGGGCGCAGCGGCGATGAAAGCGTGGCCGAGCTGAACGCCGACACCGCGCTGCGGGCACGGCTCGAGTCGCTGCGCCTGGCATGCGGCCACGCGATGGGGCTGGGCGACGTGAGCGCAAAAAACTATCCGAAGATGACGCTGATCGCCCCGCCCCGTGCCGGCGGCAGCATCGCCACCCGCAGCTTCATCCCGCACGTGTGCCACGACGCGATCGGCGTGCTGGCCGCCGTGACAGTCGCCACCGCCTGCATGCTCGACGGTTCCGTGGCGGCCGACGTGGCGGTAGCGCCATCGGACAGCGGACCGCTCTCGGTCGAGCATCCGAGCGGCGAGTTCTCGGTCGAACTCGGCATCGACCCTGCCAACCCGCACAACGTCATCCGCGCTGCGCTGCTACGCACCGCCCGCCTCATCATGCGCGGTCAAGTCATGGTGCCCCATTCGATCTGGCATAAAGGAACCACCACGTGATCATCGATATCCACGGCCACTACACCACCGCGCCACCGGCGCTGGAAGCCTGGCGCAAGCGCCAGATCGCCGGCCTGGCCGACGGCTCGGCGCCATCGGCCAGCGAACTGCACATCAGTGACGACGAGCTACGCGAGAGCATCATCGGCAACCAGCTCGGCAAGATGCACGAACGGGGCATCGACCTGACGATCTTTTCGCCGCGCGCCAGCTTCATGGCCCACCACATCGGCAACGCGCAGACCAGTGCGACCTGGGCCGCCATCAACAACGAACTGTGCCACCGCGTGAGCCAGCTGTTCCCGGACAGCTTCATCGGCGCGGCCATGCTGCCGCAGTCGCCCGGTGTCGATCCGGCAAGCTGCATCCCCGAACTCGAACGCTGCGTCAAGGATTACGGCTTCGTGGCCATCAACCTGAACCCGGACCCGTCCGGCGGCCACTGGACCAGCCCGCCGCTGACCGACCGCCACTGGTATCCGGTCTACGAAAAGATGGTCGAGTACGACATTCCAGCGATGGTGCACGTATCGACGTCGTGCAATGCGTGCTTCCACACGACGGGCGCGCACTACATCAATGCCGACACCACCGCCTTCATGCAACTTCTCAGCGGTGACCTGTTCGCCGATTTTCCGACCCTGAAGTTCGTCATCCCACACGGCGGCGGCGCGGCGCCCTACCACTGGGGCCGCTACCGGGGCCTGGCGCAGGAGATGAAAAAGCCGCTGCTGCAGGAGCACCTGCTCAACAATGTGTTCTTCGATACCTGTGTGTATCACCAGCCCGGTATCGACCTGCTGACCAAAGTGATCCCTGTCGCCAATGTGCTGTTCGCGTCCGAGATGATCGGCGCCGTGCGCGGCATCGATCCCGAGACCGGCCACTACTATGACGATACGCGGCGCTATATCGATGCGGCTGACCTGAGCCCCGCCGAGCGCCACCAGATCTACGAAGGCAATGCCCGCCGCGTGTATCCGCGCCTGGATGCCATGCTTGCCGCAAAAGGATTGTGACATGACCAACCCGAATTTCTCTTCGCCCCTGCACGCGCAGCTGGGCATCGTCAAACGCAACATCGTACGCGCCGATGCGGCTGCAGTCGATCAGCTGGGCCGCCTCGGCAGCGCCACTGTGCACGAGGCCATGGGCCGCATGGGCCTGATGAAGCCGTACATGCGCCCGATCTACCCGGGCCAGGCAGCCGGCACCGCCGTGACGGTGTTGCTGCACCCGGGCGACAACTGGATGATGCACGTCGCGGCCGAACAGATCCAGCCGGGCGACATCGTGGTGGCTGCCATCACGGCCGAGTGCACCGATGGTTATTTCGGTGATCTGCTGGCAACGAGCTTCATGGCGCGCGGTGCGCGCGGACTGGTCATCGACGCGGGCGTGCGCGACGTGCGCGAACTGACTGCGATGGGCTTTCCGGTGTGGAGCCGCGCGATCAGCGCCAAGGGCACGATCAAGGCCACGCTGGGCTCGGTGAATGTGCCGGTGGTCTGCGCTGGCGCGATCGTCTGCCCCGGCGACGCGATCGTCGCCGACGACGATGGCGTGGTCGTGGTGCCGGCCGCCGACGTGGTGCGCGTGGCCGCCGCCGCCGTCAAGCGCGAAGCGCTCGAAGCCGACAAGCGCGCCAAGCTGGCGGCCGGCGTGCTGGGCCTGGATATGTACGCCATGCGCGGCGCCCTGGAACAAGCCGGACTGATCTACATTGACTAGGCCATGACCATGCACACCTTGACTCCAGGCTGGCTCGAGCCACACCCCGCTCCTTCGACGCCGCGCTTTGCCGTGCCGCCCGGCGCGGTCGACGCCCACTGCCACGTGTTTGGCCCGGCCGCAGAGTTTCCGTTCGCGCCCGAGCGCAAGTACACGCCGGGCGACGCCGGCAAGGAAGCGCTGTTCGCGCTGCGCGACCACCTGGGCTTTGCCCGCAACGTGATCGTGCAGGCGACGTGCCACGGCGCCGACAACCGCGCGCTGGTCGACGCCTGCCTGGCCTCCGGCGGCCGCGCACGCGGCGTGGCCACCGTACGGCGCGACATCGGCGACGAGCAGTTGCAGTCGTTGCACGCTGCTGGCGTGCGCGGCGTGCGCTTCAACTTCGTCAAGCGCCTGGTCGACGTGACACCGGCCGACGAGCTGCTGGAGATCGCCACCCGCGTCGCGCGCCTGGGCTGGCACATCGTCGTCTATTTCGAAGCGCAAGACCTGCCGGACCTGCGCGACCTGTTCGCGGCGCTGCCGACGATCGTCGTCGTCGATCACATGGGCCGGCCGGACGTGAGCAAACCGGTCGACGGACCGGAGTTCGGGCGGTTTCTCGACTTCATGCGCGAGCATCCGAACGTCTGGTCGAAGGTCAGCTGTCCGGAACGTCTGTCGGTAAGCGGCCCGCCCGCGCTCGATGGCGAACCGAACGCCTACCGCGACGTCGTACCGTTCGCGCGCCGCATCGTCGAGTCATTTCCGGACCGCGTGCTGTGGGGCACCGACTGGCCGCATCCGAACCTGAAAGACCACATGCCGGACGACGGCTTGCTGGTGGACTTCATCCCCCGCATCGCCCCGACGCCGGCGCTGCAGCGCAAGCTGCTGGTCGAGAATCCGATGCGGCTGTACTGGCCGGAACAGGGTTAGTACGGCAGCCGGATGCGCGCAACGTCATTGGACGTTCGTGGTGTAATCGACCGGCAGCCACTGGAATCCGTGTCCATTGGCTTGCAGACGCCCAAGGCCAGGAAAAGGCAAATGACTGCCGCCGACCAGATCGCCCGACGCCCCCGCCTGCCGGAACACATCCAGGCGCGTGGCGCGCGCGGCGCTGCGGTCGACGTCAAACTCGATGGTCACTTCCGGCCTGCGCAGCTGCACCGG
>Ga0265797_10000391_pt1 | contig 80842 bp, 81 predicted proteins | sample P2T30metagenome_FD_192433 | JGI IMG/M metagenome (GOLD analysis project Ga0265797, IMG submission 192433) | Plant litter microbial communities from East Loma Ridge, Irvine, California - P2 T30 | ecosystem: Environmental > Terrestrial > Plant litter > Unclassified | place: USA: California... | reverse complement strand
GAGTGCAGGGTGCAACCTGTGTAATGCCCGGTGGTTGTATGTACGAATATACCCCGGCACCTTCTCAGCCAAGGCACGAACTACGAACCTGAACCTGCAAGAAATCCGTTCGCCGCAGCAACAAGGTTTCTGCGTGGCTGTTCTGGAATTAGTTGCCGTGCATCCAGCAGGCGGCGCCGCCGCCGTTGCCTTGGTCCTGTGCCGTGCCGGCGTACTCGTAGTCGTTGATGCCATAGGGGTTCTCGAGCATGTCTGGGAGATTGGTGTCCCACATCATGTCGTCCCAGAAGTTGTTGAGGATGGTAGGATCGTTGGCGTTGGCCCAGGTTGGTGTTGCTGGATTGTAATGAAAAGCTTGCTGTTGTCCAGCGCCAAGTTGAGCGTGGGCGTTGAGTTGCATCTGGGCGGCGGCCATGGTGTTGACGGGATAGGGAACCGGAGCCTGGTACTGCTGCTGTGGCGATAGCGGCATGGGAATCGCCATTGGAGTCTGTGGCATCGCCGATCCATACGTCTTGTAAGCCTGATAGAGCTTCGCGACGGCATCGCGGCTTCTCTTAGCTGCGATGCTGTAGTCCTGTGCAGACTCGAAGAAATGCAGGGCTGTCTCGACGGCTGTCCTCCACTTGCGCACCTCCTCCGGGATACTAGCGTCACTGAAGAGCGAGACGAGCGGGATCATGCAGGCCTGAAAGCAGAACCACACACCGTTCCATCCGGAGAGGAGGTCCGGCATGCACTCTTGGCTGATGTCTTCGATCGTCTTGAGCGCCACGATCCTGCACTTGCCCACCGCCACCTTCTCTTCTGCACTTAGCGCCGAAAAAACGCATCGCCGCAACGCAGTCGTGAGCAAGTATGGTCGATGGAGGATGATCCTGATGTTCTGGAAGCGCCACTTCATGATGAGCCTGATACGGCGAAGGAACTCCGGGCACGGCTCCTCGGGATTGAGCAGGATGGAGGGTAGCTCTTCATACCATTTCAGGAGCTGTGCATCGTGGGCTGCGGTCTCGGAGGGGGAGAGCAGTGGTGATTCGACAAGGCGATCCTGTATCTTAGTGGCGATCGAGCAGAAGACGGAAGAGTGGATTAGCGGGAGGATCTTGAGCTGCTCGATGTACTGCGGGCTGTTCGGGGGCGGAATGGTGGGAACCTTGTTTTGTCTGTCAGCCTCGCTGGAGCTTCTATCATTGGTGGGATGGAATCATACCGCATTGGCAGCCGTCCCGGGCTTCAAGACTGTGATCGAAGGTCCCATTCTGCCCAATGAGGGTCGTCCGGTTGTTGTAGACGCCCTGCGAGAGTTGAACGTACGTAGTTAGTTTCGGTCTCACATGCACTTCATACATTCAGTACTTACCATGCATCAAGACAAAATAGACTCCACCAAATGCGCCTTCGCATCTCTGGAGAAATCGACTCCTCCCAGCCAGGCATCATCAAGTGCTGTCCCGTGTCGCTTCTCTCGGAGTACTCGCGATGCAGTCCCAGAGCTGTTGCCATGCGTAATGCGCCACCCATGAGCGAGTGCGCCTCATTGGGTCGGTTGAGATAGTGCATGTAAAAGCCACTCATGATGGCTAGCGCTTGTAGTACCTCAAGGTTACCACTTCCAAAAGACTCCAGGGAGAGGTGCTGTCTTGAACGGTTGAAGTAGACATAGTGTGCCTGGTTGTCTGTGTTAGAAGCCACGAGAGATCCCAGAGCGAAGACAATGTTGAGCAGGCACAGCCATTGAGAGTCTTTCCGGTTTCCGTACATGTAAGTGGACCAGAATTTGCGCTCATCAATAAGGGGAAAGAAAGGATGTACGCGATCGAAGTAGCTTTCGAGCAGCTCTTGGCCATGCGTGGAAGAAGGTAAAGCCAGGGGGCTGGGATCCATGAGCTCTGGTGGCGGAGAGCTCGCTCGACTGGGCAAAGCTGTTTCTGTCATTTGTTGTGTAATGACATTACGAGCTTCTGGTGCACATCTCACGATGACCTTCAATGCTGCTGTGATGGACGAGATACCGACATACGAGGACAACCGATCGACGGACATCGATAGGCCGTTGACGTCGTCCGAAATACCCTGCACACGGATCTGATGCTTGCGAGCCTCATCCCAGAAAGGTTCTTCTGGTGGGGCCTGTTCGAGTGCTTCCAAGCTGTCCGCGCCGTCAGAGGCTGTATGAGCTTCTGACATTGCGCGTCCTTCGATGCCAGATGGCGATCTGATTTGAACCGGTGCCGGGGAAGTCAGAGCCATCTCAAGGAGCTCCTCTCGTGGCAGGCTTGCCAGAGCCTCCAAGTCCTTGGATCCATATAGCTTATTAAGCACGGTCTTGTACTGCTCAATATTGTTCGAGAGTTTGTCTACCAGTCTATGCAATTATCAGCATTTTCACATTGACTTTCTTTGAGCATGCTCACTTCCTGCTGGGTACGACTCTCTGTGCGGGTTTCGAGTAGGCACATGCCTGGGGTCGGAGTCAGCTCCGATCAATCTCACTTTGAGTACATTCAGGTTTCGTTTACTTCAGGATGCTGATACCACTGGCACTGTCCGCACGGTTGCGAGCCATCGCATCGAATTTTCCGTCTCCTACACTCAACGCAAGCGTTACTTGTCGAAATGCGTCGAGAGCCTGGCGGCCGTGATGGCTTCCCCGAGCTGTCGGTATCCGCACCAGGCGAACGCAGCCCGTTTGAAGACTGAAATGTGTGGAACATGATGGCGGCTTGACTTTGTCGAGTTCGAGCCAAGATGTCGAAATCGGAGATCTTTCTAGTACCTAGCGTGGTCACGCTGGCATCTATGCAGTTGCCTTCTCGAGACTAGATCCGTTTCGCGCACGCCGACGGTGGAGGGTGAAGATGACCGGTGGAGCCCAAACTCTGGTATTCGAGACGCCCAATATAAGGATTTTGAGTGGAACGGAAATGCTCTACCAGGGTATCAATGTGAGTGAACCGGTGGTAGAGTGGCGATGCGCATATGCAAACGGTCCAGCTGTATGTTCCTCAGGTGTTTTGACTTTAAGCATTTATTTCAGGCTGCAAATTGGAAGTGGTCGGGGTCCCTATGCCTTTGCATGTGCTAGCTAGCTTTACCATGACGTTACGTCCACACCCACACAGGATCGTGACATTGGCGGCGGGAACGACAGCATCAGGGGAGGTAGGTACATCCAGAACCAGGGATGCATAGTCCCCGCATTATAACCCTCGGTCAAGGCATGCAGGCAGTTGCATGGTACCGAGGCGACCGTTGAATGTCGGGATGCCCTGGGCGGGAAGAAAGAGGCGCGAAGCCACAAGCGAAATTGAAATGCTATGGGCGCACCTTCGAGAAGCCTTTCAGAAGGCGGTGGCATGTCGCTCAAACGCTGGTCTGGTGCGGCAGGCTACTGCGCGTCGTTTCAGCGTGCGGGTCATCCTTCCCGTTTACCTCCAGCGTCCTATACCCATCGCATAGAAATTGGTGTTGACACTTCAGACTAATGATGTGTGTGGTTGCATGTGTTGATGGCTAGTGAGGTGGAGGAAGGAGCAGCAAACTTCAAGCGTGCTCAGGACACGTCCATGGCCCACATGCAACGCACCTCAAGGCGCCAGTGACCGGCGGTACGTCTCGCTACCCTCCAACTTCTGCCGACAGGTGCCTTGTGTCCAGAGTCCGGGTTCGCAGAGCCTGTGAGCCGAAATGTACATGTTCGCGCAGCGAGGTGCGACCAGGTTGCATTGGGGTGCATACGTTTTGTGAAAATCAGGACACCCGCCCGCCAATCATCATGCCGAGATATATTACTCATGTCAAGCAGCATGTTCCATAGACAGCTTTCATATGGCAAAGCTGGGCTTAGTTACTGACAAAGGCCTATACGTCACCCGCATATACCCCTCCGACCGAGTTGCTTTCGACGCTTTTCAAGTAGTGCAGTTGCTGCGATTCTTCCATTCCCTGTCCATATATGCCGTAATCGAATGTCGCTTGACTCGTTTCGCTGTCATTTGCTGACGATCATATATGCCCATCAGTATGCATTCGTCCTGCTTGTAACAGTACTTGGTCTAGGTAAACTCTAAACTGGTTCCTAGATGTATGCGCATTGCTTCCCATGATCCATTCACCGATGTAGGTACCGCCTGCCCCCTGTCACACCACAATCTTTCATCCTCCGCGCAGGCTCAATCTTTCCCCAGGTATGTCCACCTTAGTGCCTTGTCTTGCTTCCCTAGACCCCTCACCCTGATGATCTGTTCATCGCCAGGCACAACGTCAATGGCGCTGTCGTGTACCAGTACTCCTGATCTTTCCTCAAAGACAAGACCCTTGGTGGGCTTTTTGGCCCGGACTGTAATAGTGTCGCCGTGTGGTATGACTTCCAGGCCGCGATCTTCAAAGTCCAGATACTTCAATGGTTGAGGCCAATCGACGTCCCTAGACACGATTTCACCGTCGATCCATATCCTTACTGCCACAACATGCGGCTCTTCGTGCCGGTTGTCGATTGTTCCAGAAGTTACATCCGTCGTGCCATTCGGTACCAATCTTATGTCCTTTTTGACAACCTTGTCTTTGATCTCCTTGCCTGTCTTTATGCTGATGAACCTCAATTCCACAGTGGCTAATATGTCCTGCTGCTTCACACTCGCAACCCAGACCTCATAGCCACTCGTATCGGGCACTCGCGCATGCACGACGCTCCAATCAAAATGCTCCCGCTTTACGGCGACGGCAATGGGCGCGAGTACCCGGCGCATGGCGTAGTATGCCGGCTTCTTCCGCTGGAAGTAATCGACGATCGACCATGATGTTACTGGCCAGCAATCATTGAGCTGCCAGACGAGTGCACCACCACAGAAACGCTTTTGGCCCCATTGACGTCGCCACCCGCGGTAGCCGAACATAAGGGCTTCTGCTTGAGATAGCTGAGTGAGATGAATGAATGCCTGTGAGTGTATTAGCATATAGAACAGCCAACGCAAGGAAACGTGTTGGTAAATATCCAGGTCCAGACAACGCAACGAACACAAGCTGGAGCAGATCAATGTGCGAGGCTTTTGTTAGCGCAGTCGCACTTTGTCCACCTGGTTCAATCGATGCCTCTGTGTAGTTTCGACATGTACCCAAAACAAGCATGCGCGCCAGTGACGAGAGACGTACCTCAAGATCAGTCTTTGTCCGGAAGTTCTCAACTAGGTACGTCGCTATCCTGCGCTCATGACCATCAGCCTTGTTGTGAAAGTCCAACATGTGGCTCTGCGGGTACAGCTGGGTCGGATCGGTGCAGTAGTATCTGATCGTATCGATATGCGGGAACGCCTCCATGCCAAATTCGCTGTTGAAACGCCCCCCAAGCGTATCGAAGATCTGGTACTTTTCCTGCGTGCCGTGCCATACTGCATGCGCCATTAGCTGGGTAAAGTGCGAACGGTCAACCACTAACCGTTCCATTGGTGCATGTCACCCACTGTTGGGTTCGACGTCTTCAGTCCGTCGCCCCATGGGGAACCTGGGTGGTATGGAACATGGGGACTCTCCGCGGCAACTACCTCGGGCAAAAGCTGGCCGAGTGAACATGTCAGTTCGGTCTCAAAATCTTCCTCGAATGTTGATTGACGCGTACCTTTTCGTAGATGTACCTGGCCGGAAAATCTGTCTTGAGCCAATTTTCCGGATCCTTGTCTTCATAGTCATATGTGAGGCCAAACGACTCCTGTACCTGATAATCCTCGTTGTTCCCTGCATAGATTACGATAGAGGGATGATGTCGTAGCCTTCCCACATTGGTGACACATTCTTCTTTGATCGACTTCAGGATCCTAGGGAAGGCGGGATAATTGCCGCATCCAAACATGAAGTCTTGCCAAACTAGCACACCTAGCTCGTCGCACAATTCGTAGAAAATGTCCTCCTCCCAGATACCACCTCCCCATATCCTGGATTCTGGTCAGCAGCAATATCGGATACGAGGTGATGCAAAGAGCCTATGTGCACCGGAGAAACTTGAACGCATGCCGCAGTATCTAATGGGCAAGATTTCTCGGGAGACGCTTCCAGCGTGGGCGTGCATCTTCTCGCACAGTGAACCCTCTGCCCACTTGACTTGTGCGTGCTTCTTCGTGAAATACAACTCAAAATTCACATACCTGATCATGATCTGGTAACCATCAACCATCATCTCCAGCCACTTGCGATACTTCTCCTCCGTGACTCTGGGCGTGAACGAGTCTGCCGGAATCCAATCAGAGCCACCACAAAAGACATCGACGCCGTTAATGCGGAAGTAGAATGTCTTCCCAACTGCATCCGGTTCCTGGACTAATTCGCCTTTCCGAAATCCTGTACGGCGCGATTGCTCGTGGACTTTCACATCGTCGACCACTGCTGTCGCGGTGACCTTGTAAAGAGGTTGCTCGCCATAGCCATGCGGGAACCACAACTTCGGACTGTTGACATGAAACTCGACCTTCGCAACTCCATCGCTGACGTCGGAGGACTCCTTGAACACCATCTTGCCTCCGTCCAACACTGCAAAAGCCACGTTCTCTGCTCCTTCGACACGTGCGGAGATTGTTCCCTTGAGGCTCTTCAGCTTATCGTCAAGCTCGTAATCGACTCTCAAATTCTGGATACGAGCCTGATACGTCTCCAACCGCACCTCTCGCCATGGTCCACAAGTGTTGAGGATTGGACCCCAGTCCCAGCCCCAATGGTACTGAGCTTTGCGTACTGCAAGCCTGGCCATGTCGCCGTTGAAGCCTACCCACTTGTGCTCGGGATGGGCATCTTTGATCTTGATCGCTTCCAGTCTGGCTGATGCGAAGTCAATTTCCAGGACGTTGCTTGATCCGGATTTCAACTTCTTGGTGACGTCAACGCGATGCGGGATGAACATGTTATCGCTCTCCAGAATGGTTTCGCCATTGAGCTTTACGCTTGCGAAAGTATCCAAGCCGTCGAACGCCAGTATATGGGTTACGCCATCCTCTGCTTCTGTTACCTGAGGGAGGTCGACCTTATATGTCCATGCTTTGTCGGCTACCCACTCGGCCTGAAGCTCGTTGAAGCCTAGGAATGGATCTGGTATTCTATATCGTATTAGCTCAACGGAGAGCAACTGCAAAATATCTCAGGGACTTTCACTACGTACTTTCCGTGCTCGATCAAGTCAAGGTGAACATTAGTTGGGACTTTCTTGACGGACAACCAAGGATCCTCAGCTGTATCGTCCGCCTGTTTAAACGTCCATCCCTCCGAGAGTGCGACGCTGGAAAAGGCTTGTGGTTTTGTCATCTTGTCTATCTGCGATACGTTGGTGGAGTATCTTCGGTTTGCGTTAGGAGCGTCCCTGTGGTTACCCCAATCGCAAGCGGGGTAAGTTAATCATAGGCAACTGCGACTGTTCCTCCATCTCATCGAGGCTTTTAAACCACATCTAATGCTTGGTCGGCAGCGATGCCTTTCTGAGCATCCATTGAACATTTCCTAAGAGAGACTGAGTCCGTATCTCCGTAGCCAAGATGGCTAGCCCGTCGCGCCGACGTCCTTCAACGCGCTACCGGTAGCCACTGCTTAGTAGCAAATAGTAGTGGGCACCACTTCGGCGTGATGGGCACAGTCGTGAGTGGCCTTACGGTAAGTAAAATCTTCTTTTCCACAATTAGATCGCTCCACTGTTTCCGTGCCAAAAGGAGAAATCCGTTCGTCGTGTGTTGCAGGAGCGTTCCGAAAGGTTCTTTCCCCACAAGCCGAGGATGCTTGAGCGACCGTGCCCCATCCATCATTTTCAATGCTCGATCACAACACATTGCTCTGTTTCTATCATGTTCCCCGATACCTCAGGAAGATGAAAATCTGTGAAATCATGGTTTCCTGTTTGCAACGCACTCCTGGATCTTTCAAAGGTGGCGGTGACTTCACAATCGAAGTTCGATATCATTTTGGACGATGCAAATAGCTTCATTGCCCCATGATCTTAGGTCCATGTAGTAACAAGAGGGGTATAAAGCTAAGATGACGGGCCAACAAGAGCCTTTATCTTCAGAAACAGGACAAGACCTCCAGCTCAGTCGACACACACTATCCAAACCATCGAAAAAGACCGACCGAGACGAGAAGGGTAGCTACCAAGTACAGGGGACTAGGCCGAGCGAATCCCGCTGCAGCACTTCTCTTGAACATGTCCTGCCTCGCTCTCTTCATCATCGTCGCCTGCTGCTTGTCAACTTTGCCTGATTGGGCAAGCTGCAGCATCTCCTCCATGTGCGTATCCAGAATATTGGTAGATCTGGCGCCAGGGCAAAAGACAACTTCGAAGCCTGCGCCGGAGGGTATGATGAAGGTAGATGTTTGGTCATCGAATGCTACAGCGACAGCCGTTAGCCGATGATACGACAGAACACAACGCATAACCTACCAAAGCTGTACGCATCTGGACAGACTGCTTTCACATTCTTCGAGTAGTCGCCTGGCGAACATTTGCTCGGCGAATTGTACTCCCCCGTACAACAATCCTCCGGCCGATTGTTCTTCGCACATGCCGAGTAACACGGACTAAACTGCGGCCGCTCAATATTGTCATCAGGATACGGATACACGCCATCGCCAGGCTTGTCTGGCGGAAATTGCTGCAGATCCCAGGGACACCACCTGGAGATTGTCTTGTTGTCTATAGCCTGGTCGAATGGGAGTGGATACGAAGTGTTCGTGCGAAGGAAGTCTGGGTACTCGGGGTATGGGCTGTAGTCCTGGGCTGCGAGAAGCCCGGATGTGCCCTGGCAGGAGGGGTTGGTGAGGTTCGGTGGGATGTCGTCGAGGGTGACGTTTTCTAGGGGCTGGAGAACGATGGCCATGGGGATGTTGTAGCCGTCTACAAGCGAAATGTCGTAGTATGTGTGTCCGTCTCCGGCGTCGAGGGTGAATTCTGCCAGGGAGACTGGTACGTCGCCCTGATTGCATGTCAGCTTGAGCTACCATAACGGGATTCACGTGCACCTACGCCAACTTTGCAGTTCAAGACGCCGTAGCAATCGCCTGACAAGCATGCTTTCGCAGAGCCATTTGCTGGGGCGGTACCATCGCTATTGAACGTGCAATTTGTCCTGCCCCACACACGTCCCTGCCAGTCCTCCGACACGGTCTGATTTTTCGATTCACCAGGCGCAAGCTTGAAGCCGCTTTCCCCAGGCCCCCTTCCAGACTGCGTTGAGATCCCGGGCCAAACATCATTGGGGCAGCGATTGGTAACGAGCAGAGGCGTGATGTCTAGTTTCCTGCGCTCCAGTTTGCGAGGAGCTTTGATAGACATGTGGTGTAATCCTTCGGCAACTGGGAGTCCGGACAACAAGAACAGCGCCGTGCATAACTGGGTGATCGAGCATTGTGAGGAAGGGTGTGATTGACCGGTGCTGGTCCTCGAAGGTGTGCGCATCGTGAGAATGGAGAATGACTACGCGCTCTGTGCGCGCAGTCACGAGTTATGTGCGTGGTGTCAAATGATGGTCGCTAGGGTGGAGATATGGAGTTTCGAGGCCAGCAGGAGGTCGTAATGTATCTGGGAGGTCTGCGAAGGATGAAGATGCCAATACTGGTGCTGGGCGCGGAAACAAGGCACAACGCGAGCATAGGACGATCTTTGACATTGTGAGGCAGTCGCAGCCAGATTGATGTCGGTGACGCAACATGGCGCTGAGGGTCGTGAGTCGTGGCTGTCTGACCAGGGTAAATCATGGCTCTCGGCCAATGATCAGGAATCGTACGGGTGGAACCGAAACGGTGAATCGCACACCGTTGACAAGGTTCCTGCTTGACTTCCAACTTCTGCAATACATTCGCCAGATTTGCCCTATCACAATAATTTGTATCGCGAATTGAGTTCTTCGGATGACTAGATCGTGACCATCATGGTCTCAACCGTTGCCTGGAATTCTCAATGTCAGGTCCTCGGCATGTCTCAGTGCACATGCCGTGTTAATCGCCGCAAGCAAAAGATGAGGCTTCGATACATTTCTTACCACCTACAAAGCTTCTGATGCGGGACCAGCATGCGACGCGCCAGGTTTATCCCACTGTGCGATAGTCTTTGATATGTCTCTTCAGACGCACACTTCACGTGTATGACGCGTGTATTGTGCGCTCGTATTGCAGTACTCATCGGCCGGGCAAACAATAATCTCGTTCGATGTCTGGCTCGGGAGGAAATCGGTCTCTCGGAGCACGGAAAGCAAGAGATCCATGTCTTGCCACCACGCGAGTGACGGGTGATACGCGCACCAATGTCTTGGCGGCGTCTCCTGACAATTGTCGATGGTGAGATTTCTAGTTCACGACTGCATTTTTCGCTGTAATCTCCCGCATCTTTTGACCCCGCTACACTCCTTTCCGATCGCGGTTGCATTGCGTTCGTGTGCGCCTTCCTCCAGCTTCAACTTCGTCACCGTAGTCGATACCACCCATTCCGAAGCTTCCATTCGCCACCCCGCAGACCGCCGGCCAAACCCAAAGCATTACTACGCTTCTCACGACCTTCCTGCGCGCATCAAACTCCAGCAAGCGATATACAAACACCATCTGCGACCTGATTGCATGTCTACGACCACCACAATGCCGGGCCGCACTCTCCCAACGATACCCGTTGCTGAAGTCCAATCGCACAACAACGAGAAGTCGTGCTATGTCACGATTGGAGCCAGAGTCTACGATGTCACAGACTTCCTAGACGATCATCCTGGCGGCGGCGAGCTCATCCTCGAGTATGGAGGGAAAGACGTGGAAGCCATCATGAAGGACGAGGTGTCGCATTCACACTCTGAGTCTGCGTACGACGTCCTTGACGACAGTCTCGTCGGCTTTATGGCTACGGACAGTCTCATGAATGGCGTGACTAAGAGCTCAAATCCTGCCGAGATCATTCCTCTGCTGCCAACAGCATCCGGCACAGCCGACCTGAAGAGCATGACAGAGAACGGCAAGCCACTTTACGCTGCGACAGGCATGTCATCCGCCGAAGACCTCTCCAAAGCAACCGACCCGGACCATGACTACAAGCAACACAAATTTCTGGATCTCAGCAAGCCGCTGCTGATGCAAGTGTGGAATGGCGGATTCTCAAAAGACTTCTATCTTCAGCAAGTCCATCGTCCACGGCACTACAAGGGAGGCGATTCTGCGCCGTTGTTTGGCAACTTCCTGGAACCTCTGAGCAAGACACCGTGGTGGGTCGTACCCACACTGTGGTGGCCCATCGTTGCGGTCGTGACAGGCATAGCTATGCGCGGACTGAGTGTGCCAGCTACCGCTGGATACTGGGTCTTTGGTCTAGGCTTTTGGACGATCATCGAATACACTTTACATCGATGCTTGTTCCATCTTGACGAGTACGTATTCTGTCAGTCGTAGTCAAGATCAATGCTGATATTATACAGCCACCTACCTGATAACCGCGTCGCTATCACCCTACACTTCCTGCTCCATGGTATTCACCACTACCTGCCCATGGATAAGTACAGATTAGTTATGCCGCCCACGCTTTTCGCCGCGCTTGCCGCACCATTCTGGAAGTTTGCACACACAATTATCTTCTGGAACTGGTATGCGGCCACGGCGGCGTACTGTGGAGGCATATTCGGTTACACTTGCTATGACATGACACATTACTTCCTGCACCACCAGAAGTGAGTTGGCCCCGTTGGTTTCACTCGGCCTCTGCTAACATATTCCAGACTCCCTGCCTACTACCAAGAGCTCAAGAAGTACCATCTCAAGCACCACTTCGCCGACTATGAGAATGGCTTCGGCGTGACCAGCCGCTTCTGGGACCGAATCTTCGGCACGGAGCTCGAGATGGGCCCATCCAAGGTCGTGAAGACGACCTGAAGTTAGACACAACGGCTGACACTGGGGTTGGACTGTAGATAGACTTGCATGCTGGGCATTTTGGCCACTCTTTGGCACACTGTACGAGTAGCTGCCGCATGACACATTCACGAAAGTACTCGCATACATAATGATAATATTCACTTCCTCGCAGACATTTACTCATTGATTGCAAGGTGAGCATCGTTTGGACTCCGAACTCGGGAGGGTGCCTAGACCGAGGGCACGTGCATATGATTGCTTACGTACTCATGACGCTAGCAGCAACTTCGAACATTTGACAAGTCGCCCAGCCTTTTGATTTCTCCGCTTTGCAACAACCTTAACCCGCGAGCGATTCCGCATATCGATAGCAAAGTCGCAGTCGAGCGACTATCGGTAGTAGAGAGTCAAGACGTTGCCACAGGTTTCCTTCTGCAACAGCTATCTACCGCACTCGCCAGTTACACCAATTCAATCCAGTATTCGAGCCTCACAGCTCGGCGCACTCACTTCGCACTTCACCGTGACTGCACACATCTCTCGATCGATACCACTCATCGACTCTTAGGAACCGACCGACGCCACCATGTCCACCGGCACCGGCGACGCCGTTGAGGCATTCCTCGACAATGTCATAGCCGAGGACCAACTCGTGCAAGCCGGCAGCGACGAGGCGGGCGACAAGGACACCCGCCGTGACGATCGAGTCCGCGACCGCAACGGAGACCGCCGCGGGGGCCGTGATAGGAGCAAGGAACGTCCTCGTGAGTCTAATGGAGATAGGCGTAGGAGCCGCGACCGAGACCATCGGCGGAGGGACGGCAGTCGTCCTCGATCCAGTAAAGGAGCTGACACCGAAGAAGAGCGCGATAGGCGCCGATCACGCCGCGACTCGCGCGACCGTGGCGACCGTGGTGACCGTGGCGACCGCGCATTCCGTGGTGGAGGTGGAGGTGGAGGACGCGGAGGAGCCCGTGGAGATGGCGGCGACTACTACAGCGGCGGAGGCCGAGCCCGCTCTCGCTCTCCCCGCCGTGACCGTGGCCGCGACGACAAGTACCGCGAGCGCAATCGCGATAGGTCTCCCCGAGAGCGCCGTGGCTCTGCCCGCGTGAAGACTGCCACCCCAGAGGTCACCGAGGACGACCGCGACAAGCGCACTATCTTTGTACAGCAGATCTCCCAGCGCGCCGAGACTCGCCACCTGCGCCAGTTCTTCGAGACTGTCGGCCCCGTCGTCGAGGCTCAGATCGTGAAGGACCGGGTCACAGGTCGTTCCAAGGGGTATGTCACACGTTGGTTTATGCCCACGACTCGCAGATGCTAACTTGTCTCCAGTGTCGGCTATGTCGAGTTCAAGGAAGAGGAGTCAGTCCCCAAGGCTCTCGAGCTCACCGGCCAGAAGCTGAAGGGGGTCCCCATCATCGCTCAGCTCACAGAGGCCGAGAAGAATCGCGCGGCTCGACCCTCCGAGGGCGGTGCTGCTCTAGGTGCCACTGGCGCACCTTTCCATCGCCTCTATGTCGGAAACATCCACTTCAGCGTCACTGAACCTGATCTGCAGCAGATCTTCGAGCCCTACGGTGACCTCGAGCAAGTCATTCTCCAGCGTGACGAGCAGAACCCAGGCCGCTCCAAGGGCTACGGCTACATTCAGTGAGTCGTCCTGCTGTTCCTAGGCTTTCTTCCAACGCTAACTTCCCTAGGTTCACCGATCCCAACCACGCTAAGAATGCTCTCACCGAGATGAACGGCTTCGAACTCGCTGGTCGCCAGATCCGCGTCGGCCTCGGCAACGACAAGTTCACTCCCGAGTCGACTGCCAGCCTGCTCCGCACCTTCAACCAGCAGGCCCAGTCATACCAGGGCTCTGCCTTCAGCGGTGCTGGTGGACGTGGCGCATACGCTGGAGGCACAGGTGGTGTCTTCGACCGCACCCACAGCAAGGACGACCGTGGCGTCAGCGGCGCATCTGCCCTGGACGACACCGACGTTGCCGGCGTCAACTTCAAGACTTACGATAGGAGCAAGCTGATGCACGCTCTGGCCCGTCGCGACCCAGCCGAGCAGGCGACCCAGGGCGCTCAGCCCGTCGTCTCCAAGCCCCGTGTTCCTGTTGTCGACAAGATCATGCCTTCGAAGTGTGTCAAGATCGAGAACGCCTTTGACGCCGACGAGTATGCTCACCACGTTCCATGTGCTTGTTACTGCTAACATGTCTACAGGGAACAGAAGAACTTCGGCAGCAACTGGATCAAAGACCTCGAGGCAGAAGTCAAGAGCGAGTGCGACAAGAAGTACGGAAAGGTCGTACACATTGCTGTCGATCCCAACACCGAGGGCGACATCTACGTCAAGTTCGACTCTGTCTCGGGCGGTGAGAAGGCTCTCCAGGGTCTCAACGGCCGCAACTTCAACCACCGCATGATCCGCGCCTCCTATGTCGTGGACAAGATCTACAACTCTCTCTGGGGCGCTGCCGCCAGCAAGTTTTGAGACCAAGCTCTTGAGAGGTATGTTCGAACTTGCTGACAGATACGAGTGTCTTGACGGCCCTCGCAAGGGTAGTCGGCACCTATCTTCCTTGACTTGAATCGTAGGACTACTCTTGGCTCGACTCCTGGTTCGACCTTCGACATTCGGATTGACGTTATGGTGGACACGACTGCACGCTTGGATACTTCGGATTCGGGACGCGCATACGCTTTCACGCACGCTGGAACAGGAAGGAAATTGTCGGTATGCCCTTCGACTTTTCCAAAATGTGGACCTTACAGTCGTTTCTTAGGTTACATTGGGTGGCTTTCCCCTGCGAGCGGTCATCATATCCTGGAATGAGGTGGGGGATATGGGCTGCTAATCGTAAATAGGACAAGCTCGTCTTTCCTCACGGGTGGTATTGTCTGCTCCAATCATGCACAAAAGGTTAACAGCCGCTAGATCTTTCCACGAGTGATGAGCGCGGAAGTGCATTGTCAGGCATGTGTGAATTAACCTTGTGATCAGATACCGCTGCCGACCTTCTCTATGCTAACCTATAGGACACTCCCCTACCTGACCTTCGCTGTGTTTCTGCTGTACCTAAGGAGCATCACCTCGCCCCCCAACCCTGGCACCATCATCGCATGTTTCCACTCTGAGAACTTTGCTGTCAGGCAGCGACGTGGTTGAGAGCGTGAGAGTCGCATCTTGCCTTCAAAGTCATAATTATGCACTTGTCGCCGACACTGGCCGCAGTACTTCCAAGTGATTGACCCTCGACAAAGGACATGTCTCTGTACCAGCATGAGTGCTACTTGCCCGTCACGCCGAATCACGCCTTGCAGCGCTTTGTTCAGTCTTACATCTCCCTTCTTCTGCACTGATAGGTTGGGCGTAGGTGTCTTGGTAACCTTTCCTCCTTACATCCTGACTACTGTAAGTAGCAAGCGGGTCTTAGGTAGCTCACAATATGAGAGTTTCTCAGCAATCCTTGGGCTCAATCCTTTGACACCAGGACGGTGATTCACTCACCAACAACGATCATTGTGAAAGGGATCGACATAGGCAACTACCGCAGTGAATACGAGCCCGGGTGATGTTAGGTTTGGTTTTGTCTCACTTTGCAGGCCAATTCACTGCTCTCGCGCGAAAACCTGGGATCATATTAACTCAATTCTCTCCTCGAAAAGAATCTCGCGTACTCGCACACTCGTAGACACACAACTCCCATCTCACAATGGTCAAGAACAGCCAGAATCAGGTACCCCTCAACGTCTCGCGATTCAATCCGTACGCGAGGCCCCAAAACCGAGCTCGCGTTATGAGCGAAAGCCGTCAGAAGGAGATCCAAGACGAAGGCACATTCCAGGCGCTCTACACGGCCTGCTCAGGAGGCACAATGTACCACGACCTCCGCTGCTGCCACCGCGTCCTGTCCACCAGCCTCTCCGAAACCTGCGCCATCACATGCAAGACCCCAGGTCGCGCTGCCCCCTTCATATACGCCGACTGCGTAGTCCGCGATGTGCGCCTGAAGATGGAAACCGAGTGTATCAGCCTGTCGCTCGAAGGCATCAGCCTATCCACCGCCGCCGATGTCGAGATGGAAGACGAGGGTCCCACGCGCGAGGAGCAGATCCAAGCCATCGCCGACGAGCAGGTCAAGCAGCGCCGCGCCAAAGGCCATCGCTTGTGCAGGGTCACTGAGAAGTTCGAGGATCCGAAGCTGCAGTTCTTCAACGACTTTCTTACTCAGGAGGGATTCGGCGGCATCAACGACGCTGTGGAGAAGTCTGAACCTGAGCTAAGCCGACCGCGTAAGCGCCCTGGCGTGCGGAAGGTCGTGGTGAAGAAGAAGGATGTGGTGCAGATGAAGTCAGAGCCGGACGTGGAGGATGATGCGATGAAGGCTGTTCGTATGGCGTTGGAGGCGTGTGTGATTGATGGCGGGGGTGTCTAAGAATGGTATGAGGTAGAAGGATGTTGGATCTAGCTAGGCTGAGTCTTGATGGTTGTCATGGGACTTTGTGATATGGACAATTGTGAAGTATATTTTGGCACTGTGGAGCCGCTGTATATGGGAATAGAGGATGGCTGTTGCTCCTGTGACAAATCAACGTATTCACACTTCAATTAGTTAATCAATCTGTAGAGTACTGAATCTTCCCTGTGCTGTGTTCGGCATGTTTGCATCCCGGCCTACGCTTGTGTGTGTATCGTACTTTTGGCTGCGATTTTGCTATTTCGAGGTCAGCGAGTAAGAACGATCTTTCGCACATCCTATGGATGTTGTATCACCTTGACAAATAAGCTGCCTCTGTGGGCTTTGGTGCTCAAAACATGTCCGGTGAACGTTATGACTCCGCCTCGAGCATAGCAAAGGCATACCCCGGATTAGCCTGGGTCCAAACATAATATCAGCCACATGAACCTGTCCAGCCAACTGTAACAAATGGCTCGATTCAAGGTTCTCGAGTCCTTGAGGAAGCGTTGTGGGAAGCGGAAAAGTTAAGGCCTGTCTACTGATGCAGTTCAACGAAACGACCTTGATTTGCCATTTGCTTTCCGATGTCATCGAAGTCGATTTCGATACATACTCGAGGATAGCTATCGACTCTACGTACGAATAATGGCAAAGCTTTTGGTTGTGTTTGGAGCTAGAGGTGTGTGGGAATGAGTTTATAATCGATGCGCATCTTATGGCGCACTCCCTGCAGCTTGCTTGACTGGGAACCATATGAGATACTTCAAGCTAGTTTTATGTAACCAGCTTGTGGGCCGTACTACGTATACAAAATACTGGGACTTGCCTTGTCAAGCGCTTTCAAAACAACGAAGTCCAAGACAACAAAGTCCCAGAGAACGAAGTCCGAGACAACGAAGTCCAAGACAACGAAGTCTAAGACAACGAAGTCTAAGACAACGAAGTCCAAGACATCGTAATCTGTGATGGGTACAGAGTAGTGTTGTGCACGACCCTATCGTTTGCCTAACGGACAAACCGAGTTCCGTGTAAAGAGCCGACGGTCTTGGTGTGAAGGACAAAGCGTTCCGTCAGACTGTGCAATTTGTAGTTGTTAGCACGAATGAGAGACCTACGATGATACAATTCGGCCAGTACTCCTTCCAAGACCTCAATCTGAGGCGGAAAGTACATGCCTCGCAAGTGGTACAACCTTTCTCGACTCTCCTTTGAGTGAATAAGGAGCATGTGATGATACTTGTTGCAAGCACACAATATCCTCCTGTTACAGAACGGTCGATACAGACCTGTACATGTCACCAGCAGATAAAGCAGACAATCGGAGAGTGCGGTACTGGACCATGCACCAACTTCCATAACCGTGGCTGTCGGTACGTAGCTGACATAAAGCTTGGTGTTGCGTTCCAGGTTCTCGGTTGAGCATCAGTGACATTCCATGAGGCGAGAACCAATCGTCGCGACAGGAATGAGATTCGATGATCTGGGTAGGTTGGCGACATGCTTCTGGTGGCATTTTCGATTCTTTCGTCCGGCTCCCGTCGCTCTATTTCGTCCTGACATGCCTGGCTTGACGGCCTGCGAAATGTGGACCGCCACGTGAGAGCGGAAATTGATCTCCATTCTGAGCATCAGAATCCGGGGTACATAAGCCGAGGTGGTTTTGCAATTAATCTTAACCATGTAGGCCGCTGTTATGCCCCATCTGGAGTAGAATGACGAGGTTCGGGATTGATAGCTCTCAAGAAATGAATGCATTTTGATGGGGCGTTGTGCGGTGCTTACCTGCCTCGGTGGCGTTGCCGAACTGGCCCGTCGCCGTCGCCACAAAGGAGCAAGGCAACAGAGTTTCATAGTATCTGTAGCCAAACATCGGATTCTACTACTGCTAGAACCTCGACGAAACAACCTGTGTGCAAGGAGTAAAAGGAGGTCGGATAGGGTCGGAGTCGAGAAAAGTTCTGAAGCGAAGAGGCTCGTGCGCGCATCAACAAAACTCGCATGTCCGCTCTCTTGGCTGCGCAACCCTTCCGCGCCCCTATTATTGTCCTTCCTGCAGTTTCGCCGTAACGCGGCTGCGTGATCTTTGTTCTCATGTTGTCAGAGACTGCAGATCTGTCATTTGAGTTCGTGCTGGACGTTCCCGTATGATCTGCAACTTACAATGGGTTGATCATCTTCTGCCACGCTAACAATTCAGGGCAGGGCAGGTAGCATGGCGAGTCAGAATCCATAGCGATTAGACAGTAAGGCTGAATGTTCGGCATGGAAGGCTGGTGCATCACTCTTTACGCTGGCGTCTTGTCCTACACCTTCTCTCGTACCACTCCTCTACCCCCTTTATCGTGGTCCCACGCCAGAGGACTTCCACGACTTCATGATTGCTCATCACGACTTTGAACATGCGAGCACGCCATCATCTGGACCTACCACGCCCATGGAGACGTTAGAGTTCAGAAAACAGTAGTCTGTCCAGAATTGCATCCGCCAAGGTCGCATCACTCGGATAGATCGAAGCGGTTCGCCGATGTCGAAAGTCAGGGTCGCGTCAAGTTGTTCACGGAAACAGCAATCGAGCAAATGCAATTCACCCCCTTGTTTACTAGTATTTATGTCAGTTGGGTACAGCACACACAGGAGTTTGCAAACATACGTTTGTATTGGCATAACTTATCGACATCGTTCATTCACAAATGGCTGTACAAAGGGTACCATAAGCAAGAATCATCATAGAAGTCCTCAAGTCGACACCGGCAGTTGTTTCCAGGTTTCTAGACTCCAAGTACCGCTACCGGCTGTCTTGCCAAAAGCGCATTTTCGCCGGAGTGGGTCTTAATTAAGGTTCGAGTGACCTGCAGCTAGACGCCTCAACACGTGTGTACCGATGCACCTTTGCGACATTCGCGATGGCAACGCTCATTCTGATTGTGTCTGACGCATGCACAACCACTTGGCTACAGCTCGCTAACGTTGCGACCTGTGCCTGACTGGCCCTGACATCGTTGCCGACGGTCGTCGAAGAGCGAAAACTAGGGTTTATTTTCCGATATGCAGGTCGAGTGATGGGTGTCGCGACTGGCAGTGTAGCTGCAAAGGCGTCTTCAATGATGGCCTTGACGGTGACCGTTAGTATCTTCTGGGCGTCCCTCACTTTTGTCGATAATGCTTGCGTTATCATCCCGCAATTTGTGCTCGCAAGCGAACGCTCCACAATTGCGTTTGAGCCTAAAGGCTGTCTGCAAGAATGCTCGACCCACTTACCGTAACATAACGTTTCCCGCTATTGCTCCTCGCTAGCCCGGTGATCCTACAGTTTGCGCATAGATCATATTTCATCCCTCAGTTCCTGCCTCGCTCGTAGTTTCTTCCAAGCACTTCGGAAACTCCTGACTGGACATATCGATTTCAAAATGGCTGATGCCACACTTCTTCTTTCAGGAGCGGACACCCTCCTCGCTCGCGATGGTGGCCTGCATCCCCCTCCCGAAGTACTTTTGAGCTGGCCAAATCCGAACTACGTGGATCCGCAAGAAAGAGGATGGGAGGCGCCTGTAATATTGGCTATCGTGCTGGGTATAACGTTCTTGGTATACACAGCGCGCATGTGGGCACGTCTAGTGATATCGAAGAATGCTGGTATGGACGATCTCTTGATGAGTGTCGCTATGATACCGCTGTTTGGTCTGACTATATCTGCCATTCTCGGTAGGTAGCATTCTAGCTGTTCAAGTTAAGCTCTGATTATGTATAGCCATCAAAGTTTATGGCTTCCAATGGCATGCCTGGTCAGTAGATGAGTATACAAATTGCACGTAAGACATACACTGACTTGGTACAGGGATCAGACGCCAGCAACGCACATCACCAGTAGAGAGGTAAATTGCTAAACTCACGGCAGCGGCGGTAACTTGCTGACATCTTAGATAACCATGGCCATTGAACTAAACTATCTGATATCGACAACGTTGATCAAGATTTCGATCTTGTGCTTTTACCGACGCCTCAGTGGATCCCTGAAGACCGTCTTCGTCTACGGTGTATGGGCTGCGATTGCCAGCTGCGTTATCTACGGATTGATCTATACCTTCTTACTCATCTTCACTTGCAATCCTGTTATTGGCAATTTCCGATTGTTTGACATTGCTTGGAGATTGAAGAATGAGCTCACGTGTCTCAATGAAGGAGCCATCATTGTATCGTGTGCCATCATCAGCACAATCCAGGATCTCGTCATTTGCCTTCTACCAATATTCCTGGTCTGGAATCTGAAGATGCCAAAACGGCAGAAAGCCGCCTTGTGTGGAATCTTTGCACTTGGACTAGTCACCTGTGTGTGTGGAATTATGCGCACATATTATGCAACCTACGTCTACAACTGTAAGTTCATTCTAACTTTCAGCGCCAACCTCAAGCTGATCCTTTGAAGACACATATGACATTACCTGGTATGCCTACTACGGGTGGGTGTGGACAGCGCTGGAGTCAGACCTTGCAATGATTTGCGCCAGCGCACCTTCGCTTAAGGTCTTCTTCAACCGTTACTTCTCCGCCACTGGAACGAGTGGCGACTACCATTCGGGAAGCTATGGACAATCGATTCAGATGTCGCGATCACACGCACGACAGCCTCCAGGTCACTCGGCCATTGTTTCTCGTGGGCGAACAGACCCATGCAATGACACGGATTCCTTGTTCACGGGCATCAAAGTCAGCCAAAACATGGACGTCCACGTCGAGGAGAGAGATGACATCAGTCAAAAGAGCTACGCCAGTACCAAAAATCTGACGGCGCTACCGACGTCAGGAAAAGACAGCTGGAACGTTGCTGGCGACTGGCTGCAAGGCTGCCGAATTGCCTGCGCTACTGCGTTAAATCCAGGCAGTCAAAGCAATTCGCAAAGCAGGAGCACTGGGAAAGATCTTGAGCGCGGTACAGCGACAAGTTGAAGTGCCTTGCGTTACGACGCTCTCTGTTACTTCGTTCCCGCACATTTGATTTGTGATACCCTTGCACTCTATTGCTAGATTTCGTTTGTTAGCTTTAGCGCTCAAAATACGAAGAATGTACAATAGGCGAATGATACCAATGACTATCTGACATATTGGCGACTACCTATCATAGAGAAGGGACTGGACCATGACACAGTCTGCCAGATGTCGAGAAGTGTCCTGACTCAGACGGCGAATCATCACGTCACCGGCACTCATGCGCCTTTGCAGCTTTTAACCGGACACGCCCACGCTTGATGGTTTGACTCGAGAATCCTTGCATAACACGACAGTGTATACAAGGCTTAGCGAACATACCGGTCATGTCAATTTGAGGAAGATCTCCCGTCCTCGGGGTGGGGTGAGCGGGGAAGCTTAAGCAAGCTAACGTTCAAAGAACCGCAACCACGACTCATAGCCCGTTCTCTGCTGTCGGACACGCCTGTGTAACCTCAACATTAACGATGCCTCAGAAGCTCACATTGGCTTCCGCGCAATCGAGAACGCTTGGATCGACCGCCGAAACACTTTGTGCCCTTGAGGCGACTACCAAACGTGCAGCCACTCAAGGCATCGATTTAATCCTCTTCCCTGAGGCATATCTAGGTGGCTACCCTCGAACATGTTCTTTCGGTGCTGCAATAGGTGCTCGTAGACCAGAGGGCCGTGAGCAATTCCTCCACTACTTCCACGATGCTGTAGACCTTGGAGATACACCAGCTGGAGCCGGGCAGGACTGGTTGGATAAGAAGCTTGAGCTGCCGCGCGGAAAGAAGTTTCGTGGAGATGGTGTGCGGGAAGAGCTGGAGCGGATCGCGAGGGAGACAGGTGTCTTTGTTGTAACGGGACTAGTTGAGCGATCTGGCGGCACACTGTACTGTGGAGTCGTCTTCGTGTGTCCCAAGCTCGGGGTGCTTGGGAAGAGACGTAAGGTCATGCCGACCGGCTCTGAACGGTTGGTATGGGGTCAGGGCACCGCGACGACGCTGCGTGCTATGACAACGGAGATCAAAGGAGTCAAGCTTACGATTGGGTCCGCGATTTGCTGGGAAAACTACATGCCACTGCTGAGACAGGCTTTATACAGCCAAAACGTCAATCTTTGGTTTGCTCCAACCGCAGATGCGAGAGACACATGGGAGTCGTTGATGCGTACAGTGGCTTGCGAAGGGCGCTGTTTCGTCGTCAGCGCGAATCAATGTCAACAGAAGAAGCATCTACCACGGTGGATAACTGGAACACAATCACAAGTCACATCGGAGCAGGCAGCGCAGCCTCCTGCGAGAATGGACGGACGGAGGAAGAGCACGATCTGCAAGACAGAAGAAGGGCACGAGATATGCATCCCCGTCGCTCAGGACGAAAGTGGCCAAGACAATGTTGACACTTCCGCCATTGCTTCAACACCACAAGCCGACGCTATCAGCACCAACCCATTCAAAAAAGCATCCCAGACATCCTCTTCTGAGGGGGACGAGTTCGTGTCTCGCGGCGGCTCATGTATTATCTCTCCGCTCGGCGTAGTCCTCGCTGGGCCATTGTGGGAGAAGGAAGATGAGCTACTGGTCGTCGAAGCCGACTTTGAAGATTGTGAGCGAGGTCGACTGGACTTCGATGCTGGTGGAAGCTATTCCAGGAGCGACCAGTTCAAATTGAGCGTTGAGGGTCTCGATCTTGCACCTCCGCCGTTCTGAGCCTTGTACAATAAGTGATGTAGGTACACAATGGGAAGATCATTACGACTTGCCCAGCTCCATCTATTTACTACACAGCGAGACACAGTGAAGTGAGCGCACAGTGTGTAGTCACTGGCCATCTTTATCTATGCCACACTACTTCTGATGACAATAATTTGACCCGTTCAGGATGATCAGTGCAATGAGGAGCCTAAGATTCTACGACAGACCCTGCTGCGGCACTCGCTTCGCAGAAACTCGCCTCCACCGTCTCAAGTGTGGACACCTGGTATGCACATCCCTCTGGTCTAGCACGTCTACTCTCTGCTCCAGCAACTGTCTCTCTCCACATCGCCCTGTACCATTCAGCGCCAGGTTCGCTCTGCTACCGGCCTGTCTTTGTCCCAAATGTTACGAAGAGGATCTTTACGGCCAGTTGCAAAACTTCAAATTGGAAGTCCAGAGGGTTATGCGTAGCAGGGGTCAGGACGAATTTACAGTTCTTTCAGAGCTGAAGATGAAGTACGAGTCTGGTGGTAAACGTTACAAGGGTGAGTACAATCGCTGGTACGACCTTGAACTAGGCTTTGTGAGCTACGTTGACATCTGCAAGGAAAGTTATAGCTGGACGAAGAAGGATGAGAAAAAGAGGGGGTGCAAGAGCGTTGACTGAGGTGGGGGATCTAGGACTGCGATATTTGATATCGGGCTGATGATTGAGGACGTTTCCCCCTCAACTTGGGGCGTAATAAGTTAAGACTTCTATCTAGTACAATAACGTAGCTGTTCAATGCGTCGCTCATCGATCTTTACGAAGACTCCAGTCTCATCATGCACGAGGGATCGCTCAATCTGTCATTCTTTTAGCCTTTGTGTATGACAAGTAGCAAGTTCTCTTATCATTTCTACCTATTCCACACCATGTCCTCCACATATTTCCCACTCGTACTGTCGCCGATGAAGCTGTCAGAGCCAGTTGCATCGAATAGCGTTTTCTGATCATGAGCCATTGTTGTTCGACCAGCAACCAAAACTGCGTCATGAAGTTTGCGATGCCGTGTCCCTGGCCTACTACATTGAAACAGACATTGAGTTAGCCCGCGTAGCCGGGATCATATTCAATGATACCGTCGCATCTTGTGCTTTTCTGCTCATTTAATTCGCGGGCCACGATGTGCGTTTCGGCCTCCTCGAGAAGGCTACACATATGTTCTTTTCAAACTTATTATTCGTGCCACCTTTATCAACAACTAATAGTAACTATAGTATATTTAGAACCTAGCTCTAAACTTCTAAAAGTATGCCTCCGAAAATCTGTTACCTTAATAATCTCTTAACGCACCCAGAACAGTTGGTGTACTCCCCGTTGAGACAGTGTGGTAATCAGAGCAGTGAGCTTAGATCAGACCTATCTTCGAGGCGGTGTTACCTCACGGGCGGGTATCTGCTTTGATGTGGAAAGCCGCGTTATCTTCATCTCATTTACGAACCGTCCGGCGGTCCGTTCCTCGACCACACTGCCTTTCATAGCCATTCTGGGAAGTGCCAATAATAACGTCGTGAAAATGACATCAAATTTAGCCAGCACATATCTAGTCGCGGTATCGTCATTCCCCAATCCGAAGTTTCTATCTACACTGAGCACACTGCATATCTCAGCATCTATCACATGTCTTTGCGAGACCTGGAACAGCATGAGCTCACCGTTCTTGGTGGAAGACCAAAACATCAATGCTCCCCCGCTTCGTCAGCACCAATGCTTACCCACGACGAGGTTCAACAAAAATTTGACGCTGAGGGTGCAGTGAGACTTGGAAAGTCAGCGACAGCTGGGACATTGTTCGTCGTCCTCGGCTCGCTTTACCTGGGGACGTTCCTCGTCGCGCTTGATTCAACGATTATCTCTACCGCCCTTCCCGCCATTACCGTAGAGTTCCATGCCCTTGAAGATCTTGCATGGTACGGAAGTTCCTATCTTCTCACATTTACGGCCCTACAACCGACCTGTGGGAAGCTATACAAGGTCATCGACACAAAGCTCATGTATCTCATCTCCATTGCGATATTCGAAGGTAAGACGTGCCGCCAAACTGTGATGATGCGTACTGACTGCGTCGTAGCTGGCTCCATATCTTGCGCGACAGCTCCGTCATCTCTCGCATTCATTCTCGGTCGCGCCGCAGCGGGCTGCGGAGCTGCAGGTTTAATGCAAGGAGCATTCGCTATTGTGGTCCAAATCGTGCCATTGTCTCGCCGGTCCTTTTATATTTCGGGCTATTTGTGGGCGTCTTTGGCGTCAGCATTGGTGTCGGACCTGTTCTCGGTGGTACGTTCGCTGATCGAGGGATCTGGAGATGGTGCTTTTGGATGTAAGTTGTTACCTCTACAACACTGAACACGCTGACAATACAGCAATCTGCCTCTGGGAACCATCGTATTCCTACTAGTCTCAATGTTCTTGAAACTGCAGCCGAAGAAAGCATCCGAAGAGTTCGGTGGCTTGAAACATTTTCTCTTACCTCTCGACCTGGGCGGAAGCGTTTTGTTGATCTCGGCCATGGTGACTCTGTTCCTGGCGATGCAGTGGGGCGGCCAGAGGTTGCCATGGAGCTCTCCGGTGATCATCGCTCTATTCATCAGCTTTTGCGTACTCGTCGTGTTCTTCATCCTGCTAGAACGGAGAATGGGCGACGATGCATCGATACCCCTCAAGATTCTCAAGCAAAGATCCATCGCCTCTGGGGCAGTGTATCTGTTTTTCGCCGCGATGCCGAATTTCTCGGTACGTCACCAGTCTCTCTTGCGACTTTGAAGCCTGTTATAACCTTATCAGTACGGCACCTACATTCCCATGTTCTTCCAGAGAGTAAAGGCGTTCAGCGCGCAGCGAAATGGCGTCGAAATATTATCTTTGGCTTTGACGCAGATTGTGTCGGTCGTCATTGTTGGAGCATTGGTATCGAACACTGGCTACTATGTGGGTCTGAGAAAACTGCCGCTAAGCAAAGGCTCACGATCGTAGACACCATTCATCGTCATCGGGACTGGTATTAGCGCGGTACGTTCGACACACAAGACAAAAAGAGAAGAAAATTGAGATCGAGCGTTGCTGATAGCAGACAGTCCGTATTCAGGTTGGAGCCGGACTCATTACGATGCTCGATCAAGACACGATCCACGCCGTGTGGGTCGAATCCTTCATCATATGTGGAATCGGCACCGGTATGGCGATCAACCTACCATACACGGCTGTTTCCGCTGTCCTCGATGAGGTCAATATCGTAACCGGAAATGGTGAATTGTCCCTTCTGACTGGCTCCGCTAGCTTGCTTGCTGACGACGAACTTTTGCTAGCATTGCTGCAATTTGCCTTCCAGCTCGGAGGCGCCGTCAGCCTTTGTGTTGCTCAGGCTTTATTCATTGGTAAACTGGAAACGAATGGTGACTTTCCAGAAGAGTCACCGACGGTGATGTCAGACGCAGGAGCGTACGGGTCGCCAGGACTGAGCGCTTCTTGGAAATACACTCTTTCTCTAGGTCTAGCTTACCAGGCGGCATCGAGAGCTGTCTTCATGTTTTTGCTGGTTGCGAGCGCATTAGCATTCCTAATTTCTTTTGGGTTTGAGCATAAGAATCTGAAGAAAGTGGAGAAAGAGCGAAATCATGTAATCGAAACCAGCATGCCGGCTGCCGATGAAACGTAAGTAAGTTTTCATACAGTACAACCCCAGCTGGCGGTGACACTGATGAGGAGTACGTCGATGGCGACGATGGCGACGATGGCGACGATGGCGACGATGGCGACGAACCTGGGAAGGAGTTGACATCTATAACTTGTTGAGCTTGAGCCCCAGCCACACCAGTCAATTCACTCAGCATGTTATCAAGAAGTGCGCTCAGTTTTGCGTGGATGCTCTCGACTCTGGTAGCCATGTCCGCCGGCTCAAAATTCCCGGCTGGTGTATCCATTCAGGAGATCATCGACCTGCGTGACAGCCTGTTAGACTAGATCCGAGAACTCGTGGAGCATCGCGGCGGCTGGACACGCGCTTCGATAAGGCCACGCGACAGATCCTTCACGATGCATGGGACGGCCATATTTCCACCTGGGACGCCGACAACAACGAGTGTTGAAGGAGTTAGGCAACGACTATCGCACGTATTTCGAGGAGGTCAAGTGGTCGCAGATATTCGCGGAGGTGGTTAATTCTATGGCAGGGAGGCACCGGTATCCTGTCGTGGTTCGCGGAATCAGGGAGAACGAGTTTCTGGTATGTGACTCGAAGCAGATACAAAGAGGGAAAGCAGTCACAGATAGATCTTGTTGGGCTGATGTTGACATACTCTGGTAGCCTCAACACATGATGCAGTCACGTTGACATCGTGCGAGTCGACTCCGCGATCTTGGACTCTGACACGTCCCGAGGTCGGCTAATTTCACCCCGCAACTATTTATCCTCCACCAACCACCCGCATCCACCCCGTAACGTGACATCGTTGCATCAGCGGTCGTTTGCAAACAACGCTCGCACCCAATCCGCGCATCTCTACAATGTCGATCCTACATCGGACCGTCATGCCGGCGCACGAATGGTCAAACCCCAGAGAGTGGGACGGGGCTACCACCCCATCTGGAGCAGCTGCTCGTTGATTTACCTAAACGCTCTTTGTGCCGCATCTCGGACGACGTAGATGGCGGACAAAACCCCTGTCGAAGTTCTGCAAGCGAGTGCAAGCTTCAGATAAGTAAAGCTTCTGTGCGCCCACCCGATCTTGTCGTGCTTGGTGCTCCTCACATTTCGTCTACCAGCTGGGATTCTCGAATAGCTCTGAGCCGCACGTAGACCATGGCCACCACGATCGATTACGATAACAAGATGAAGTCTGATAGGATTTCGGACGACGGTCCTCATCCCATCGCCGAACAAAATGGCAAGCTGGCCCCGCCACCTCTCGTTGCAGCTATGTCGCCGGAGCGGCGCATTCATGCGGAGGCCAAGATGAGACGCAAAATCGACACGCGATTGCTTCCAATGATCATCTTGATGTATATCATGAACTATCTAGACAGAAACAACATCGCAGCTGTGCGACTGGCGGGGTTGCAGACTGAACTGAATCTCAGCAGCGTGCAGTATCAGGTACGTCAACGGGCATGGTACAAGGAAATGTCGTAGTCTGACTATGATCACAGACAACTGTTTCAATCCTTTTCGTAGGGTAGGAGCCTACGCAACACTGGGCGTACCTTCCAATGGTTAACTTTTGGACAGATACATTCTCATGCAAATCCCGTCAAATCTATTGTATGATTGTCCATTGCACAAACTTTATTTCAGACGAATGCTGATCTCGTATAGCCTCAACAAAACTGGAAAGCCCGCGATCTACCTTCCGACATGTATGATTATCTGGGGTGTCATCTCTGGAGCGACAGGTGCTTGTCAGAACTTTGGAGGTCTCGTTGCTTGCAGATTCTTCCTTGGCTTCATCGAAGCAGCCTACTTTCCAGGGTGTTAGTCAGATTACCGATCGGGTGATCTTCATGCGGCTAACACCTGCTCAGGTCTCTTCTATTTGAGCTCATGGTATACTCGTAAAGAGCTCGGTTTACGTACAGCAGTGCTCTATAGCGGCTCCCTCATCTCTGGAGCATTTGGAGGACTCATTACCGCCGGTATAACGAGCAATATGGATGGCACCCATGGTCTGCGAGCCTGGAGATGGTACGGTTACTCTAGGTTGGTGGAAAAACAAGGGCTGACATTTGTGCAGGGTTTTCATCCTAGAGGGAATTATTAGTAAGTATATACGTACGAAGTGCATGTGAGACATACACTAATTTCGTACCTACAACTCTCGCAGCCGTCATTATCGCCTTTTCAGCGTTCTTCATTCTCCCTAACTTCCCGCGAACCACCTCGTGGCTCACTGAGGAAGAGCGACAGCTCGCGGTCTACCGTCTGCAAGAAGACATTGGAGAGGATGACTGGAAAGATGCGGAATCGCAAACCTTCTTCAATGGACTGAAGCTAGCTTTGCTAGATATAAAGACCTGGGTTCTTACCATCTTGTTGCTCTCGATCGTCTCTTCGGCTTCTGTTACGAACTTCTTCCCAACTGTGGTCAAGACCCTCGGGTACGACAACATCCGTACACTGCTTCTAACCGCACCACCATACGTTTTGGCCGTCATCACCACCTACCTCAACGCGTGGCACGCCGATCGCACCGGAGAACGCTTCTGGCACATCGTGCTGCCTCTTTGTGTTGGTGTTTTCTCTTTCATCCTAGCTGCGGCTACCCACTCTACGGCTCCACGTTACGTTGCCATGATGCTCATGGTGCCGGGAGTCTATACAGGATACGTTGTGGCCCTGGCATGGATCAGCAATTCGATGCCGCGGCCTCCAGCGAAGCGCGCAGCAGCCCTGGCTTTCATCAACGCTATCTCCAACACCAGCAGCATCTACGCAAGCTACATGTACCCACAACCGAAGAGCGGCGCCCAACCCAATCTGACGGTTCCGCTCAGTGTCGATTGCGCTACCGCGGTTCTCGCGATCGTTATGACCATTATTATGCGAGTCATACTTGGAAGGCTGAATAAGAAGCTAGACAGAGGAGAGCATGTGGACGGAGCTATCAACGCAGTTCCGGGAGAAGCATCAGAGCGTGGGTTCAGATTTCTACTATAGGGTTACGACGTGCTGGTATCAGGGAAAACAAGTTCGAATGAAATGGGCAGGACTGGCGATGCATGATACCTGTCGTAGCTTCTTAAGTTGGTAATAAGAAAGTTAATGTCTTTTTGTAGTCACTAGCTTTAGCGCAGCGTGTCCTAAAGGCTTGCAAACTAGAGGTGAATCCCTTGGTGCTGAGGGCGCGCAGCTTTTATCGATCATTTGTGGTGATAGCGAGATGTTCTTTGTTCTTTCTCTTGCCACCGCATGTCAAGACGCCTCTCAGTACAGCGCTCGCTCTCGTGCTTGTTTGTGGCGGCTGATGATCGAGGGGATTTACTGTATGACACACGCGTTACATGAAACGTGATATCCAGGCGGCTGAAAAGCTAATTGCTCGAATCTTCGACGATGACGCACGCCGCCAAATGCGGCTAGCGCGATCACGGGAACCGCGTTTTGATCGTCGTCACCTGTGCTTCCATGCTTCAACCTCCGCATTCCGTCTGCAACCCAGCCCTTCACAACGACGTGTTTATAGCGAGCATTCACTACTCTATCGCTTTATCTAGGAAATGCTCACCTCACTCGCAAATAGCCCCCGTGGAAGCAGTACGCGGTAGCGTTACACGACGGACTCACGCGTGTTGTGCACGCACCATGATTCTCACGACCTCACGCTCACAACGTCGTACAACTCTGTTAAGACTCTCTCACTAAAATACTCATCAAACTCACGACCCGCTCACGACCCGCTCGCGACCCGCCCGAAGGTCAAGTAAACCCTCGACCTTCTTGCAACGCTTGCCCGCGGCTCACCATCGCCACTTTGTTCATCACCTGGCACCTAAACGCAAAGCTCAACTCTTCTAGCCGAGCATGGATTTCTCATCCAACGCCTTTCGTAGTATACCTTCGCGAGTATCTGAAGACACGATGTCGCACGCGAACCTTGTCATGTCCTGTCAGTGGGGCTGGACACGTACTCAGTCCGATGGAACAAGCGCGCCTGCGCCTCCAGCAGCTGCCTCCGTCTTACAGCCGACTACCAGTCCTACATTCAACAACGTACGATTGAAGCGCTTCGCACCTTGCCAAGGTCGCCTGTATCACCAATTGACATGCTCCCACCGCGTGCGTAGCGATATGGTGGAGGATTGCGGAGCGACCTGCGTCGAGCCACTTGGCACCTGTGGGCTCGCATTCCTTTGTCAAGAGTGCCTCCAGGCCGAGGCGAGCCAAATCTGGGAAGACCGCCAAGCTCAACACAACGCAGGCTACCCCCAAATGGACCAGATGACGAAGGAGCTCTACGACCAGTGGTATCAGGAGCACCGACAGCTCGAAGCAGACTATGCGCGCGACCGCAAAGTATACGAACTGGACCTGAAGTCAAAGACGCGACCAAGCAACATATGTTCTTCAGTTGAAGTAAGCAAGGAGGAGTCAGATTTCGCAATGGAGCTTGACTCGCTATCACTCTCGCTGTCTACGAGCATTACCTCCGAGCAACAGCCTCAGCAAGCCGCTCGGGTTCGCATCACATTACCTAATGATGCATCAGAGCAGCTTCATTGGAACCTCAACGGTCTGACTCTCGACCGCGGTTCCTGCGGCATCGAGTATGCAACCCCGCCGTCGCCCAATCACGTGCCAGCGATGCGGCACATCCCCGAAGAGGAGCTGTGGGGCAGGCCTCAAGGCTAAGCCACGGTTGCTGCGCCTTCGACACTTCTAGGAATGATTTGGATATATCAACACCATGGCCAGTGATCCACTCCGTGTAAAAAAATTGTTGTAGTACTTAGCGAGGCATAGTCGGGAGTTCTTGGTGTTTGGAGGCGGTTGGGTTTGGCCTCCGCACATTCTGCAACACCTTGCAGGCTTTTGACCCGCGTGTTTTTGACCTGGTTTTTGTATCCGTCAGGTATGTATGAATATCATATTGATTCTCATGACTTCTATCACGTCTTTCGTTCCTCATGTTCTCTTGACCACAATATCAAATGGCGGGTATCTCAACTCCACACCGTCTTTTTCCTCAATGAGCACAACCTTGCTTAGTGGCCATCCCCTCGTGTCCTTGTAGCCATCATAATCGAACCAGTCGCATGTGGCCAAATCAGGATAGGTGAGCCTCCAGACCTGTGCTCCTTCGCCGAACTCAGCGTTCTCAGCCACTCCCTCTGCAGGCTCTAGCATGACGCCTCGTTCAGTGGAAAAGTATATTGGCCCTGTATCACCCACCCAGCTCAATCGATCTAGTGCTTCGAGAGCACTACTGCCGTTCACCACCAGTTCCCGGAGATACAAGATATGATCCTCAAGCTCAATCCTGGCAAATGTGGTGTTCGTGGTTGCGCTGGTCGCAGCAACGTCTGTGAGTAGTCCAGTATCTTCTCCGGCCGTATACATCCCACCAAATCGCTCCGCCATTCTATTCGCCGCCGCGTCCGCAAACGCAGGCGCGAGTATGCCATGCACAAGATCGCGTATGGAAACCGGCACAATGCCTGCATACCCTTCGAGTCCTGACTGCTGTGCCAGTACCACGATGCCGTATCCCAGATTTGGTATAACGTCGATCCAAGATGACCACCGGCCCCCATTACCGGATTTGCCGAAAGCGCTATACGTCTTGGTCGAGTCAAGGGATGCGTTAGCGCTGCTGTTGAGCTCTAGGAGCTGGATCTCCCATCCGGGTCCGGTCTGCTGTATCCCATCGGGCAATATTGCCACAGGCTTGAGGGCGTCACGACGCTGGTAAGCTGTGATCAAGTCAGGAGTTGGCGAGAGCCAGAACCCGTACAGGTACTTGGCTAGATCATTGGCAGAGCTCCACATTCCTGCTGCGGGATTGTAGCCCTCCCCGATAAGCAGGTCGGCCCAGTTGTCGCCACCTGGAATGCTTATAAAGGGTTCTAGATCTTGTGGTACAGTGTTGAAAAAGCTGTGCGTCATGTTCAGCGGACCCAGAAGTTGTCGAGCAACGAGCTGACTCCACGACAGGTCCGACCCAGTAACGTTGTTGTAGTAGGTTGCGACGGCGCTTCCGAGGAGCGAGATACCGATGTTTGAATACCCGGCTCTTTGACCAGGAGGAAACATCAGAGGTTCTCTCGCTGCGGCTTCGATCACGTCTTCGGCACTCGCATCTGCCCAACCCGCGCCGACCGTGTCAAGATCGGCTTTTCCCGTGTTCAGAATCACGTTCAGGCTGGTGCTGTAGCTCTCGCGAGTGAAGCCTGCAGTATGACTTGCGAGCATGCGCAAAGTCATCTCACTGCCGCCGTCATTCCAATCTTTTTCCCGAAGTGTGAAATCTGGCAATAACAGTCGGACAGCAGTATCTAACGATATACTAGAACATTGAGGTAGGTTTGCAACGACCAATGCCATAGCCATGGCGAAGTTCTTGGAGACGGACATTACCCTCATAATGGAGTCGCTTGTAACGACATTATCGACGGCGGTATCCGGAGCCGTCTCATTGAACTTGAGGCTACCATTGTTGAAAGCATACGCGATGCCAGGTGTTGAGGCGTGAACCTGCAGATGGCTGTCAACGCAATAATTGGTACAACTGACTTTCGGGCACCTACCACTGCGAAGCTGAGCCCATCACGGGTAGTGTTAAAGTAGAGAGCAGAAAGGTTCCTTCCAAGTTCCTCGAAGGCTGCAATGACAGAAGGGTGCTTTAATATTGCAGCGTCTGCAAAGATGCTCTCCGGGTAGTCCGGGATACAGGCGGGCTCGACAGCTATGACAAAGAGACTCGCAAGTAGGAGAGCACTTCTTCCGATGAAAGACTTCATCGTGATCCAAAGCTTTTATCGTAACAAAATGTCGATTAGCAGATACGAGTGGAAGTTGCGGTCTACTTATCTTACGCGTACAGGTCACACAGATAACGGCGCAATGGTATCAATGTGTTACTAGAGAGCAGATAAGATCAACGGCTTGTTTGCACCTTGGGAGATCGACGCACCTGCCACGAACAGCTTAATGTTGCATGGCGCCAGTTTACTCTTGGCCAAACATAAAAGCCAAAGCTTGGTGGTTCAAGTACGCTCTTACAGATTTAGTACGCTCTTACAGATTTAGTACGCATTACGCGTACTTCGGAACACTCATGCACCTCCTCGCTTTAGTCCTTAGATGAAATTGCGTAATCAATTATTGGGTACTGGGAGTCGCCAGTATTAAAACTAGGATGAGGGAGTCGTTCTAGTCGCACCCCTGCTGCACCCCACTCTCCCGCATCCCTTCCGACCTTCGGCTGCCATCTTCCTGGCACAAAGTTCCACTGCGGCTTGGCAAAGGCTCGATTATTGTCCTCCCGTTGTACTCAACTGGATACGTAATTGTACAGCCCGAATATCGTTAATACTGCCTGGAACCGAGATAGGTAGTCGCGAAGGCTATCGAGGATTCCCGTCTGCCCAAATCAAGCCTTCGTGATCTCAAATTTCCAACCCGTCAAGCCGGACGAGAACTTGGATCCGACAGCTTGACCGATCATGGCACCTCCTAGCCTCTTCACTTCAGCCTCCACTAGCTGTGCCAAGGTACCCTCACTCCACCTAGATTTTGGCCTCCTGTAGCGGACGCCTACCACGAGCCTATCGAGTCTGAAGCCAATGTACTCCAAGCTCGATAGATCGATCTGGATGTCGCCCTTTGTGTGGCCGAAGTCGATCCCAAAGGCAACGTACAACACTCGCTCGCCGTTTTGCTCGCCAAGTCCGTTGTCGAACTTGTGCAGTATAGGAAGGGTCATTGGCCAGCCCTGATAAACTTGAACAACCGACTTAGAGTACTCCTTGGGGTCAATCCACGGGACGATCTTGGTGCCATTGGCTACCGAATCTAGCTCCCACTCCACTTCCAAAGCGGCTCCAGTATGGAATCCTGAGTTACTCAGGAAGATCCGAGTCGTGAAATAGCTTGCCGGTATCCTGGCCGTCCAGTCTATGTTTCGGAAGTATTGATCTAAAGCTTCGTGAAGGAAGGCCCGGCTGACAAGCATGCACGGCGGTATACGCGAGGCGGTTGTCCAACCTGGGCCCTTCTTCCTATAATCAGCCGTGATATCGATATGGGGAGAACGTCGGCTCGGTGGCGCTCGGTACAGCTGCGGAGTCACGGGCCACACCTCATCGTATATGGCGTCACGGAGCTCGCGTGGAAGGCTGAAGAAGCGGAAAGGTTGGCGCGGCTGAGCCTTGGTCACTGTTCCGACCATGGTGACCTCGTGAGGGATGTGCGAATATATCCGAAGTGCGCCGTCGCCATGGAAATGATTGAAATACCCGGCGTCTCTTCGGCGTATGGCTGTCGGCTTTATGTTAGCTAGGGCTCATCAGATCGTCTGTGTGAGAAGGACATTGCACTCAACAGTGCGCGTGGAGCAGTTGTACTCCCTTTGTCTACCCACGTACGCGAAGTGTGATAACACGCGCTACCTACGCTGTGGACTGGGGATACGACTTCTGGCGTAGTTGATCTGTTGAGGAAGCCGCTTGCTTCTACGGGTGAGAAGTCGAGTAGAAAAGTTGAACAGGTAGTCATGAGATAAGTAAGGAGGTGCGAAAGCTTTTGCGTGTGCGGGTCGGGGTAAATGTCGGCCTGGGAGCACGTGGGGTTTATTCACGTGACTGCCCGGGTGATAGATAAGTAGCTGGAGAGAGCTAAAGACTTGGCAGATCCAGCCACTCACTTCGTGTCTCAGGGTCTTGTGAATCCAGACAGAACCGAGGATTAGCTACTGACAATGTTTGACCCTGGCGAGCCATCAATCGCATGCTCCTCCACGCCCCAGGTAAATCGACCAGTTCCAGCTAGCCGACCACTAACATGTGGCATGTTTTTCGGGCCAATGCTCCGTACTTCTTCAACCAAAGGCATGGTTACCGCGCACAAAGCCTTGTCTTTCAAACAAGCTCCCCAGGCCAGACTCTTACTTGCAAAGACCCCGATCCATGATGCTGCGCGCGGTCCTGTACGGCTTGCGACGAAAACGGTATCATGAGGCGGAATTGATGCATTCTCCGGGGCTGCGCTGTTCGCTCTGTTTTCTGCGCTCGCCGGGTGTGGTATGTCAAGCCTGACTTGACCGCCACTGGGGCTGATACTACGCTTTGAGATGTGCGCTCTCACACCAGCATGCTGCACACTCGTCTTGACGAATTTGATGCGGCCGGTACGACTCAGGTACTCATTCCCATCGAGTATTCCTTCACGCGAGAAGGTATATGCGCCGTGTTTCAGTGCACCCAGTGTGACGGAGTCGAAGCTGGAATAAATGCCTAAGACTTTGCCGGGCTCAGTAGTACTTTTGTCAGGCTCGAACTCCAGAACATAAAGATCGAGAGTCGGCTCATTAAGTGGTAATTGTGACGCGGTCTGCTTTCGAAGACGGTTGCGAGGCTTTTCGGATACGGTGCGTACTGCTTGCGGCTTGGGCGATTTGAGAAGCTTGCTGGTACTGGCTCGACCAGCGACGTTGGGTGCACTTTGCGATCGTCGTCCCCTCTTTTGCTCTACTCTTTCCTCGTACTTGGACTTTGCATACCGACAGATGCTACCTAGTTCTCCATTCGATTCGTGACCCATTGTGAAGCTGGTTCACCTGATGGCGCTATCAGAAGAATTTTCGACGCCGTTCGAGAGGAGCGAGTGTACGTAGTAGATGAAAAGTGAAGAAGAAACGGATAGGTTGCGCGGTCGACTACAAGTCGAGGAGGTGATGTGTTTCAGCGTGCGTCATCCGAGCTCCGCCACATCCTACCACACTAAATTGCACTTGTCCTAAAAAGCAGCAAACCTTGAAAGTCTTTCACATTCGCAACGCACAACAACAAGCATTTGAAACGATTGCGCAGGCCAAATGATGATGCTTAAATGTTTGGCGATGGGCCAGCTCGATTTCTGTGCCCAAGAAGCCGACATGCCATTGGTATGGAACTGTGTCTAATTACTGATCACATGGGGCACACTAAAGAAACATCGAACACGACAACGATGTTGATGAGATTTCTCACAAGACGATGAATAGATATCCAACGAGTAGAGGAGATGATATTGGTTCGTGCTAGGTCTCAAAATAGTATGGTGACGGCCAAAGGCGCTAATTTCAAGCCTGGAAAGACCCGGACAAAGTGTAAGTCCGCTACTCCCACGGACAATTTGAAAGTCCCACAACGCAACGAACTTAGGCTACGCCCGCCTACGAAGGTTGAGCGCCGGAGGCATGGTACGTGAATGAGCTACCCCAGACTTCTCCACTTGGCATGGGGTGGTACATTGACTGAGCACAGGAGGACTCCAAGGACTTTCATCCTATTGCATGTGAGTCTTGCAGGAACAAGAAGACCAAGGTGAGCATTCATATTCGAGATCTTTCCTGAGATCTTTGCGTAACGACCCCTAGTGCGACCGCGACCTCCCAATATGCACTCAGTGCATGTCTTCGAAAGCAATTTGTCGCTATCCGCCAATGAACAAAAGGTAAGTAAACGTTTGAGGTCAGATGCAAGTCAGTGCGTTTGTTAACGGTATACAAGAGGCATACCTTCAGGCTACCTATCATACCTCGAGCAGCGACTGCTGGATACTGAAATCGTTGTCCTCGAGCTACTCTCCTGCTTCTACAACTCGCAGACTGCAATACAGCCGCAACGCCTTCTAGAGAAGGACCGTCAAATCTTGGCGAATTATATCCACAAGCAGCCAAAATCAGCTAAGATCAATGAATGGAAGAGTTTCCCACTCACTACAGACGAAGAGAGGCATGAATGGTGGTCACAAAGGTGTCAGCTGATGTCTCCCGCTGAAGGATCGCAATCAATAGATGCAGTGGAGGTCATGACGCCGCAAGACGATTGGGTAGACGCGTCCTTCGAAGATTTACTTCCTGATACGACTGTACAGCCAGCACAAACGGCATCGTGTATGCCGGCTCAGCCAGTCTGGCCGTCGTCGTCAAACATCACAACCTCCGCGACTCAACACCCAGGGTCTGCGGCTGCCATGCCTGGGCCGTCGCTTTTGAGCGCAGAGCGGCTTCGAAAGTACTTTTAGTAGGCTTGAATTCTAAGTAGTGTAATAAACTTGATCGTGCAGTTTCCCTACCGGTTTTGCGACCGATATGTGCATGGCTGAGCTGACGATCCAGTCTCATTGGGTTTCTGATGGCGATTCTAGGGGCGCCTGCCTTTCGCGAATGCGTTAGCGCAAGAATTCACACTGCTTGAAAGTCGCATTGATCGTATGTCCTAAGAATACCAAGGTCCAAACATGTTGTGTAAGGGTTCGATCATGTTATGCTGTCGAACATTGCAAGCTCGTTTTGGCGGCCTCGGTTGATCCAAGACGCCACCTAATTTTGGAGTCACGCCGACGCCAACGAATCGTGCTTCGACCCAAATTTCATCACCTAGACGTCGCAGTTATCGTCAACGCCCGCGACAACATTGAGCCATGCAATTGCGAGCGTCGCGCAATGTTGATGGTACATTTTGACCCTGATACGGCGCGTTATGCCTGAATCCAATGTGACGCCCAGCAAGCGTCGCGATCGCGACCAAAACAATGACACGGATGCGTCCACCTCGGCCGACGAATTAGCAGGAGCCAGAAAAAGGAGAGCATTTCTTCAAACCATGGGCCAACAGCTTCGCGAGTTTGGCGTTGATGGTACAAGTCCTCAAGATCCTACCCGGACCACGTTTGGCACCAGTCCTGGGGCGCCTCGACCTCCATCACGTTCCGCCAATGTAGGAACCAACCAAATGTCAGCGCATGTCATTGAGACTCCCGAGAGCGATGCTGCACCAGGCGAAGACGATCGACTACCTGCAGGTGCTGCGAAGAGCGCCTCGAAATGGCTCTGGAGAGCAACTGAGGTACTCCCTTCGCCGATCACGGGCCCGGCTACACTTCTCTTCGACGACCTACTTGATTGGAGCCAAAGCTACTTCGACCATTGGCACCCCGGATTTCCATTCTTACACGCGCCTTCGTTGGTCGACTATATGCGTCAAATTGCGCAGGCTGGGCTACAGCTGCCCGCGCAATCCCCATCGACTGCTCTACAGCACGTTATACTACGCGCAGTAATGTCAATATCGATCGCTGATCGGCGGCAGATGGACTCCAATTGCAGGCCTGTACCGTCAACACTTGTCTTCAGCTCTTTCAACGATGCTATTAACAGCGTTCAGCTGGTTCTCACGGAAGAAAGCTCAATCCTGTCACTTCAAGCTCTGGTTGCTGTACAGCTATTTCTGATCACCATGCACCGCTACAATGCAGCGTCGCGCTTGGAAGGCCTCGCGGTCCGTGTTGCCTTTCAACTTGGGTTATACCGTTGTCCGCTGCGTACGGGGACAGCACCTGTCAAAGAAGCCGAGCTGCGCAAAAGACTATTTTGGTCGATCTATTGTATAGACAGATACATCAGTATTCGTCTGGGTACGCCCTTAGCCATCCGGTCCGACGAGATGGATGTTTGCTTTCCGCATGATGAGCGCCATGGTGGAACTAGTGATGGTGACACAAGTAGGCACTAAGCTCAAATTCAGAATCATTCGAGCTGATTAGATCCGTGCAGCACTTGACGACCGACTGAGTCTTCTGGAGTTCTTGGCTCGCCATGCCAGTATTAGAGGCGCAATTATGGAAACACGGAACAAGTCGGCTTTACGGGCTGACTACAACGAAGGAGATGAAGTTATGGAAGTCGATGCAGAGCACACTAGATGGTGGAACACCGTCGATGAATACCTATCCGCGGACGAAGGGACACGCAACATCATTAAGGCACATCAAGTCACGTTGATTGTGCTGCGCTTCGAATCCGTACTAGCTCTTCACCGTTCTGTGCTAGCTACGTCGAAGAAAAACTCGGCCTACAATGCTGCGCTACAGAGATGTATTTCGGCGTCAAGATCCGTGATCAACACCTTGCACAAAGCTATCAAAGGCGGTTTCGGCGCCTTTGACGGTTCGCCCGGGCAGCATGGTTATGAGAGCACACCGCTGGTGTGGCCATCTTTTACTTGGGCCGTATGGATGAGTGTCTTCATCGTCGTCTTCGCCGCTTCCGAGGGCCAAGTTGCGCGTGACACTGCGTTTCGATTGGCGGATCGAAGCGTTCAAATTTTGCAACATCTAGCACTCCGTGGAACGAGCTGGCCTGAAGCGTGCATCATTGCGGTACAAAACCTGACTACGCGACTCAGAGAAGGGTCATCGCGACGCTCTACAGCTGCACCAGGAGGACCAAGAAGTGATGCAACAAGTCATCTTGTAGGGACTGCGCATCGACGTCAATGTTCTGCATACGATCAGTTGCACCGCAATGGCCAAAGGCGGCGATCGGGAAGCGTTACGCCAATGGGTGCTATGGGACCACCAGGTGCATCCCAAAATTCTTTCAGCGCTGCACAGTTCCCGTTCCAGGGCTCCCACATTTCGACTGGAATCGATGGAAACAGTATCTCGAATGAGTTTGTGCCCTTGAATGGAGGGTTCAATTCTGTAAACAGCTACCTCGGCGGCGCAGGCACCTTCCTTGGAATCGCACAGCAGTCGTCCGATAATCCCATTCCAAACGACGAAATTATGCACTTATTTGATGGCGAAGACATGGGGCTTTGGCTCAGCGAAAGCATGGGGCAAGCAGGAGAGTTGTCATTTCAAGATGGTTTTCATTGATATCAATTGAGAACAAACACCATAAACCCTAGCAAACAAGTCTAACCTGACTTCGGCGCGACGATCTTGCCAAGCGATGCTGACTTGAATGCGGCATGTATTTCCTGCTCGGCGCCGTCTTGTAGTGGCAGGAGACCACTTCTCACTGTCGCATGCTCCAAGATGCCACGTGCCACCAGACCGTGCTTGAGAGCGACGGTGCCCTCCATGTGCGATCCTCGATGGTACACGTTCCTCGTTACTGGAAGAAGTCTGTCGTGTACTGCTCGTGCGCGTGGGTAATCATGTGCCTTGCCGGCCTCGATCATCTCTAGGAGCGGTTCTGGCGCGATGTTGCCATATCCTACGAGCATGCCATCCACATCAAAGCAAGTGTGCAGCAGATACTCGTCGTGGCATGTCAGGATAGTAAGGTCAGGGTTCTCTCGCTTGATGATGGGGATCTCGACGTCCCAGCGGCGCATGTTCCGTACTCCGTTCTTCATGGCGATGACTCCCGGCTGTGCGGCGATCTCCAATAGTGTTTCAAGGTTGTAGGTTGCCTTTGTATTGTCTGGATATTGGAAAAGGATTAGAGGAAGTCCGGACTTCTCATACACCTTCGCGTATCGGTCTTGCGGAGCACCTGGCTGGTACCCAAATCGAAGCCAACCGTGAGATGGGTACAGAAGTCCTGCTTGCGCGCCAGCAGCTTTGGCTCGTTGGGCCTCGAGGGCGGCAACTTCGGTACCTTCCGTGGTGATACCAGCGATGATAGGGATTTTGTTGTCGACAGACTTGACAAAAGCTCTGATGACGTCGAGTTGCTCTTCCTGTGTAAGGAAAGTACCCTCTCCAGCGTGGCCAAGAACTACCAGGCCCTTAACACCAGGAATGCTGCCGAGCCATGAACCAAGGCGTTGGATGGCAGCGTAGTCAACAGACCCGTCTCGGTTGAAAGGTGTGACCGGAGCGGGTACAAGGCCGGCGAGATCGATCTTGGGTGCTCGCTTTACTTCAGGCATGGAACCCATTGTGATGATATGGTTGGTTGTTGAGTTTGTGGTGAGGGACAAGATGCAGGTATTGATTTGATGCTGTCTTGTCTTTGTTCGCGAAAGCAGCCTGTGTTATATGCGTCCAGCCCAGTACTGCTGCTCGCTATACATGTTCACGGCAATATTCCAACAAATGTCTCCGGCCATTTCGCGCTCGTAGCCTTCATCGCACGCACTTTCTCAACACCGCGCATTTCATTCTACACGGCACTTCTGATTCGTCGGGAAGTTCGTTCTGGGCCAGCGGACTTTGTGCAAGTCCGACTAGCAAGGTTCCATCCCCACAGCCGGGCGACCCGCTAGCGATCACCTGCCAATGACCAACTTCTTCAATCGAACGGCCCGATTATGCTCCAGACACCCGGGCTTTTTCTTCGAGGAAGTTCCAGCTCATCGCCGTCTCTTCGCGCACATGGCATATCGTCCGACCCGCACATATTCTTCTGGGGTATGGAGAAAGTCCGGGGAGAACGCCATGTCTGGGGAACGTTCGTCCAGCTTCCATATATGAGTCGTGACGATGCCAGGACTTGAGACGCATCCATTACCGCTGAGTCTTAGCTACCCTACACACTTTCGAAATGGCTACCAAAGGTACTCACGACGCTGACCCGGAAAAGAATTCTGCGTCTCAGATCGACGATGTTGCGTCTTCCGAAAGAGACTTCAAAGTAGACGAGTCCGTGGAAGGCGCCGACTACACGGGTGCAGTCGCAAAGAGCGACCCAGCAGAGATAGCGCTTGTTCGCAACCTAGACTACCGCATCATGCCGTCTCTGTTCTGCATGTATTTCTTGTAAGTAGCCCGCTCACCTCGTCCTCACAATACAAAACAGGCTCTGACAATGTCCAGGAACAAGCTTGACCAAAATGCCATAGCGAACGCTCGACTGAACGATCTCGAGAAAGACCTCGGTCTCAAGGGCTCTCAGTACAATACATGCATCTCCATCCTCTACGTCGGCTATCTATTCGCCCAGATCCCATCAAACATGATTTTGAGCTCGAAGAAAGTACGGCCTTCGCTGTACATGGCTATATGTATGATGGTTTGGGGCGTCGTCGCCACCTTGACTGCCCTTGTCAAGAACTACAAGGGGCTCGTCGTCGTCCGCTTCTTCCTTGGATTCGTTGAAGCGCCCTTCTACCCAGGCGCTCTTTACATCCTCTCGCTCTTCTACACGCGCAAAGAAATTGCTACGAGAGTCTCGATTCTCTACGCTGGCAACATCTTTGCTGTGGCTTTCGCCGGTCTCATTGCGGCTGCAACGTTTGCAACACTAGACGACAAGCACGGCATACATGGGTGGCAATGGCTCTTCATTATAGAGGGTGCGTATCGTTATTCATCTTATCTTCGTAGATGCTGATACTCAGAATAGGTGTTGTGACCGTTGGTGTTGCCGTTATCTGCATCTTCTTACTTCCTGACACGCCACTTACAACCCGATGGTTGACGCCCGAGCAACGTCAACTGGCTCATGATCGAATTCAGCGGGATACCGTCGGACTGTCAGAGAGCAAGGGTGCACGAGCCGGCTTCATGCAAGCCCTTCGAGACCCTAGACTATATTTGCTCGTATTCATGCAGAATATGCATTTGAGTGCTACATCGTTCAACCAGGTACGTGACTTTCTTCACGGATACTCCAAGCAGCCTTACTGACTTGCCATCTAGTTTTTCCCCACCGTCGTCAAGTCCCTGGGCTTTGAAACGACCATCACCCTTGTTCTCACCGCACCACCAACTCTTGTCGCCGGAGCCGTCGGCATTTTCGTTGGGATCTCGTCAGGCAAATACAACGACCGAACATGGCATATAACTGTAATGATGGGCATCGCAGCTGTTGGTTTCGCCATCAGCGCGATCACACTCAACGTCGCCGCACGCTACATCTCCTGCTTCCTCTTCGCGTCCGGCGTGTACTCAGTCAACTCTGTCATCTTGGGCTGGGTGTCCGGCACGCTCGGTCAAACAGCCGAGAAGAAGGCGGTGTCGCTTTCCATCGTCAATGTTGTGTCGATGGCCAGTTTCATTTACACGCCGTACCTGTATCAAAAGGACGATGGGCCAAAGTATGTCATTGCGATGAGCAGCAATGCGTCATTCTCGGTTGCATGTATTGCTGCAGCTTGGGCACTGAGAATTTGGCTGCAGACGACGAACCGGAGGATGAGACGCGAGGGGGTAAACGTGTTCTATGCTTACTGAGCTGCGATGCCGCACTTGTGGGCATACATGCTTAGGCTCTGTACATAGTCATGTCTCTTCGCACAATTTCTTTTAGTTTTACTGCACAAATGACAACGACTATCGAATGCCTTTTCGTCGCCGAACTGAAAAGTTGAGAGCACCCCTAGTGACTATTGAGCAGACTTCCAAGCATAGATTGTTGATCTCAACGTGATCATGCGATAGCCTCTCTGTGCTAGATCCAGATCGTAATCACTGTCCTAAAACAACCGTAATGCATGCGCTTTTCAGTCGCTATACGTAAAGAATAACAATTCCTTCAAAGGAGCCCAGACATGTACCATGTCCAGCGTGTCAACAACCCAACTTTCTCAAAAGCCAGCATCTCTACACTTTCTCACACATCAAACGTAAAAAAGTCCTTTCTCGGTCCATCGATCTCAAGTTCTCGGAAGGAAGAAACACCATGCACCAAGAGTAGTAATCTTTTGAACCCACGTAGAAATTGAGAAAGTCTCCAGGGAGGGAGGAAAGCAGGCAAAGTGCCGAAGACTATGTTCCTGATAGACACGTTATTTGAAAGACATGCGCATAGTTGCCAGCAGTTCTCGTAGCTTCAACGGCGCAACAACGAGTCTCTCTATCAGACACTTGAGTGAACGTTTGTGGGGCAAGCACATAGAAAGACACAATTACATTTTCGAATTGCCAAAGGCCAGAGAACATGACCTCTCCAACAACAAGATTCCGAAGGACGCGGATTTCGAAAGCGGACATGTTCAGGTAGATGTGTTCATTCTGGTAAAGGAAGAGCAGAGGCGGACTCCATAACGTCGTGGCGATTTGTTTTTGGAAGAACGGAAAGTGATGTGGTGATGGAGAGGAGACTGGAAGGAATTGTGAGGATGTATATAGACAGGACAGATACGAAGTCGGAGCATATTCTGGAACGAGCGGTGACTCGAAATCAATGACTTTCAAGTAAAGGTAAAATTCCATTCTCAAAACCGCGCTTGGTGCAAAACATGTCCGCATACCAAAATCACTACCCCACAAAACCCAGCCCTACCCCAAATCAAGCCGAAGCCCACACGCAACTCCCTAAACGCCCAATCCAATCCCCAATCCCATCTTAAAACCAATAACTCCCCCCACTCCTACTAACCTCAAACACACACCCCAAACCCTTCCCACCCCTCCCCATCTCCTCCTCCCCCTCCACCAACTCCTTCAATATCTGATCGCCCACCAGCGGCCCATCACTACACGTATCCTTGACATGTATAATGACGACCTTGACGCCCTTGAGCGGGGCATCAAACGCCGCAGCCAGCAGCGCGCGATTATGATCCGCGGACACGGTCGAGAGACCAAGTGTAGCTGGGGCCGTGGGCGCATGTTGGAGGGATGTAGGTGTGGGTGTATGTGTCCCAGACGTCATATGTTCGTCGTCCGTACTCCCCATGCCCGTCGGCGTGTCCACCCCCTTGGCCACCACAACCGTCTTCTTCCTGTCTTTCTCACCCACCCCATCCAAACTCAGTCCCACCCTCTTCCTCTTCCGCCCCTTGCGCTCCTCCTTCTCGCGCTCATACTCCTTCTTACTCTCCCTGACCATCTCGCCCAGCGTTTGTAATTCCGCTAACAAGTGCCGCGGCGCAAGGTGTCCGAATAGCACAGCGTCGCCTTGCGCGTTGGTGTAGGACACTTCGATGAATATGCCGGTTAGGATGCCAGCTGCGATTTTGGGCGCGGCTTCGGCCCAGATGGTTGCTGTGCGGGGGGAGAGCGAGAGCGAGTCGGGCTCTACGTCGCCGAAAATGAGGACCTCGCGTTTGGGCGTTGTGGGTGTGGATTCTGTGCGGATGAAGTACGCGGTGGAATCGACGGTGCAGTGATCTGGGATCGCGATGGCGCTGGGTCGTCGACCGGGCGTGGGTAATGGTGTGCCTGGGGCGCTCTGCGTGGGGAGGGAGAAACTGAGCGAGCGGCCTTCGTCTGCGTGTGCAGTGGCAGAGTGTTGGAGGCCTGGTGTCTCGGGCAAATTCGCATTCGAGCCGCGGTGCATGTGTCCTGGGCCACGCATACAATGGCCATGACTGACTTTGAACCCCTTGACTCCCAGCCCGTCGCATACTTCGATAAAGCCTCGTCCGCTGCCTTCACCGAGCGCAATGTTACCGCCTTCCGCGAGGCGCTGGAAAGTTACTAGGCCGACGCCGCCTTCTTCGTCTGTGAGGTTCGGCCAGATGATGTTGTTGAAGATGTGTGTTTTGATGGCGTCAACGGTGAAGGGGAGGGCTGCGAGTCGCTTTGGTCGAGATGTGTTGTGGAATGCAGCCGTGTTGATGACGAAGCCTGATACGTGGTCGATGTGCGGATGCGTGATGAGGTATGTCGAGATGTGCTCTCGAACGACATGTAGCGCATTCGCTCGAGCACTGGCATGCGGAAACGGTAGTCCAGCAAAAGCGCCCTCCTTGAGCGTCGTAATAGTCATGGGCACTTCTCTCTCTGAACACGGCGTGCCAATCTCATCCGACTCGTCGTCTGAAAGTGAGACATTGACAGTTCCCGGCGACGGCGTCTCCGCAGGTTCTCCATTCCCATTCTCATCTCCATTGCGCGGTTTCGGCGGTTGATGTAGCCTCGCGTCTGGATCCGACACAAGCGGGAAGTCGTTCTCGAGTATGCGGGTAATCGCAGCAAGACCAGATCCAGCATCTACGGCGATGACGGAGTTCTTGGACCAATTTGTCGCAGTCGAGCGCACGAGGAAGCCGGTTACGTTGTCCTCGCTGGGTCCACCGCCTGAGCCCAGGCATATGACCTGTATCGCAGGCTCATGCGAATGTCCAGAGCTCCGCCGGACTTCTCGCCCGTCATCCTTCATGCCCGCTGTTCCTTCTGCCAGATCTGCAGTTTGTCTCAGCCTCTTTGCGCCTGTCTCAGCCACCAGCGTAGATCCTTCTCTTCAAGTATATACTCTTGATCTTGCTTGCTTCGCGGCACGTTTGTCTTTTAACCACGTTTCCCTCCTTCGGCGCAAACCACACACCAAATAGCGTTGTACAATTCGCACACACGGGACCGAACCCGTTCCACAGCGTGGGATCCACCAACAAGCTGACAGTGACCTTCCTGCGCGTACCTAATAGCTAGTGACGCTGCCTCTGACCCTGACCTGAGGCTACGCGCGGAACTCTCCTACTCTTACTCACACAGTCGCGTGATCACACTGACAGAGAAGAATGCGCCCAAATGTCTCTGTGCCGTTCGACGCGCATGCGCTCGGATCCGTGTTGCGGTCCACTTCTTGATCGCCGTATAAATCACCGAGGAATCAGAATGTAATGCGCAGCAGCCACAAAGCTTCAACTGCACATCAAGTGGCCCAAAAAGAAGCTGAAGTGAAGAAATGCGCAAGTGCAAGTGCAGACGTTGAAAGAAAGTCCCTACTTTGTCCGCTCGCATCCAGGCTGTGAACAGCGCAAGGGAAAGAACAACGCCGGCTGAACGAATCGGCCAATCAGCGCCGTCACCTGCAGGCGCCACAACGCGCCCCGCCCACATTGAGCCTCGAGGGAATGTGTCGCTTGGCCGAGACCTGGGGCGTGTGTTTTCGCACGTGATGTGTGGAATGAGGCGGACTAAGATCATGCACGCTGCATGTCACACCCTGCACGGTGGATGTGCTTTGCGGGGTACTGCATGCACGCTGCATCACGTAACAAGGCGTCAAAGGAAAGTTGGTGAACAGCAACAGCGTGGATATCTTGTAGCATTTTTGAGCCTCTATATCCGGGCAGTGGCAGAGATCGCTAGTCTACCAAATTGCTCGCTCGTTCTGTTCGTGACAGACACACATCCTCATACCCATGTCGTTAATCATCCGCATCATAACCGAACCAAACCCGTCCCTACGTCGAAGAGAAGAAGCATCTACTTGAACACCTTGCCGTCAGCCCACTGGAGCTCCTTGCCGCCCTCAACAATGGGCTTGTCCCACGACCACTGGTCGTTGACGAACTCCTTGTCCTCGGCCTTGGTGGGATCGAGCTTGGTGAACTCGTAGCTCTCGTAGTCGGGGGCGACGTCGAAAGCGGGGAGGGCATCCTGTCCGCGGACGAGGAAAGCGCCCTTGATGACGGAGGCGTTGGACTCGCCGAAGACTGACGTGCAGCCAAAGAGGTACTTGCGGCTGCCCTCCAGACGAGCGAAGAAACCACCTAGAGGAGTTAGCTCATGTTACAATAGGAAGATAGCAGTACACACCAATCAGGTTGGAGGTCATGAATGTGAGGGTCAGCTCGTCGTTGTACTTGTAGTCGACCTTGTACAGCGAGTACTCCTCGAAGTTGACGTTCTCCCAGAACCAGGGAAGGGCAACCTCGCGGGTCTCCTCGTTGGAGTATTTGCGCTTCCAGTCGTCCAGGACGAATGTGGCGCGGGGCAGAGCCTCGAGAGGGTGCTTGGCCTTGGGTGGCGCTGGCGCATCCTCCTCCTCCTCGGCCTGCTCCTCCTTGGGCTTGGGGGCGGCCTTGGGCGTCTCCTTCTTCTTCTCACCGCCCTCCTTCTTTGGTGCAACGTTCTTGATGGCCTCGGCGATGAACTCGAGCTTGCCAGCGACGGCGGTGTAGCTGGCCTGGTTGTATACCGTCTCGTACCACCGGGTGACGTTGGGGTTGGCGTCGCGCCACTGCTTGTCGAAGAAGTACTGGAAGCCGCGGGCGAGGATGCTGGCGCAGAACAAATCGGCCAGAGTCAGGCGCTCACCGACAAGGTATGTGTGGGTCAGGAAGTGCTCCTCGAGGACGTGGACGGCCTTGAGGGCTTGCTTCTGTGAGTCGTCGACGTTCTTCTTGTTGTATGGGTCGCGGCCGATGATGGGGCGGAACCAGCCGCCGAGGGGCGTGAGCACCTCAGTGTTGGCGTACGACATCCATCGCAGGATGGTGGCGTAGTCCTGCTTGGTCTTGCCGAGGAGGCTGGTCTTCTCGTTCTGCGAGGCCACTGTGTGTATAGTTTTAGTGTGAGTCACTTCCCAAATTGACGTAGTTGAACAGAAGTCGTAGTAGTAAATCAGAGTACAGAGTTCTCAACAATAGTTTTCAGACAGGGATAACTGAATGATAAAATATCTCATCACATTACACGCGCACAAGCAGGCAAGGCGGGGCACTTACGGTAGACAGCGATGGCAATGCACTCGGAGAGCACGAAGCCGTCGGCGCCCTCAAAGGTGGGCACCTTTCCGAGCTTGTTGAGCTTGAGGTACTCAGTGGAGACGCCCTTGGCCGGCTCGGTGTCGACAAACTCGACCTCGAGGCCGTTCTCCTTTGCGACGGCGAGCAGGCACGTCGTGCGCGGGTTACCCTGGTGGACAGTCAGAATGTGCTCGCATAGTGCTGGCCGTGGAATTGTAGACGTACCGCGTAGCTGTAGAGTTTTCCGAAAGACATGATTGCTGGCTTAACCGTGAATGAAGTTGGCAATCAAAGTGTTTAGGTGTGGAAGAAGGAGAGGAAGAAAAAGGACAAAGTTTGTTTGGGAGCGAGGTGGGGTGAGGCCGCTGCCCAATGAAGATTTTCGCAAATTAGTTTGCCCGAGCGCAGGCTTGGCACGCAAGCTGTAGCATCCGTGCAGCAACGTGCATCGCGGAGTCCCTTCACTGCACAATTCACTTCATTCGGGCTTACTGGAGGAGACATGGCCAGCAGGGAGCTCTCACGAAGCGTGTGGAGGACGTTCGAGTGCCTGGGAAGCAGAACTAGACCTCAATGCCAGCGGGCACTACGGCGAACCCCGATATCACGGTCACGATGCATCTCAACCACCGCCGCACGCCATGCAGAAATCGCAGAAGAGACGCAGGAGCCCTTCCAAGCAGCATCGCCGTTTGAGTTCGGCGATGAAGACGGCGAAGGCGGAAAGAAGGGCGAAAAGAACATCCTCCGCACTCTACGCGTAGTACCCGCATCGCCCTCCTACTTCAGCGCAAAGCCCACCTTCACCGACGACTTCCTCTCGCTGTCCGCCCTCCTCCGCAAAGTCGCGACCCTCCCCACCATCCCCACCGCCGAAGCGCCCAAGGTAGCCTGGAAGACAATCGACCAGTACCGCATCATGACCAACGAGCCCGTCAAGACGCAGCGCTACCACAAGATGCTGCACATCCTGCGCCGCCTCAACTGCATCCACCCGTCGCTCATGCCCGACGAGGTCCTGCAAGCCATGCTGCGCTACAAGAAGCCGCACCAGCCCGGCGACGTGCAGCCCAAGCCCGGCGTCATCGACGAACTCGGGCGCTCCAAGGGCGTCGGGCGCCGGAAAACGTCATCGGCAGTGGCGTGGCTGGTGGATGGCGAGGGCGAGGCGCTGGTCAATGGAAAGTCGCTCTCGCAATTCTTTGGGCGCCTGCACCACCGCGAGAGCGCCATCTGGGCACTGAAAGCGACACACAGGCTGGACAAGTACAATGTGTTTGCGCTCGTCAAGGGCGGCGGTTTGACGGGCCAGGCGGAGGCATTGACTCTGGCGGTCGCAAAGGCGTTGCTGGTCCACGAGCCGGCGCTGAAACCTGCCCTGCGTCGAGGTACGTTGACCCCTTCCTTCCCTCCCGTTCCCGCTGCAGTACATCAACGCGGTCTATTTGCATGATGTTCCATGCGAGCAGCACACCACGTGCGCTTCACATCAGTTTCAACCCGATTCCCGCATTCTGCACGCGGCCTGCCCTGCATAACCGAACTATAACGCTGACTGCATTATAGCTGGCTGCGTGACTCGCGATCCGCGCAAGGTGGAGAGGAAGAAGCCTGGTCATGTCAAGGCGCGCAAGATGCCGACCTGGGTCAAGCGATGAGGGGTTGCTCTTTTGTACATATTCTGTATATCACATACTGTTCAACAGCGTTACTTTCTGTACGTCCACGCTATAGGGCTGACGATGGGCAGCTTTGTGCTGCGAAGTCTTCTGCTGTTGTGCATGCAGATGTCGTGTGCTGTTGCGCAAGAAGATGTCGTGCGGCAGACATCGCATATTGTCCATTGCTGACAGGTATCAAAAGCAAACACCTGTTCAGTGTTCGGTTTCAAAGCTGTCCAGGGATGGTGCTCCACAGCCAATGATTGTGTAAGGTGTCTGTGAAATTGATGGCTTGCTGGTTTTCCTTTCTAATGCCTCGGCAGCATTGTATCATGAGGAGCAGGGCTGTAGATTTGATTGCAGATGTGTTCAGCTCATTGCATCAATCTCCAGCAGCTGTCGACCTCAGCAACTTCGTGCTGAAGGTTTGCAGATGAGTCTTTTGACCGGACAAACGTCTACTCGCATTGACATGAGTAATGCCGTTGTCAGTCCTCATGGATATGGGCACCCTTGCCTGTGGAGTCAGGTCCATGGCAACGATAGATCTCGCCGACTCGCCGAGCATCGTTTTCGCATTGACCACACGGCGATTCATTGAATCGAGAGTCGAGTGGTTTGCAGAACAGCCAGAGACCTGGTCGTGATCAATCTTATCGATAGTCCCGCCGGGTTCCAAGAAGGCTAAAATCGCAAAGACGGTGCAACCCTTTCATCAAGTTGCTGCACGGAAGAAGTGTGAAGTGCCTTGCTCAAGTGCCTTATCCAAGCAGGCCAATCGCGTGTTTTTCATGATTGACTTCAATTGCGGAAGCGGCCTCAACGGCTAAAGCATAATCTCTCGTGAGCGTGAAAGGTGAAAAGGTGACCTTGCTCGAAGCAGTAAGGCCGCCGTTCAAAGATCTCATCTTGAGATTGAGCAACCGGACCCCTGCAGATCTGCCCTACCACAATCGCGAAATGAGACAACGAGTCGTGAAGCGCCGGGAATGATGCAGTAGCCCATTATTGAAAACGAAATGGTGGCTGCGCACTCTGCAAAGTTAAAACTGTTTTCGAAGGAAATGAAACCTTCTCGAAGCGTGTTCCCTCTCATCAAAAGGCTGTCGTGATGTGAGAGCTTTGGCCCCGGGACGATCAGTGATCGTCTACTAGATCGAATGACGCATTCTCGTCTCGTTTGTTAAGTGGACTGCTTGCAGTTTCATGACGCGCGATGCTACTAGTGCTCTTCGAGAAGTTTGCATTTCGAGCAAGGACCCTAGTAGGCACGTGACTGTGTAATTCATGCTGCCGAGAGGCACGCACGATGCGGTACAGCCCAAACAGAGGTCCTGAAGTTGATGTCTGGACATGTCACTAAAGTTTGTAGTGGCTGGTGTGTCGCAGGAGTGAGCTTGGACGTGTGCTTAGTGCCTGGAAGATGACGGGAGCTGTGCGAGCCAATCGGTCGGAGCTCCGGGTGGTCTGCTCATCGTGAATTCGCAGAGAAAACGACTCGTAGACTTCTGTAAAGTCGCGTGTTTGAGGATTTGTTTACTACGTCAGGCCGCGTGCGGATGTACGCCTCGATTAGAGTTGTGAGGCGGGATCTGCACAGCGAGGCTGTGTGAGTGGAGAGCGATCGCCCGCGATGGCACCCCTGCGACTGAGCGGGATCTTGCATCGAGAGAAAGGCCTGATCGAGCTGTCGATACCGAACTCTGCCCCTGACTCCCTGGGCTCCAAAACATGACCCAGTGCTGCGCCAAGACGCTGCCAGACGGCAACAGTGAGGCCTCCAGAGGCGAGGACGGGCATGAAGCTCTTGAGGTTCGAGGTTGTTTGATGATTTGGCAGCGGGCAAACGAATCAGCGACTCCGGCGTGTGAGTGCCGAACAACGTGGTGATGAAACATAGCCGGGACCCTGCCACTGATCATTGAATGGGCCATGCAGTTTCGGCCCCTTTCGTGTTCAGCTGGAGGGGGTCTGTGGTATTCGATATTATTGACGAATGCAGAACGAACGCTCCTGCCAAATGTTACGGGTTGCTATTTCCCGCCAAGCCTGGCTGGGGAAAGCAAAGCAAAGGAGTGCAGGGCGACGTCCGGCCGACTGTGGAGTGGAGCCGCACACGGCGGAATCGCCGGCGAGATGCTCTGCTTTTTCCAGATGTTTCTGGTTGGCATCACGCACATGACGATGATGTGCCTGCCCGTAGTCTCAGAGGCGCGCAAACGACAGCAGTCCGGCTCCCATCCGACCGCCAGACGCGACCATCCCCTGCAGAAATGGCTGCCAGACTGGCATCTGTAGATCCACAGGCCGATCTTGTAACCATGCGTACCAGGGTATTCTTAGCCCCGCCATGGCTTGACACGCTCGCATTCGGAGACTTCAGGTACTGTCATCCAAACTCCCAGCCCAAGGCTCTCACTCGTCAGCTGCCGCCCGCCTGGCGTGAGCCACACCCACTCTTTACAGATGCCTAGGCTAGTCGAAAAAATACCCCGGCTCAGGTATTTACAAACTGCTCGCCGGCGTGTGGCGCGTGGGCGAGTTCCTTCTTCCCACACTCTGCCCAATGCTCTCCCAATGTGGCTCTCTTGCGCCCTCACTTCCCCCTCCCGTCACCTCTCACCTGCCCCAGCCGGCTTGCACATCCCCCACCATACCCATCCTTCGCCCAGAGCTCTTCCGAGTTGCAGCCCTGGATATTGCCGCCCGCCGCCGTTAGTTGAGCTCCTCGTCCGCTGGTCGTGGTGACGCTTGCTGCACGTTCCTTGCCATTTCTTTAAAGCCCGTTCATTCCTCTTGCTGTGGGCCTGCGCGGAGGCTTACCAATTTGCTCGTTTCGCACTTTTCGTCTGGCCTCGGACCGAACGCTTCACTTCGATCCAGCGTTGCGCTCGTCGACCAGTGCGCAAGCCCTACGACAATCGTAAATAGACCATTGTTCGTTTGGGCCGTTAAGCTGCCGGAACGTTGAGCTGTTTGAGACTACCTCTTAGTTTGGCCTCCTCTTCGTCCGACTCGCTGCCGTGTCGAGCTGTGTGCAAGGTTGAACCCTTCAAACATCTCACGCACGTTATTCGCCTCACCACCAGCTGCTTTTGCACCCAGGGTTCTCCACGCGTGCTACTGTCGGACCATTTCCTGTCATTTAGTGGCTACGTGTCTACCAAGCTGGTCCACTGCCAGCACGTGTTTCTCCAACATTTCCACATCGGGCGGTCGCATTTCCGGATTCTTCTTCGTTGCAAGCAGAACGAGGATACCCTGGATACCTCACACGCGTCAGAAGATTCGCGCAAGCTTCGGCTCTGTCGCCTTGGGCTCCATCGATCGCGGTGCTGGCAACGCGCTAAGGCTGTGTTTATATCCATCTGCGGAGCCTCGAGTATTCTCGGCCATCAGTTTGGACGTCACATTCACCCTCACCAAATTTTCGGAACTCTGTCCAGCACCGTACCTCAGACCTGCCATCCCAATCAGCGCAGCTCTTGCACAGAGGGACCCCACCACGCCGTCCCAACGTCATCGCTCCACCAGGATTCAACCGCCCTTGAACAGCTTTACCGATACCGATTCTCAAACTGGCCAACTACGCGACTCCTCCAGTGTCGCCCTTGGGGTATCGGGCTCTTGAACCACCCTTCGACCTGCAGTTCAAGGGACTGAGTGGGATGGACAGTCGGCCACGGCCCTCAGGTTACGCGAGCCAGCAAGGCACGCTCCTTCCACCACAAGCTTCATACCCCGTGGTAAGCGCATCCGATCGGTTTAGGCAGGCGCCCTTGACAGCACCTGCCCCACCCACCTCTGCGCCAGGCGGCCGCGCCAGCTCATCGTATGGTTACGCTTACGGGGAAGGCTCGCAGTTTGGATCGTCCATCCAGCCCTCGAACGTCTCGTACGGCGCCCAAGACTACGGCAGTCAGCAACAGTCGCCGCAACAACGCACACCGCAACAGTACTCACCCTACGGCAACAATGTCATGTACGGCGTAGCTAGTGCGCAAGGTCCGACGTCAGGATCTTCGCAGTATGAGCCTGTGGAACAGTATCAGCAAAACAGGGACTCGGCTATACAAGTCCTGAGCACCGGCTTTGGGGTCGCACAACCGCAATACTACGAGAGCGGCCCTACGAGTGCGCCTGCCTCTGCTCTTGCACCCCAGAGCGTTCCTTCACAGTACCCCTCTTTGGGATATACGACCCCACAAGCCCAAGTCGGACGAGAGTCGCTTACGCCAGCTTATTCCGCCGCAGGCATGTCAGATCCACACCAATCGACAGCCCAGGCAGGCTACTCACAGGGCTCGTACAGCGATCAGCAGAGCACTGGAAACGAGTTCGACGACTTCTACAACAGATACCAGACGGAGCTCAAGCGAACTTTCGAGCACGTGCGGGACGGCCGTCTCAGCGAAGCGGCGCAAGGGCTGTCCATGCTCTCTGACTGGGTGCTGCACTACGCGGAGACTTTGGGTGAGTTTGCCCAGCGGCGCAATGTGGAACGAGCAGCTGAATTGACTACAGGCTTAGTTCGCGACGACGAGCACCACTACACGCAGCGCCTCAAGCTGTGGGAAGAGTTCAACACTTGCTGGCTTGCGACCTTACAAAAGCAGAAGGCTTCGTTGCAGGAAATGGTCAACACGCGCCAGTCACCACAACCGCCCAAGACCTTGATCGACTACGATACTCTCGAAAAGATGGGTTCGCAACTCGTCAAGCATTGCGACAACATGGAGAAGCACGGTCTGGTAGACTACCAGATGGGCGTGTGGGAAGAGGAGATCATAGCGAGTCAGTTCCATCCTCTGGTCTCGACTGTGACGACTGGCTAACGAACACACAGTGTTGACCTCGTGTCTCGATCTCCTAGAAGAAGTCGGCGCTGGCTCTTCGGCACAACGTCCCTCATCCACAGCGCGCAGGCGATGATGACCCCTCCTTCACGACCACGAACCTTTTTGTGGCGGTTCTTAGTGACGCCACTTAAGACGCCGTCGTCATCCACACGCATTTCTCCCGCGCGAGGCTGGCTTCGGTTCCGGAAAGGTGTGCTTGCGCACGCCCGAGCACTATCAGACTTCTACAGCAGCTACCTCTTCCGCAAACGTATAAAATTCTTTCTGTATATGTATCGCATAGGCGCTTCCGTGCTTCCGTTTCTTTCTTTTATGTTCCATAGATGGCAGTAGGCGTCATTTTTGATCCGCCGATCATCTGTCGAGCATTCTGCATACGGCATTTCCTATCTCACTTTGTCACATTCCTATGCGCACTTTTGTTCGGGTGGCTGCATCGCGTCGTTTTCTTCTTTGGTCGACTTAATGCTAGGGTGGGAATAAGAGAAGGAACATGATCTACGATCATCGCCTTCATGCCACGACGATGCGCATTTGTGGACGGCGACTGGGGATACGAGCATGAAGCATCGAGGCGCACACTTGGCCAAGTTCATGGTTACTTTTTCGGTCGAGAGCAGTGGTGCGGGGTGTGTACCAATGCGGGCGTTGGTAACTCACTTTCATATAAACGACAATGAACGGCGATATGGCTGGACGAACGGTATGATGGGACCGATGCATGGATAGGCTTATGGAATTCACCGGAAGACCCTTGTTTACGGGGGAAGTCCGGTGATGATGGACGACACGTAGCAGGAAAGCTGGGATTCAATTGTCGATCAACTCGACCTTGAGGTGGGCGCTGGCCATGTCTGCTATTGAAACTGCGACTTTGATCAAGTTTGGAAGCTGGGAATGGTGCTGTAGTGTTATTGGGCTGATGTTGGGCAGCATTGTAGCATATTGTCGATTAGTAACACCAAGAAAAACTTACCCACTCTACCACAACTTCCTTGGAAGCGACAGCTAGAATTCTCTGCGCCCATGCCCGCCCAAAGTGTAGTGTCGTTGTGTCACTGTCATGGCTCCTTCCTACCCTAGACATGACACCCTGGTACACGAATCCTTCTCGCCTCATTATTTCACTCCATCAGCACTGAACAGCCGCACATACTGACAGCGCCTTCTATCAGCCCAGACATGGTTACATTCTTTTGCTCGTGTCATGGCGTCAAACCAGCACACACAGGCCATGAATCGATGTTTCGGCGTCGGCACACGCGCGAGTCAGAAGCAGTTCAGGGCTTGAACAAGCAAATGCAGAACCACAAGGCGCAGGGGCCACACGTATATTTTGGAACCGGATCGACACATGCGGGCTCCCCGTGACGCCTCCTGGCTCATCACATCGCAGTGCGCTGTGGGGCGTCATCGCCTATGCCGGCAGCTGGATGTGGATGGCGATCATACAGATGGTGGAATCGTGCATCTGCTGTTTGCTGGAACAAGTACCCGGGCGCATTGTCTACAAAAATACCATGTAGTTTGCGGACTCGAGTCGTGTTTTCTCAATGCTTTTTCTCAATAGTAAAGCTACTGCTGGCGTGCGCCCGTACCTTTGGAGACTTGACTACTGCTAATTACAGGTGCATATTTTGCTTGTGGCGTGCCCGAGTCATCTACAGCTCAATAAGTGGCCGCCACTTACAGACTTCCTGCAGTGGCACAACATCCACCAATAATCGCGTACACAAAGTCCCTGTCCAAGGGAGACGAGCGATCTTTCGTCTCCGGATGGTTGGGTGCTTGAGTCGCAACCCCACTGCACTGCATTAACAGCATGTAGCTGACCGCGACATGTCGCAATCGACGCGCATGTCTTTGGCTGCTGGTCATGAGATACTCAGTAGCCACTGCATATTGCTCAATCCGAGCTAGAGGATGCAGACACACATTGATGCGCTACCAGCTCAACGGCATAACACACGTCTAGCCGACAGATTGCGCAACGTTGACATGCAAGGACTCGACTGTTCGCTCAAATGCCCTCCCAGTCTCATATCTCGCATGAATCAACAAAACATGGGATCCATTCAAAGCAGTCCTTCTCCCGCTCTTCTCGAAAGCCGTCATTATTCAGGAACAGCATGAACGCCATGTTTCGTCGATCATGGCCAGTGCAAGGGAATGTGTGACCCTGCGCCCTCTCACCTGTCACCTGCAATTACCCTTTCTCGCTACCACAGCAGATTGCGTCGTCGCACTCGGCCATGCAGCTGGGGCTATGGAGCATGCTGAATGGCTTGTGCGTGAGGACACGGAAACACTGGGGGCTTCAGCTGGACAGCACGACATGCTGCTTGCGCCTACGATATTTGACTGAGGTCAAAAGTGCGTCGCACATGTGGTTACTGCATGGCCGCCGGACGTTACCGTAGTCTGACATGCGACACCTTTTGCGACCGTATAGCTGGGCACATATGCATGGCAGCCACCGATTGTTCCCGTGTCGTACCGGGCATGTTTCGACAACGATCGCACCGCATCGTTGTAATCATGGACCTGACGATAGATGAGTGTAGAGCTGCAACTCTGGCGCTCCACAGAAGAAGCGTCGTAAGTAATACTTCTCCCTGCGCTTCATTGCTAACAGTACAGATCATGCTGCGCGAGCTGAAGAGTAAATGGTCACGAAGCGACTCGTGGGATTCATGCGGCATCTATATTGCGCATCAGCAAAGCATCCACAAAGTTCAGATAGTAAAACGCGATATGTGTATGCTCCATCAGTAGGAAATGATCATTCAATGAGACTGCGTCTCTCCGATCCGTCTTGAAACTTGTTTTTGGTACAGGATTCATCACTCGAGCGAGAGGAAAAGAAGTGGGAGGAACTTACACAGGTACAGCAGTTTGATAAGTCTCAATGTCGCAATTTTCTTTCTTGCGATTGCGCAGCCGCTTTGCGCAATAACGCGTTGCAGGATGTCTTGATGGTTGAGTGAGTGCAAAGCGCAGTGGAAGAGGCCTTTCCACTGACCCACCGATAGCGGGGCTTGGCAGGGGACTAAGGAGCACATGACGTACTCGTGATGAACCGACATATGAACTACACAGTACATTCTCACAGAGAACATGTTCCATTTGGGTCTTCAATCGATACTATGCCAAGAAAAAAGTAGCAACGAGTACTAGCAAAGTCCTTCCTGCTTGTCAAGTTCGATCCTCGACTTTCCCAAGGCGAACATCGACGAGCTTATTCTCATACCCGGGTCGTCTCTGTCATTTGCGAGCTTCAGCGCGTTAGCGATGAAAGCAGTATCGCTACAATCAGCTACTCACAAGCATATCGAGCGCCCAGATGTCACCGGACGTAGGTGCCCTTTTGACCTGAATGGGGAACCATCGAGTGTATCGGTCGAAATAATCAAACGCCCATATAGCTCTATCGAGCTCGATATCGCCCCGAATACATGCCTACATTTTCAGCATGCCTCCTATCAGGAATTACGGTCTTGCTTACCCCAGCCGAGTAGTAAAGGAATGCGGCGATATAGATAGGTAGCACATCTGGACTATCTCCCGCGGCCATTTTGCCATCGAACTCGCTGACAGCTTGGAAGAACTTCGCGTTGGCGTCCCGGTCGTAGCGGTCGTACGCTTCTAGATACGCGTCGCGGGCACTTTTTGAGAGTTTCGGGTTCATCAGCGCATCTGCAATGCCGCATACATATCTAGTGTCTCGGACTAGTGAATTCTGACCCAAGTCAGCAGTGTTACTCTCTTTTGTACGTGAGGAATCATCGTACATTCTCGGCCAATTGCTTCGACATGCGAAAGAGCTCGGAAAAGGTGCGGCCGAATAATGTCGTGACGCGATGCCATCCGGATCCACCTCTCGAGAAAGCTTTGTGGTTGCCCCAAAGTCGGTCTAGTCGATGGTCTAATTGCCTTTCAAAAGCGTTTGGGATGAAGTGACGCCATGGCTGCATGTTTAGGAGGCAGGAACTCATCATGTGTTGGGCATCGCCATCTGCATTCCAGACATTCGATGACAATGCGTTTACTGTTGGAGGAGTGATTTGGTCATACGCTCCGTCCGTCTTATAGCTACTTTGAATGATTGGGAGTTCGACCACGTTGCTTGCTCTTACGTCGGCCCATGCCTCGACATTATGGCAAGGTTGATAAGCAGCATGCGAAAGTTCGTAGACGTCCGAGAACCTATCGTCTTTGTTGAAGACGCCAGAGAGTTTTTGTGATTCTTGAATGTCTTGTGTGTGCGGGCTTGCAAGAGATCTGTCGGAAGATGAGCTGGAATTGACCTTATCTTTGACGAATGCGCTATCTGATCTTTGACTATTGCTTCTCGAGCACTGCGCACTCATTGACGACTCGGGCTCTCCCGGGCTTGACAAAGCGGACGTGTGGGTAAGCGAAGATGCAGCCAGGTGAGCGTATCGCAAGGCACTTCGCTGCGCACGCTGGGACGGTCGGCCTGGATCGCATTCATGTTTCAATTCACCACAACGTTTACAATTCGACAACCCGGGTATGCGTTCGCACTACAGACCAGTCAGTTCAGAAGATAAGATGTTACGTAACATTCGACGTCGTACCTTCTTCCGGTCCTGAACACAGCGACGACATCTGCGGAATGCGAGAAGACTTCGGGGACCCTGGTGCACTGGGTTGATTGACATTGTTACGGTTGTGTGAAGTACTAAGGGTACAAGAAGCTTGACGTCGGGTCCAACGAGGCTGATAACATTGGCACGAGCCGAAGGATGCGGATTTCAGCCGCACATTTTTGATCCTGGTCGCTTGGTTTTCCCACCAGTCCCCACCGTGTGTATGTTTTCTACCTTTTACACCATGCACAGGGCGCGCATTACTCTGGAATAGCTTTTCTGCGCAGCGACAACACGAACAAAGTTGTAACGGCGCATCTTAGAGACTAGCAGATGCCGTTCAAGTGCAGCATATAGGTGCTTCTCCACTACTAGGAGCAAACCAGGGTCGAATCTTTACAGCACAGCACACGGCAGGTTTGTGCGGCTTTCGCTCTTTCACAATCCATCTCATCGCCGGCAGTATTTCCGGTAGATGTATTGCACGTCTGCACCAATAAAAAGAGCTTGTTTCTACGCGCATTGTACGATGTATCTAGCCGAGCCTTTCCATCTCCGCGTGCATAATCATCAGCACGCAAGCACTGTGAGCACTAAGATCTCAGCCCTATGGTCGTACATTCATTACATTTTATGATAAGTATGTAAGCAGTGGACGGGAATAGTTCACACTTAGATCAGTAATTTGATGTTCGTCGTTCACAGCTTCGAAGCACTGCATTCAACACCAAGACCTCTACATTTCTTCTAACCTACTACTTTCTTCACAGATGAATATTTGTCACACATTGCATAGCACAGGAATAATTTAAGAGGTCTCCTAAATCATGAACATGTCCTCCCGAGAAAGATTTCGTGTTCCTTCTCAATCCCTGCTCTGCGGCTGTTACGTTTGCAAATATGTTTCCCTCCCACACCCCAATCTTTCACATACGACCATAGGACGTTGAAACCTCAGCATCCCGTTTGCTCTGCTATAGATAAGCAACGTACCGGCGGATTAGTAGTCAGGTGGGTGACCACTGGCGAATACCCGCTGTTGTATGTTTTTGACCTTTTTGTTGATCCACGAGAGAGCATAGCTATTTTTGCATCGTTCTGGAGACATGCCATGTGGCAAAAGACTACAGTGTGACGTTGATTTAACTTGAAGTTGGATACAAAGTGTGTGGAGACGTGAAGACAAAGTCACTAACCCATCACCACTACCTACTACTTCTCCACGCTCTCTCCTTCGCCCTCATCCTACTTTATTTACGCCTCCTCGTTCAGCGCCACCACCTCCGCCTCCACCACCCCTGCATACGTACATCGCGCTTCGCCCTCTTATCCTTCACCGCGCCGTTCTTTTTATGCTTGCGCAACTTGGCCCGTCGAATGATCTTGGACGATGCTTGGGAGTGCTGGGGGTAGTGTGCGTTGGGCATGGTTTGTGTTTGTGGGTGAGATTGATTCGTGATCTGATCTGGATTGGAATTGCTGTGGGTTATTGTGTTTGGTGTTTAGTCCTCTGGACATTGCGGAGATGATGGTACGTTCATATATCATGCCGGAGGAGACGGTGTCTTAGACAGCATGAGACTTATTGAAGTGTCGCAAATTATCTTGAAGACACAGCGTTTCATAGCCTCACTTTCGTTAAGACATACACATTGTTGAACTTGTGGCAGGGCGTCTGCGCGCCGACACTTTGATATTAACACACTCTCTAAGACATTTAGTCCTCCGTACTCGCTGGCCCATAATCACCATCCTCCATATGTGGTAATCGGCGACGAAAAGCACATATGACAGAAAGCATAAATGCAAGCCTTCTACACCACTTCTTATCCTCTTCTCAAGCAGACACGAGGCGCCTAACATCGTTGCACCGCCGTTCTTGCCGCAAGGAAATGATCAAAGACCGACTCTCAATCCGCGCATCAGCCCTGGCAGCGAATCGAGGTCTAGTCATCAACGTCAGAAAAAGCTCATCAAGACCAGGACCAAGGAAAGGCAGGTGGTGTCCACTAACTCGCAGACCCAGAACCAGCCTCATCCGCATCCCTCATCCGATCACCTGCCTGCACTCTGCCCGTGAACCTCCCCGTCCCGCCCGGCAAGGCGCCGTCAAACTCCACAGCCCTCGCCTCCTCCGCATCCTCCCAACCAGTCTTCATGTTCCAGCCTGCATCCAGCGCAGCCAGCTCAGTGAGATCGACTTCCTGCACAATTTCACCAAGATGTGCCCACTTAGCGCTCAGCATCGCCGGCATTAGCGTACTGGATCGCTTGGAAAACATGGGGTTACGGAGCGCGGCAGTGATACCGTTGCCGTGCTCGATCGCGGCTTGGTCGAAGGTCGTGTGCGGAAGCTTAGCGTAGCCGCAAGAGATGAACTCGATTGAGCGCAGAGAGGTCTGGCGGTCCGGGTCGGCTTTCGAATGGTTGGAGTCGAAGTCTCCCAGATTCGTGCCGGGCGAGATCATGTCTATGATGCTCATCCAAGAGCCTTCGCGGGGTTGGTTCAAGAGCGCTTGAGGGTTTGCAGGCGGCGCGGCGTTTGGCTGCGCAGGTACAGCGGCTTGTTGTTGCATCGCTTGGACTTGGGTGGCCAGAGCAGTAACGGCTAGTTGGTTCGCGGCGATCTGAGGTTGAGTTTGTGCAACGGGCTGCACAGCATTCTGGACTGGCGGCACGACTGGCTGGGCTTGTTGCTGAGCCTGGGCCTGGGACTGTAATTGCTGAATCTGCTGTTGTAGCTGTGTTTGGATAGCTGCCATTTGATTTTGTGTCTGTGCGTTGGTGGCATTAGCTTGCAAGTGTTGCAATTGCGCCTGAAGTGACTGGACGAGCCACTGAAGCAACTGGTTGTTGTTGGGCAAAGCTTGCGCACCACCCTGGCCTGCAGCCTGCCCACCGAGGCCATTCAGTACATTGAACATGACATTTGCGCCCAGGAACCCGGCAGCGGGGGCGTTTAGAGCGTTTCCGTGTGCGGCAACCTGGTTGCCATTTCCAATCGGCCGCAAGACAGCTGTCAACGAAACCGAATCTAGAGTAAGATGCTGCAAATTCTTCGTGTCGTGTATTTTGACAAACTGCAGCAATGCACTGGGGTTGATCCAACAGTTCTTGAGCGTCAACCTCTCTACATGAGGGAACTGCAGCAGACTGGAACGAAGTCGCTCGGGGTTCATTTCAGTCGTCATGTCGGAAGCAAAGATAGCGGCGTTCTCTGTACGGGAACCCAATGGCATAATCGGGGCTGGCATGATGAGCTTGTTCCTCGCATAAAGTCCTTGTGCGTGCTCGCCACCCCCAATCCAGCCAAGCGTGAGATTTCGGATGCCAGGGCGGTCCACCACTTGGTTACTGAGTAGCTCACAAAACGGATCGAGACCAGTGATGGGGTTGATCCTCGACGTGTCGACAAAGCCGGCTTCGTCCTTTTGAACAGTCCTCCAACCCGGGATTACGAGAAGCGTAAGACTAGTCAGGTTTGGCAGCGCATTCCAGAAATCGGGTCGGTTCAGCGCCGATAAGTAACGGTCCGAGAGCCTGGATATGTTCAGAGTATGAACAGGTGTAAAGGTTGTAGGGTTATCGATAATCGAAAGCATGTATGAAGACATGAAAGCACGCTGGGCCCATTCAGTTTCGAGCAGCCACTCCTTTTGGGCTTTTGTGAGGTGGGCGGGAATTATTGGACTCATCATCTGCGCAGTATCGCTGGGTGGGACAGTGGAAGAGAACAGTATACCAGAGCCAGATGTTGCCGGAGTCAATACAAAACGATCAAGCACTTCTGGATCATCGAATGAGCTCGGAAGTGTTGTCTCGTTGGTGTCGTGGGGTGTTGTTTCGTGTATGATGTGCGAGTCCAGGTAAGGCATCTCTGGCTGATCGTCCGCAAGCATGCCATTCTCCTCGAGCTCAGATGGAGGGCGGAGTCCGTCTGCGCGGTACAGCGTCGCGAGTCTGATGTCTTGACCAGATTCCTGATGACGGCGTTCCATGTGGCTCCAGAGCTCTTGCTGGGCTTGTGCTCGTCGGTCAGGAACATCCTTCAACGTGCCAAATACCGCAGGAGGTCTCTGCAGGATCCGGGCACGTATGGATCGATCAGGCCCATTGAGCCATCCAAGACCGCTGTCGACGGATAAGGCTAGTTCTTTGATCCGGGTGAGCTCTGAAAATGCGATCTTCATCCGCGGCGTCTCGTCAGCGGCTGTCTCGAGCCCAGCTACAGCATCAAATCGACGATATTCCTCGAAAGGCCAATCATAGGCACCCCAAAAGCTTGTCTTCTTCTCAGTGAGCGCCTTCGCCGGCGGTTGCGAGAGTGAATCTTCGCTAACTTCGAAGCTCATACCGTATCTCAGGATATGTCTGCCGAAACCCCTAAAAACGTCCAGTCCATGGCCATTGTATACTTCGTCACCGTTGGAATTCTTCCAGGAGTAGCCTGGCTTTTCGAGCTTCGCACGGATTTTGCCCTTGAAGTCAGGCTTCTGCCCTTGTGCAAGCATGCCGTAGATTTCGGTATTAAAGGGCACTACAACCGTTTTGAAGATAACTTGTGAGATATGGTAGTTCAGCTCGTGGCTCACCATACGTAGCGACTTGATGTCATCGCGGTTCAGGTATCCAGCGATCAGCTCTACAAGCTCGACAGGCAGATCCCACTTCGGCCGGCCAGTGTGAGCGTCTGGGAGCTCCTCATAATCGCTTTCTTTCTGCTTGCCTTTATCTGCTTTCCTCTTCACCATCTTCTGCGGTCGCTGCTTGTATCTCGCATCCGAAAATGAATGCTTGTCCTTGTCAAGGAGATAATATCGGACGGGCAGCTTGGCCGCACTGCGACACTGTGGCCAGATGTCGTTGGCCTCGGCGTTGGGTATCGCATTGCGATAGAGCACGACTGCAACAGCGCCGCGTGATTTTAGAGTGCGCTGGAGGCCTGTCTCTGAGGCTTCGAATCGGTCTCGAGAACGCTTGTGAGCACCGCTCATGGAGCCGAAAGAGTGAGGCGAGGAAGAGTCAAGACCTGCATTTTGGAGCTCCTTCATCTTCATGATGCGTATTTCCGGGTCATCACCAGCATCATCCCAGCCTCCAGTGAACAGGTCGCCCGCAGCAAACGCCCGCCTGCGTATTGCCCGCCAGGCGTCTGGTCGGTCACTCTCGTCTTGTGAGAGAGAACGTTCTTCGCCCAGCATCTCCTGCTCTAGAGCCATGGCAAGGTCATATTCGTAAGAAGACGGGTCGGGCATGTTGTCGCGTCTGTAGCCGAAGCCGAATTGCTGGGTGGCAGCGTTTCCTCTGGGGGGCGAGGCTACTGGTCGGTCGCTGCTTCCACGGCGGCGATTTCGCATGAAGAGAGAGCGTCTGTTGCCTCTTCCTCGCCCAGACGGTTCTGCGGCTAGTCGTGATGCGGGTAGGAGGTCAATATTCGTGGTTGAGGCAGGCTGTTCGACGACCGTGGGCGCAAGGAGTGGTCGTGGTGCTTGCCTGCTATTGCCGACAACCGTTTGGCGAGGCGAAGCCCTTATGAAGGGGTTGTCGCGTGAGTTGTTGGCAGGCTCCGATTGCGGCAGCTGGCAGATGGAGTCAGTGAGCCTGCAACCGGTATCCTTCGTATGGGTGTACGTGTACGTGTTGGTAGGTGAAGAAGAGGTGGAATATACCTCGTTTCCAGTGTTTGCTGCTGGCGGCTCACTGTCGCTGGCATCGTCGCTCTCAGACGGCGGGTTGCGGTAAGAGCGAAGCACGCGTTGGCGCATCGCATAGCCGTTTGCATTGGCCTGCGCCGACCGCCTACTGCCCGCCATGGTTGCTGAGATTTGATGCGACGTCGGTAACGCGTTACCAGGAACTTTCGGTGTATAGTCGGAGTCACAGTAATCAAGTGATCGCACGTGATTGATTGACAGCAGCAGCTTCTTGCGACATGTCCCCTGGGAGTGGAGATTGTGGGCGACAGAGTGAAGGTGAGGGTGAGAGTGAGTCGTGGTTGTGCATTCTTCACAAGCTCGAGCTTCGCAGCAGCCGCAGAACTCTATGAGGAAAGGCCCCACTGCGGGCCATGTCATCGCCCGCCGAACCATCCACCGTGCCACCCCAGATCTCCGCATCCTGCAGCCCTGCCGCCGCCACACTGCACTGCCACACATATGCAGTATTGTATCATGAACATTATTGCTGGGTTGCTTTTCAGAGCAGCCTGATTTATACAGAGTTCTATCGACTAGTCTCATACTCAACTTGATAAATGAAGTAACATGCTAATCCAGAACCAATACAACCCACACCTGCTGACAATACTCGACGAATCCTTAACTCCTCATGCGCAAGATTGATACCGCTAGTAATGATACTGTAAGTTAGTGGTTGTTTGCAGACGATAAACATGCGGGGCATCAGCACTAATCAGCCCCTGCATAGCTTGGGCTTTCACCACGTCCAATGTTCTATCCTTCACGACACAAATTCAAAAAAAAAACACTGTCTAATCGTCCGACAGTCCGACCATCCGACATCCGACAAATTTGTTGTGGCTTCATCCTAGCAGAGTTTCGTTGATCAGGCAACTTCGCACCCCACTTTTGCTTCCTTAAAGAACACCAAACCTCAATCGCAATTCAACCCCAAAATCTCCAATTGCACAACACTTCCATCTCACCGATTTTGTCATGTCTCAACCAGGTTCCTTCCTCACCCTCCCCCGCGAGCTCCGCGACGAAATCCTCGGCTACCTTGTCCTCCCCCCCTTCGTCTACACCTCCAGTTCCAAGCCCAACACCGAGAACCTGCACCGCTCAAAGGTCGACGCGACCACCTACATCGACACGCGAATCTACCTGCCATCTCGAATCGCGCCAAACGTGCTAGGCGTATGCCGCCAGCTCCGCTCCGAGTGCCTCCAACACCACGCCCACACGCTCAAATCCAGCACCCAATCCTCCTTCCCGTCTCCATCGTCCCCCAAGCAAGACCAAGAAGCTGTTCCAACCAGTAATCTTCTCGCCCAACGCCTCGGCACCGAAAACGACGAAGCAGCCGAGCGCCTGAATGACCACTGCGTCCGCATCACCCTTGAGTGCCAGCGCGCCCAGCGCGGAAAATTCGGCTACTTTACTCCGGTGCGCGACTTGTTATCCCCACGCTTCCTCGCTTTCCTTCCTCTTATTTCCAGCGCTAAGAAGCTTCGCCTCGTAATCTGGCCCGGCTTCGACTGGTGGAATGGCGCGCGTCCACGCGCCATGAAATTCGTCAATGGGCGTTCGCGCATCGACGAAAGCAAAGTGTCTGACCAGCCTGATGCAGTGAGTTATGCGATTGGAAGAGTACTTGATATGCTGCCAGTTGTTGAAGAGGTTGAGGTTGATATCTTTGCGCATGTGGGCGCTATCTCGCGCTGGGATTTGGCGACTCCGCCGTGGGAGGGAATACAGTATTGGCTTGATGGGCCGGTTGCGAGGGAGGGGACCGTGGGGTTGAAGAGTGTGAAGAGGAGGTTGAAGACGGTTTGGGATGAGAAGAAGACGGAGGCGTTTTATGTGCAGAGTGAGATGAGGACTGGGGGCGGGAGGTGGCATGTCAAAAGGCGTGGGGATGTGAGGACGGTGAGTACTGTTGGAAGGGATGTAGAGATGATGACTTATGCTGACTTTGGTGTAGCCGACGGTGCTGGCGCTGGCAGACCCGGGAGAGTTGGACGGTGTTAATGAGGTTGTCGACGAGGAGTTTGAAAGGGCGCACTGAGGGGTCGTCGGGGGCCGAGTGGGACGGGTAAGAATATGTGATGGGTGCTTCAGAGGTAACGTGAACGTTCATGACACCATTTATAATGGACTGTGATCGTTGCTGTAGAGCCCAGTCTGCTAATACTGAATAGTATCAATTCTTCGTTGTACGTCCTACATCTTATCTCCTTCCAATTTGTCCAGATTGAAAGCCCGCCAACACCCTTGCTCTCCGGAATTCCAGCAGCCCTTTACCACTCCTCCATTTCATCCTCCGTCTGTTGCCACCAGTTCAAGATTTCCTCATTCTCAACGGACTCTCCAATCTCAAACTTCCACTTCGACTCTGCCAAGCTCTCCTGGTGCACTCTCAACATACTCTTCAGCCTATAACAATAGTCACTGATTGCCGCTCCCAGATTCTCAAAGTGTAGCGTAGGATCCAACTTGAGTCCCAACTTGAGACACAACGGATTGTCAACCTGCTCAAGATTGAGCGTGCTCATCTCTTTCCAAGTCTGCCGCAGATGGACGAGATCGCTGAGAACATACCGCCTGTAATGACTGCAGTCAATCACGATCTCGGCTTTGCGTGGCGCGACGTTGGGAGTTTTGCATTTGAGGAGGCTGTGCAGCTCGGTGTGAGAGTCGAAGTCGTACTCGTACAGCGGTGGATATTCACGCATGCGGAGCTTGCGTCGAACTGTCGATGCGCCCGCGATGCCACCTGCAGCACGCAGCTTCTGGATCTCGACATTGCAACACGCCCTGTACTCATTGTACTCTTCCCAGCTGGCTTTATGCTTAGCCGGCAAGACGTCCACGTCACTGCCGCCATCGCAGCTATCGAGAGTGTTAGAGGCGCACTTCAGTATAGTCCGCGTCCTGTCGCCGCCTAAGCTCTCCCAATGGACCCATAGTCGCAAAGTTGTGTTATGCATGAAGTTGTGCGCTTTGAGGTGAGCGGTAACTTCGTCGTTGATGACGCGGCATGTGAGGAGTGGTGCTGGGGCCGTGAACCGCTGCTTGAGAATTTGAAAGAGTTGCCTTTGCCGATCTGGACATGCTGAGTCTGCACTGTGGGAGCAGATCGCATACCAAGTGGCGTACATCTCGGGGTAAGTCTAGGAAACGGAAGGGTTGAGGCGCTGTGAGGATGGCGGTGGCCTCGGGCTGCGCGATAGGATCGATGGTCTTCATCGTGCTCGTCGTAGGGTCGCTAGGCAAGTGATCTGGTGCGTAAAGAGTGTGTGTGTCTGCGCGGTTGAAAGAGATGGTGAAGTTTGCGAGATTGTGCCGCTGCAAGGTTTTGGGGCAAAGGCCCTAAATACGGGCGCTAGTACTGCTCAAAGCTGACCAAAGGTGAAGTGGGATTAGCGATGACCTTGGAGTGTTCAGAGAGGCATGGTTCGATAGGCCCAAGGCGAGATCATTATTTTGGCAGTTTGAGGTGAGTGCATTGTTTTACCTGTTTAAGGTGGATCAACGTGTTGACTTTTGCATCAGCAGAAAACCGATAGTAATTAAGATACTGCCAAGCAACGTGATCAACTTGATAGTGAGTGACATGAAGCAATCTGCATGGGGCAGGCTCGCGCGAAAAGAACTTTACTGAACGTGGCACCACCCCACATTTGGTCAACCAGGATGTAAGGTTCAACTACGAAGAGACGAGAAACACTGCCACTTTGGTAGATCCATGGCCAATCTTCAACATGGCCTCGATCCGACGCTCACTTTTGCCTGGACGTCGCTCCCAACCGGCCTTGGCCCTCGCCTTCTCATTCACCTCCACACTAACCTTGTTCTTTGTGGCAAGCAAGTCCTTGAAAATACAATGCGACTTATGGTACATCATCGCGTTTGCCAAGACACAGGAAGCAAATCTGCGTTGTACCCTAGGTTCAGATAAAGGCCAAGAGTTTGGTGATTGCAGTTTGAGTGTTAGCATCCATCGCATCGGTAGGCAAGGGCCCACATTGCAGGCCAGCTCATTCCTGCAGTGGAATGTCAAAATAACCCTAGCTCGGCTTGACATATAGCTTAGCCACATGTCTTATGAGCACCTCCACGCCGAGCTCCTTCTCCACGCTCTTTTCGATTGTCATATCCTCCTCTACATTCATCTTCGTCAACGACACCACAAGTCCTGACTCGCTGGCCACTTCAGTTACGGACGTGTTCGCGCAATCTCCTACGCCATCGGCATTTCCAATCAATGGGACGTCGAATCCTGGCTGCGAATACTACGCTCGCAGCCAGGTTATTACTGTGGCTACTGCTCGCAGATCCGCTCTTACAAGCGCGGGGAGTCTTGTGGGGGAAGGCGTACAGCTGTGGAGAAGCTTGCATGAGTTATGGACCTCTGGACTATTGTGCGGAGGAGGCTGCGACCACCGAGACGAAGGCCAATTGCCCATTCTATGTAGCACTTCCAGAGTGAGGAAGTTGAGGAGCTCGTTCTCGAGGCTTTCGTATTTTGCACTCCTATCATTCTCCCACAACTTCATCAATGTCCAGAAATTGCACGTCAATCATCATATTGGCTCGAATAGGTCAGCAGCTGCTGAGAAACGTTTTCTTGTAGCTTTGCAGCATCATACATGAAAGAATGGTGACTAAATGGATCGAAGATTGTGATTACACTGGAAATTTTGAGCGTGTGATATGTACAAGATTTGATTACATTAAACATTCGTAAAATCTACGATTCGTACGCTACACCTCGGGGTATTTAACCTAAGCAAGCTGACCACGGACGGCGCCAGCAAGGAAGGTGGCAGTGTGAGAGTCGGTGAAGAAACCGCTGGGGTTGGCAACGATCTGCTTGACGTGGAAGCCCATACCAGTGTCGTTCATGGTTCCAGTAACGTTGATACCAGTGGTGAATGGGCCGGTCAAGCAGCCGTAGGAGACACGGCGCTCGTCAGGTCCCTTGGGGTTGGGGAGAGAAATGCGAGGTGGTCCAGCACGACCCTTTGCGCCTTCGTGAATGTGGGTAGCAGTCTTTGCGGGCGAAGAATAGTTGCCGGTCACACCGCTCAGGGTGATGTTCTATTCATCCAAATTAGTTATGTGCTGCACACATGTGACTGGGGGAACTAACGTAGCAGATTGTGTTCTCGGCGACGTTGATGCCGTACTTGAAGATGCCCTTTGCGCCGGGCTGACCGGGAGTTGAAACGCTGACGTTGTTCACAACCTGTTCTGGGGTGGCCTTGACATAGTATTCAGAATCGAAATAGAAGATTTTCTCATCCTTCTTCCATGCATCGTCCTTCCACTTCTGCTCCCAATCCTGGTCACAGTCCTTCTTGTACTGGTCCTTATTGTAGGCGGGCTTGTGCTCAGTCTTGTGGGGAGCAGCGACCGCGACCGAGGCTACGGCGCTCAAAAGGAGTACTGGTGTAGTGAAGTGCATGTTGACTGATGTGTTCTGTTTGGGATAAAAATCGGCGATTCTTAGCGAGTGAAACTGGGGTTTGATGCTGAAGATGATGTCCTTAGAGCGAGCAATCCGCCGTCTTTATACACTGCGCCGGATGCCCAGCGCGCTTCACAATAAGAATGCTCTTCTGGCGTGATTACGTCGGTGTACCGTCCAAGCCGCAGTATGTTCGGCAAGAACACTTGGTATTCCACGCCGGTATCTCGAGGCCTGCATCGTCAGCCATAGCCAAGCACAGCACACGCTTGCAAATGGTGCCTGCCTGGGGAAAACCATCGACACTCGCATGCTCTCTGTCCAATTGATGTGGATGTTTGCTTGGCATCACAGCTGTAAGCCTGGCCAGGAAGGTTGACGCACGTCCATAGACATTAGCTTGTGGATCCAACCAACCGGACATGCTCCAGCCGCACGATGAGGTGACTCTTTGGGGAAAGACGATGGAAATTGGCACTACAGTAGGGCCGCCGATGACGGAAGTTGCCCCTAGATTCCACTTGGTATACACTGAGCTTCGACGCATTCGTTAGTGATCGCTCCCAAGCTATCGCCTAGGAAGACCTAGACGGGTAGTCCACGATCCGATGGTGTAAACGCGTCTCAATCCAGCCTAGCGCTGTCCCAATACGGCATCACTCAACCTTCAAGTGGTGGCTGTGCTTACCGAAAAGTAAAAATGCAGGTCACCAGTAGTACCACGCACGAGTCAACAGTGGAGATTGGAAAGGCGGAGGAAGGAGATGTCGGGACGAGAGCGGAAAAGTCAACCAGAAACTGTAAGTAGCTCATGTCACTGCGGGGAAGCTCGTTAGGCCTCCACCGCTGGAGCGTCGAGCAGAAGGCGGTCGCATAAATTTGGTGCAGAATATGTTGAGTGCTGGCACTTACCAAGCTGTACTTTATCAGAAAGTCAGTTAGATTGTAGTTATGGTGATGGTGTACCGTGCATAAATCGAGACATGTCTTGGAGATGACGACATTTGCCAAGATAGCCATATTGTGGCCGCTATCATGATCAAGACGGGAGGGTCAAGAGCCGTGAGAGCCTCATGAAAGTCGGTAGCTTAGGTGCTATGTCGCCGACGTTCCTGTGCTTGGAAAGAGATCTAGGTCTTGGAAGGCATGCACTGATCTCCTCCCGTGGATCCGCCATCCTCCGCAGCTTGGCGAAGCTACTTGGCAAGCGGAATTTTGAAAAACAACGTACTTTCGCATTCTACGTCGGTGGCAAGCGGCGTGGCTTGGATTTTCAGACCAAGAACACTGGGGCATCCGCAACTTCCGTCCGAAGGATTATTGTTGCCTCTGACAGTTTTGCACTTGCGCTACGTATCTATGTACAGCTGAGCTTGATGATTCCTTTACAATACGAAAAGTACTCGGTACTCAGCGCTCGGCTACTAGTGAATCGAGTCTTTCCCCATTCATCATTCTTCATGATTTGAACCACGAGCCGTTGTTTGTATCATGAGTCAGGTTGTTCTGCACGGTCTTGCCAAACTTCAAGCTCCCGCTCTCAACGATGCCTCCAGCCACAGGTCGCTGCAGTCTGTTCTCACCAGCTTTCACGGTGAAGTTCGCAATCGGAATCTCCCATCCCTGGTATTTCCGGATATCGGGTATGCCTGTAGGTACAATCGAAGTCAGTGTATGTCTCACATGCAATTCGTACATGGGCTCTCTTACCAAAGAAGTTTGCGACGACCTCATCCTTGGTGAAGTGAAGCTCATAGTAGCCGCGATAATACAGGTCCTGCCAATGCATCTCCGAGTTCGAAGACTGGATGATGCTGGAGTAGTTGTTTGCATTGGCGAGTGTGATGTTTTGCCCAAATGGGCATGGCGATGAGACCGCGGAACCAGCAAATTCCACTCCGATACTGCCCTTGCCTGTAGCAGAGTCGTACTCTTTTTCGTCTAGCCAGACGAGATCAGAGACCCAAGACGCATGGCTGTCTCCAGCAAGGAATATGTTGTTTTCAATGTTGTTGCTGTACAAGTGGTGCAGTGTACGATTCTTGTTGGACTGATATCCGTCCCAAGCATCGTAGTTGACAGGGTTGTTGCTAACCTTTGACAGGTCCACATGAGAGAATATGATCTGCGATCCGACTACGCGCCAGGTAGCACCACGTTTGGCGGAATCGGAGAGGGTTCGGTACATCCAGTTCTCCTGGCGGGATCCCATGAGCGAGCGGCCCGCATCGTTCGCAATGTTGCTGATGTAGTCGGTATTCCAGTAAAGATCAGTAATGGAGCGATCATAGTTGCGCGTGTCCAGCATGAGAAGATCCACGAGTTTGCCAATGGAGAAGGAACGCCAAACGCGTAGGTTATCGTCCATATCCACCTGTCGGATGGGCATCCATTCAAAGTATGCCCGGACGGCGTTCATCTTTCGTTGATCGACTGAAACTCCACCGTCTCTCAAGAACGAGTCTTCTGTGTTGTTGAGCTCACTTTGACCGTCGCGATACGTATTATCCGCGACCTCATGATCGTCCCAGACTGGAATCCATGGAAATCTCTGGTGCGATGCGATCAAGTCCAAATCGGTGCGATACGTAGCGAGCCTCTTTCGGTAGTCATAAAGACTGTAGATCTCCTTGTTCGGAAGTGGAACGCGACCCAGCGCATCGCCCCAGCCATAGTACCCATTCTTGTATTCGTATATGTAATCACCAAGGTGAACAACATAGTCGACAGAATCCTTCAAAGGGTCTATTAGCTCCTTCACGACTTTCCATATCAAGAGATCGGCTCACCTTGCGGACTGTGTTTCCGTAAGCATTGAAGAAACCAAAAGGATAATTCGAACATGAGTATATCGCAAGCCCGACTTCCGTAATGTCATCATCTGCCGCTGGTGTGGTTTTTGTGCGTCCGATGGGACTCTTGTTATCTGAGCCGCAGATGTTGAATTGATAGTAGTATTGCGTGTAGGCTTGGAGGTTCTTTGCCTCGACCTAGGAAGAGTTAGCTTTGGGGCCAAGAACAGGAGTATATAGTGGGCTGTGTACCTTTGCTGTAAAATCAACATCGGAAGAAGTGAACACCCGGCCACTGTCAACCACCTCCTTCAGATCCTCATCGCAAGCAACCTTGTAATCTATGCATACGGGCGACTTTGACACCGCGACGTATTTCTCGTTGTCGTGATCAAAGAGAGGCGCATATCCAGAGACCGTCAGATTTGAGTTGGAGTTGTCGCTTTGGGGAGCTGCTCGAGTCCACAAGATTACGCTGTCCGGGTATGGATCACCTGATGCGACGCCGTGCGTGAAGTTCAGCGTCTTGGGGTCGTAACCGCTGCTGGGATCATTTCTCTTGACTACGCGATGAATCGAGATGCCCAGAGCAGGATGGTGTTCGGATGGGGAACGATAGTTGAGGTTCCTCGACCAGCTGGCGCCAGTGGGCTGAAGGACCAATGGCAGCAGCGAAAGCGCTTGAAGTCTCATTCTTGCGATTGGCCTTGCGAGCGAACGACAACTTGGTAACGAGTGGCAAGTTGCCAGACTACCGGCTTCACTGATCTTATGCATCTCCAAAGATCACAGCCATGCTGGCCTAGCCGCATACTGGTTACGTCATGTCCTGCAGGAACGGCAGACTGAAGTTTGTCGTCCCAATCATGTTCCAGTATATTGACATGTTGCGCGATGCGTGCCTGTCTTAGAGACATTTTGCGGGATAATCCTTTGAGAAATGAACCGTTGTTCGGCAGCTTCTGTGATGCTAGACAAATGCCTGAGTTCTCATTTGCTACGACGAGCGTCGCGGTGAGCGTTGAAGCGGCGGGGCACGAAGCACGTTGCGAACATCGATTGGCGATTGGCGGACACGAGCAGCTCGGCAGGGCTGGAAGGCCTCACGACCCAATTCTTTGCACCGAGCCTTGTCTGGGAGGAGAAGGTCATATCTCGGCTTGTGGTATGCGTAATGAGGATGAGGAGGAGCACAAGCGTTGCAGTCGTGTACGAAAGCTTTTCATGTTAGTCAGCAACTCCCTTGTCGGACATAGCCTCTTCCTCGAGATTTACAGGAAACCCTCATGTTTAAATTGCCAGGAAGCGCAACTTCTCAGCCTGAAGTTGAATTGACCCTGGAACTGTTTCAAACTTGCTCTTTTTCTTAACGCATCTCTCGTGCGTAAAGCTGAGTGCGCAATGAGCGAGTACCGGTACAGCTGCGCCCAAGGAACGGCCCCAGACACTCAATCTACGCAACTTCTAAGAATACCACAGAGCGCCAATATTTAACTAGCGGCACAAATTGTGTAGTTGTTGGTGCAACGGAAATCGTGGTGGGCTGAGCAACGGGTGGATGAAGTTCTGGGCTTTACGTGCGAGAGTGCGCGCGTCAATCAAGCGGAGTGTTTACAACTCCGCGCTACCGATACTGTATGCGCGACATGTCTGCGTGGCTGCAGTCGCGAAGGATTTATAAGTAGTAGCTACGTCGCACATTCATGAATTCATCAACCTCCCATTCTCTGCGTCATCCTCGCAAACATTACTCAAGTCACGATATCTACCATTCTCGAACTTTGTCAAAATGCAACATTCCCCCAATCAAGACCAATTACCCAAGATCGCGATAATTGGAGCAGGACCTGGCGGATGTATTCTTGCACGCCTTCTACATGTCCATGGCATCGGCTGCACCATTTTCGAGGGTGAACAATCGATTGACTACCGCAGTCAGGGTGGCACTCTCGACTTGCGAACCAACACAGGTCTGGCTGCGGTGAAAAAAGCGGGACTATGGAAAGGATTCCAGAAATACGCCAGATTCGACGGCGAGAGCCTCCTCGTAACGGACAAATCGCTCACAACCTGGCTGCGACGAAGTCCTGGAAAGCCAGATCAGAAGAACAAGTTGGGTGAGGCACCAGAAATTGATCGCAGCGACCTGAGGAAGCTGCTGTTAGAGAGCGTACCGAAAGAAAGCATCAGATGGGGCATGAAGTTGTCTCGTGTGCAGAGCACAGATGAAGGACATGATCTGCACTTCTCCGATGGAAGTGTTGAAGGAGGATTTGACCTCATAGTAGGATGCGACGGCGCTTTCAGTAAGACCAGAAGCCTACTTACGACAGAGAAAGTCATCTACACCGGGATATCGGGGTGGACGATGCAGATACCCAACGCAAAGGAAACGGCTCCGGAGGTCTACAGCAGAGTCAATCGAGGCAGCCTCTTTGCGTACAGCGATCTCAAGAGCATCGTCACACAGCAACTTTCATCTGGCAACCTTTGGGTTTCCACGTACGGTCCTTACAAAGAGGATTACACATCTACATGCGGCTTCGACGCAAATGATCTGGCAAGCGTAAAGACTCAGCTCCGGGAGTCGCTACAAGATTGGAGGCCCGAGCTGTTCGAAGCCATTGAGAAAGCGGAAGGAGACGTGGTGTGGCGAGCCCTGTACATGCTACCCGTCGGCTTCACGTGGCCACACAGGAAAGGCGTCACACTGCTCGGTGATGCAGCACATCTGATGACGCCATTCTCTGGTATCGGTGTCAACACTGCGTTTCAAGATGCGATGATTCTCGCTGAGCAGATCGCTGCTTTTGTCAAGTCACCTAATGAAAGTAGCTTGGACGAACACATTGTTGCATACGAGGAGGAGATGTATGTGCATGCGCACAAGGCTCAACGGCACACTGAAGGCTCAATGAACGACATGATGCTCACGCCAGAAGCACCACGGGTATCGATCGAATCATGGGTCTTGAGGCATCTGAATGAGGACAAACCTTTGTGGGCGCGTCCAATCCTGACGGCGATTGTGTACGCTGGTTATTGGGTGTACAAGTTATTCATTTGAGAATCAATCCAATTCCTAGCCTAACCTCGCTATCCTCAATGCCACTTCCATCGTTTCGATCCCTAGGTATATTGACTCAGTGTATACGAGGAAGTTGTGAACACAGCGTCCCAGCCCGTGAAAGCCTCCGTACCCGCATAGACACTCTGCAAAATTTGGCTCTTGGGTATTCTTTGGTTATCCGCCATGTAATTGAGAAACACCATGAGATCCGCCGAAAACCACGTCAGCTGGCTGGTCGCAACGAAGCTGTATACCTAAAGAAAGCGTTCGATGGTAGGATTTACTCAGATGAGATTCGTATGATGAACTTGACTCACATTCATATTGCCATTCATGCCATGATACAGCTTCCAGTTCGAGCCCACGAGGTTGACTTCTGCAATAGGAGGTAGTGTGCCGCCGATAGGAACAGCCTTTGGGCCCATAGCGGAGGGCCAAACCATGACCTCAAACTCGGCGGGTGCGCCAGCGGCTGAAGCTATGAACATGTCGTAGGCAACGTTGGCATTGAGATCATTGCCTGTGTAAGTCCAGCCCCAGCTCGTAGAAAGCGATTCGATTGCCGAGAGAGCGACCGGAGACGTTTTGCAAATGGCGTTGGCGTATGACTTGACCTCGACGACGCTGATGGAGTCAGTCAAGAGTCAAGAAGACGAAGCAATCGAGAAAGATATGTACCTACCGCTCCAGCTCCAGTACGTTTGCCACTTCACATTACCGCCCTCAACACTGTCGATGCCGGTGCATTGCGAGCCAGATCCGCGATCTTGGCCCCATCTTGGCCCCAGAGGTTGTTGTAGACTGTGTAGTCGCCCACGGTTTGGAGGCCGTTCTTGTCGCAAAACACATCGAGAGCTTGGACAGGCGCCACTGGAGCTGCGAAAGCCAATGCAGCTGCCCCGATCAATGTGATGAGACTCAGCTTCATGTTGTAACGGTAAGGAAAGACTTGAAAGGCTAGGATCAAGGGAGTGTGATGTATCGAGTACGTGTGTTCAAGGACACCTTAAGTACATGACTTCGTGCCGAAGATTAGTATGATGATCGTTTGACTGCGGAGATATGTGAAGAGAGTCCTCAGATCTGGGTGCGCGAAGTCGGAGCTGTGCTTGCTCGCTGCAGAAGCATGTACGTGTGTTCATTTCATTCTTGTTTGGTCTGACATAGTATGTGGCTGTAGTGCTCCTCGTACGTATGCATACAGTTTGACAGCTGTATGGGGATGTTGACGTGGTGCCACTGACCAATATTGGTATCCATCAATGCGTCTTTCCAGCACAGATAACATTGCGCGATGCGACGGAATCCATTACGTCATTTTGGGACAGAGATCCTTGCGCAATGCGACGATTGCAAGCTTGAGAGCGGTTCTTGGGTTGCGATAGATATGGCAAAGTGTTGTCGTTGGAATCAGTGCAGACGACGCCATCAAATAGGAGGAAAGTCAACGTGCGCTAGCATCATTCCAGATTAAGCGCCCGCTATTTCCACACAAACACGCCCACGTCGTCCTTTCACGCCCAACATCTGCAGGCCTCGCGTCTGAAAGATCACAGAGTCGTCTTGTAGCCCTATTACCGCACCCCTGCTCACGTCGGATCACATCTTCATGCTCGAACGGCTCGCTGAAGCTTGAGGCAATCTAGAAGTGGGATTACTACTACCGCGCCGCATCTCGTCACATCAGTAGCTTCGCGAGGTGACTTTACCAGAGACTTCTTCTTCTCCAACATGTGGCTTACTTTTCTCGCTTGCCAACGATTATTGCTGCGCCGCAGAGCTGCTGTTTCATTGTGTTCCACGCCGCAAGCCAAGGTCAAGATGGCTTCAGAGTTTGCTGGTATACCACCATTGCCCTCTTGAGTAGCTGGTAACGCTATTCTTTCTCTTTACATGGTCAAAGTCGTCTCTTTATTCAGACACGCAGTCAAATTTATTCTCACATGTATCGGCGTTGGAGTTTCAAGCCTGAATGAAGCCTCATCCGCGTAGGCCACGACCATGGGCATAACGAAGCTCAAATCTCAGCGGGCAGTCTCTCGCACAGTACCAAGCTGTTGGTATTCCGAGCGCTTACAAACAGTTTACCAAGGGCACCTATTTACGTCGTCCCCGTCTTTCTTTGTCACTGCATTAAGCGAGCTCAGCCTCACCAAATAGTGCTGACACTCACCGTGCGCCGCCTGCGCCCAACCACCTTGTCGCATGATTGGTGCGTGGCGCGCCTCAGGTCCTTCTGACTGGCCAGCATTTTTGGACTGCGATTGGTGATGACCACGCCGCTGCGAGCATGTCAGACTCGGGCGGTGTCTCTCAAAACGCTAAGAAAGGGAGAGGAGACATCCGTGGGCCTGATGTCTACGCCGCAAAAGAGATTGTCCTTTGATATAACCTCTTCTGACACCCGTAGGTCCAGTCTCATCTACGTTCGTTGCCTTTCTTAGTCTACCTCACGATACACATAGCCTTCGAAGATGCGTTCCTCTATAGTATACTCTGCCGTTTTAGCAGCTAGCATCGCGTCTGCAGCACCCACCAAGCGCGAGTTCTCGCCAGACAACGTCTACTTCCCACTCGCAAACGGCTTCCCCAACCCCAACGCAGACAACCTCCAGAAAATCCAGATTCAAGCCCACGGCATCCTGCCCAATGGACCACCACCACCCAAGCTCAGCGATGAGGGTGTCAAGAACCTGCAACTCATCGCCCTGAACGAGCTCTTCGAGGTCGCCTACTTCACCGAACTAGTCTACAACCTGACCAACAAAGTACCTGGATACGACCTTGGCTACGGCCACCCCTACATACTCGACAGCCTCAAAGCCATCGTCGCACAGGAACAGCTCCACGCCCTCAACGCAAACGGCGCACTCAAACACTTCAAGAAAGAAGAAATCCTGCCCTGCAAGTACTCCTTCCCAGTCACTGACTTCCAATCCGCCATCGCCCTCGCCGGCACATTCACCGACCTCGTCCTCGGCACACTCCAAGACATCAACCAGATCTTCGCCGAGAACGGCGACGCAGGCCTCGTGCGCGCCGTCTCCAGCGTCATCGGCAACGAAGCCGAACAAGCAGGCCTGTACCGTCTCGTTCAGCGCAAGCGTCCCGCCGCTCAGCCTTTCCTGACGACAGCGGCCCGTGACTTCGCCTTCACGGCCATCCAGTCCTTTACCGTTCCCGGCTCGTGCCCTAACCTCTCAACCATCAAGCTCAAGACCTTCAAGCCCCTCGCCGTGGAGACTAAGAACATCCAGCCCGCTACGCAGAACGTAAAGTTCAGCATTGCGAAAGGCGATGTAGGGTCTTTGAAGACGGAGGACCTGCGTGTGGTGTTTATTAATGGCTTGAACACGCCGATTGTTAAGCATCTGGGTGATGTGAATGTCTTGGGGGATAAGGTGTATTTCTCGGCGGCGTTTCCATATAATGAGTATGTCATGCATGGGCTTACGATTGTGGCTGTTACGCAGGATGCGACGGAGTTTGCGGATGCGAGTAAGGTGGCTGAGAAGGCGATTTTTGGGCCTGGGCTGATTGAGATTAACTCGTCGATTATGACTTGAGAGTTGGTGGTGTAGGCTCGCTGGGTTCTCCTCTCGTCGATTTGTTTCTGGAACGCATAGCATTGGCGTTGATTGGGAGTTTTCTTGTAACTAGGTCTGTTTAGTGGGCTTCTTGGGTCTTGCAGATAATTGAAAATGTACCATGAATGATCCTGAAGCTTTCCATATTCCTTAACTTCATGTTATTGTGATGCTATTATTAAATAGCTGTGATGTTTTCCCTATCTCACTGTTGTTACTTCACCATTTGTAGCGTGCATGCTGCATATTTCTCTTGCGACATACGCTTTATTTCCTATTCTATAAACAAGCA
>Ga0265797_10000390_pt1 | contig 80924 bp, 67 predicted proteins | sample P2T30metagenome_FD_192433 | JGI IMG/M metagenome (GOLD analysis project Ga0265797, IMG submission 192433) | Plant litter microbial communities from East Loma Ridge, Irvine, California - P2 T30 | ecosystem: Environmental > Terrestrial > Plant litter > Unclassified | place: USA: California... | reverse complement strand
TGTTCAAAAAAAAAAGTGTAAAAAGGCAAAATATACAATGTAGCTGAGAGCGGTTTCGACTATTGTTGGGTTAGAGGAAGTTGGGTATTTAGGAAGACTGAGCTTACTCCGCCGTCCTCCGGGTTATGAGCCCCTGTTGATTATTAGAGAAGACCAATTGTGCAGAAGGGCTTAACTTACGGCCTAGAGATTGTGTTAGTGTTGAGCTGTAGATGCAGAGCATGTACAACACTTACGCGCTTCCGCTGCGCCACTCAGCTTTGTTATTGTTGATGTCGAGATTGGAAAACATTAATTATATAAACTGCACCAAATTTAGGACGTAAGCAGCCGGCACTGGAGTGACCAAGAGGACGCGACAAGAAAGGTTCTACATGGCGGGGCAAAGTGGGACTGGTTGATTGAAATCTTACCCCTCACTCCCGAGTTCGGTGGACAAAGAACGAAGGGTCTGTAACAGAACTTGAACGAAGGACAGGTTGTTTATACAATCCGATCTTTGACGTTATAGAAACGTGTATTTCCTTGTCGCTTGCCCTCACCGCAACTCCATCGAGTCGCAGGAAGACGTACTTGGAACGAATTAGGAGTAACTATTGCGGCTGGAACATGGGTAACAAAAACATAGCATGCCACGAATTTCGAACTTTGGAATAGGCGAGTGCAGACGAGATGTGCTCAGAGATTATATACCATCGCAATCAAGATGTTTGCTTTCTGCCACATACATGTTGCTCGAGTCAAGCCAAGCTGGTCGGAGCAAAAGAGGCTAGCGCGATAACGCGTCCCAGCGCGTCCGAAAGTCGCGTCGAACATGCACTTAGCATCTCCCCATACAAACGATGCTACTTCGGTGATTCGATGAGCAATTATTCGCCGGGCATTCCCTCATCATTCGACCCTGCACTACTCTACTCCGAACTCGACCACCCGCAGAACGCGCCTCTACCAGTCTCCTTCTCAGACGACCTCGACGCCCTTCAGCAGTGCATTACCGAGGATCGAGCGAAAAAGACCAGCAAAGGCGTCGTCATTCAACACCGCGCGTGGAACATTGCAGACGTTTTTCGGAGTGAAGGCGACGTCTCAATTGGTACTGCGAGCGCGCACACGCACTCCAGGCGAGACTAACGCGCGCAGACACAGACTCGCCTGTCAGGAAACAGAAGCAGGCCAAAGTCCAGCGCTTCCCCACCGACTCCACGACGGAACTCAGCACCTTCCCTTCTTCACCACCAGCCTACACGATGCCTCTCATCTCGTCACCCGTCGCCTACCCACCGAGCTCTCTGCCACAGGCTCCCTCGCCGAGGAAAAGGAAGCGCTCCTCCGACTCACGTGAGCCACTCAAAGACGTTCCCAACAACAACGCTGTGCGGAAATTCGGAGGTTTCAATGACGACTCGGACGATGAGGATGACATTGCTGCTCTCAAGGAACACTCGCTGAAGAGACGAGCTATCAACACGGTCAAGGACCTGCCGTCCGTCCAAGACGCCTTCACAGAGTACACGTCACCCGCAAGCCAGGACGAGGTTGTAGACCCAGAGATCATACCCGTGGAAGACCTCGACAACTACAGCTTCGCGTCACGGTCGCAGTCACCAGTGAAACGGCCCACCCCCCCTTCCGCCCAGTCAGACAACGGAACGCTCGCGCGCAATTCATCCGGAAAAGCCATCTTCATACCCAAGAAGGCGAAGAAGGAAGTCCTCTCGTACGAGCAGTTGGTAGCAGCGCGCTCCGTGGCGGTCGAAGGGAAGGCGAGGACGAGCTACTACGGCCTCAACATACACGAGCTGATAGACGAGGCCAAAGCGCTCGATGTTGAGAAAGCTTCGCGGCAGACACCCGTGGTCGATGCACCCCAGCAATCCGTGGAAGACGCGGCGAACAAAACCGGCAAGAGCACCCGCACGCTCATGTGGACCGAAAAGTACCGCGCGAAGAAGTTCACAGATCTGGTTGGAGACGAACGCACCCATCGCTCGGTGCTACGGTGGCTCAAGGCGTGGGACCCAATTGTCTTCCCAGGTTCGACCAAGCAAAAGCCAAAAGCCGCAAAGAAGGACTTTGGTGACGAGGAGCATCGGCATCGTAAGATACTGCTTCTTACTGGCCCACCAGGACTCGGAAAGACTACGCTTGCGCACGTATGCGCACGCCAGGCTGGCTACGAAGTGCAAGAGATCAACGCATCCGACGAGCGCAGTAGCCATGTCGTCAAGGGCCGTATACGAGACATGGTCGGCACAGAGAATGTCAGGGGCGTCAGTACCAACACGGCAAATGGCAAAGTGCGCAAGGCAGGCAAGCCAGTCTGCGTTGTCGTAGATGAGGTTGACGGTGTTGTTGGTGGCGGTGGCGGTGGCGGTGGAGGTGGAGGCGAGGGTGGCTTTGTGAAAGCGCTCATTGACCTGATCAACCTGGACGAGAAGAACTCGAAAATGCTCGGACCGCAACAATCAACAACTACTGGCAAGAAGCGAAAGGGCGACAAGTTCCGGCTCCTGCGACCACTCATTCTCATCTGTAACGATCTCTACCATCCATCACTACGGCCGCTGCGGCAGTCTTCGATGGCCGAGATTGTGCACATCCGGAAGCCTGCACTCAATATGGTGGTCACCCGCATCCACGACATATTTGTCAAGGAGGGCATAAATTGCGATTCTGACGGCGTGCGAAGACTATGTGAGGCTACATGGGGCGTGAGCACCAAGAAAGAAGGTGGCACCGGTAGTGGCACAGGCGAAGGAGACATTCGCGGCGTCATGGTGGTCAGTGAGTGGGTAGCAGGGCGGCTGCGATCTTCACAGAACATCAAGTTCAAGGAGAAGCCACACCTCAGCCGGAAATGGATCGAGGACAACTTCATCAACGATCTGCGGCATGGCGGCGGCTCAGCACGGAGTCTGGGTCGTGGAGGTGCGAAAGATGTGGTCGAGCGTGTGTTCAAGGAAGGCGCCGGCTTTCCCAAGCAAGCCGAAACCACGGATGTCCGAACAGCTGCTTCTCGCGCCAAGGCTGGTGTTATTGGCGTTGCAGAAGGTGCGAAACGTCGTGCTATGGATCGTCTGCGAGAGATGGTCGATACAAGCGGCGAATGCGACCGCGTTGTTACTGGTAGGTCGAAGATTTCACAGCCTACAGTTGACCAATCTGCTAATATCACATAGATTGCTTCACTGCATATCCAGAAAAGCCGTTCCAGGATGACACCCTTCTCAGCAAGCCATCCGCTGCCTACGAATGGCTCCACTTTCACGACACCCTGAACGCCGCGGTCCACGGGTCACAAGAGTGGGAGCTGGCACCCTACCTCTCCAACTCTGTGCTCGCTTTTCACAGCTTGTTTGCTTCACCACGCCAACAGAGCTCCAACCCCACAGCCGATCCGGATGTGGTTCCACTGCCTTTCTCGGGACCCGGGGCAAGCTTCGCCGCACTGGAGCAAACCAAAGCCAACCGATCACAGCTCATGGCATTGCAGTCGACGCTGAGCCTTAACCTTGCACGTATGTTCCGCAGCCCTGAAGAAATGGCACTCGAGCTTATCCCATATGCGCTTCGCATGCTGTCACCGGATGTCAAACCTGTCATTGTAAACACGGGTGCATCAGGCACGAAGTCATTCGCCTCAGCGACCGTTCGCAAATCATCCGAGAAGGCACTCGTTAGGAAAGCGGTCGAAGCGATGGCAGCGACCGGCGTGCGATTCGAAAAGTCCCGCATCGAGACGGACGACGTGACGAATCGCAATGCAGGCTTCGTGTGGCGCATGGAGCCATCGCTCGACGCAATAGGCACATTCGAAACGATTACCGGCAAGAAAGAAGAGAAAGTGCGATACGCAGTGCGGAGTGTGCTCGAGCAGGAATGGCGGAAAGAGAGCGCGAGACTTGACATGGAGAACCGGAAGCGGCGTGGTGGACAAACTGAAGCTGATGAGGTTGAAGAAGAGCAGAAGGAGGAGAAGACGAACGAGGAGAAGGCCGCAGAGGCTAATGAGCGGGCTGTGAAGCGCGACTTCTTTGGACGTGTCATTAAGGAGAAGCCATTGATGGAAGGGGAAGAACGGAAGACGAAGGTGGAGAATAAGGGTGGTGATGTGGGGAGGATATGGGTGTCTTTCAACGAGGGCTTCTCGAATGCGGTTAGGAAGCCTGTCACTATTGATGAGCTGCTGAGGGGAATGTAGAGCGTCGGTATGTCCCGGACCTCTAGTCTCCGTCGAGAAGGACCTTTTGATGCATGAATTTTGATAGCAATTGAGCGACCGTTTTTTCCGACCAGCTCGCCTAATTACCCAAATTTCCTTAGCCCAGTGATGTTCCAAGGCGTGCTGAGTGCTTTCTAATGCTACAGGCTCCTTCATGTCGTCATGCCCCACTACCTCAGCTAGCGTGCATGGGACTACACAAATCCTACGCTACCAACACGGCAACGGCGCGTTTCACATCTCCGATAAAATGTTTATAACTTCGAGTAAGCACTGTAACGCAATGCGTAAGGCACCTTCATCATTTCTATGAAAATGGCACCCTTGAGCGTATATCTCGCGTTCTACACTTCCCTCTTCAAAGGTCTGGCCGCACTTGCCTTCGCGCGTGTCTACACATCCCAACGCCCATCGACGCGTGACCTTAACGGCCAGGTCGCCATCATAACAGGCGCAAACAGCGGTATCGGGCTCAGCATCGCAGTACAGCTCGCCAAACAAGGCGCAACCGTCTACCTCGCATGTCGCAATCTCCAACGCGGAGAAAAGGCCGTCGACGAAGTCATCTCAAAAGTTGGTGAAGAGAGCAAAGGGAGAGTACATTGCTGGCAACTTGATACGTCGGATCTGAACTCAGTCCGAAATTTCAGCAAAAGATGGCGTGAAGAGCGGACGAAGATCAACATGCTTGTGCACAACGCCGGCATCGCATCGCCGCCCTCAGGCAGCCCCTCTACCACAAAAGACGGCAAGAGCCTCGTCTACGTGACCAATTTTCTCGGCTCTTTCCTCCTGACGCACCTGCTCGAGGAACATCTCGCTGGCGACGCGCGCATCGTCTTGACAAGCAGTACGGGACATCATGCCGCAGCTGAAATGCCCTTCCTCAAGCCGCAAAAGAGCACACCTACATCACCACCCAGCCTCTTCACACGCCTCAAGAAATCAATTTGCAACACTCTCGGCCTCGAAGTCTCGTCCGCCCCAGAATACGGCCTAAGCAAAGCCCAACAAGTACTCTTCGCCAACCTCTTGCAACATCGCCTCTCATCCCTCGGGCAGGCCCGTACCGCACACGTCTTCACACCAGGCTTCACGTCCACGCCTATCTTCGGCAAATTCGACGTTACGTGGAAAACGTGGTTGGCGAATCCAGTTTTCTCGGCTTTGAAGGCGACGGAGCGGTATGTGGCTGTGAGTACGGATGAGGGTGCTACGACGGGGAGTTGGCTGGCTGCGGGCGAGGTAAGGGACGGGGGTGGGTACTGGGAGTGGCAGAGACGAGAGACGAGTTTGGTGGATTTTATGAGGGATGTGTTGGGGGAGGTGGAGTTTGGGAAGAGGGCGGGAGAGGAGTGGGGACGTTGGGAGAGGGATGCGGGTGTGCAGTGGGAGTGTCCAGTTTAAGCAGGATACTGTATGTTGTCATCTACGAGCGGTAATCAAGATACTCGCGAGGAGTGCGCCGTCGGATCGTAGCGCTGAAAATTGCCTTGTAAACCACCATCGTAGCAATCACGCGCTACTTTTGCTTGATCGAGGCCCCGACGCCTTCGCTTGTATACTCCACGAGGCAGTGTAGCTTGAGATATCCGCCTACATGTTCCTCGTCTTACATGACGTTCAACTCATTTTAGCACGCTAGCACTCCCACCTTCACCTCGATCACCAATTTCTGGACAGTCGCAAGCATGTATAAAAGCCGAGAACATCTGGAATACTACATCAAAACAACACTAAGGTCTCCTAGTGTAGTGGTAGCACATCGCGGGCATACTGGAGACAAGCCGCCAGCTGTGACCCAGTTGGTTGGTCGGGTCTCCAATCGCGAAGGCCTGGATTTGATTTCCAGGGAGACCACAGCTTCCCTTTATTTTCTGTTTAGTGTGTCTTTTTGCCCGGAGTCGCCAACTCTTGCCTCTTGTCCACTGCTGATTCACATTCTCTTCGACTTTTGGGTCGTTTGTATGGCTTTCTCTTTGCTTGAGTGAGGGTCACTAGGACTTTTCTCTCACCCTTTCTTTCATCTTGACTTGTTAGAGTCCTAAGCCTTTGCTCTCGTGTAGGATAAGACGAAACCTTTGCGTCTGCGAAGATCTCAAAGCTCAATTGTTTAATCACGCTCACTCACTCGTGCAAGCCGGCTCCGCCACATCTTCGCCAGCACTGAAAGCATAGCAGCAATGAACAACCAACAAATGCACGCAGACTTGATCGAGAGCGCGGCATATCAGTGTAATTTCCCACTTGCATCAGGTGTCAGCTCTGTTCGTCTTCAGTCTTTATCAGGACGGCAAGTTCGTGATATTATGCCCGAAAAGGAAGCAAGAGGCGTCTTTCAAGCGTTACAAAAACAGAACAAGTCCTTGAGTCTCAGGAATTTCATCACCCTGTAAGCTCGCGCCGATCATGTTATGTCGCAAATGTGCTGCGTTTTTTCTTCCTGGCCGAGATGAAGTGAGGATGAAGCGAAGATGGGAGCGGCAAAAGTTGACGCCACCACGCTATCGCGTTGCTGACTAACGTGGCTTCATCTCCAACGCGACGTCGCCTCTTCTCAATTTGCCAGCTTCTGTGTTCCCATTGCCAACGATGAACAGCACGCATCCGGACATTGTTGCTTCATACATTCTTGCAGGTTTGTATGTACTCACGTTCGTCTGTGCTTGTCACGCCCCGTCATGGCCGCGCCCGCTGCTGCAAACTGTGGGCAGCCGAAGCCGCCCGATTCGCCCTAGCACAGCGGGATCCCCGCGCATTTTTTCACTCACAAACGTCATCAAACCCATGCAGAAAGATCCATACTTCGGGGTCGATCATCCGAAGCCGGGAATGGCGTCAAGCTTTCCGTTGGGTATATATTTACACTGAGTTGGAGAATGCTATAATCCAACATCTGGCCGGTTGGCGCAATGGTAGCGCGCAGCCCTCCTAAGGCTGAGGCTGTGGGTTCGAGTCCCACATCGGTCGCTTTTTTTTGCACTTCTTTTGCTGCTGTTCTCTACTTTTTAATCTACTTCACGTCGCCTCAAGCATAGCGCTTGTTTTTGCACCAAACTAGCACTTCGGTCGCAGAACTCTTACATGAGACCTCGCCGCTCTTCAGTTCTACGTTGATTGGAACACCGCTTTTGATCAAGGGCATGGTAGGGATGTAATTTCAGGTATCTTAAGCTCTCTCTCTCTCATCATTCCATTTACAAAATTGTCCAACTGCTTAGGGCATCTGTGCAGCTCGTGGTGGGGCAGATAGGTTTGTTGATCGACCCTTCACCAAAACGTAGATCCAGAAACCTGCACCAACCATCACAACCCTCCAGGTAGTTCAACCTCATTCGACGAAAGAAATTGCCGCCTTCCGAAATTCTCGATCTAGCTATTTCGCAGCACCCTCTTCCAAACCTACGAATCAACCCAGTCATTGACTCATGCATCTTCTTCGATGGCTACAGAGTCATGCTCGACTGCCTGTTTAAAGCCCAGAGGACCTTCCAGCGAGAAGCCGAGCTCCATCTCCGCAAACGTCTCAGCCGTGGTGAAATCAATGGCACGGCCCGGCAGTGTGGCAGGGACAGCGAGCCGAGTGCCATCCTCGCTGTGCATATCCAGAGCCTCTAATTCGCCGCAGAGATCAACGGCGTTCGTGTCGTCATATTGAGCGGACCGCAGCAAAATGAGCTCCACTGGCGCTCGCAGCGACCGACGGCTGCGGGCAATCATCACTGCCTGGTGAAGGTACTGGATGAGTCCGCCGCGCAAGTCAGGTGTGTTGAGCGCCTCTTTCACCTGGATCTGGACTCCGATGTCGACATCGCTTGTCGCGCCGTCATCGTCGTTTTGTTCGTCGAATTTCCCATCGCTGTCCTCGTCAAGGTCTTTGCCTCTCGGTGAATACTGTCAGCCTGGCACCTCAGTTCATACGGTACACTGTGAACTGCACCTCACGTGACTCTGTTAGTCACCTGCTTACTCATCTGGTTGTGTATATAATCGCTCGCTGTAGCTCTCTCAATACAACAACCTTCTGCCTCTTTCTTGTCTGCCCTGTGCTCCCACATCCAACAAATACTAGAACTCGTCCTCCGGTAATTCTGGGAAGTATTAGCTCGACACATCGACTTCAAAGCTGCAGGATGTACATGCCTTTGAAGAGGTGAATTTGGGCATTTGCACCGCGTTTCTTCTTTGGTAAGTACTCCATGCCGTTGACCGCGATAATGATCTCATCCAATATTTGCAGAGCCACGTTGCGACTGCTGATGGCTCATACAGGTTGCCGTAGCACCCATTCTATGACATTCCTGGAGACAACAGCCTGTGCTACGGTTCTGACGGTGCGCGATGTTCGTAGCAGCGCGGTGGAGCAGGTTCGCGTGATCAAGATGAGCACAGGCTTTGCGCCCCACTTCGTAGCAGGTAAGCCGAGACGCGTGTGCACGATCTGGCATGGCAAGAACCCGTACACGATGAGTCTAAGCTCAGCAGGTAGGTCCATGAGGAGGAAGGGCTCCATCGTCGGTCGTATCGCGCTCGGTGGTCGGCTGGTGCGCTGATACGGTGGCGTCAAAAACCGTGTTCTGGTGATGATGGAGTTGGTGCAGTGAGGTGAGAGTGAGATTTCTATCGGCACTGAAGAAAGAGCAAACAACTTTGAAAGTAAGTGCGTGACGTCAGAAAGTGAAAGGTCAAATTTAACTCTCTGTCATGCAACACACGCTATAGATACAGTAACGTTATGGCGTATCAAATCTTGCACATCGCCGTACAAGACACGTTCGAATCGCTCTCGCTGACTGCCGTCAAGGCCACTATGCCACTCGTCGGATACGAAGTGCCATTTGATGCTGGTCCAATAGCAACCTTGACCACTGTGCTCTCGCCAAATTTGGCATGCGCCAAAGCATTCGGCAGACCAACTTTCCAGCTTGCATTATCAACACTGGCAGAGAGACGGTAGATATCAGAGCCGAGGTAGGCAGAGAGATCTTGAGGATGTGGGTTCGTGGCGTTCGCTGGCGCTGTGCCGGTATTCTTGAGGTCAAAGGTGCAGAATGACCCATCAACTGCACCTTCGCTAACCTCCACCCCATGTACAGTAGAAGAAGTGCTATTCGTGGCGGTAGACTTCACGCCAACCGTGTACTTGAGGACGCCATCGTCACGTCTGGTGTCCAGCACGTAAAAGTGCAAGCCGTTCGGAAGATCCTCAACTTCGTATTCACTTCCACTATTGGTGCCGGCGTGGAACAGCGCGTCCACGAGTTGCCTGTAATCCCCGATGGACCAGTATCGGGCAGTACCGTTCGGGTAGTAGAAGTCAACTATATGGGCATCTTCTGGATTCGCATCGACAACCCACTGGAAGGGCTGAGTACGATCGCTGTTTTTCGTCTTGGAAATCATGACGCCTTGAAAAAATCAGTGCTTGTTTCGCATGGTATTCGTATGTGTAGTTCTTACCGGAGTCGGGACAGAAGCTGTCGGCTCCCATGCGATCCACGACTTCCATGTTGTAATTGTTATAATGTCCACCGTCGCAGAGAGCGTCAAAGGAGACGTTGCAGCGAGGCTGGAGGTCACCGCTTGTGCCGAAACTGATGTTGAATCCCATGAGTCCGCCAGCAGGGTCGACGGAGCGGGCGGTAAGCTCGGCGACCACTAGCCCAGATGCAGCAAGACCAGACCTTGAGATTTGCAAGACAGGAGTCTGGTCAATCAGACCGATCTGGTGCTTGTCGCGCATTGTGTGCAGTGAGCCCATCGACGCGCCTTGCACAGGCGGAATTTGCCAGCGGGTGTGAGGCCCTCCAGGACCGTTGAAAGAGCCTCGATCGAGCATGCTGAAGGGGCCGGTGTAGGCGCGGCGCGGAGGCACGCTGTATGGGTTATTGTAGTTGTCGCCAATTCCAAGCAGATGGGAGAGTTCGTGCGCGAAGGTGGCCATACCAGAAGATTCGCCCTGGGTGGATGAACCGCCTCCAGCGTTTGGCCAGATTGTGCTTGCTGCAGCCCAAGATGTCCATTCCACGTACCGTGTGTCTGCCCAATTTGGCAGAGAACTGTTGGCAGGCGGACCGAACTCGTCTGGCACGTCGTCCCTGCTTGCAAACTTCATTTCTCCAAACTCTTGCCATGTCGATGACTCGTCTTGGCCGGCCGAGAGGATGAAAGCTAACTCATACGAGTCTGCGGTAGCGTTGCCAATGTCCCTTCGCCAGGCACCGAGCGCATCTGTGCGAAGATCTACTGAACATGGTGGACCTTCGGGACATGCGTCTTCGTTGAAGCCACCTCTCTCATCGTCAACTCCATATTGGTAGCTTAGTGATGGCATTTTATACGGCCCAAACACTGTCAGATCAACGCCATATTTCCCGAAGCTATCGCCCATCCAGTCTATGCATATCAGTAAACTGCCTTGAAGTAGAAGTTGGATAACGATCATACATTCATGCAGAGTATGACCCTGATTCAGTTCGTTGGGTGTGTTAAGCAGGTCCAAGTAAAACTTCGGCACATCTTCTCTCTTCAATCCCGAAGCCAGTGGTTGCGGATTGCCGAAGATATCAGACTGAGCTGGGAGCGTAACTACGAATGGGGAGTCTGGATAGTCAACAGCAACCATGGCGATCTTGAAGTTCCGATCTCTCCCTCTGCGCGCAGGATCGCCTGCGGGAATCAAACGTACGCAGTTAGTGTTGTCTCACATCCACTTCGTGCATCCCGTACTTACTCCAGTCTGTGGAAGGTGGCGCAACAAACTGCTCCCAAGTCATGTTGTCTGGGTTTACCTAATGTGTAATCGTTAGCACACGGCCAGAATCTAAGCTGCCCAAAAATTCTTACCCAGTTTTGAGGATCAATGGGTGCGAACGGATCCGATCCATCTTGTCTGCGGATCAGAGCTGGAACACCTGTGGCTACATTGAGCAGCGTGCTCGCCAGAACAACCACGGAGGTACGAGCAAGTTTCGGCCCTGCCATCACTGCGATTGTGAGATTCAAGATCGAGATCTCGCACAGGATCAGAAAATAAATTTGGCCTGGCGTGAGAAGAATGGAAGAAAGAAGCAGTAGTAGGCGAATGTTCGTTCATATATAATGCTCGTATCTGCATGCACCCATGACAAACAAACGAGGTGGTTTGTCTGGGGCCGTTCCACGATCAGCCCATGGTACGTAACAATGGCAAAAGTGCTGATGAAAATGGGGAAGTGCCCAGTCGGCTGCCTATTCCAGGCAAGTCAATCCTTGGCTTATCAGTGCCACCTGCTTCTTAAAGCAATGATATGGGGTAGACAATTACAACAGGTCAGAGATAAATGTTGAAGTGACAATAGAAATGGGGCCATGCTGTTGAACGTCGTTGTGTGGGGTGATGGATGTCGTGTAATCATCTCAAGCATTTGGCGTTGGTGCCACAGTGCTTGTCCCAGGCGGTGTGCAGAGCGTGCCACAACACGAAATCTCCGCATTGTCTCTGCACCAATGGAGACAGACAATTGGGGCCATTGCCCTATCTGTGATGCTGCACCAGAGGGTATTTGTTGCTCGATTTTACAGCGTTCGAAGAGCAATGGCACACGAACCGCCAAGCTCCTCTACGTCATGCTTCCTTGGCAGAATAATTTGCAGCCAACCCGAACGCGAACTTTTTGGTGTCGCCGTTTGTTGCTACAACATTCGGCATCTGAAGTTTCGGATATGACAGCTACGACGCGACAGCACGATGGATTTCATGAATTTGATGGAAAAGCGGCTCTCATTATCACTTGCTCTCCTATTAACGCGTGTGCAGCTGGCGATTGCTTCTCGAACATCGTTCCACCCCAGCCAAGTGCTGCACCACTTGTTCCCAGAAGGCCAGCCTAAAACCTCTCCGCATGCGAGATGGAGCCTTGCTTAGCCTCCACCTCCTCAACACGGCGTTCCAGATCCGCCCCTGGGATAAATTCGACCTTCTTCATACCCGGAACGAAGAGTGGCGCGTTCGTGAACAGATAATTCATCTCTTCGAGGGGACGTTTGGCTGTCTCCGGGAGGAAGCAATAGAAAAATATCGCATTCGTCAAGTTGCACACCTGCGAATCGAATCAGTAAGGTATGACTCGAGCGGATCATTCGTACTTACGATGAAAACAATGTAGAATCTCCATCCGATGTTGGACATGGCGATCCCAGTTACCTGACCTATCATCGTGTTGAAAGCGAACGAGGTCATGGTAGCAAGCGACACGCCCTTGGAACGTGTCTTGGTGTCAAACATCTCCGCGGGAATGATCCACGATAGAGGCCCACATGTCGCGCTGAAGCAGAAGTTGTATATCCAGGTGATAACAATGAAACCCCACGCAGCGGCCCTATTGCTGTTCGTACCTGGAGGGAAGACAGCCAGCATAATCGTGGAGATGATGAATGTACACATGTTGCCTAAAGTGTTAGTCTCTCATACAATCAATACATGGAACTCTGCTTACCGAGATTGCCGAGAATGAGGGGCCAGCGACGTCCGAATCTATCGATGAAACAGATGCAGAGGAACTGTGCAACGAGAGCTATCACTGATGAGATGGCCTGGTATTTGAGCGTTTCGTCTCCTGCAATGCCCATTTGTCCATATATTTGGACGCTGTAGTACTGTATGGCAGAGACGCCGGTCATTTGTACAGAGGCCTGGAGAGCACAAGCGAGGAAGAGGCGACGGAAGCAAGCCCGATCCTTGAAAAGCTCCGTATACGACTTTGCTTCGTGCTCACGGTCAAACGTGATCTGCTCTTGGATTTGTTGAAATTCGGCTTGTACCCAGGGATCTTGCTCGTCGCCATGAGCGTGCAATTTAGCGAGATTGCGAAGACCCTCCTCGACTCGGCCGTGATCGATGAGCCAGCGTGGAGACTCCGGAAAGAGAAGAATGAGAGCGGCAAGGAAGACGGCGGGAATGACCTGGATCCCCAGAGGTGTTCGCCACTGCCCGTCGTTGGTCGGGGCAAATCCAACGTACGTTCCTGTCGTTCGTCAGTGATCGTGGGCGCTGAGAAGATGACGCTGTGATCACGTACCGTAAGAGATCCAAGATGCGAGCAGAGCGCCAATACCCAACATGAATTGCACAAGTGCAGTAATGCGACCGCGAATGTCAGGGTGTGCCAACTCTCCTTGGTAGACAGGAATGATCATCACAAGGATACCAACACCTAGACCAGCAATGGCGCGTCCAGAATACAGGTATGAGAGGGCTTGAGCACCTGTCTGGAGAGCGCCCCCAAGACAGAAAACCACAGCCCCTGATAGGATAGTCATTCGTCGTCCTAGCTTGTCTCCCATTGGTCCTGCAACCGCAGCACCGAAGAAAGCACCACCAGTAAAGACCGACACGACAGCACCGGTCTCATTCTCTTGGGGCGTGAATTTCGTCTTGAAGGATTGCGAGGCAATGACTTGCGCGATTACACCCAAGTCGTATCCGTACAGGAGCGAGCCCAAAGATGCAAAGAGACCAACCAGAAACTGCACAGTCAGTCAATTCCATGCGTGGATAGAGGTGATAGCCCATACCTGGTAATACTTTGGAGGGAGCGCCATCTTCAATTCTGCAGTGATTCGAAAATCCTTGAAATCTCGGCAGCTAGAGCAAGGAGCAGGCCCGTGGCAGCTTTTTATATCACTGAAACTACGGCCGGATGCCCTGCGCTCTGCACGAATATCACATGGCGAGCACCAAAGCTGGGGAGCACCATCGCACTACACCTCCCCCAGACTTGGAGCAAAAAGCGGGGATCGACCTCGCACTACGCCTTGATTCACTCCACGGCCCGCCAATATCCATGTCATCGCATGCTTCGAACCGAGGCGAGCAAGCGTTCGGTAGATCCTCCACCGACAAGTTCTTCGCGCCATGCACCGAAAATGCTATTTACCCACAATTACCATGTACCATTCTTGTACCGACGTCATCTTACTGGCGGAAGGCTACTTGGCGTTCATGGTTAGCAGCGGTTATGTGTCTTGTTGTAGCATCGCCTGTGCAATCCTGGAGAGACACCGACATTCTGCCGACATGGTGCATGTGGCGTAATTCCACGAATCGGAGTATTGAGCGGTAGCCACATCTGGAGATTTTCCCGGCGCCCCACGCTTGGTCCCGACGTGGCTTTCGTGACTTCAGGCTCGGTGACATACATCGGTAAGTTCAAAGTACTTGTGTCTGACGTTGAAACCTCTTGTGAAAGTCAAGACTTACACTATGGCGACCTTCACCAAAATCGGAGATCCGGACACTGCTTCCATCACGATTCATCCTTCGCACAAGATTGCGAAGGTGAATGATAACATCTATGGTGGCTTTACAGAGTAAGCGCGGCTGAAACTCAAACTCTACACTGCCCCTCGCTAACCCAGATGCTAGGCACATGGGACGATGCATCTACGGCGGTTAGATTCTGCCACCACGAACAACACGTTAACTTGCTAAGTCGATTTCAGGAATCTATGATCCCGGAAACCCGCTCTCCGATGAGAATGGCTTCCGAAAAGATGTCATTGAAGCATTCAAAGACCTGAATGTGCCCGTGGTCAGATACCCTGGCGGTAACTTCGTCGCTACTTACCATTGGCTTGATGGTGTTGGTCCAAGGGATCAGCGACCGGGCAGGTATGCTCCTGCATCTTGAAACCCTTTTGTGAATGCAATGTTCGCTTATTCTTACCAAGGCCTGAGCTTGCGTGGATCGGCACTGAAAGCAATGAGTTTGGCACTGATGAGTTCATGAAGTGGTGCGAAGCTGTTGGCACTGAACCATACCTGTGTCTCAACTTCGGCACCGGCACTCTCGATGAAGGTATGACACTATCATGACATACCACTGGAATGTTGACGCTGATCACATCAAAAAGCTCTGGGCTGGCTGGAATACTGTAACTCGGACCGTAACTCTTATTACGCTAACCTTCGCCGCAAAAATGGTCGCGAGAAACCATATAACGTAAGTCATGTTGGAGCTTTCCGTCCTCAATTGCATGTTCAGATGTCACGCTTTTCTCTTCGACATCGATCTAAAGCAAGCCGTCATCACTAACGTCACCACAGGTCAAATACTGGGCCCTCGGAAACGAATGCTGGGGCCCCTGGCAAGTCGCCCAACTCACCAAAGAAGACTACGCCAAACAAGCCTACCAATGGGCCAAAGCCCTCAAACTGCTCGACCCGTCCATCACCCTCATCCTGTGCGGTGAAACTGGCTACTCATCCTGGGACTACTACGTGCTGAATCAATGCGTCACCTGGAACATCCACGGCCTAGGCGGCGATCGCACGAAATCCCTCATCGACATGCACAGCATCCACATCTACACCGCTGACAACGAGCATCTACCAAATGCGACCGCGCCACGTGCAGCTGAGCGCGCGATCCAAATGACCAGTGCGCTCATCGATCTCGCGAGGATTGAAAACAAGGTTCCGGAGACGGTGCCCCGGCCGACGATTTGTTTCGATGAGTGGAATGTGTGGGACCCCATTCGCGCACCGGGCGAGGAGGGTGCGGAAGAGAAATACACGTTGTCTGACGCACTCGCTGTCGCGGTCTTTCTGAACGGCTTCATTCGACAGGCGAAAGACATGGGCATGGCGAATATTGCGCAGAGCGTGAACGTCATTTCGCCGCTTATGACGACCAAGGATGGACTGGTCAAGCAAACGATCTGGTGGCCGCTTTGGTTATTTAGCAAGTACATGCGCGGTCACACCGTTGCGCTGAATGTTCGGAGCCCTGAATACACCGGGCGTACAAAACCAGCGTGGGTGCGTGGGACGATTGAGACGCCGTTCCTGGATTGCAGTGCGACGGTTGGGGAAGATGGGTATGTTAATCTGGCGGTGGTTAATGTGAGTGAGAAGGTGGATTATAAAGTTGATTTGGAAGGTGTAAAGGCGGAGGAAGTGCAGGTCTTCACGGTGGGTGGCGAGAACGTGGGTGTGGTGAACACGGAAGGCGAGCAAAAGGTTGGCATTGAGGAGAGTAGTTGGGGCGGAAAAGGGAGATTCACGTTCGGGAAGCATTCGTTCACGCTGCTGAGGTGGAAGGACGAGTAGAAAAGAGTGAGTTCGACGTGTTGGAATGGCTGACGCTGAGAGGGCAGAAACCTGCCGCTTTTGCGACCTTTCGACTTCAACGAACGACGACCCGCCTTTCTCTCCACAGCCAACCGACTTCACAATCAATCTTGCGACGGAGATAGTGCAATGGCCCTCCCACACAGCCACTGAAACGAATCCGCAACCGATGTTGTGCAGGTACTGTTTGCAATTGTATCGTATATACACCTCTATCGTGCGAAGCTCCATCTATAAACCAAAATGATGTCAAGATCGTACAGATGCCTAACTTCGCGAGTCGTGATCCTGGCCCGTGAAGAATACACGGCCAGCTGCAGCCTTCAGGCCAAAACCTAACCCAATCTCAAAGCAACTCGTTATTCAACAATGTAATATGCTATACACCGGAAAATGGCAAAACGCCAAAGCAATAAGAATGTCAAACCGTATCCACAGTTCTGTAGCCCTCGACACTATCCAATGTCGAGGACCTGATTTCGCGCTGTCTCGAGTCCGCCGACTCAAGGGTGTGCGAACTGTAATCGTGCTTCCAGAAGCCTCGGAATCACGACGTTTCTAGTAAAAAATTCAGAAGTCTTCACCGACCTGCAAGCTCAAGAAGGCTTCACACATTCGGCGGCGCTGGTCCTCCAGGAACAAGGACTGGCCAATCGTCAACCCAGTTGACGTAGTTGAAGCCGAAAAAGAACTGCTCGGCCTCGTAGCCTACGCTCTTGCGCACTAGACTTCTTCAGCGAGTGTGTTTCATCGAGAAAACACTCGAGTACTTACCGTAGTGATAGTACATCACCGTACGCTTTGACTTCGGATCAACCATAACACCCTGCCCACCAGGTGCATAGATATCGCCATGGCTCGCCAGAATAGTCGTACCACCGCTCTCCGTCCGACAATCTTTTCCGTCCCTGTCGTGATACGGCCCATTCACAGACTCGCTACGACATACTGCCACGTGGTACTCGTCGCCAGGCGGCATAAGTTCGTGCGCCTTGCGACAACACTGGCCAACGCTGAAGAACATATAGTAGAAGTCGCCTTCCCTGTGCGTAGTCGCACCCTCGACAACCGCGTAGCTCTGCGTGGTGTTGCTGATGATGTTCTTGATGTCTTCCTGCTTGCCCTCCCATGCCATCATTTGTCGAGGCCCGGCAAGCTCGATCTGCTGGATGCCAGACCAGTAGGACCCGAAGGTGAGGTACGCGTGTCCGGCGTTGTCATCGTTCTGGTCCCAGTAGACGTATGGGTCGATGAGATTGTAGTTGCCTTGCGGCAAGCCGATGGAGCCGCGGTCGATCCAGTCGTTGGGGTCGAGGGTTTTGTAGGAGATGGCGACGCCGATTTCGGATTGTTGGGCGCCGATGAAGGAAACGGAGTAGTGGCAGAACCAGACTCCATCGCGACGGAAAATTGAGGGCGCCTAGAGAACGTATGAGCACTGTATGGCGTGAAGGGAGAGTATGACTTACCCAGATGTCCTGGTCGTCACGGAGGTGAATTGCAGTGCCATTTGTCAGTAACGGGCCCTCATTCGTCCATGGGCCCTCGAGGGATGGGGCAGTGGCGATGGTGATGTTGTTGCTAGTCACAAAGCGCCAGTATAGGCCACGGTCGTAGACGATGTTCGGGTCGTGTATCCAGTCGCATACACCCGTACACTTCTCCGGGTCCGGATAGTTGCCAGAAGCTTGGGGACTGTCTGGAACTTGCGGGACTGGACCGGCTTGTACAACTGGCACCGAGCCTGACAATTGCGCTATCAATGGGAGGAGGATGACTCCAAAGGAGAAAGATGAGGCAAACATTGTCGTGGTGGGTCAAGGTATGTTTTGCTCAAATATTGAAACAAAATAGATAACAAAGCCGATTGAATGGATGGTCAGTAGAGTTAGTGGAGGTCAATTCAAGGTCAGGCAGAGGGAATATTTATCCTAGGAGGTGAGTTCAAGGGTCCTTCACAGCCTCGCTGACGTGCTGCGACAGCGGAACTCTGCCTGTGACGTCCTGGCTTTGAACCGTTTGCAACCGGGACGTGGGTGAGAAAAGCCCTTGGCTGTTGCTTGGACGACACGAGGGCAAACCGTAGAGAGTATGCATTCTCATTGCCGAGGAGCGGTCTGCCGCATCGTGAGTCCGAAAGAGGAAACGGGGCCGTCGCAATTGGGCAGCTCTTAACCTTTCAGCTGGACGTGAATGTTTGAGAGCAATTCTGACAGTCATGCGGGCGTTGTCGTGTGATATGGCAAAGCCAGAGAGTCCACATCGTGGCCGCATTCTGCTCGCTATGTGAGCAGCGGTGAGCGCAAGGCTTACATGAATCAATTAGCTATACGCCATATCATTGCGACTGCGTAAATGTTGTAAACAGCATTGGGAGGGCGAACGTTATTCGAGCGTCTTCGCTCCACTCTACGGTACCGCAGGCGTGTATCCCCAACATCTTATGCTGAGCATCTCTCAACGCGCGGGCATATGCATGTGTATGTTACGTTCAAAGTAGTACCAGTGATGTCAGGCCCGAGCCTCGGATTGCGAATTTGGTCTCCAGTCACACAATTACAGCCACGTGCTGTGCGTTCGTTGGACAAGGCTTACGAACGTCGATGGTATGACGTTCCACGAACCCGCTGGGTAGTATCAGCGAGTTTCGTCCACTAAGTAATTCTTGCTAGACGTCTAGACGAGGAAGTGGAAAGCACGTACGTAACAGATCGTTCGTTCACTGGTGATGCATATGATTGGCGCGTTGCGGTATGCTCGTCTCTGATCTGATCAATGGTATTTCATTCTGATCCGATGACCCGGATACGAACGTGGCTGCTACCACAGTCGGTACGTCGTGCTACAGAACGCCTGTTTGTCGCCAAAATGATCATGTTAGAACGGTCGCCTTTTCGCTCCGGCAGCACGCATAGTCGTAGTGGCGACATGCCTTGTTATTGTAGTATTAAGGTCAAATACATACCACCCTAGACTACTCCCCTTACTCAGTCGATATACTTTAGTTCGGCGCCTTATAACCGTCCACATCGGTGCTAGTGCTCCACTTCTCAAACTTCTTGACGTTCTCCCTGTACGAATCCAGCTTTTGGTTGATGAGCGAGTACGCGTCGGTACCGACTATACAACGGATCGGTGGGTCGTCCATAACCGCCAAGTCGTAGAAAACTTTAGCAGCTTTTGAGGGATCACCTGCTTGTGTACCGTTGCGTTCTCCCATTGCCTTCTTGGCATCGATGTGGTCGTAGGCTGGATGCTTGATTTCGCCGAAGTCCATGCTACGTCCGGCCCAGTCAGTCCTGAAGCCTCCTGGTTCAATGCAGGTAAATTTGATGTTCCATTCAGGTTTGACTTCTTTGGCAATTGTCTCAGTGAAAGCTTCAACAGCCCATTTGCTTGCGCAGTAGATGCTGAAGGTTGGGACACCTGTTGGGGTCAGACGTTGTTGTGAGGTGTATGCTGGAGCGCCCTACCAATTTGACCACCAATGGAGGTGACGTTTTGGATGACACCGCCAGTCTTGAGTTCACGCATGGTCTCCATGGCCTTGCGAGTGACGTCCATCAGACCGAAGTAGTTGATCTCCATCTGCTGTCTGATTTGCTTTTCAGAAAGAGTCTCGAATGGTCCACTGAGTCCGTATCTGACAACGAATTGTCAAATTAGCTTCACTACACCGGAGACACATGTGAACGCTTACCCCGCATTGTTGACGACGACATCAACACGCTTGAACTTCTTCACGGCTGCGTCGAAAGCCTTGTCGATAGACTCTTTCCTTGTGACATCGAGGTCGACAAGTAGACTGTTGGAGTCTGAGGCGTCGGGGAACGAGAGCTTGGAGCTGTTGCGGGCAGTAGCGACGCAGTAGTCGCCGTTTTGCAGAACGACCTTGACTAGCTCCGAGCCGAAGCCGGTAGATGTACCTGTGATAAGGAAGACGCGGGGTGCCATCGTGCTTGTTTGGTGATTGATACAGGTTGGAATGATTACGAATAGATAAAAAACGTACGACCTACGATGTCTTTATAACATGATCTCGAGGGCTAGTGTACATCCCCAGTCCTCCTTACGTCAGGTAGCATGGCCACATGCAATGAAGTTCATATGCTCGGAGGCCCATCCGGCGACGGCATGGTGCTAGAGCACAATGGTGGACGGTGGGCACGTTTGCTTAGTGACGTCGACATTTCATTCTAATCTCCAGCTAACGCCGTCTCGCAGCATTGAGCCATGCCGAAGTACGATGGGATTGCGGGGCACGCTTATCTCAAGGTATGGCAATTGGAGAGGACGTTGTCCGGTATCTTTGTGCCTCTATACTTCGTACAGGAATTCCCGGTGGCTACCGGTGGTGCACAAGGTGCTCGAACACAAGCGAGTGACGGAGCTTTGTCGTGCGTGCGTACGAAGGACGATGAAGCAGAGAATGCCAACGAGACATCCAAAAACATTCGGAACATGTCAGCTCGACAGTTGTCGAGATGGAAACAGCTCGATGATGTGCTAGGCCAGAAGAGGAGACATAATGGAAGGTGGTGGTGGCCAAGGCAACGCGTCGATGGAAGCGGCTAGCGCAAGACGCGACTGCCACTTTACGCGCTTCGTTCCTTCCAACCATGCCTGCCCCTCAATCGCGATAGCAACAGCGACGCACATCAACACCACGGTTCTACACCACCACTTACGGTTTTTGGACAGTAGACTTCGCTCACAACACCTCCGCATTTGTAATTGAGGACAGTCACTGCCCACGCCAGCCCACGCAGCATGTCTGTGCCAGCCATCAGGGATGAGGACAAGCAGCGGCGCATGCGACTTGCGCAGGAGTTCCTCGATCCAGGTATGCTTGATGAAAGCATGAGATGAGAACATTGGAGGCTAACATACCGTACAGATGATGTCACAAAGCGAAGCTACCGGCCAGACATCTTGGTCATGCTCAATCGTGGTTTGCGGAGACTTACGGTATGTCCATAATTGCTCGAGGAAGGCGCACATGTTGACATGATACAGGTCAGCCTAGACGAGATCCGGTCACACAATCGCGAAATTGCCGACGGCCTCCTCAACGAGCCCTTCGACTTCACCGAAGCCTTCGATACCGCCCTGAAGAGCGTGGTAGCCACCTTCACGGATAGGCCCAAGGCCGAGACTGGCGACGATGTGGTATACTACTGCGCATACATTGGTAGCTTTGGCGAGTACTCGTGCAATCCGCGCACACTTGGCTCAAACCAGCTGAACCACATGGTGTCGCTCGAGGGCATTGTCACAAAAACATCGCTTGTGCGGCCAAAGGTAGTCAAGAGCGTGCACTACAACGAAAATCAGCGAAAGTTCCACGTCCGGCAGTACCAGGATCAGACCATGACGACAGGCGCAGCGAGTTCGAGCGTGTACCCAACAGAGGACGAAGACGGCAATCCACTGGTCACAGAGTACGGCTACTGCACTTATCGCGACCACCAGACCATCTCCATCCAGGAGATGCCCGAACGTGCACCTGCCGGTCAGCTGCCCCGTTCAGTCGACGTAATCATGGACGACGACCTCGTAGACCGCGTCAAGCCAGGAGACAGGATCCAGATGGTCGGCATCTATCGATCACTCGGGAGCCGCAATGCTGGGTCTGGGAGCTCGACCTTCCGCACGCTGATTTTGGCCAACAACGTCATCTTGCTCTCCTCCAAATCCGGGGGTGGTATCGCGCAGGTCAACATTACCGACACGGACATTCGCAACATCAACAAGATTGCCAAGAACAAGCGCGTCTTCGAGATGTTGGCACAATCGCTCGCTCCCTCCATATACGGCCACGACTACATCAAGAAGGCAATTCTCCTGCTCCTGCTTGGTGGCCAGGAGAAGAACCTGGCCAACGGTACCCATCTCAGGGGAGACATCAACATTTTGATGGTCGGCGATCCTTCCACAGCCAAGTCTCAGCTTCTACGCTTCGTACTGAATACTGCCCCTCTCGCCATCGCTACCACCGGTCGTGGCTCCTCCGGTGTCGGTCTCACAGCAGCTGTGACCCAAGACAAGGAGACTGGCGAGCGCCGCCTTGAAGCTGGTGCCATGGTTCTTGCAGATCGTGGCGTCGTGTGTATCGATGAGTTCGACAAAATGTCCGATGTCGATCGAGTCGCCATTCACGAAGTAATGGAACAGCAGACGGTGACCATTGCCAAGGCTGGTATTCATACTTCGCTCAACGCTCGGTGCAGTGTCATCGCGGCAGCCAACCCTATCTTTGGTCAATACGATATCCACAAGGACCCGCATCGCAACATTGCCCTCCCCGATTCTCTCCTCTCCCGTTTCGATTTGCTCTTCGTTGTTACAGATGACATTGAAGATGCGCGAGATCGACAGATCTCCGAGCACGTATTGCGCATGCACCGATACCGCCAACCCGGCACAGAGGAAGGCGCACCTGTTCGCGAGGACGGTGCTCAGCTTCTTGGTGTTGGTCTTGAGGTTGACACTGACGCCAATCGTCCAACTGAAATCTACGAGAAGTTCAATCCCATGCTGCACTCTGGTGTTACCATCACTGTCGGGCGAGGCGCATCGCGGAGGACCGAAGTCTTGAGCATTCCCTTCATCAAGAAGTACATTCAGTACGCCAAGCGCGAGAAGCCAATTCTCACCAAGGGAGCAGCAGATCACATTGTATCCGTGTACTCTGCGCTACGAAACGACGAGCTCGACTCAGGCACGCGACGAACATCACCCATCACAGCCCGTACCCTCGAGACACTCATCCGTCTATCCACTGCACACGCCAAGGCGCGTTTGTCAAAGCGAGTGGAAAAGAAAGATGCCGATGTTGCTGAGAATGTCCTACGCTTCGCGCTTTTCAAGGAAGTTGTCGAAGACGACCGCCGCAAGCGTAGGCGAACTGCTCGCGATACAGATGCCATGTCGACAGACGGTGAATCGTCAGATGGCGACAATGACGAGGATGGCGACGAAGCAGAAGCTGCACCATCTCGCAGCACCGGCGGTCCTTCTACCCGCGGCCAACGAGCAGGGACCACACGCACACCCGCACCTGATGACGGTGTCGATGAAGAAGACGACGATAATGAGGACCTCTACAACGTCACACCACGAACACAGCGCACTAGCGGTCGTACGCAATCCTCACGACCAGCCGCCTCGTCCTCACAATTTAGCGCCGCATCCTCACAGCCAGAATCACAACTTCCCGCCACACAGACTGATTCGCAGGACTCGCAAGGCATCGCACCAGCGCGTCTTCAGATCTTCCAGACTGCGCTTGGACAGCTCATTGATGGTCCACTGTTCGCCAACGATGCTGCTGATGTGGAGCCGCTCGTCGCTGCTGTCAACGCAAGGCTGGGCAGCGGCGCGGGACGAGCTGCGTTTGGCGAGGACGAAGCGGAGAAGGCGCTTGAGGCACTCAGCGAGAAGAACAAGATCATGTACTCTGGTGGTATTGTGTATAAGATCTAGACGGATAAAGACGTTACGTAGGCTACGAAGTGATACCCTCGATGACAGGGCTGGACGAATTGGCTCATACTAGCGGCGTTTTGCAGAATACGAACTACCACACGATTGATTGTTCTCTCCTGCTCTCGCCGTGCCTTGCCTTGTGCATCTAGAGACTTTGCCGATCACCCTCATGCAGGTACGTCAGCTAAACCTTATCCCCGGGATACCTCAACGTCATGGCCAGAGACTAACGCGTCAACCTATATACATGCCGCTATGGACATTACAAACCAACATGCAATGATGATGTATTGGTGCGACACACAGATGATTGAAACATCAGACTTTTCTTGGACCACCACTGATTCTCGCATTCATCGACAACATGCGTTCACTCCTCATACAAGGCCTCGCTGTACTCAGCACAGCAACAGCACAGGTCACGTGCCAGAATAGTTCGCAGACGATACTGCGGACTGATTCTGGGAGGTATGGGCCTGAGCTTGAGGAGTATCACTACTATTACGACCAATGGCCCATTGGCCTCGCCATCTCCTCAGCCGGTCGTTTCTTCGCCTCCTACACCCGCGGCAACTACACCTACACGCTCGGTGAGGTTGTCAACAAGACTGTTGAGCGACCGTATCCCTCCGCGGGCTTAAACTTACCGCCATCCCAATTGAACACAACCTGGAACGCCATCCCGTTTGGCAGCAACAACAGCACCGGCCTCATCAGTGTGCAGGCGCTGTACATTACTCCAAAGAACGATAGGCGCGATGAAACGCTTTGGGTCGTGGATACAGGCCGTCCGACTGTCATGGGCGACGAGGGCCCCATGATGCCGTACGCGCAACCTGGTGGTCCCAAAATCCTAGGTATTTCGTTATCCAACGACTCCGTCTACGCTACATACACGTTCCCAGTTTCCGTGCATTTCCCAGACAGCTACATGAACGACATACGCTTTGACCTGCGGCCCAACATCACGAGTGGAGGCCAAGGTGTAGCGTATATTGTGGACAGCAGCGACGAGGGCAGACCCGGGTTCATCATGTTGGATCTCGCAACGGGCGAGAGCTGGAGGCGGTTGACGCAGCACCCCAGCACTCTGCGCGTAGACCGCGACGTGCCTTCATACTTCGGAAATCCATTTTATCAGCGCACGATGGGCGTGCCTGTTCAGACGCTGCGCGAGGGATTGGATGGTTTGCAGATTACACCGGATGGGAGTCGGATGTTTTACTCGCCGCTAACATCCGACTATCTGTATAGCATACCAACTGCCAACCTCTTAGCAAGAACGGAAGACGATGCGCTCGCTGAGATAAAAGCAAAAGTACGTTTATGAGAATGATATGAGGGCGAACATGTATTGACAAAGCAGAACAACGTCACGAATCATGGACAGAGAGGCGGCAACGCGAACGGTTTTGAGGGCGACTCCAATGGCCTGATTTACCAGTTGATACCCGAGCACAACGCTGTGTATGCGTACAATGCCGCGACGCTGCAGACTGAGCCCTTCATTCGCGATCCGCGTATCTTGTGGCCTGATGGCGCGACGATTGGGGAGGATGGGTACATGTACTTGAACATCAACCAGCTGCCGTATCAGCCGATGTGGAATAACGGGAGTGATTTGAAGACGTATCCGGGCGCAGTGTTGCGGTGCAAGTTGCCGAACGACGGAGGAAAGATTAGGGGGTTGGCGTAGGACATTGAGCAGGGCAAAATTCATAGATGTAGCTAACGAACGTCGTGCATTCAGCTTGCTAGACGCGCATTCTGATATTGTTACAATAAGCTACCAACACATTCCCTACAAAGCATTCCCAGCCCAAACCTTAGGCTGATGCTGAGACTGCACATTAGCCCTATTCCCCTTCGCCTCCTCGTACGTGACATTAACGCTCCTCTCAAATAAGATAGCCTCCTCGCTATCACTGTCCTTTACGTGAGTTGTCGCACCCTTCCTATCGTCATCAAACGAACTTAGCGGAATGCCGCCGTCCCTGAACGTATCGAGCGTGCGTTTCGCACCGGTACTGCCAAAAGTGCGCGGCGCATTGGGGTTCGAGAAGCCACCACCGTGCGGACGTAACTTGCTGGCTTTGCTGCCTGATGAGGATTCGCCGATGAGGCGGGGCGCGAAGTGCTTGAAGAACCGACGTAGGGTTGGTAGGCAGCAGCACATGATGAGGAGGTTGGCTTCGATAAAGCTGATGTACTGTTAGATCTGGACAGTAGCTGGGCGAAGAGGTGAGACTTACATCCACATCGAGCCTTCTCCAATCACCCATGTTTGATCCGCCGTCGTCAACGAAGGCAGTAGGATGATCAGGCGCACGATGGACGTAACGATCGTGCTGTTCCCGGTCAGTATAAACTTCCATGGTGAGATGAGTGTATACATACATGGACCCAACTCCAAAGATGCCCACCAACCCCAGCTTCTGCTTATTCGGCATCTGGAGTTTGAGCACCGTCGGAATTGGAATACCCAGCAACATCACATCTGTCGCAATGCCAATGACAGCTTGAGCAATGTAGATACCACCTCGATTAATGCACACTGCGGTAGGCAGAAGCAAAGGATCCCAGCTCGCTGCTATCGGTTTGCACGCGAAAAGCAGGCTGAAGAAGATGGACGTGTATGCCCCGACAGTCACTGCGAGAGTGAACCAGACGAATGCCTGGAAGATCTTGTTGGGGTTGATGCGTTTGTAAAACAAGCAGAGTGCGCATTTTGCTGCTGCGGTACCGATGGCGTAGAGCAGTGGTGCGGCGAGAATGATCTGGATTCTTTGTCAGTCTCATGCTTCACTGCGCGTCCGTTTCCAACTTACCCGTGAGAAGAAGGCGTATTTCTCAATGCTGATCTCAAAAGCATGCCGCCCGTTTGCTCCGTGAGCAAAGCCTAGCAGCAGACATATCTGTGTGCCCAAGCAGAAGAGCCAAGCAACAATGACTATGCCTGGGCGATGTCAACAGAAATTCTGCGTTAAAATGTGTGAGAACTCACCATCTTCTATCTGGAACTGCTTTACGATCACAGTCTTCGTGTACAGCCGCTGGAGCAGGAAGAGGAACGCCAGAGACATTTCCACTGCAGCTACAATGTACGATTGGTTGACATAATTCTGCTGCGGGTTGTCGAAGTCCACGACATATCCCTCCGGCGCAGGGATAATCGTGATAGTTCCATTGGTGTCCGTCATCGTTCAGAACTGGCAGTGCGATCAAAATATGGATGGAGTTCGACACGCGGAAGTCGAATCCGGCGTGACTCTGGGTACAATGGAGTAGAGTGGGACGTGGGGATAAGACAGAAATAAGGTTCAAGAAGTAAGGCTATCCCCAGAAACGAGACCGTTCAACCCACTGAGTTCGTCCTTTAAACCCCTCCAGGCGCGCAACAGGGCATTTGCTTTGACAGGAGCTGTCAGGAGACGCGTGCGCCCAACAGGCTGCGAACCACGCTCCCCGCGCCAATAAGATACTTGACAGCCCGGCCTGAGACTACCAACCGTCTAGTGTTGTGGGTCAAACCGATCGCTGCCTTTTTCGCAGTCCTCAATCATAACCTCGTCGAGCGTGGGAGATATAGCCCGAAATCCTCCTATATCGACTATCCCATCGGTACTTCGGGGTATCGATTCATGGACATTATCATGTTCGATCTCAACAATGCTAGATCTTCCACATTACATAGCTTTCGCAAGCATAGGAGTCAGACACGTGCCCGTGACATGACACCAGAAGGAACGCTCACTGTCTATTGTAGGGAACGAGCTCGTACTCCGTACACCGCTTCGAATCGAATTGCAGGTCAACATGAATCATGCTCATCGTTTTTTCCCATGCTAGCTGACGGCGAGTGGCAGGCGCGCCGTTGTCGTCGTTCGTTTGCGCCGGTAGTCAAGGTAGTCCCTTCCCAAACCAGCGGGTCGGGCGGTTGCCAAGATGTCAAGCGAGTCAGAGTGCCGGGCCGCCTGACATGGAGCCGCTGGAAATTTCCTCACCAGACGATCTTGATTACTTGAGGTCTAGTGATGCTATGAAGAGGTATTGGTACGTCCGAGAGATGGCTGGCGCGGACTAGATGCTGAGACTCTGCCTAAGGACGTGGACTCCGTTTTCACGAGAAGTAGAGCGCATGTGTCTGCCCAAGCGTTGATGTTCCTAATTCTCTTCGATAAAAATGTTAAAGTGTACCGGTGTTAAGACGCAGGTACGCAGAGTCATGTTACCGCGATTCCGCGCTGGCATGGGGATCGTCTATCAAGCAAGGTAACTACATCAGTAGATTCAGTACGCATCAGGGAAAGGCCCGACAGCGGCACCCTTCCCCGTGGCAGTAAGTTAGTCGGCATGCGCATTCATGCGGCATGCGGCATGCCGTTTGTCGAGGTGTCAAGAATTTGTGGGTAAGGCAACGAAAGAAGTAATGAGGCGAATATTCGAGGCTAAGTGACCGAGGACATCCCCGCCAATATTCGTGCGCGGCAACAGACATCCGTCTACCATATCCACCTTTTGACATCCTTCGAAATGCTTGCTGCGCGGCTCTTTTCACCGATGACCAGGTTTGCTGGGCTAACGGCTCCTTGCAATTTCTTGCTGTAGTACTCATGTTGTATGTTTTAAGATAGAGTGTCAAATACGACGACAGCAAGTTTAGTATCTTGGAAGACAAAACCGCTTCCTTCGAGGCATCAAATATGCCCAAAATCCGACACCCGCCTACACAATTTGGGTTTCCTCTTTCGGGCGGGTAGTCGATCTCTACCGAAACCATATCGACGCGGCTCACCCGCTCTCCAAAGTGGATACAAAAACCCATCCTGACTCCTGACCATCCAAGCGCTTTACCCTAATCTCAAGGGATTGACAGCCTTAATGCATGGTGCCTGAAAGGCTAGAACACACTCCGAGTAACCTCGGGATCAAGGAGGCGGTGCTAGCAGCTACCGTGATCGCCTTTCCCAGTGATAAAAACGCACCAGGAATCTTTGTGTGACTACAGCTTTGTTCATCGGTTCTACTCACCGGCCTGACTTTCCGCTCCTCAACCCCAAAAGTCTGAAACATGTTGGAAACAGTCGTTGCCGCCGTAATGCTCGGGCTTCCGGCCGTCTTGGCTCAGAGCAGCTCTTGCGTAAGATGAATCCTACATGCTGGATATCTTTTGGTAGAACTGGAGAGCTAACACGACTGCAGTGTCAAGCACTCGAGAATGCTGGTCTGGCACATGTGCTGTATCCCAACTCGACGGAGTACGAGAATCGAACTGTGTCGTACTGGTCTGTCAGTGCACAGCTCGCGCCGTCCTGCATCGTCCAGCCAGAATGCACTCAGGATGTAGTCAAGGTGGTCAACACTCTCGTCAAAGATACGAGCTGTGCTTCGACCAAGTTCGCCGTGCGCTCTGGCGGACACACCGTATGGGCGGGCTCGAACAACATCAACGATGGCGTGACCATTGATCTGGGTCTTATGAAGACTGTCACGCTAGACAAGGAAGCGAAGGTTGCTTCGATTCATCCAGGAGCCAGGTGGATGAATGTCTACGGCGCATTGGATCCTCAGGGCTGGACGGTGCCTGGTGGTAGGGCCGGCAGTGTTGGTGTGGCTGGATTCCTGACGGGAGGAGGGAACTCGTTCTTTGCTGCCCGCGAAGGTTTCTCCTGCGACAACGTGAAGAACTTCGAGCTCGTTACTGCGCAAGGGTAGGTTTCGTGTCTCGGAGAACGGACCGATCATTGCTAACCCAACATCAGCGAGGTTATCAACGCCAACGCCGAAGAAAATGCCGACCTCTGGACAGCCCTCAAGGGCGGATCAGGCTCGAACTTCGGCATCGTAACGCGCTTCGACATGGTCGCCTTCGAGACTGGTAGCATGTGGGGTGGCACCGCAACTTTCAACAAGACCGAGAGTGCCCAGCAGATCGCTGCCTACATCAAGTGGACCGACAACGTAGAGAACTACCGCGACGGCAGCTCCATCATCTTCTGGAGCTACCTTCCCGCCCTGAACGATGTCGTAATTCTCTCTTCCTTCGTAGACGTTGCGGGCACTGTGGAGCCAGCTGGATTCAACGACTTCCTGGCATCTCCTCGCATAGGCGACACTCTGCGTGTCGCCAGCCACAAGGAACTCACCGACGAGCTCGAGCAGGCCACTGGATACCGGTTCGTATTCCCCACTGATACCATGATGCCCTGACTAACGCCAACTAGCGACATCTGGTTCACCATGACCTTCGCCAACGACCCCGTGATCTTCACCGAGATCGTTCGCCTCAACGACCAATTCGTCGCCGAATGGAAAAAGGTCAACGACCCCGACTTCATCACGCAGTGCATGTTCCAAGCCATTCCCACCATCTTCTCCAGGCACAGTGTTGAGAAGGGCGGCAACGTCATGGGCCTCGACAAGGAAGATAGGAACGGCATCATGCTTCTCTTTGACATTGCTGTCAAGACCGCAGAGGAAGAAGCGCGCGCACGTCCCCTTTTGATCGCGTTCGGCGAGCGTATGCAGACTTTTGCTGCTGGCAGGAACGGATTGCTTGACTGGCAGTTCATGAACTACGCCGATAAGACGCAGGACCCGTTGGCCGGCTATGGCGCTGACAATGTTGCTAAGATTAGGGCTGCGGCTAAGAAGTTCGATCCCAAGGGTATCTTCCAGACTAAGGCGCCTGGGGGCTTCAAGATCTCGAGGACTGGAAACGCTTCTGGTGGTGGTGTTGTAAAACGTGGCACTATGTCGATGGCGGACCCATACAATGTAGGCTCTTTCCAGGCGTAGATTTAGAATGACCCGCGATAATATCAATGCTTCTTGGGCATCTTCGAGATTGAAGCTTATTCTTTAACGAATGTCCGTCCTCGTAGCAGGTTGAAATCACGGGTCTTTAGTGGCATTCTATGTGAAAGATTTAGCACCGTGCCAGCGCACCATACTCGACAATGTTGCTGTACTGCGGCGATGCTCATTGCGCCGAAGCAAAAGTCTGTGCCAGTCAAGCTCGACACAATGACATGCGTAACCAAGTGAGGACGCTGAGGCGCAGTCAGCAGAGTGCAAAGGACTCCCTCAACAAGAACTTCTTCTTGTGCCTAGCGTCATCATTCCCAGCCTCCAACTCAGACATCTTATCAACAACCGTGTGCCCAAAACAATTGCCGTCCATCCAATCCAGAAGGAAGCAGTCGCCCACGAGTCTCCACATCGGCTCGAATCCACCAGCACTCGATGCATGCTTTCGAATAATGAACGGCGTCTTGCCGCCATCAAATATGACGATGCAGTCTCCTGGCTGCATCCAACGAGGCCCAAGGCCCACGAAGCCGGTCTTGGTATCGAAGATGACGCGGTTCTTCAAAAATGTCGCATCGGACCATAGTGGCGGCAGTGGCTGACTATTGAGCCGATAGTCCATCGCGGTACGTGTCAGCGATTCTCGATCTAATCGGAGCAGGCGTCCGAAGACTTGCCCCAATGGCACAAATGTGTAAAGGCGATCAGGCATGCTCCAAGTGCACGATTCGAGTTTCGACTGTGTACTATCGTACCAGGAGCCGAAGTCGTCCGCAAGAGAACTGGACGTTATCCCAAACTTAGCCGGCTGGGAAAAGTCTATGTCCATGGTACGGAGGATCTCGTCAACTCGTACACCCTTGATTGATATCTGGCCTGGCGATGTGCAAGTGACACGTGCGAGTTGGCTTGGGGATGCCGAGAAATGCAGCTCGGGCGTATGAAGCGGCATAGTCATACCACTCCAGTCCTCGACACTGGGGACGAAGGAAAGAAGTTGTGAACTGTGATTTGGCCGGATACCACTGCCATGCAATACGGAAAGATCTCCCGATAGCAACGACCGCTTGGCGAAATCGTTGAGGAGAGCCGCCAGGGGTAGTGTGTAATCCGGTCGAATGCCAAAGTCGTCTTCAGCGAGTGCGAGCATTCCAAAGATGCGGTCTCGCGCGTCTTTGCATAGTCTCCCCTGCAGCGAATCAACAAGACATAATCCCAGGGTGATACCGGCGGTCCCATGATCTTGCGAGCAGTGCTGCGTTGTGGAGAGTGCGTATTGTTCTCGGTACGAAAACAGTAGTGACATGAGGCTCGCATTCACGCGCGTCTGTTGGACCTCGTATCCTGATTCGCGGTCAAACTCGTCAAGTTGTCTGCGCAGATTGTGTACAGCGTTGACAGCGACGCGGAAGACATCCAACGGAATGATACAGTTGCCAATGATTATCTGCACTTCGTGAGCGAGCACAAATTCTTGCACCACCTTCAAAACGAGTCAGATTGTATGAAGGAAAACAGTGTTGATCTTTTAGCTTACCCAAACACGTGAGTACCTGTGGCACTATGTTAGAAGTGCCATGTGAGGAAGGGCGTGGTAAGTTAGGTTTGAGGTAGACTTCTTAAAAAGCGGAAGGATGATCATACCATGGCTGCTGTAACAGCTTCATCGTCGACAGTCTCACCACTGTCCTCCACAGATCTATTGGGCTGTACGACTTGTCTTTCCTTGATCTGTATGACTCCAGGGACTGAAGGACGTTATCCAAGATCATCGTTATTCTGCTACTGGCTATTTTCGAGAGACCAAGCCAGACAACGACCCTTTGCGCATCGCGATACGTTGGCCCCATGAGCGCTACTTGGTCACCCTTCTCTTTCAAGTCGGTTTGATTGATACTCAGGGAGTCCGCCCATAGCAAGCGGGTATCATGCTCATACCGCAGGGCCTGCAGAGCGTCGTGAAGATTCAGGGTCACTCGGAGCACCGACTGCGTAGTCACTTCCTCGATAACATGTGAGAATATGGGTTCGCCCCATGCATACGAGAGAGCTTCGTAGATGGGGTTCTCGCTTCTTCGGACGGTGATGATGTTGCATGCCAGGGGCGTTCCTTTGGCTCCAGGCTGGAGTTCGATCAGGCGGATGGAATCTGCGTGCGCGAGCCCCTGGTATACGTAACTAGCACTGGCGCAATTGGCCATATCGAGGACGGTGGATCTGAGAGTAGACTGTCAAGAATATATATTCGTATCTTGAACAAAGGTAGCCTCGAAGTATTTCGCTGATCTGGAGGTAGACGTGAGTTTTGTTAGTTGCGGCCTAGACTTCAGCCGCACGCCACGTCGCCGGCGGCTTGGTTAGCGGCAAGAGCAATGAGCATCAATATCAATAAAAAGGAAACAGTCCTGAGTTAGATGAACATGAAGCATTGCAAGTATCCTGCTGAGCGGCCTCTCGATGCACGGTTGGGATCTTCGACATCCTGGTCATCGCTTGCTCTTGCGCAAGAGGCTACATGTAGCCGCACCCAGAGACTGAGATTGCGAGATTTTTCGAGTATGGACATGGTGTTTTCATCATCAAGCACTGAGCATAGTTTTGCTAAAGAAGCATGCTCCAAAACCGTGGGCAGGAACGAATCTCACAACGGCTAGCGCCAACGGCATTAGCCGCTTTCGGAGCTGGAATTTTCGTCATAGCAAAAATTAGATCGAGAGCCACAATAGCCTACTCCGCGTTAATTACTCCACTCCGATCTCCGGACGCGTCTCGTATAACAACTCATATACAAATAGAAGCAAAACCACGGCAATTGGCTTCGCATACCCTCCGCCAGCCGCACGATAGACATTCACACCGTCCCACCACCACAATGAGCTTCCCCACACTCCACGCCCGCGCTGAAGCGAAGCCCTTCGAGCACAGATCTGCCCTCACGCCCACCACCGCTAAGAAGCTGCTCGATGCCGGCTACAAAGTCCTCGTAGAACGTTCACCCAAGGACCCCAACTTCTCGCGCATATTCAAAGACGAAGAATACGAGAAGGCAGGCGCAACACTCATCGAGGAAGGAGCATACAAGAATGCGCCCAAGGACCGAATCATAATAGGCCTCAAGGAGCTGCCAGAAGAAGAGTTCCCTCTCGAGCACACCTTCGTCCACTTTGCACATTGCTACAAGCAGCAAGGCGGCTGGGAGAAGGTGCTGGCGAGGTTTCCGCGTGGAGGCGGGACGCTGTATGATCTGGAGTTCCTGCAGGATGCTAGTGGTCGTCGTGTCGCGGCGTTTGGATACCATGCCGGCTTCGTGGGCGCTGCGCTTGCTATCAAGGTACGCATTCACACGCCACACTTGTCATACACGTACTAACACCACGCAGACATGGGCATGGCAACTCACACACAAAGGCTCACCCCTCCCCGGCATCGAGACCTTCACTGACGGCCGCGGCTACTACAACAACGAGTCCGAACTCATCGCCCAGCTCAAGGAAGACGTCGCAGCCGGGTCCAAAATCGCCGGCCACGCGCCCACCAGCCTTGTGCTAGGCGCGCTAGGTCGCTGTGGCTCCGGCGCCGTCGACCTCCTCGAGAAGATCGGGTGTCCAGAGATCAAGAAGTGGGACCTCGCAGAGACGAAGGAGCGCGACGGGCCGTACCCCGAGATCATCGAGTCGGACATCTTCGTCAACTGTATATATCTCTCCAAGCCGATCCCGCCTTTTGTCGACAAGAAGTCGCTCCAATCGCCAGACCGACGGTTGAGCGTCGTGTGCGATGTTAGCTGCGATACGACGAATCCGCACAACCCGATCCCTATCTACGATATCAACACGACATTCGACAAGCCGACTGTCGCGGTGAAGGTCGAGGGCGATGGTCCGGCGTTGAGTGTTATCTCGATTGATCACCTTCCGTCTGCGCTGCCGCGAGAGTCGAGCGAGGCGTTTAGTAATGCGCTGCTGCCGAGTTTGATGGCGCTTAAGGACCGCGCGAGTACGCCGGTCTGGCAGGGCGCTGAGAAGCTGTTCCAGGAGAAGGTGCAGACGCTGCCGGGTGGTGTGCCGAAGAAGGAGGTTTAGATGTTGTGGGCGGGAGATGGGAAGTAGACGGGAGATGTTAGAAGCGCAGAGCTGCACGCAATGACTGTTTGTCCTGCTGTTTGAAACTATACTGTGCAGATGAAACTAAGATTATTACATGAAGATCATGAGCTGTTGATTTTAGCTCACCATGTCTTCTTTCTTGCATCTACATCCATGCTATGGCCAGCGTATGTGCACTAGACTCACATCACCCAATCTCCTTCCAAGCTCACAGCAAGTCTTCACAACATACCTCCACACAAAGCAAACGACGACGCTCAGTAAAGTCACACAAACAGGCCACCAAACTAATCCAAGACATAACGTTTCAAAGCGTTCGATTCCTATTTCCGCACAACGCTAAATGCAACACCACAAAAACGCCCACCCTCAATGCACCCAGTCAACCATCTCAATACCTCTCACACCACTCTCGGGCCCCCACTCCCCTCACTCCCCCACTCCTCCGTCAAGCGCTCCAACTCCGTCATGCGCAACGCCTCCTCCACACTCGCAACAAAATGCCTCGTACCCCCACACATCTCCACAATCCCACTCTTCTCAAACAGCGTATACACAGGACTACTCTCACTCGGGACCCTACAGAAAAACACGCGCACGTCGCGATTGCGGTAGGATTCTACGATCTCGGCGAGGACCTGTGCGCCCGCGCCGTCGAGGGATGTTACGCCGTGCACGTCGAAGATGATGTTTTTGTTATTTTGTGCGTGGCGGACGCGGGGGAGAGCGGGGTGCGCGGCGCCAGTGCCGTGGTCTTCGAGGCGGCCGAGACGGGTTTTGAGATTGCCTGTATTCGCAAACGTCAGGGGCTCGGGGATTTTGACAATGAGGCAGCCCTCGATGAACTCGACAGCATCAGGATCGTGCTCGGCATTGACGAAGTGATTCGTAGTGCCAGGTTTGCGGCCTAGGATCTGGATGCGCGGACGCACGGAATGGCGGATCAGGCGGAGGATCGAGAGACCGATGCCCACGCCGATGCCGCGCTTGAGGTCCCAGATGATGGTGATGAAGAAGATGAGGCCCATGAGAATGAGCTCCGAGTAGCCGCGGATGCGTACGAAGAAGCGTATGTCGTGGGGTGCTTCTTCGACGAGCGAGTAGGCGACTACACTGACCATGGCGCATAGGACGCCTTTGGGGAGGTAGTAGAAGTACGGGAGCATGAAGACTGTGCATAGAATGGTGATGATGGATAGGAAGATGGAGCTCATGGGTGTCAGGCCGCCGGTCGATGCATTCACCTTGGAGCGTCCGTAGCCGCCGAACGCCGGGAGGGCCATGAAGAGGCCGCCGGTGATGTTGGCGGTTCCAAGTGCAATGAGTTCCCGGTTTGCGCTGATAGGAAGTGTCACTCCGTCTTTGTTGGGGTCGCCGCCACCAAGAGACTTTCCTGCTACGGACGATTCGAAGAAGCCGAGCAGGGCGATGATGAGGGCGGTATTGATGGCGTCGGATGCGTACTTGAGATGGGCGGTGTCGAAGGGAAAGTGAATTGCGAATATGTGGCCGCCGCTGGAGTTGACTTCGCCGAGGACTGCGAGGCCGTGCTGGTCGAGACGGTATCTCCATGTGACGATGGCGGATAGGACGACCACGACGAAGCGGTCGGGTATGTAGGCGACGGAGGGGTATCGTGGTTGTAATCGCTTCTTGAATTCTCTGTAGTTTGTTAGAATAGCAATAGTGTGAGTCGATGCTTTCAGACGCACCTGAAGAACATGATAACGAAGAAAGCTGTGAATGACATGGCGCAGGTCAGGCCATGGGCACGAGGTATATTGCGGAATAGAAAGACGACTTTGTCTAGACAGCTCCCATGCGAGACCTGATCGGCAGCCAATCTCGCAAGGCCCATCTCCGGTATGAGCTGGTCCACGAAGATGACCACGCCAATGGCGCTGATGAAGCCTCGTAGAAATGGTCTGCTGAGGACATTGTCCAAGAATCCCAGCCTGAAGATACCTGCAACCAGAATGAATGCGCCGGCCAAGCAGGTGACAATGCCAGCAATCTCAGCATTCCGTCTGCCGTCATTGTCGCCAGTCGTGCCCTTCTTGATGTTCTCGCGCACAATCTCGCCCACCAGCAGCGAGCCTGGTGCTTCGGGCCCTACTATCATCTGCGGACAGGTGCCGAGGACAGCGTATATCAGCGGATTGAGGGCGAAACTGTAGAGGCCGTGTACGGGCGGGACGTGGGCGAGGTTCGAGGCGTAGGACAGGGCCATGGGGATGTAGAAGGAGGCCATGGTGATGGCTGCCACAAGGTCGCCCTTGAGATAGCGCAGCTTGTACTGGCGCGTCCAGTTGAAGATGGGGATGTAGTACTGGAAGTACATCATCCGCGTGGTCTTGACGCCGTGCCGCTCCGCCAGCCATTTTGTCGTGCTCTTCTTCTGCCCCTTCCCGTTCTTGTTCAGAATGCCCGCAACGGCGTCTCCGAGCAGCGGCGATGTCGCGCCGGGCGTGTCGCCCTCAACCGTCTCATGTATGCCCGGATATGTGCCTGCAAAGCTGTCCACGGAGCGTATGCTCCCCGCAAAGCTGCCGTAATTGCGGTATTTGCTTGGTCGTCGCGGTGACGTCGCGCCTTCGCTGCCACTCGCATCCCCATTCCCGAGCAATCGCGTCTGGGCCGTGGGCTCATGGTCGGCCTCGGCTATGCCGTCCTGCGCGTTCACAATCTCCCGTGTGGGAGAAGTGACGATGCCTTCGGCGGAGGAGAGTATCGTGTCCGAGCTGATTTCGACATCGTACGGCGCGTCAAAGCTCGTGGGCTCTTCGTCGTATCGGTGCGCCTCTGGGGAGCTAGAGACGTCCGATGGCGCGCGCGCGTGTCGCAGTTGGCTTGGTGTTAAAGGCGCATGCGCAAGCCGGGCGCTTCCGGAGGACGAGTCGCGTGAGTGTGAAGGGCTTCCTTCCGTGTTGAGCGCTTTGGGAGGCATGGCTGTGTGGAGGAAGAAAAGTAGAACTGAGTGAGACTAGCCGTGTCCTGGTAGGACCAATGAAAATGACGAATATGCTGACTCGCGTGAACACCTGACACAATGCATAATTATCTTCACCCTGTCCAACGAGGCAATGCGTGAAGCAAACTTTGGAAGTTCACGCTTCGGCCTTCGGCCTATGATGTAAGCGGATTGGTGCCAAGGAACTCAAGTTATTTCGACGGCCGTTGAGTCTTAACTTCTGTGAACAGATCCAGCGACCTGGATAACAGTGAGTTTGCTGTTCTGAAGGAACTCTTATGCAGAGTCATGGAGTGGTCAAGCAACTCAATCGCCTCTACCTATGCGCAAGAGGCTCTTGCCAGCATTCATAGAGTACACCATCATTAAAGCCCACGGAGTCCTTTAGCAAGGCATCCAGTATCAAATCTCTCCATGAAGCACACAGAATTACAACTCACTTGCAATCCATGCAGGTCTTTTCAGCTGTTACATCGACTACCACCTCAGCTTCCATGCCACGCCTCAGAATCACAGTACATAAATGTAACTTTCGTAGCTTGTTGAATTCGCAATCCGTCTGCTGAATGGCTCACTTCACCACACTCTCAGTACAGAGTTTGATAACACAGCAGAGCCAAAACTCGGCCGCGCAATCCCAACCCTACATTCTACGATGTGGCTTGACTAGAAAAGCATCGCCGATAACACACGAGATTACACGAACACACTTGCCTGTCAACAGTACTCCGTGGAGCGCTGGCAGATGTAAGACCGAGAGGCGGGAACCGTTCGTTCTTAGCGGATCGCTGTCAGCACTTGTGCTTACGAGGAGATTTTCCAACAGCAAAGGACGCCTGGAATTGAGCAAATTGTTGGGAGGCATGCATTTCCATCCATTTCAGTCACGATGCACAAACCAACGACTGTGATCCCAAACTTTCACCACTCCAACGGGCACGTCAACCAAGCCTTGGGGCGTCGCCTTGGTGAAGCTTTTTCTGCCGCAATCGTGAGGCCAAGAAACGCTTAGTCGTTCTTCGCGTGCCTTAGCGCCTTGAGTGGCGCTTTCGTCCGATATAACTCCAGCTTCCTCTCCACATCATTGGCCAATGTGGCGTACGCGGGGTCGCGGGGAAAACGTCACCATGCGCAGGTCGTTATCGCCGTGCGCGGATGGGGAAGGGATTGGCTGTGGTCCACGGAGTTGGGAAGATTGGGTTAAAAGGCTGAAAGGTCCGCGTGCTTGGTAGGTAGAGGTTTGTGTCTTGCATTGAAGCAGACCTCGAAGTGACACAGCAACCATGGACTACGTGCCCCCCGAAAACATGTCTGCGTCCCGCTACGCCAAAACGCGTCTCTCGACACTCAAGCCCGCGCACGACAAAGTCGCCAATCCCATCGCCCTGCTGCGCATGCTGAACCTCCAACAATGGCTCTTCTTCCTCGTTGCTTTCTTCGCATGGACATGGGACGCCTTCGACTTCTTCACTGTCAGCCTAACAGTCGAGCCCTTGGCTGAGACATTCGGCAAGACGAAAGCAGATATCACATGGGGCATTACACTCGTACTCATGCTGAGGAGTGTCGGCAGTATCATCTTTGGACTTGCGGCTGATCGGTATGGAAGGAAGTGGCCGTTCATCATCAACAATTTGCTATTCATTGTGCTCGAACTTGGCACGGGGTTTTGCACTACGTATGAGCAATTCCTAGGCGTGAGGGCGCTGTTTGGTATTGCGATGGGAGGCTTATACGGCAACGCTGCTGCGACGGCACTCGAAGACTGTCCAGGCCCCGCGCGCGGCATCATATCTGGCATGCTGCAACAGGGCTACGCGTTCGGGTATCTCCTCGCAACCGTCTTCACACGAGCCTTCGTCAACACCGTAGGCCACGAGTGGCGTCCTTTATTCTGGTTCGGCGCCGGCGTGCCTGTCCTGATCATCGCTTTTCGCCTGTGCCTCCCAGAAACGAACGCGTATCTTGAACGCAAGCGCATTAGAGAAGAAGAACCCAACGCCGCTAAGATGTTCGTTGAGGAAGGCAAGGTCGCACTGAAGAGGCACTGGATGTTACTCATTTATATGGTGCTTCTGATGGCTGGTAAGTCACCACACGTTCTACTCGCGGGACTTGAAGAGTAACGTGAATATTACATGCTTACACGTCCCACAGGCTTCAACTTCATGTCCCACGGCTCCCAAGACCTCTACCCAACCATGCTCTCCAACCAATACAACTTCTCCCCCAACGCCGTAACCATCACCCAAGTCGTCGCCAACCTGGGCGCCATGGCCGGCGGCACGCTCGTCGGCTACTCGTCCTCCATCTTCGGGCGCCGCATCTGCATCATCGTCATGTGCATTTTCGGCGGCGCACTGCTGTATCCCTACACTTTCGTCAGCAACAAAGGTGTCATCGCAGCCGCCTTTTTCCAGCAGTTCTGCGTGCAAGGCGCATGGGGCGTGATTCCCATTCACCTCATGGAACTTTCGCCCGGCTCGTTCAGAACATTCGTAGTCGGCACGGCGTATCAGCTTGGTAATCTTGCGTCGAGCGCGAGTTCGACGATCGAGGCGACTATTGGCGAGGAATTCCCGCTGCCGCCGAAGGGAAAGGTTAAACGGTACAAGTACGGACTGGTCATTTGTATCTTTATGGGCTGCGTGTATGCGTATGTTATCTTGTTGACGATTTTGGGGCCCGAGTATCGTGGGAGGGATTTCGATGCGGAGGCTGATGAGGATTTGGCAGGGATTACGGGGAGGGTGGAGGGGAAGGTGTACAGTGATGAGGAGAAGGCGGGGGAGAGGAGGATGGAGTGAGGTTGGGATGGTTGGACAGAGAACGCGAAACATGTCAAGAGGATTAGAGGTAGCAGTGAGCAGGATGGCAGCGTAACAGCCGCAACAAAGTACCTCACAGTCGTGCGCTGTTACCGAATGCGTCATTGAGAGAAGTCTTTCTGAGTTCCTCGGGCGTGAGTGATATCCGTCGCATTGTTGCTTTCGAAGAGGGTTTCAAGGCGGCTGCCAACGGGAGTACTCATAAAAGTACACACGGTCCATGTGCCGATTCGTACGCAGTCCCCACGAAGCGCACATATCGTTTAAGTCACCAAACTCGACACGCCACTAACGAGCAAGAAAATCGACGACCGTCTCATTGACTTCATGGTATTCAACGATAAATATGCCAGTAAGATGCTGCTGCGCGAGCTCGCCGCCAGCTACAGGATCAGTCAGACGTGCTCTTTTGTCTATTCGTTGACCTACCCGAATCGACACCGGCATGAAGTATATAAACCAACGCTTCTTCAGGAAGGACAGCTACAGACGTACGGAAGAGCTTCATGTTCTTTTTCTGTACGGCGATTATTGAAAGTAATGGAAATCGGAAGCGTAGATAGAGACTGTGAATGCGAACAAAAAAAAGCAGTAGCGAATGGATGTGGTGTGAGCCTACAAATCCGCGCAGCAGCATCTTGAGCCTGGGAATATATACGATGCAGTATTCGACCTATCGAATAGTCCACAATTGCCGTCGCTTGGATCAGAGCAACGTGCACATGAACATCGGGGACTCTTTTCTGTGACGTACGGGAGAACGTGTACATCAGAACGCTCGAGTGACGTTGATTTGGCATACACAAGCGCTATGCATCGTCATCATTAGATACTTCGAGCAATGGTTGAGCACCAGGGTCTATATAACTTGGGGCGGCCACGCGGCGATTGAAAGGCCTGAATGTACTGAACCCAACGTATACTTCGAAGAATGCTAGGCATAGTTGAATGATAGTCTTTACCGTGCGCATACGATGAAGCTCTCGAAAGGCTGTTGCGAGTAATCAAGGGGATAGGGCTCTCCCTATGCAAGCGTAGCTACATCTCATTCTCGATACAGAAGGCTTGACACGTCTTTGTGGGTATGGCAGCAGGATGAGGTGAAGGTGGGATTGTGTTGTGATGAGGGCACCGTCGAGGGCGGAAAGAGGAAGGTATTTGCTGACTAAGTCGATTTAGCGCCTTACGTCACTACCTGAGGCTTCACTCCCTGCGAAGTTCCCGCATCTTTAACAACAATCATCAGGACAGAATTCATTACAAACTCGGTTCAAAGTGAATACCGGCACCCTCGCATGCCGATCGCTCAGACATTATCTGAAGTCTTGAGGCGTATCGCACGTCAACATTTTCCCACGAAGACTTCTTATAAGCGATCGACCAGCACAGTGCAGAAACAAACCCACGGAGAGGCCTTCAAGCTCGAGAACCGCTGGCAATCAACGAATTGCCTCGCTATATAAGTCCAAGGTCATATCCCCAAGCTTCACCCGTTTCCCAACGCATATTTTGTTCACAGCTGGCTTTTTAGTCGCTCGAAGTAGTGACTTGGCAATTGATAGGGTTCCGAGCGTGATTGCTGAGGAGCACAAAATTGATCGAACTTCCAAGAACCAACTTTATTGGATGCGGTACCTAAAGATCCTAGTCTGGAGAGGCTGTCCACCAGTCGTCGCCCTTTCCATGTGCGGAGCGAACTGGTCTCCGTGTGGGTCGTCAAGAATCCTCGGGTCTTTCTGCGAAGGTGCTCGTTTCTATTGTGTTCATTTTTAGGACACTGGACGCCGAAGCTGGTGAGTCAAAGATATGGATGCTTCCGGATATCGAAACACAGTCGTCAGCGGCAAGATGAAGATCAGTAGCGAGCCTGAAGACGCTGTATACTTAACTTGCGTCATATAGCGGTCCTTTGGCATCAGAGCGAAGAGTACATGTAATCACTCTTTCATTTGGGAGCGAGAAGCAACCTTGGAAGTGAAACACTGGTAGACTCAAGTCGGTACGCGTCCTTCGATTCAGAGGAGCTACACAGGTCAGTGATCGGCTTCTCGAGGGCACTCAGCTGACCCTCAGGACACAGTGGCAAGTTCAAGGTAAGTGACGATCCACACCCATACCGCACATGATCGTCAGTCCGCCTACCTAACGACACCATCTTGCTGAAGCGTCGTAATCCTCCCAAAGCTTCTCGTCATTCTCCGCTGTGACAGTGGCTGCGTACGGACTGTAGTCTTGCATGCTCGCCTCCAATAACTCTGTGAACTCCACGATACCTTCACTTTGAGAACGAGTCTACGTAAGATCGTCAGCCGCCACAGCGAACACTGAGCCGCTTTTCTAGACCAGACCATCACCACACCTTTCCGACCCACCATCTACTAGTCTCCAGGCCACGTTGCGACATCGGCCTTACTCAACTTCTCCCTCCCATGGCTTGCCACGACCGGTTAATATCGTTGACTGCACGTGGTCAAGCGAGAATTGAGAGTCACGGTCCTGAAGCGCGTCTGCAATCCAGGCTCTCGGCATCTGCGGAATGGGGATAAGAATGCGATGGTGGGTGACCAAGTGGGTCGTTGCTAGCGACCGCGCCGTTCCGGCTGTCAGGATCAGCAAACTCGCGATTACGGCAATGGGACGTGTACGGATGAGCCTCGGTATATCACGTCGGCTGAGAGTGGCCAGAGAGAAGACAGGTGGCGGCCTCGTCTCGCAGGGCCTCTTCCCTAACGTGGCCGCTCAATGGGAGACCATCCTACACAACAGGGAGCTGTCGAATGACAGTGCTCAAGGATACTTGCGTTATCTTGGGAAGAGAGACTGCCGTATTGATTTCTCATGCGAGTGTTGGTTCTCAGTTGGTGGCGTGGACTCACCGGTACTTGTCAACACGAACTTCTCGCGCAACAAACGCTCTACACGAAATCACGATTACGTTGGGGTATACGTTAACCAATTATAGGGCAATTGATTCTGCCTCCAATGGGGATCTGCTTCCAACTCAGCCTATCGTTACTCTCGAGACTTACGAGCAGTGAAGTTGGATTAGCAGTCAACACACAGACCATGGCGAAGCTTTTGTTTCCTAGCGCACAGGCGGAAGAGCCCCCGCACCTGCATCCAGCATGGTTGACCTGCCTTGGCGTCAGTTGTGGAACGGGCCGAAGCTTTGACACTGAGTCGAGATGAAGGACCTAACCATTGACATCCCACACGCATACTTCGTCACATACCATGTTCGTGCATGACGCAAGCACGTGCATGGGTTCTCGTTGACGCCAGGCGATGTCCTTGGTGCGCATGCCGTACGTGGACGATCAAAACATGTCTCTGAATACCCGGATATATCATTGGCAGTCAAGACCGTGAGGATATTGCATGACCTACAACGATCCTGACGACCTGGCGAAGAGAGCGTGGAGGCGACCTCCATGGCGTTTTTAGCTGCGAACCGTGTCTGTGCCGTAATTGTACGCGGCCCGCCGACAAGAAACGGGTAGAGAAACGCCCACGAGAAGCTGCGTAGCCAATCCTGATGCGTTCCAGCTACAAGACCTCATCATTCAGAGTGTGGTTGTGGAGCTAATGGATGACCGCGGGATGGATGCAAAAAGCCTCGAGACGACCCGGTCGGAGACTGACGTACACATGAAGTAGCTCTATGTCCTGATACTATTCTTTTTGCGAACCGGTAGTACTTGAGCCGCACCCTGTACGGGATCTGATCTCGGAGACTCGGGAGATGGCCCGCAATATACCCCCACACGAGGTTTTCGTACCGGCCATTTGGTAGCTGGGAGGCTGGAAGGAGGTTTCCCAACTATCTGCCGTTCTTCAGTATCTACCATATGCAGTTCTTACTGCACACACAACATTCGTGTAAGCCCTCGCTACCGTCTAGGCGGATTTCGGTACGACAATCATCCTGAACCCCTGCAGGAACCTAGATGCTAGATGGCCATATTGAACGTCAAGCTCTCATTCAATACATACGCTGATGATGCAACACTCGATGATTCCGGGTTTCTACGCGACCCCCTCCAATCTCATACTAAAGATAGACCTAATCCCAGCACCCGCAGATCTACAAGTCTAGCCAGATGCGGCGTTCACTGAAAGACCGTGCGAGCTATGCAGGAACAGGGAAATGACAAGCGCCTGTGGCGGTGACAAGATTGTTGGGTCGACACAGTCTGCGGTGTGGTAGTCCCGAGCTGTCAGCGCAATGTAGGTGCCGGGATGAGACTTCGGGTCCGATACGAAATGCTGTGTAGGCGAATATTGGTCGCGTGGGAAACGCATGTGCGCAATTTACACTGGGCTGAAGAAAGGTCCGCATCTTCAATGTCGAAATTCGAGAATGATCTGATTGCTGAAACCGAACTGGGCTTCTCTATTATGTTCTTGTTCCAAGTCAAAGCTGACACCAATGTCAAAGATCGACTTAGCAGGCATGATGTTGCCTACTCGCCTTATCTCACCAATCGATAGACATTCTCTGCTGAGGGCTGTCCTTAGCGTGCGCCACGTACCAGACTTTTGGTCGAGGCAGAAAAGTGTAACCAGGTAGAGGGTTAGGCCGTCGTGTGCAGCATTACTTCAGACAAGTAAAACGTGGCCAGCCGCAACACTGGATATCAAGTCAGGGTTATCCAATGAGCTGATGACTAGCATCTAATAGTAAAACATCTGGGCCACACCAATGTCCGTGTTGTGGCGGTGGCTAGTGATGTCCGCGAAATGGAGCGAATGCCATCAACGTTATATTTGGGAACTTCTGATATGATCGGCGACTGTATAGTTCATTGGGCTATTCTACATCCATTAATGCGGCTTCGTAGGTCGGTGCCGGAGCATCAAAGCATGATGATGCCGAATGGTGCGCATACGTCGCCGAAGGAGTGCCACAAACAAACATGTGGATGGATCACTTGCATAAGCAGTGCGATAACTTGAGCCGACGCCATTACGGTGGCGATATGCCCATTCGTATTGGATGGTAAGAGCTTGAAGGATTGTGGGGTAGGAAGAATAGGTTCTAGATAATACCCAGCCAATCCAACGGCAACAAAGTCAAGAAACGTTTTAGCCGTTCGGATGGCAAGCCTAGGCGACTACGCTGGTTCACGGCGGAAGTCGGGCGCACCCCAACGTAGTTCCATCGTCATGCAAGAGAATCGACATAGCAAAAGGCACGATAGCATATCGCCCAATCAGAAACATGTCCTTTCGTACTCGTCAGAGATGTTCCGGGTTCGAAGTGCCGTAGTGAGCTCAGAGTCCGCAGCAGGTACGCCAGATCACTGGCAGATTTGAATGACACCCCAGAAAGTAGCATGGGAGAGACCGAATATGCATTGAAATTACCAGTGTACCGGTACTGAGAACATGTGGGCTGCAGGGACCCAATTGCGAAGCAATCGGGTAGAGTCGGAGAGATCTAGTCTTGGGATGGCCCGAACAGCTCAGCGACGTATACCAGAAGCCATCACGACATTGATCACTAATTAGAACGACAGCAATCTCAACGATGGAGCAAGTTGCTAGAAATTGCTACAATTCTCTGGGTCAAGCACATCTAGTAGCGTGCTGACCCATGCATAAAGACATCCTCCCATACAGAGTTCACACTCGGTTCTGTGCCTTGCACAAAAGGGGATGGTGCAACCAAATCCCCCATTTCTAGCTGAGTCGTGATGGGCTGGCAGTTCGCCCAAGTGTCTTGAAAGTTGCTTGCGCTATTGAAGTCTTCCACTGAGCATTCGCTGATTGATAAAGCCGGCACTATGCCTAAATGAGGAACCATTTCGTGTGACAGTACGTGAGGAGAAGCCGAGAGTGAAGATTGGTGCCAGTTGATATGAGCCAGTGATGCCCCATTTGTATGCTCCGAAGCGGACCAAAGCTGCATAGGTAACATGGTAGCCACGTCGGAATGGAATTCGAGTCCCGTGTACCCCAATGAGTGCTCCGCCCATATTTGAGAGGCATCCCACTGATCGGAGAATTCATGTATTGATAGAGGCTCGTGATATACAAGCGACTCTGGTGTCTGCGGTGTAAGCCGGCCAGAGATAGGGAAAGTTGTCGATTCCATGATCGATGTCATGTCGGGTAGATCTGTATCAGGACATACGGGATATGCGTAACAGCTATCGCCTGTTTGAGATGTATAGGTGGGAAGAGGGGTGAGAGTTGGGAATCCTGCGCAGACAGAGGCTTGACGGTTCATCTTTGGGGCAGGACGAAAGTCAAAGTGTGGGGAACGGTATCTCGCCGACGATCCAACAGGTCTGGGAGAGGTGTGCTGGCTGATGTTCTGAATATTGCTGGTCGTATGGTATCGCTTGGGCGAAACGAAAGGTTTCTTGACATTGGCCCGGTAGCTATTATCGGATGTACGGCGAGTCGATCTTGGATCACACTTTATGCCCTTCGTTATGCATCGAGAGCACGAAGGAAGCGCTTTGTCACACTTCGTCTTTGCTTTTGCACATGTGACACAAGCTATAGCTCTCCTTGACGAACGCCGCTGGTACGGATTCGGTGGTGAGGTATCTCCGCATGGTGTGTTCTGTTGTGCGCTTGACCTTGATGACTCCGAGGCCATGGTGTAGTCCATTGTGTCTGACGTGGCAACCGGGTAGGGAGAGTGAATGTGAGTAGATGAGGTGGTTGTAGCAATAGTAGGAGTGATCCGTGATATGTCGATAGCTGTCTTGTTCGTAACTTTGGACCAGACTTAGGGTATAAGTGTGCTTATGTATAATGCAGGAACCTTGAGGTGTTGTCTGCATCTTCGACTAGATACGGGCTTGGCTTGCTGAGCACTGTTCACAACGGCTGCCCTGTGCAGGAGTCAAGTCATACGCTTGAGTCCACCGAGTGCCATTCTTGGAATTTCCTATCTGGTCGATAGGGCTCCAAACAAGAGATGTCCGGACTAGCGCCGACGGGGCGCTGCAGATGCATTTTGGTTACAAACTAGGTCCAAGTGTCTAGATGCGTGTGCTACTAGATGCCGCCCCTAAGGACAATTGGGGTGGTGCGCACTTCGATCAGAGGTACCTGTTTCAACTACGCGGAAGGCGACAAGGATATCTTCTGCGCTGACAGAGAACCGCGTGGGCGGAATATAAGCTCACGACTGTGACAAGTCGTGTCGAGCGGCGTAAGCCTCATGAGATCTGCATACGAAGTTGGTTTACTTCATTGTGTTAACACTCAAGGCACACTGAACACCAGAGTTGGTATTTCAGAGACAAGTACGAACACCTTCGTAGCTGGAAGTATGTAGTCCCTGGTACCCTCTGGTTGAAGATGCATGAGGTACCTCGTAGTGGAGCTGTCCCTCTGATCTACAGTCGACCGGTATCGAGACTTTCAGCCACACCCATACCAACTGGTCCAGAAGCCCGGTTATGTGGTGTGTTGCGTGCAGCCTTCCATGGGTGGACGTGGCTGTTTTCGAAGGCGTCGGTACAGTGCGCGTCTCTGCATGGCATCAGGCGATCGGGGCCGAAGTGCCAGGATCGTGACATGGCATTTGTTCAGGGCATACTGCTGGAAATCCGCAGGTGAGTCGGAGGGCTTGCGGACAATGAGGCGTGGCGTAAGGTGGTGGAGTGCCCAGGTGGTGTCGGGATTCTGCTGGGGTCGCCCTTCAGCGCGGCGACCAGGGTGTTCTTTGGCTGGCTTTGCGCGGCAGGCGACATCGGCAGTCACCTCAATTCACCTACACGCCAACGTTACAGGACGAACTGGTGTGCGCACAGCTACACGTCCTCTCATTCTGCAACTGTTCCACGTCCTACAGGTCCCATCTAGCAATATCGAAATCACATTTTGTCACGAGTACCCTTCGACAATACGAGTGCACAGGCCCAAGCTATCCTCGGTCTTGCAAACTTCCAACTTCATTGACCAAAGGTCGGGCATAGTAGGGAGTGCCTGTTTTCAGAACTCTAGCCGATGGTTAAGTCAGAACCCAACACAATATTTGACGGTCGTTCGTTAACAGCCCGTGCTCGTCTTGGGACTCCATTTTCAGAATTACTACGATATTAAGCACGCATTGGCAAGTTCTGAGCTGCTATGGTTGCACAACGACTATTTCAGAATATGCAACACATGCGAAGTCATGATACTGACGTTTGGCTTCGAGACTAAGTTTGTTCTCTGCTTCCTCAGCCCTCTTCCCCGCTCTCCATCCTCCTGCACCGACGATAAACATAGAAACGCCCTAAAAATCATGCTGTAATAGTCCTGTAGACTGTGGAAACCAGTTTGAAACACGGCCTTGCCGTCGGAAAATTCTTCGCCAACGTTCCTCCATAGCTGAAGTCCTTGGCAGGTCCGAGATCACTTCAGCTTTGACAAATTTGGGGTCGCAATGAATAAGCAACCTATATTAGCGACGAAACGCATCTGTACTTCATGATCGATCCTAATGTAGCAAGAGGCAGTGATTCTTAGTCCGCTTTCGGGTCAGCAATCTGGAAGGGCATTCGCAGTGCACCAAATGCCCCAGTCGGGATAGCTAGAGTCTAGAGTATCCATCCCGGTAAAGAGGACTCGTCTTTCTCAGCCTTTGAACGAAGAACATGACGACCAAACCTTCATTACATCCATGCATACTAGAACGCACAAAGATGTCCGCAGATCAAGTGTCCTGATGTGCGACGCAATGGCAACGAGCACCTTCGTAATGATTCCACCCAATCAAGCCAATTGCTGGCGTGAACTCTGCTATCCGAACATGCCGAGCGTGGAGAGGGAGAAATTTGTGCGGTGAGGATCAAGAGAAGGCGCCGTGCTGGACATTCCCAGCTCCTCTTTCCAGCATGGATCCGGTTCTATCGCTCCGACTGATAGCCTCTGAGATGGGAACTACAGTCAATTACCAGCACCAATCCCCGAGACTATCGTTTCAGATCCACCTCTTGTACCGAATCGATGCACATGAATCCGTAATAGTGGCGACGGTGCTGCAAAGCCTTTCATCTACACCATACGATGCGGGCCATGTCCTTCTCTGCTGGTTTGCTTCCATCGGGACAAGGCGCGTCCGGAAAGATGCACCGAAGCAGCATAAAGCAGCCAGAAGGGCTCGTAGAGACAAGGAGATCGTATGGATCATGATTTCACGAGAGCTAGTGCCAGATCGTTCGGTGGATAACACTTCGGGAATGTAGAAGCAGCCTGTCTGGGTACTTAGGTGATTGGTGGAGGAGTCATAAAAACATGTGAACGTATTCTCGCTGATCGAACATTTAACGAAACGCCGCTTCTCATGCATGGTAGGGAAGGCAATCGTTCGATGGGCGAAAATTGTTTAGGATGTGATTTAGCTACATAAGAAGAAGTGAGATAGCTAGTTAGCCCGCGATTTGCTTACCTATCTTGCGCTAACGATTTTAGTCTCTGCGTACCTGCTTCTAGGTGGATCGTGCCTTCACTACTATCATACGCACCACATCGCGACATCACACATACTTTTACCTACTCTCTCAAGACTAGAGCCATGGGCGTGTTGACAGACGAAGTGTTTCCTGCCAAGTTTCTCGCAGACAGTCTTCACCCCGAGGCTTCCGCAAACTCTCCAGACTTACTCATTCTAAATCAACCCATCGCACATTTCGACATTTTCGCGCGACTGTGGAAACATACAGGCTACCGTGTCTGCGCTGATGGGGGCGCCAATCGGCTTTTCGACATGTTCGAGGGTAAGTCAGTCGAGCAAAGAGGTCGTTATGTAAGTACACCGCAGTCACGCAGGCGAGATATTGACGTTTGCAGCTACCTGACCTCATACACGGTGATCTTGATTCGCTACGTGGTGATGTTCGTGCATATTACGCCGGGCATGGCGTGCAAGTTTCGAAAGATCACGATCAATACAGCACAGACTTCGGAAAGAATATGGAAAAGATCTCGTCGAGAATTCCTGCATCGTCGCAGAAAGACGTACTCATTCTCGGCACCTTGGCAGGTAGGGTCGACCAAGGGCTTGGTTTGCTGCACGAGATGATTAGAGAGGAGACGAAGCATCCTAGCTTGCGACTCTGGCTGTTCTCTGAATGCAGTTTATCCTTCATTCTTCGAAGTGAACACAACATCCTTCGAGGCTTGCAGGTGAGCAAAGTGTTCACGGAAAACATCGGTCTGATACCTGTATGGGGACCTGCGACCATCTCTACCGTCGGTCTTGAGTGGGACGTCAAAGAATGGCATACGCAGATGGGTGGCCAACTCAGCACAAGCAATCACGTCAAAGCGGATGAGGTTCACGTTGAGACAGATGCACCAATCTTGTTCACGATAGAATGCGCGCCGTTATGAAGCGCGGGAACTGACAGCTTCATCAATTTCTCCGGTGATCGAGGCTCCAGTCCATCGGCCACTTCGTTTCACGTGTCGTACCTGGTCCCTGCAAACCCAACTGTCTACAACGCCTAAAGGTGGGGCCGACAAAGAGATGCCGGCGCAAGACTGGCATTTTCTTTGTCAAGAGTTTGTCGTTGTGGGATGGTTGATCGTTGTTCATACAATGTACTACAGTTCACAAGCAGTTTCCTCTTGCGGTGGCGAACAATTTCGTTCACGAATGGCTGGTTGAGGATACGAGACCCCGTTCGTCAACAGACGTACTATGGATCGCTTATCGCACAAGTCACGGACCAGGGATACGCAATCTGGCTTTGGGTACAGCCTATCAGTGCTTATGTTTTGGTGGAGCGCGCGGGACAAAGCCCAGCTTATCTGCAGCTTCGCGAGAACAGGTTTACCAGGCAACATGACGCCAGAATCCAGACGCATCGCAGTCAGGGCTCTAAAGAGGATTGTCGTAATGAAGTTGAAAGTTACGAGACCTGGAATGCTGTCAAGCTGTCAGACTCGGCGAGAACGATGGATTCGGTTCAAGGCTGCATGAGCGGATAAAAATATCGAGCCGTTGCCCCTAAAGCTGGAACTGGCTTAGCTATATTGGATGAGGGTTCACCACCACACGCAATCTAACATTGACTGGGCTGGCTGCTGACCCAGCGCCATCTGCACCCGCCATTTTCACTACTGACACTCGCTCTTGCCTTTCCAACCTCGCTGAGGCTCACACTCGTTTAGCACAGTACTACCTACCACAAACAACATTTTCCATCCCCGTAAGCGACCCGGACCAAGGAAACTTTCCTGCGCTGCCCTTATCGGACGCTTTGACGCGTTGAGTGCCACTCGACTTGGCCGCCCCCCGAATCCTCGTCGTATTGCAATTTCGTCCTCCGTCGACCTCTGTTGTCCATACAGCAAACCCCATAGATGTCACCAAGACCATCGCCCAAGTTCAATTATTGTAATCGGTGTTAGTTGCACCAGCGAAGCGCCGTCGAAGGTGGAGTGGTACCGGACCTAGCAGTTCGCGGCGCAGCTTCCACGCCAGAGGATTTGGCGTCAGTAAACGATGGACCCACTACAGCGAACCGCAACGCACGCATCATCGCGGAAGGCCGACTCAACGATCGCATCGAACAATGCGCAATTTGGACGGTCGGAGACGAGCTTGCATGCTGAAAGGGCTGCAGCTTCTCTTCGCGACCGTTCATCGCACAGCCCTGGCTCGTCTGAGCTAGGTTTCGACTTCGCGCTTCCCTCACCAGAACAGCAGCCACAGAACACCTCGTCGTCTGGCAGCGATGGAGTTCTTGAAAAAAGTAGTCCAAAGTCAGTTGACGATGGATCACATCTCTCGACGAGTCCACCAGCTACCGATCATGGCCGGACTCATCAATTTCGCCCGACCCCGCGATCTTTGCGTCTTTCTCAGCACCGAAGCACGCCAGACCTGGCCTCTTATGCTGTGCGTCCACTAGGGAGTCCTATGACATACCAGGATCTCGGGGCGGACTACACTCGATACTACAATCCTTTCTCTGACAGCCGACGAAGCTCCTACGCCGAAAAGCGCATGAGCACGCCTCGAGGTGGTGGCGCGCACACCACTGGCACCACAACGCCACTCGCTGCGGTACATCCAGCAAATCCATTCCTCACGCCGAACGCCTCCACAACCAAGGTCAACACATTCAACACCTTGTACGATCCAGAGAAGAACAGATCAGTCATCGATGACCGGTTGACAGCTCCATATGAAGAAAAAGGAATGGCAGCGTGGCCGCTGATTGGCGACGAAGACGAAGACGACGACGAGATGCACATGCCGCGAGACGACGATAATATCAGATACAAGCCGAAACTAAGAGACCATCTCGACAGAAGGAACGTTGCATCTACGTTTGGACTGCTCCTCATGTTGCTCGGACTACTCTTCATATTTGTAGCGCTCCCAGTGATGTCTTCCTTGGGCGTGATTGACTACAACTCACAATATTCGGTTCCATTAAGTTGGTTTCCAAGTCCGCCCAAATCCGAGTCTTGGGCTATTGTCAACGATAAGACTTATCCATTCATGGAAAATATCCGTACTGGTTTGATTGACCCGGATACTCCCAAGAGCGTGCAGAAGAAGAAGGGCGAGTTTGGTGACGAATACGAATTGGTCTTCAGCGACGAGTTCAACAAGCCGAACCGCACCTTTTGGGAAGGAGATGATCCGTACTTCTTCGCCGGGAACTTTTGGTACGGTGCGACCGAAGATCTGGAGTGGTATGATCCAGATGCGGTGACGACATGGGACGGAACGTTGGAGCTACGAATGGATAAGTTCAAGAATCACGGCTTAGACTTCCGCTCCGGCATGTTGAACAGTTGGAATCATCTGTGCTTCAAAGGTGGCATCTTTGAGGTCTCAGTCTCGTTGCCAGGACCGTATGGCGTACAAGGGCTGTGGCCAGGTGCTTGGACCTTGGGCAACCTTGGACGTCCAGGGTATCTCAGCACTACAGATGGCATATGGCCTTATTCATACGACGCTTGCGACGCTGGTATCACACCAAATCAGTCTGCTCCAGACGGCGTCTCCAATCTTCCCGGACAGCGGTTGCCATCGTGCACATGCCCAGGCGAAGACCATCCCACTCCAGGCAGAGGCCGAGGTGCACCAGAAATCGACATCATCGAGGTCTCCACTACATGGCCACCCCTCGCAATGGGTGTCGCTACTCAAAGTTTGCAGGTAGCGCCATTCGATGTTCACTGGTACCCAAATTACAACTTCACCTCCTTCCCCGACCAGACCATCAGCTCGCTCAACTCTTGGACTGGTGGGCCTTACCAGCAGGCCATCTCTGGCGCCACCAACCTCAATGGGGACTGGTATGATGGCAAGGGATATCAGAAGTACTCGTTCGAATACGAACCAGGTACTGGGAAAGATGCGTTCATCAGCTGGGCAGTGGGTGACCAAACAATGTGGACCATGGACGGTCGCGCGATCGGACCAAATGGTAACATCGACCACCGGCCAGTGTCTGAGGAGCCCATGTCCATGATTCTCAATCTCGGCATGAGTAACACTTGGACGAGCATCAACTGGGAAAAATTGGTGTTCCCGGCTGTGATGCGCATCGACTACATTCGCCTGTACCAGAAGAAGGGCTCGGAGATGGTTACGTGCGACCCGCCGGGTTATGAGACAACCGACTATATCAAGAAGCACCCAGTTGCGTATAAGAGTACAAACCTCACGGTAAGTCATGATCGACGTGGACGACTTTGAAGACGCACGCACTGACAGCACAGCAGAAATGGGACGCAGCTGGCTACGACTGGCCCAAGCACCAGCTCAACAGCGACTGCAAGAAGCAATAGATTTTTGAACCCCAACTACCTACCGCGCGAACGCACCTTCTTCGATGACGATACCCTGCGTCGAACTCGTACATACACCCACACTCCAACTCGTTCTTCAGCGACATAAAAGTTTCGCACGGCGCATGCGGCGATCGATCGACATATACATATCTTATAATGTTTCATACACGAGCGCGAGGCGTTTGGGCGATATGATTCAGATTATTAGTGGGAGAGGGGGGCTTTTGCTGTACATTCCTTAGCATTTGGTTAGGGCTCTTGACGTGGGGATCTTACGTGTTATATGGTTAGCGAATTAGAGTGACAGCAGGAGTTATGTATCATAGACCAGGTCATTTAATGTATATCTTCCACGTATTCGTGATTTCCACGCGTTGATGAGCTGTACTGGTGATGGGTATTTACACGTGGGCCGCGTACTTCACCTTCGTGCTTCACGATTCACGTATTGCTGAGTTGGACTCTTGATGCGCATGTCCACGTTGGAAGAGTGCTTCACATGTTGACTACGCTGTCAGGTTCGAACACGTCGCCCAGCGACTTTTTCCGCATGTAAGTAGCCTCAACTCCGCACCGCTTCCTCTCTTCCACTCTACAACATTTACCTCAATATCAAATCAACATGCCTTACGAAAAAGACGACTTCTGGGGCCGTGGACCGCGTCCCTCCATCCATCCATCCTGGAGCTCTGAATATGATCGCATTGCTTCCAACGTCGAGAACCTCACCGCATTGGCGGAACTTGGGCTGAAGAACACCAAAGGACGTACAGGTGAAGGATGGGCGTCAACGCCCTATTATCTGTATCCTACTGTCGTTGCCCACTTCGATCGCCGAAACAAGAGGCTGGGCCAATGCTCGGAGCGGTTGGAAGCTGTTAAGAAAGCAAGTGCCTGGCTCAAAGATGAGTCTGCGAAGCATAAGATGGGCGGCAAGCCTCCATCAACCATCGTTGGAAACAAAGACATAGTTGAGGTCGATGGCCTTAGCTTCGTGGATGCTCAGATGAACTTGGAGGGACTGCTGCAGGATGTGCTTGAGGGCTTCAAGAAGATGAGGAAGGAGGATGGAGTATGATAATTTCCCGGCTGGATTGAAGCCCTTTGCAGGCACAGATCGAGGCATCTAATTGTCTTGATTACATTCGCGAACATCATAGCTTTCGTTTTTTTTAGCTAACGTAGTAGCAGAATGAAAATTGCTTCGAAATGGGTTGTCTCGGGCAACAGCTTGAACAATATCTCCATGTGATAAAAGCCTCACACGCTGTTAGCATGGGCTGGTGACAGAAATTCCTGACTAGTATCGTCACGTTGATTGTGAACGTTCCGGGGGTGCAGCACGTGGGTCCTGATTTCACTTCGCACGACCTCACCGTATATGTATTCCCCTGCCCCCAAACACTTCTCTCTTCATCACCACCACTGACAGCACAACTCTCAACCTGCCCTCCGTCACATCATTGAACCACACACGTCGAACCACAACTAACAACCGCTCTCATCACAACCCTCAAACCATGTCCGACTACACCACCCTCCACGCCACCACCAAAAACCTCCTGGAAGATGCCTCTGATGCACTAGCATCCTTCAAAGCCCTCAACGACGCAGCCATGGATGCCGGAAAGCGGCGCTATGGCCTCTCGCGAATGCCTCAAGACCTGAAGGAAGGCTTGCGGCGTGAGTATCGAAAGATCGAAGACACCTACGAGCGCCTACGCCCTCTGAACGACGACTTCATCGCGCTGTGCGTAGTAGCTGACCGCGTCCGGGCTAACGGTGGCTCGCCTCGTACTCCGATGTCACGTCCGATTCCGGGAGGTGGGTATGCGGCGTTGAGTTTGGCGGAGTGTCAGCGGCGGTTGCAGCGCAAGGTTCGTGAGGTGATGAGTGCAGGTGGATTCTAGATGGATTAGTGGGCTGGGTGCGTGATAGTAAGCAAAGACATGGAAAACGGCTGTGGTGGGAGTTCTGTTGGGAAGATGGACTTGCCGATAGATGCTGCCAGGCTGTCATAACAACGCTACAGTCTGTACTTCGTAGATTAAAGTAGGTCATGGTCATATCTAAATGCTCAACTTCCGATACTCATGTCTCTTCTTCCCAACATCTGCCTCATGCTCACCGATACAGCAACTCCTCCACCTCCTCCGCAATCGCCAAACTGCTCGTCAATCCCGGACTCTCAATCGCCAACAAATTCACAAATCCCTCGTACCCTTCTTCCCTCTTAATGTAAAAGTCCTGAAAGTCCTTCCCACTGGTCGCTGCCAGCTTGCCCAGCTTCGGCCTGATACCCACATAATCCGGTTGAATAGCGTCCCTATCCACACCGGGAAGATACGTCTGTATGTCGTCGATAGCCTGCTTCATGCTCTTGGTGTTAGGCGCGTAGTCGGTGGGCGAGTCTGTCCACTCGACGTCTGGGCCAAAGCGTATGCGTCCGCCCATGTCGAGCGTAAGATGTGTACCCAGACCGCCATGGCCGGGCACAGGTGCTGGGTAAACGAGCATGGATGGTTTGGGCTTGCTGGCGCTGTAGGAGAAGTAGGAGCCTTTTGCGTAGAAAGCTTTTCGGTGGCGGTCGTCGGGTAGGACCATGTTGTTGATGGCGACGGCGAAGAGACCAGCGGAGTTGATGAGCGTGTCCGCGGTTATCGTGGACGACTCGCCGTCGGGAGATGTTGTTGTGATTTCCCAGCCTGAGCGGCCGGAGTCGAATGGCGTGATGGATGTGACTGGAGATTTGAATGCGCAGATACCGCCCTTATCTTCGAAGTCGCCTTCAAGATACTGCATCAAACTGTGTGAGTCGACTATACCGGTGCTGGGACTGACGAGCACGCCGGCCTCGCAGCGAACGTCTGGTTCAAGGCGTTTGGCTTCTTCCTTCGTGATGAAATGTGTGGGTACGCCGATAGTTTGGGAGAAATTATGAACCTTTTGTATGGCATCCATCTGCGTGTCGTCTTGGGCTACAATCCATTTTCCGGTGTTCCAATGTGGTATTGAGTGTGTTTTGCATAAGTCGTATAGCATTTCCTTGCCTCTGAGACACAATTTTGTCTTGAGAGAATCCGTCCCGTAGTAAAGACCCGCGTGGATGACTTCGCTGTTCCGCGAGCTTGTTTCGGTTCCTACAGATCCGTGTTTCTCGATCAGCACCGTTGACGCTCCGTCTCTTGCTTGCAGCCTCCGTGCTATCGCCAGTCCCACCACACCACCTCCTATAACCACATGCGTGAAATCCGCATCTCTTCTAATGCTCGTAGAGAATGTTCTTGAGCACAATGTTCGGGCAGAAAGTGAGATAGCGCGTGATGGGAACATAGTCTGAAGAACTGATCACTGAATGGAAGGTAAAGAGCAGATTGGACTTGGCCACGATCCAACAGAAAGAAAAACCACTCGCCAAAATGTGGAAGACCTCAGATTACCCCGGACAGCTATCTTGTTGCAATGCCTCGCGCTTATCAGCATCAGCATTTGTTGCTTTTCCGATGACGTTTGCCGAATTGTGGCGCGAAGCGCTAGCCACAACTGACCTTAGTCGCTACTCTACATCCCATCTTCTTACTCCATCGTACCTGACTGACGCTCGAGGGCAATCAGAACCGGTGATCTCTTTGGAAGCGAAGATACGCGTTGGTGGCACAAAGCAGCTACATCCACCCTCATCCACCGACATCGGAACCGTCATCAACCCCACACTCCACCCAACCAATGCTCACCACCCTCACTAAAGCCACAATACCACGTGCCGCTACAATCACCAAACCCCTACCACCTGCACTCAATCTCACCACCCGCGCCACATCAACCCTCACCACCTGCCTCAACGCAGCCACAATGTCTTCCCACCAAACCCCAAAAGTAACCTCCCTCGAAGACCTCCCCTCCACCTCCGCAAAATGGATCAAGCTCCAAAAAGCCACCTACACCGACGCAAAAGGCAAAGAACGCATCTGGGAAATCGCGTCCCGCAAAACAACCGGGAAATCAGGCGTCGACGCGGTCGCAATGGGAAACATCATTTTCCACCCCACTAAACCCCCATCAACAATCCTCGTCATACAGTTCCGCCCGCCCGTCAACGCATTCACTATCGAGTGGCCAGCGGGTCTCATCGACGCGGATGAAACGCCCGAGGTTGCTGCCGTTAGGGAATTGTACGAGGAGACGGGGTATCGTGGGAAAGTAGTGAGTAGTTCGCCGGCCGTGTCGGCGGATCCGGGCATGACGAGCGCGAATATGGTGTTGTGTATGGTGGAGATACATCTTGGGGAGAAAGATGCGGAGCCGGAGCAGCATTTGGATGAGGGCGAGGATATTCAGAGGGTGAATGTGCCGCTTGCGGAGCTGTATGAGCGGCTGGAGGAGTTTGCGGGGCAGGGGTATGTGGTGGCGGCGAAGTTGTATCATTGGGCTGCTGGGGTGAGGTATGCGATGGATCATCCGGAGATGTTTAAGAAGGGTGGGAGTTCTTAGAGTGGAAAGTTGTTTTCGAACAGTGTGGAATTAGACATTCACGCAGTTCGTGAAGAAAAGATATGCAGTAAGAGTTCTTATTCGTCTCATTCGAGACTACTAGCATTAAACAAAAGTCTTCCACCACGTATCCGTCATCACATATGCACCCCATCGCCATCCAGCGTGATAGCAATAAGATTCACTTTATCATATGATCTTCGCGGCCGATGAGTTCCTCCCCGTTGAATGGTATATGTACATGTATAAAAAGAAACAGAGGCATATAGCCATCTGGAACGCCAGTATCCAATGCGAATGCGATGAGGCCGGGGCCAAGTGATAAAAAAACGGCGTGAACTTTTGTAAGTGGTCGTGTGTAGATGATATAAGAGAATCAGAACGCAGGACGTCTACTTGCGGCTTTCTGGTGGCGGCTTGCTAAGTCTACTTCGCCCTTTTGAGTCGATCGAGACGCTGCGCGAATGGCTGCGCGAATGGTTTTTCGATGACGGCTCTGTTTGTGGCTCGCCGAGCGGCGCAGGTGACACGTCGCGCATCAAGCTGCTCTGCGGTGGTGGCTGGAGCTCCATGTCTTCGGCGTCTTCGCCGGGTGCTGTTCGCACGTAACTTCGACGCGCGAGCGGGCTGCGCGTGCCGCGCTGGTCGCGCTGATTGTATGCTGGCCGTGGTGCTTCTAGCCCGCTGTTATCTTGAGCGGGCGGGGCAGGCGAGTAAGCTGGTTGTTGATTGTTGCGACCGCGGTTATCGTCGCTCGTGTAGCGCGGCATCGTGGGTCGCGCTGGGCTCTTCGTCTGGTGGATTGTGTCGCTGTCGACTGAGTTGACAGACTCTGCGTATGGTACTTTGCCACCGGAGCTTTGGCCAGTCTCGTATGGTGCTCCTTGTCGCGCTTCTTCGAAGAAGGCTCCACCGGCAGGCTTCTGTGTTTGCTGTGTCCTATGATAGAGACGAGCATCTTCGGGATCCATGAAGCTTTCGACACGACGGGGCATGTAGATGGAGTTGTTTGCGGAGGTACCGGCGGACGTCATCGAATCCATGGAGGAACGTGGGTGGAGAGGAATGTGAGGAGCGTTCGGGTTGCGTGGTAGAGTGTTTGGTAGAGTGAGACCAGAGTCGTTGCTTCCTTGCTGGTACCATCCGTTGGGCAACCTCTCCGCGGCAGCAAAGCGACCCTCCAGAGCGTCGGACGGCTGGAGAGGGATGGGCGATGGGCGGTGCTTGTGGGCAACGGCTGACGGCTTGAATGTCTCAGGCACAACGTTGAGGTCGTCACCAGTGGCTTCCGCTGCCTCGATAGCTGCCTGAGGAGTCGTCTTGGTATCCGCGGCGCCGGCATCGGCACGAGGTCCGCCCCAGGTACGCTGTCCAGCTGTGAAGATGCCGTAGACCATGTAGACCCAGTTGAAGAAGGGGTTGACGACGAACATAAGCGGGTAAAGCATAATCTTGTAGCGACCCAACATGGCACCGAAGTACAGCATGAGAAGCCAATTAAGCCCAAGAGAAATGGCGATGAAGCCGACCGGTAGGTTGGCAACCTTCTGGGAAGTCGAGCAAAGGGAGATAACCAAGATGAAGAAGAGAAGAGCAGTGGTTCGAATGGTGTTCTGCATGAACCGCACGATCAGGAGGATAGGGTACCGTTTCCAAAGGCGAATGTCTGTCAACATGCAAACTTCGTTGGTGATAAAGCCCAAAAACCATCGGCGACGCTGCTTGAGAAGAGATTGGTAGGTCTGTACCGCTTCAGTCTTGCAGAAAGCTCCGGTGTTCATCTGGATCTGGTAGCGCTCCTTTGCGCCGATCATAAACAAGTGAGTGAGCCAGCGGTCCTCGCCCAAATGGCATTTTCCGTAGTCGAAGAGGTCGTCGCATTGTTCCGCCTTGTCGGCGAAGTAGTATTTGGCCATCTTGCGGAATGCGGAAAATCGAAGCATAGTGAGCGCGCCAGGCAAGCAAGTGACTGCGCCGCAGCCAGATTCCACTGATCGCTCAAAGAGCTGACCGTGTACGTATTCCATATCCTGGAGCAAAGTAATAAGCGAGTTCTTCTCAGTTGTGGATGTGATGACACCGGTCTGAGCCAACATGTTCCTCTTGCTGCCAGGCTTCAATTCCATCTCGTACATGAAGTTTGCAATGCAGTTCTTGTCGAGAATGCAGTCGGAATCAATGAAGAGCACGAAAAGATTGTCATTGCGCTTGATGTACTCGGTGTAGATCTTGTCGATGAGCTTGAAAGTTCTCTTTTGGCAGTGTCGCTTGCCGCCGTGGGGGAAGCGAGAGACGGTGATACGGCAGCTTCGGTAGATGACATCGATCGACTTGGGGTATGAATCGAGGGTGAGCGGCACGCCGAGCTTCTCGATTGTGTTCAGGTACAGCTCGTCTTCCTGGTCTCCATCGAAGGAGAGGAAGATGTGGAGGCAGGACGGAGGGTATTCGCAGTCGACGAGAGAATCGCATGTTCGGAGAAGAATTTCGGGTATCTCCTTGTAACAAGGCATGACAATGACGACCTTGGGTGCTGAAGCCTCGTCGAGGACAGACTTTATCCTCCTGCTGCGGCCGACCGAGTGTGTGACGAGCTGGTAGACGCAGAACAGCCAGGGGATGGTCAAGAGACCAGCGAACGACCAAAAGGCGAACCATTGCAAAAATTCGACCATCGTTACGGGGAAGTATTTGACTACTTGCGGGGGCAGAGGAAGTGTGACAACCATGATTGGCAAGAAAATGGCACTGGTGTTGTCAGATAAGATCGCATGTACGGGCGAAGTGGGCTTACCGGAGACAGAAAAAGAGTATGCCAAAGAAGATAGATAGTACGCGGACACTGACCGTCTCGGCTTTCTGAAAGACCTTGACAATGCAGTACATGAATGCAGCCACCCATAAGAACCATTCTAGGAGCGCCGCAAGCATGAGAGGGCCGATGATAGAGACGTAGACGATCTGTGGCCGTTAGTATAACATCTCGTTACTCTCCACTGAGTTACGCACGTCTTTGGTCGGCCAAGGATCAGTGATGTCTGGGATACTGGCATCGGCGCGGGCACCGAGGCCCGCCATCTCGTTCCATACCATCCTGGGGGCTTATTGTGAGTCCGTCGTGGCCGTTGGGCGGGGTGGCGAAGGAAGGTTGAAGCGGCCGTTTGCCCTATGGAACAGTTCACTGGGTGACGCAGACACAAGTTCTAGGGCCGTGAACTTGAAAAAACGTGGGAGCGGTAATTGCCAGCTATATGCGAAGCGTGGCGATGGAAGAGTCGTGCAAGTTACGAAGAAGAGAAGCTCTCGAGTTTTGTCCCAGGGCAATGGAGTACGGCGCGGGTGTTACAGCGCAAGCCTGCATGTAGACGTGGTACAACGCTAGAATATCGACGTAGGTACCGTAGGAGAGGCAAAGCGCTCCAGAAGCGTACTGAGGCTGATTCCAGCAATTGGCTCGTCGACACGATAACCACGGTATTTGTTGTAATATTGGTTGTCTCGGTGGGGCTGCTCAAGTAAACGAGTGTAAGTGTATGTATTAAGAAACAAAGGTAAAGTTGCTGCTCCAATTCACATCATTAGCTACGAAATGCTGTGCCACAGACGTAGGGCAGTTGAAGAAAGGGAATCGAAGGGCACTGGGCCATAGGGAGAATTTAGGCACTTCGCCGTGAAGCACTCAAAGGGAGCCCGGTAGGAGGCTAATTCACAAAGGAACTCGCGCAACTCGGCGAGCATGGGACGCGGCACGCTAACCACGATCTGCTCATGGTTTCTTTCCGTATCGGGGCTCTTGGGCGCCACCTTCCGCAGAAGCGACGTCCAAACAGGGTCCGGCCATGTCTCAGTCTGGAGCCAAATCTTTATTTGTGGTGCGCCTATGCGCCGCCTGCCGTTGAGCGTCAGAGGTGTAGCGACCCCGTGTTTAGGTGTTTCAACAATTATTGATGAACGTTTGACACGTCTTCAGCCTGTTTGCTGGAGTATCGCAGCACGTTCGATGCGGCGCGACGCTCCACGATGTAGGTGTGGGGTGAAGACCAAGCATCGATCAAGCCTGCCGACGTATCGATATCGCTATTCTTGCATCTCTTTGCAGCAAGACGTGCACATGGCATCATGATTTCTGTCGTCTTCTCGCCTCGCCCTGCGTTCCGACGCCGCTTGTGCTCTTAGAACCGCCAAGTTTAACGACTTCGCTGGCGTGCATGCGAGCATGTCAGGGGTCATTTTGCCCACGACTCGCTAACAACCACCGCACGCTTCCTTTGTGACCATCACACAGCGCACATGCACAGAGGCCTCGCGAGCACGATTTAAGGCAGTCTGTCACCTTTGGATTACTTCACCAGCACACGCCCTTTACTTTTGTATGTAATTTTGCCGTCGCCCCACCTTTGATCTGACACGCTAGACAACTGCTAGAGAAAATCACGATCATACAGTGGAGATACACTAAATAGACGGACGCACAAACCACTGTCTCAACGACAGATGTCGTGACTTCAGCAGCGCGCTGTCTTGTTTCACAGCATGAACTGTGCCATTTCTTTGCTGAGCCGCATCGTGTTGTGTCACTCTCGATAATTGGCAATGCTGCAGTCATCTTTACCTACCACCTACGAGAATGCCATGCTTCCGAGGATAGAAGTTGTTTCCCTTCCGCATGCTGAGGCTGAGTGGCTGATGTCGGGAGTCCGTGGGTTTCGGCATTCGGAACGTACGATGATCTTCGCGGTGCGAGACGAGTTGCAGTTGTCTCCACGCTGATCATCGTGTTTGCAGGGCTGAACATCACGAATATCGATGGCCGTTCAGCCAACACTCCAACCCCGTGTCAGCGCGAGTTCATGCAGTTCGTTCAACCGAACTTCCGCTCTCGACTGTACTTTTGTAGGTGCATACGCTTGCTGTGTAGCTGCCCACACTGTGTAGGCTCTCTCGCCACGCTGCCCCTGAACTATGATGCTTAAGACCAAACTCTGTCTGCAAGCTAGAAGCTAGATGTCAGTCCAATTGCACTACGGGCAGCTAGATAGATTTATCAGGGACCGATGTTCGGGTAAAAGTCACGGCCACATGGACCCCTTTCGTAGCGCTATGTGTTGTGGCTAAGCTACGGCTGGTGCTAGATGCCAGAAGCTGCGAACTCCAAAGCAATAATGCATGCTGCAAATTTATGCATCGAACTCGAATAATGTCGTGAAAGGCTGTTGTTTCGCGTTTGTTCGCCGAGCTGCTGCACAGAATTTGCTCAAGTCGTGGGTAGTCACTATGCCACAATCTGTCTACCAAATGCAGTGCCTCTTCGCTCCTACTAGAACACTGACTTCCCCGTGCACCTGTCAGTGTGAAAACTGCCAGTGTCAAGGAACGCTCAGGCACTGCCCGGTAGCCTGTTGCGCAAGAAGTTCCAGGCGTGTGGTGAAAAGCTTCTTTCATGGGAATATCCGACATTTGCTACCTTGGAACAGGTTCTCGGGTCTTTGTAGTGTCTTCCGCGAGATTGAACTAGCCTTGGCGCATTTTCCTTGATTGAATAGTTTGGTGTTCCATGGAGAGACATTTTTCGATAAGATGCAAGATGCAAGAGTGCTTAGTAAGCGTCGCGGCATGACGCGCCGATATGCGAATGCTCGTTCGTACCTGCAGCCCGAACTTCACCAACCCTCACACCAAAAACATCCGCGTTTGCTCGCCCACCACTGCGCAAACAAATCTGGCTCTATCGCGAGCTTGCCTCCACCGCGCTTGAACAAATGCACGCCGAATCTGCGCCCGACATATTTCCGATTTTGCATGTGCGCGTATCATAGCCGATCCGTGCTATCACCCGTCACCCCTCCACCACTGCGGGACTACCAAGTTCACCATGGAGCGCCCAAGGAAGCGTATGTGCGGCACTGTACGGCGAAGGACGTACACTGACATGACAAAGGAGAGCTTCGTGAACTCAATCTGCGAGCCTGGGATGGCGATTCAGGTAGAAGGCCCAGCGGTCCCCCACTAACCACCGTGCTGACACTCCACGCAGATGTCTTCGCCGTACAGGGCTCCCTCGACTCTTCTATGAAGAAGAACACGGCCTTTATCAAGCGCCTACGAACCGCCGTCAATGCTGGCGCCCAAGCCCAGTTCATACAGGAAATCAAATCCTTGTCCCTTCACAAATACCTCTCCGAGATCATCTCAGCATGCTATGAGGGTCTCTGCAAGCTCAAGACCCCCGGCGAGATTGCTGCGGGTGTCGAGATTGTTAGCGCCCTACACCAGCGCTTCGGCCCGTCAGAGTTCACTGGATATATTGGCTGGTACATTGGGCGAGGGCTGGCAACACCGGACAAGTCACAGCTGAAGACTCTGGCACAGGAAGTGCGCGAGCGAGAGGAGAAGGAGCGACTGGCTCGTCAGCGCGTGCTACTCCGCGTGGCTACCGAACTGTGGCTCGTGGGAGTCTTGCGCAGTCTGGACGACGTGGCGCGACCTGAAGAGGCAGCCAAGGGCAAGGACTCTGGCAAGCTGGTAGAAGGACCCGCCAAGACCCGTGCTCGAGCTGAGAATGCCGATACGGAGCCTTTCCCGCTCGAAGTGCTGAAGGACATGCTTGGACATGATCGTGAGCACGTCAACCTGCCTCTCGTGGTCATCTTCGTGAAAGCCTTCGCGTGGGACATCCTTGGGACAAAGACATCGGCTGCCGAGGGCCGGAAGACGGTCCACGAGGATGGTACCACGACGACAGGCAAGAATGAGGACACCTCAGCTTCTGAAGCCGACGAACAGACAAGCAAGGACCCGCCCATCATTTCCTCCGAGCTGCAGCAGCGATTCAAGAACGTCCTAGTCAAATACTTCGAGAGCGTAAAGGCACACCTGCTTCGCGATCAAACCCACATCCTGAGCCAGGGGCGCAAGAACGCTGAGGCCTACGTCAAGTCCGGAGAGGTCTTCGAAGACCGCCAGAATAATCACGAGAAGCAGATGAAAGCCCAGGAACGCTTGGTGGGCAATGGTCAGATCTTGGCCGACGCGCTGGGCGTTGAGATGCCCGATCTCAAAGAGAAAGACAGCGCCACCAACACTGGCGATGGCCTAATTGGCCTGGTGAAAACTGGCGAGTATCTGCGTGGTCAAAGCGAAGGGGCTGGCATCTGGGAAGACGAGGATGAGCGCCGCTTCTACGAGAACCTGATCGACCTCAAAGACCGTGTCCCTGGCATCCTGTTAGAGGACGGGAAGAAGAAGAAAGTTGATGGCGACGATCAGGTGGGCAAGAAAGTCGAAGCGAAGCCAGAGCAGACCGAGAAGGACACGGCCGAGGCCTCAGTCGAATCGAAAGCAGTCGCTGACGCAGATGATCAGTCGACTGCCATCGCGAACAAGTCAGTGGGTGCCCAGGTCGATGCTATTCTTGCACGTCTACCAGAGCTCAACACGAAGGATGTCATCGACCAAACGGCCATGGACTTCTGCTTTCTCAACTCGAAGGCATCTCGCAACCGACTGATCAAAGCTGTCCAGGAAATCCCGAAGGGACGATCTGACTTGCTGCCCGTTTATTCTAGGCTAGTCGCAACGCTCGGAAAGTACATGCCAGACGTCTCCCAAGGGCTCGTGTCATACCTGGACGACGAGTTTCGAAGCCTCCAGCGACGCAAATCAAAGGATTTCCTTGGGCAGGTCCGAACGCAGAACGTTCGCTACCTGGCGGAGTTGACGAAGTTTGGCGTAGTGCCCGAGCATGTTATTTTCCATTGCCTGAAGGTCAGCTTGGATGACTTCTCGAGAATGAACATCGAAATCATCTGCAACTTGCTCGAGAACTGCGGTCGCTATCTGCTTCGGAATCCAGAGACATCTCCTCGCATGACATCCTTCCTGGAGACCTTGCTGCGAAAGAAGGGTGCTCAAGTACTTGGACAGCAGGAGCGTATGCTCATCGAGAATGCCGTCTACTACGTGAATCCTCCAGAGCGCGCAGCAATTGAGCAAAAGGAGCGCACGCCAATCGAGCTTTTCCTTCGTACAGCCATGTATCAGGACTTGACGCGGCGAACCCTAGACAAGACTGTGAAGCAGATCCGCAAGATGCACTGGGAGGAAAAAGAAGTCGTCAATATCCTTCACAAGGTCTTCGCAAAGCCTGGCAAGATCAAGTACAGCAACATCCACTTGCTTGCTGTCATCCTCGGTACCATTCATCGCTACCATCAAGACTTCGCCATTTCCGTTATTGATGACCTGCTTGAATCTATCACATTCGGTCTAGAGCTCAACGACTTCAAGTTCAATCAACGCCGCATTGCAGAGGTCAAGTACCTTGGCGAGCTCTATATTTATAGGCTGGTCGACTCCCCTATGGTCTTTGATACGCTCTACAAGCTCCTCAATTACGGTTGGGAAGGTGGCTATGCTCGTCCTGGCCTATACAACCCGCTAGATCAGGGCGACGACTACTTCCGCATTCGCCTGGTTTGCAACCTGCTTGAGAGCTGTGGCATGTACTACGACAAAGGCGCCGCAAAGAAGAAGCTCGACTTCTTCCTCACGTACTTACAATACTACGTCTGCGTGAAGGAGCCTCTACCGATGGACGTCGAATTCATCGTGCAGGATGCTTACAACCTCACACGGCCGCAGTGGAAGTTGATCACGAACCTTGAGGAGGCTTCCCGTGCTTTCGGCGAAGCAGTCAAGCAGAACTATCAGACGGCTGCAACAGACAAACCAGTTGAGGCTGAAGAAGAAGAAGCTTCTGCTTCCGACGACGAGCTTGATGATGAGGATGTAATACTGCCAGATGGCGACGGAGACAAGTCATCGAGCGAATCAGAAGAGGTTTGCACTATCATTCTTCCTTCTTACCTTCCCATGCTAATGCCACCAACGCAGGACTCAGATGACGATGAGCCGGCAAAGCAACCGTTGTCAGACGAAGAGGAGCAAATTGTGGTCACCCGGCCAGAGGACGATCGTGATCCTGAGGCCGATGCTGAGTTCGATCGTGAGCTTGCTAAGCTCATGTCGGAGAGTGCCGAGTCGCGCAAGTTTGAACGCAAGCCTGTCTTCGATGTACCTCTACCCATGCGCCGCGCAAGGGAAGCGACCGTCAACGCCGACGACAGTGGAAACGAGTCGCCAGCCCCGATCATGCTTTCTAACACCGTCAAGTTCTCGTTGCTCAGCAAGCGCGGCAACAAAACTCAGACCCGGTCTATTGACTTGCCATCAGATTCGACCTTCGCAGTTGCCATGCGCAACAAGCAACAAGCCGATAAAGAGGAGCAGCAGCGCATCAAGAGCCTCGTCCTGAACTACAACGAAGCTCGCGACGACGGCGACGACATTGGTGATACACCTTTTTCTTTCGCCCTTGCCCCTAATACCAATAGAATTCGTACTGAATCATCGCAAGTCCTGGACAAGACCCCAAATCCGTACGCGCAGCCACGCCTCGACAAGGCTGGACACAACCGCAGCAATCAGCGCGCGAGGAAGCTGCAGCTGTCGGACGTCAACTGGTACGAGTCCCCGTCTTCTCCTAGGGCAAGTCGATCTGGGTCTGGTGGACCTTCGCCGCTTAGGCAGGTGGTCGCTGCGCAGGCAGCGGCGGCAGCGAAGCGACAAGTCCCTCCCTAGACTCAGGCATCTTGCAGCCTTTTTATATACCCGATGAGAGCGATTGTCTGCGCTCAGTTTCAGCGCCTCTCGTCATCACATGGCTGACCAAAAGGCCCTCTTCGGGCGACTGATTCGACAGGACTTGATCACCCTACCTCTTGATGCTATAGTGAGCATCCATCATCTACGAACATACGTCGAGCATGAGCAAGTCCTTTCCAACACCTCACCGAGCGCCAGATGTCGCGCACGGTAGGTAGGAGCCTTAAAGTAGCTCCGACAATGGCTCGTCCTCGCATGCCACGAGCATCTCGTTGACCCTTAATAAGTCGCGCTCGACCCCGAGGTGAGTGCCCTCTACGCCCTTCCGCCAAACTTCCGATCAGCAAGGCTGGTGTCGTGCGAAGCATGAAGCACATTACTGGGGTGTCGCGCATTTGCAAGGACAAAAGATGTTAAATAGTTGGCAGAGTGAAGAAGGCAGAGTTGCTACGTAGGTTGTTGCTTTCGAACACAATTTGCAGATTTGATATGGACGAAAATGGAAACACAATCATTACCGCTAAGCTAACGCACTTCACACAAAACTTCGCATTGTCAAACCTGCGTGTTGCACTCCTGTACCCTATTCCCTTCGTCCATTAACCCCCTCAACAGCCCATGCAAGTACTTCTGACACTCCAACATATCCATACCCTCCATGCCCCTACACGGCGGGTGCCTCCACGTCTTAAACGGCGATGTACTCCAATACTTCCTGTATTCAGCTTTTTCGGCTAACGCGTCAGCCACGATGCGCATATCTCTCCAGCGTCGTCCTTTGTGCGGTACATTGCGCAGGAGAGAGGTGCTGGTGGCGCTTAGTGGGTCGTACCAGTCTGTCCATGCTGAGGGGGGAGGCGGGGTGGTGTCACGAGATGGTGGTATGGGGTTGAAGAGGAAGTGTGCTAGGGCGTTGGGGAGCTTGGAGGGTGCGAAGTGCATTTTTTGGGGGGTTGGGGGTGAGGAGGAGAGGAGAGGGGAAAGAGGGAGTAGGAGTGCGCGGTGCGCGGTGCTGACGTGGACTTGATGCCAGGTCAGGGAGTTGGATACGTGTATACTGAATTGTCTTTGCTTCTCGGACTGAACGTGCTTACGGTCCTCACATTCGCATCTCTGTACAATGTAGGCGTCAAGGAGAAAACACACTGATAAGTTCATGTGATTAGGCACAGGGCGCAGCACGCGACATAAAAGTACAAATCAGTGTATTTGCCTAAATTACACAGTGGAAAAGTCTCCTTCAATCCACTCCCTACCAAAACATACTCCCCCCCTCCCCTCCCCCATGCTTCTACTCAACACCCATCCCACTCGCTCCTCCACCCCTCACCAACCCCCGTAAATACTCCTGACACTCCACCAAACACATCCCCTCCATTTCCCCCGGCGCATCGCCCCACACTTTAAACGGCGATGTACCCGGCATCTTCCTCTTGGTAGCTTCGCTAGCTACGGCATTTGCGAGGTGTTTGATGTGCGTTACTTTGTAGGGTGGTGCTTAGTGGAGGAGGGTGGTTGTTAGGCGCGCGGAGGGGTTGTAAGGAGGGGTTGTGGGGGTGGGGGGATAGGGCTGAGGAGGAAGAGGGTTAGGGGGGTGAAGGGCATTGTTGGTGGGAATTGAGATGGGAGTGGGGGGTGGGATGGGGCTGGGGGGTAGGTATATCATGAGAGGAAAGGAGGAACAGCAGGATGACTGACGTGTATGGTCAACGTGAACATGTACAAATGTCTGAATTCATCATGGCACGATGAACAGAAGTGTAGTCTCTGGAGGTTGATATCGAATGCTTTTTATTATAGATAAATCCAAGCTTTTTCCGGGAGGTCGTGAAGAAAGGCGCGCTGATTTGGAGAGGGGAAAGGGGTCGGATGCGAGATGATGATGGTCGCCTGAGATGAGAGGATATGTACGTGGTGACACATGTACATGGTGACGAATGTACACAAACGGAGCAGGAATAGGCTATGCATAATTGTACGAGGGCTAGCGACTGCTTTGAAGGATCTGTTCGCTTTTTGTATGTACGTACGCACCTACCTACCTGTCACTCTCTTTCCACCGCCATCTCGCAGGATCAAATTCACACCATTCACAAAACCACAAAATCCACAAAGCTGATAAAAAAAAACGCCATATCCATGCTCCTCCATATCAGAATCATACACACACCCCTCCCCCTCCCCTTCCCCTCTCCCCTCCCCTCCCTCCCTCTCTCAACATCGCCCCCCACCTACGAAATATCAAACAACTTCTTCATCTCAACCAACAACTTCCACTCATCCTGACTAACATCGCTCCGAAAGAACTCCTTGAGCGTATCAATACTTTTGCGACTAATCGCGCTGTAAAGCGTGTCGTCCTCCTCCAAGTGGCGGCCGTACATGGGCTGATTTGGCCCCTCGATTTTGACGGCGACGGACGGCTGGCCTTTTTTGCAGACTTGGATTTGCTTGTGGTCGCGCTCGATGGAGGTGCTGTTGTGCGTTAGAAAAGATAGTGCAAGGAGTGAGTGAGTGAGTGGGAAAGGGAGAGGAGATGTGAGGAGGATGGGAACTTACACTCTTCCAAGGTTAACCACTTCCTTCACGCCAGTCGCGGGATTCTTCTTGATCGCGCAAATCGGCGTCGTCATTTTCAAATTCCCATCCACGACATCCACACCAATGACAATCGGATCTTTCTTGTTGAACACCGCGACAGGGCGCAACACACACGGAAACACAGCCAACATCTTACTCTCTTCCTTGCGCTGCTCTTCCAGCTGCTTCATGTGCGACGTAAACTTGTCGAACAAGTGGTAAATAATATCCGCCTCGAAGATTTTGACGCCGATTTCGTCGGCGTACGCTTTCGCTTCCTTGTCGACTTTGACGTCGAAGCACAGCATGACGGCGTATTCTTTGGCTTTTTCGAGCATGACGCCTGCGCGTAGGACGTCTTTGCGGTATACGGGGCCGATGGAGATGGTGGATACTGGGATCTTGGAGACGCGCAGAAATTCGAGCAGGGCTTCGAGGGAGCCGAGCGTGGATGCTTGGACCGAGACGCCGCGCCCGGATTTGCTGACTTTGCTGAGTAAATGCGCGAGGTCGCCCATGACTTCGTCCATGAGATCTTCTTCGTCGTCATTGGGACCTACGACAAGGAGGCGCGATCCTGCGATGGCGTGGTCTAGGCCATCTGCGGAGATCTTGATTCCCATGGCGGCTTTGACTTCTTTGTTGTGTACGTATACGGACTTGACGCGGAGTTCCTTCATTTCGGCGGGGGTGAGAAGCGCGCGGATGTTGGTGACAATGGGCTCTGGATTACCGCATAGCACTATACGGTCGCCTTCGCGCAGGACACCGTTGGAGAGGATGACGTCGATTGTTGTGCCGAGACCTTCGATGACTTTGACTTCAAGCACGGTACATTCGACTTCGGAGAGGTACATGAGGTTGTTGGTTAGGCGCTCCTGAGTAAGCTTGACGATGAGCTTGATCATGTCTGGGATACCTTCTCCAGTGTGCGCCGAGGTCGGGCACACGGACACGTACTTGGCCATGTTCTTGTTCTTGAAGAAGAGTTCCGAGTTGAAGCCGTGCTCCTGGAGTTGCGTGCGGACAAACGTCCATCGCTCTTCGAACTCAGACTGCACAGACTGCTTCTGGAGGTTGAAGCTGTCTTGGAATCCGTTGTTGTCAATCTTCTTCCACCCGAAGAGACGATCGATCTTGTTGAGAGCGACAATGAATGGTGTTTTCTTGTCTCGTAGCAGTTTCATAGACTCGATAGTTTGAGGTTCCAGACCGTGCATGATGTCGATGACCAGGATGGCGATGTTACAGAGCGAAGAACCACGGGACCGGAGGTTGCTGAAAGACTCGTGACCAGGTGTATCAATGACCAGCAGACCAGGGACGTTGAAGACGAATTCCTTGTCCTTGTTGACAACGGCGACCTTCTTCTCGAGCGCCTCGACAGGGAAGTAGGTGGCACCAATCTGTTGCGTGATACCTCCTGCTTCGCCTTCTTGTACGTTGGTCTGTCGGACCTTGTCGAGCAGCTTCGTTTTACCGGTATCGACGTGACCAAGAATACAGCAGATAGGTGATCGCAAATCGTCCTTTGAACGAGCCGCAAGTGCCTCTTCGTGAGCCTGTCTCCGTCGCTCGGCAGCTGCGGCCTTTCGTGCAGCTTCAGCACGTTGAGTGGCAGTGCCTTGCTCGTCTTCGGAGGAATCGTCTTCGCTGTCGTCGTCCGAGTCGGTCTCTGAGTCTGACCCTGAGCCCTTTGCTGCGGCCGCTGCCTCTTCCTTGGCTTTTGTCTCTGCAGCCGCCTTCTCTTCCTTGGCCTTCCTTGCGCTCGCTTTGCGCTCCTCTTCCTCGTCGGTGTCGACGTCCCAGCTGGCCTTGACGCCGTCGTCCTCGTCTGCCATAGCTTCCCAATCGTCGCCAGACTCCTCGCCCTTCTTCGCCTCAGCGTCCAGTTTAGCCTTCTCGGCTTCAGCAGCGGCGAGGGCAGCTTGCTCTTCAGCGATCTTGAGGTCTGCGAGCTTCTTGGCGGCCTCTTCAGCTTCGCGCGCCTCCTTCGCCTTCTGCTCTTCGATCTGCTTCTTCCGCTTCTTGCGGTCATCGTAGACTGGCTTCTTCTTCTCCTCGGACGCCTCGAGTCCAGCAACTTTCGTGCCCGAGTTCTCGAGCATCTGCTGCAGTCGGAGGTCAGCCTTGGCCTTGGCCTCTTTCTGCGCCTTGGTCATGTATTTGCCCTCCTTCTTGAGCTGCTCGATCTTCTCCTTCTCCTTCTGCTTCTTCGCCGCCTTGATCTCTGCTTGTCGCTTGACCTCTTCTTCGGCCAGACGCTCTTCCTCCTCTATCCTCGCCTTCTCTTCGGCGGCCACACGAGCATTCTCCTCCTCTATCCGCTTCCGCTCCTCCTGTGCTTTCTGTAGGGCGGCGAGCGCGGGATTGAGTTTCTTCTTCTTGCCACCAGCAGCCGGGGCCGCGGGTTCGGGCGCAGAGGGAGCAGCAACGGGCTCTGCCTTCGTCTCGGCGGGCTTCGCGGGTTCGGGCTTCGCAGGACCGGTCGCCTTCTTCTTCGCGGCCTAGAAAGTGATGTCAGCATTCGATATGTATCGCGTAGACTTTCGCATAACCTACCAGCTCCTTCTTGCGCTGCTTTTCCTTCTCCTTCTTTTCTTTCTCCTTCTCCGCCTTGGTCTTCACCCTCGGCCCATCATCCCCTTTGTCGTCCGACGGCTCCTCCTGCTTCTCAGCCGCGGCGCCCTTGCCCTTTTTTTTGCCGTAGTTGCCAGCAAAGACATCGTCGTCGTCGTCCTCGAAGCTAGCCTCTTGCGGCGCCTTGCTCGCGAAAGCGTCTGCACCATTCGCGTCGTCCTTCGCGGGTGGGTCTTCGCCCTCGAGTTCGAAGTCGGCGTTCTTGTTCTTCTTCTTCTTGCCGCGGCGCTGGAGGGCAGCCATGAGGTCGTTGCCGCCTGCATCGTCGCCGGCCGCAGCGTCCTCGGCCTTGGGCTCTTCCGCACCGCCGGTCTGGGGCGTGATTGTCTCGCCCATGTCGGCGTCCCAGTCGTCCTCCTGCGCCTTCTTGTTGCCCTTCTTCTTCGGCGCCATTGCGACTGCTGGGTGGCGTGGAATGGATATGTGAAGAATTGTGTGCGCTCTGGTGTCGCTGGAAAAAGGTGCCTGTGGCGGGGTGGTAGTGGCGGTCGTGGGTGTGGGACGTGGGTTATATTTTTGGCTGCTGGTCGACCAATAAGTGACGGGAAACAGCTGCTAATTCACTGGTGAGTCAGACTAGAACCAACAAAGGCCTGGACTGCAAGGAACGACTGGAAGGCGTACACGCGCAAAGGCAAACGCACACTGGCCGTCGAAATTCACGTCGCAACTTCTGGATCGTTACTTGTGGCGGGGTACTTTTGAAGAAGGTGCACGGACCATTACTCGTCTCGACTCACTTCACCCTGCCCTCGAATCTGGTACGCAAGCTGCAGAGTATGAGTCACGAGATACATTCAATATTACTATTACTGGGCAGTAGGGAGTACGTACAGGAGTAAGGTGAGTGTGCATGCGACCTACTGTGCTCTTTCATATAGGGCCCGGTTTTCAATCACCAAACCCCTGAGTAAAACTGCCAATAAGCATCACAAAACCCCCACAACATCAAGTATCTCAGTTTCATATATGTCAGATACATTGTATTACTATGCTCACAATCACATTCAAAGCCAGCTCTTCCCTTCCCTTCCACAGCTCTGCAGCCCAATTTCTAGCTCCCCCAACATAGGTTTTGATCCATCCAATGCAAAACAACAAATGCGCCACCAGTAAATCCCCTTCCAGATCCGAAGTAAGCAACGCCGACCCGAAGAATGAGAGAATGCAATGATTAGCCGGGACTCTTGTCCCAGACGGTGTGTGGTACAAAAGGAGCGATAGATGGCGAGAAGATGGGTTTTCGACGCGTAGATTCGTAAAATGGCGAAAAATAGTGATGGCATCGCTAGTGAATGCCATTGACGAGCAGAGACTCAACAGCCTGGCCGATGAACTGCTTCTTAAGCGTAAGATCGCATGCGAACCTGTTCCCTCTGTTAGCTCAAAACCCACCGTCAATGAAATATAGTGAACGTACCTGCGCTCCAACTCCACCTTAACAGACTTCTTAGTAACCGTCATCAAATCACTCGTACTCAGTATATCCCTAATCTCAGCATGAATCACCTCATCCGCCGGCAACCCCGCCGCCTGACTCATCTCAATGCCACTCTCGTAGCCCCCAAACCCGCTCGGCGCAAGGCTAAGTCGGCTCTGACTATTCGTCGTATAGCGCGGCAAGTCGAGGTGCGACATGGGTCGTGACGGCGGCATACCGCCGTACTCTGAGCCCGCCATGGAGCCGCCGAACGGAGCCTTGCGCGTCGCGTACGTGTAGCCCGAGACTTCGGAGCGGTCGTCGCGCATCGTGTGCTGCTCCCACATCTCAGCCTGATACTCTTCCCAGCGCTTCTTAGGGATAGACGCAGGGTCGAATTTGCCCTCATCAGACACCACGATTTTCTGGCCCTTTTCGCCGGTCACGACGCGCGTGTTACCCCACGAGAAGTCGTCCATGTGCCAGAAGGAGTAGAGCGGGAGGGCAAAGGCGAAGATGGGGGTCGCGAGCATGTAGATGATCATCCAGCCGATCATTTCCCATTTGCGGCGGATGATGAAGATGATCATTTGCAGGCCGTAGATGGCTCCGAGGAGAATGAAGGCGGTGATGGGGACGACGTCGGGTGTTGCGACGAGCAGGTAGATGAGGTAGCCGATGTACACGACGATGACGGGCTGCACGACGGTGGACAAGAGGTCGAGAAACACGATGAAGCGCATGCTGAAGCAGCAGAATCCGCAGAGCTGTTGCAGTGGGATCAGCTCGATGAGGTTGTGCACCGTCGAGTTGATCCAGCGGCGACGTTGAGACATGAAGATTGACCAGCTGTCGGGCGCGACGGTCCAGGCGTGCGCGCGCATGGTGTACTTGGTCTTGTACTTGGCGTGGAACTTGAGCAGCAGGGTCGTCAGGTATCTATCTTCTCCGAGATGCAGCAGGTTCTTGGTGTGCAGGGTGTCGACGCGGATCTCTTGGTAGGCTTCGACGACTTCCTTGCTGACGAAGAGGGGCTTGCCCGTCTCGGCGGCGCGGATGCGGTACATGGTGAAACAACCGGGCAGACAGGTCACGGAACCGAAGAGAGACTCGAAGGCCTTGGTCAGGTTGTGGGAGATGTAGTATTCGTACACTTGCATCATGGTGACGAAGGAGGATTTGGCGTTCGTAAGAGCTGTTTCTCCGCATATGGCGATGAGGCGAGTGTCGTGTAGGAAGGCGGCGACGAAACGAGTAGCTGCGTCAGGAGCAACGACCGTATCGGCATCAATCTGCAGGAGGAATTCGTAGAAGGTTGGGTTGACGCCGATGATGTTGCGAATCTGGTGGTGCATTTCGAGCTCGAGTGGACTCATGGGCAGGTTGTAGTGTACGCGGTTCAAAAATCTCATCAGGATGATCTGGGAGTCACGTTTGCCTCTGTTGCCGGGCTTCGACACCTCAGCTGGCCTGCCAACCTTGACGATGACCAGGAAAGGCACAATGTGACCCTGGACCTCATACAGTCCGGAGTAGCATTTGCCCATGTTGTGCTGGCGCTGACCCTCACCTAAACTCTCGAAGCTGAGCGGGTCTGGATCAGTGGCCTCAGGGACACCAAGGATATCGAGGACGATGCGAGGAGTTGGCTTGTCGTTGCCCTGGCCGATAATCATACCGTCGCAGACAATGACGAGAAGTTTGCGCTTGTCATCGTACTTCATCCTTGCGGCTGAATCGATCGCACGGCGTAGCGAGTCTTCATCTTCGGTATAGGCTGGGACAGTGCAGATGATGAACTTGTCGATATTCTCGGGGTCGGTCTTCCTGCTGAACTGGAGAGCCGCAAGAAACTTGAAACCGATAACGCTGACCAGGAGGATGGAGATTGCGAGCAAGAAGTACTTTGCAAACTGACACTTGGCAGAGTTCCTAGTGTCCAGCTCGCCGACGTAGAACAGATTATCAAGGCAGACTTGCATGTCATTCTTCTTCTTGGGATCCATGGTGAGACCGTCCCAGTACTTGCTGATGTCCTTGCCCGACTGCACACGGAAGATAGAAACGACACCCTCATCCATGAAGTTGGTATTTGGTGTAAAATCAGGTTCTGGCTCATCTTCTGGAGCTGGCTTCACATCGCGGCCTCCAGGCATGTAGGGGGTCATATCGTAGACCTTGTTGTTCATGTAGGCGATGGAGTCGCCTTTGTTCGCAAGAGTCTTCAGATACTCGGGACTGAAACCAACGCGGCCCTTCATGTAGTTGGACTTGAGGAACACCTGTTGCTCAAACCACCAGTCGGGGCGAGAATCGTTCGTGAACCATCGGAAGTCGTGGTATTGAGCGTTGAGATCTGTTTGACTAATAAGACTGTTGGTGGTAGATGCGGAGTAGTTGGAGTTCCTGTAGTTGAGCTGCACACCTGGGTGAACCACTCCGTCTACGCCGTTGCAAAGAGCCGAGACTTGTACCGGGAACAGATTGGTGGCATCCTTTCCGGCATACTTCTCGAGGTTCTTCTGGGGGATGATATTCGGGTAGTGATGAGGGATGAAGTCGTCCAAGTCGTAGACAATGCCTCGCATGGCAACGTATGCATCAGCACCTTTGCCGTTGAAGGATGACAATTCCGAGGTAGAGTAGACGTTTTGCTTAGGACAGATCAACATGGGAAACCCAATCATGAGGAAGATAACGAAAGCGCAGCTGAGCCAAATAAGCATGTTGATGGCCAGCTTCTCACGCCATGCTATCCGGACGTCTTTTCGCTTTATCCGTCCAACAATGCGAATGGCAAAGTCAGGGACGAGCCAGGTGAGGGAGTAGACGATGAACATCCATCGCTTTCGGCTGCCGGAGACAGGGAGAACATCGACCTCTTGTAGCTTCTTGTCAGCCGCCTTCTCGTCGATGACTTTGGGCTGCTCCAATCCATGGAACATGTCACCATTCGTAATGCCGGATGGTGCCTCGGAGCGGGCGTCGATGTCCTTCTGACCAAAGTAGTTGCCGCTCTTGTCGTTGTAGTATTCGCCCGGCGATGGCGAAAGGAGACCAGCTCGCCCGTCTCCATACGATCGACCACCGTCGGGCGTCAAGTTGTCGCTGGAGTCTGCGTAGCCACGGGCAGCAGGCATCAACTCTGCTAGCTCGGCAAGCTCAAGCCAGCATCTCTCACTGAGAAAGACTCCGGTGGCTCCTACACGAACTTCATTCTCTCGCCATGGCTTGGTGTCAAGGACCATCTCCACCTTGTCCTTCTCGCTGCCCACAATGCCAGCTTCAGATTGTGCCATGCCGAGGAACTCCGCGAAAGGAAGGAAGATGCTGTAGTCTGCCTTGCGGACACGATTGCTGATTTCTGCCAAACCAAGTCCTTGCACCTGTGCGCGCACACACTTGCTGTCAAACTGGTTTGCGATTCTCCGTTCATTGGGCTTCAGGCAGAAGACGAAGTAAGGGTTTGCCTTTCGCATCGCGGTGTCGATCGTCTTGAGTGCGCTTACTGTCTGGCCAGCGGCACCAGTTTGTTTCGTGGAGTCGCCACCCTTCCTCGAACCAGAGACATTGCTCTCAGCCTCGCTGACGGCGTCCTCATCGAATACGTTCAGTGTACGACCATAGCGGCCGGTCTTGTCGGCCTTGCGACGCGCCATGCTGGGTTGACGGGTGGGCTTAGAGCTGACCGAAGCTTGCATGATAGCAGACTTTTCCTTGGGGTGGCTCATCTTGTGCAAGGCTTCTTGACCCAGCAATTGCTGGATGAACGGTCCGTTGGCGGATTTCAGGAGGTTGATCATGTCACCAGAGATGAGTTCAGCGTTCTCTTCTAGAATGCCTTCGACACTGTAGTCCACATCTCCACAGTAGTGTCGAATTGTGAAAGCTGGTGAAGTATTGGGAGTAGGAAAGTTGCTGCCAGGCTGGACCACTGTGGCTTTGCCGGGCTGGATAGACGGGTTCTTGCCATCAAAACGCTTGCGGAGAGTATCGAGGTACTGCATGTCAGATTTGCCGCGACGCATCTGATCGTCGAGGATAGCAAGGAGACCGTTGCCAGATTTTAGAAGCCCACTCTTCGCTTCAGAGTTGTCGTAGAATTCCGTGCCCGGCAACGCAATTTCTTCCGCTTCCAACTCTTGAATCTGACGCTTGAAGAAACTGTCTTGGGTGAACGCAATCATGTTCTCGTTCGCAGCGTTGTTGAGAAGCTGGTCGAGCGAAGAGCCGGTGGCAGCAGAATTCTGGAAGCCTGGGAAGTCGACCAACGAGATCGTGTTGGATATGTCGTCGGAGCGAACGGACAACTTCGAGTTGATTAGTTCCATTATCCAAGTGACCGAAAGCGAGTAGAGGGCACGGGCAAGCTCGTCTGCGTTTGCTCGAGCACCCTTAGGATCCAACATGACTGTAACGCGCTCTCTGTACAACGTCTTCGACTTGTACCGCAGGCTCTGCTCGAGATCCTCCACGTTCACACCCAAGAACTCGGCGATGGGAACAAGGCAATCCTTGTTCTTCACTACTGTAAGTGACTCCCCGCCTTCGTGTGAGTAACCTCCACTGTCGTCCGCTCCGGGGGTAGTGGATTGTCCCGCTTCAAACTCGAGCTGGCCAATGTGGAGTACAGTGGCCAAAATCTCGCAGATACCTGCGATGTTTTCACGACCAGCTTCTAGCCTCTTGAGCCCTTCCTTGAACTGGGTGAAACCCTTGGCGTCATCAATGCCGACCTTCAATTGTGTTGGATGTCCCAGATACCGCCATCTTCTGTTCGATCCCAGTGAAGTTCGGTTGCCCGCTGCACCGTCTCCAACAACATCTAGGCGAAGATGTCTCTTCTCCGCAGCACTGGTGCCGGCAAGGAGGTAGTATAGCACATGGTAATTTCGCTCCCCCGTTGGGACCGACGCGATGCGGCTGCGTTCGAGACGGTGTGCAAGAAATTGAGCGCCGAGCAGAGTGGCGTGTTTAGAGGTCGAGGTGTTGTATTGCAGTTCAAGAAGTAGACCAGATTTGGAGGCGGACGGCGTAGTGAGCGATTTGGTTGTAGTCAAAGACTGGAAGACGAAGTTTGCGTGCTCGATCTTCTTTGACAGTGGCGTTGAAGAGTAGTTGAGGAACGATCTCAGCATGTGTCCACGAAGGGTCGTCTTGCCAGAACCGGAGTCACCCCTGCATACAGTCAGATATCTACAATCCGTAGCACACAACATACTTACAAAAAAGCAATCACTTGATCCTCAGTACGATGTTCAAGCCGCCGATATGCCCTCTCAGCGAGCTCCTCGGATGCCTGATTTGCGCTTCCCTCTCTTCCGCCATCCACGCCTCGCCCAGGATCGGTGTATGTGTTGATGGAAACAAAGCCATGCGACGAGACTAAAGCGGTGGGTAGATGTGCGTGGAAGCGACTGGCAAGAGCAGCCGTAACGCCTGTGTCATTCTGCTGATGCGTCGGCAGAGCTGGCAGCGAAGGCTGCTGTAATACATTGGCGGTCATTGTGGTCGAACGCGTCCCCGTGGGAGCGCTGGGCGAGTTTGTTCGTCAAGCAGACGCGGTTGGCGATTGTCGAGGCGGTTGCGTGTGGTTGAAACAAGGTGTCTTGAGACGATTAATTCGTGTGCTGCAGTAGGCTTGCTGGAATGTACAGGGCGCCGCGAGACCAGCGAATCGTCAAGGGGCCTCAGTGAAGGATTAATTATAGGCAGCGAGCGTGGTGAATATGCTACAAACGAAGGAATTGAGCGTGAGAGCCGTTGACAGCGGCAAAGGGGGTTTGAGTTGCAGTCTGGTCAAATTGATGGACTTGCCAGGATGTC
>Ga0265797_10000389_pt1 | contig 81065 bp, 69 predicted proteins | sample P2T30metagenome_FD_192433 | JGI IMG/M metagenome (GOLD analysis project Ga0265797, IMG submission 192433) | Plant litter microbial communities from East Loma Ridge, Irvine, California - P2 T30 | ecosystem: Environmental > Terrestrial > Plant litter > Unclassified | place: USA: California... | reverse complement strand
TCATCACTCTCGCCGTGACGATAGTGCTGCTGGCCTCGATGCTCGGCACGGGTATCTACAGGAGACACAGGTGGAACGCACAGCAACGGACAGGCGATGAGCGGAAACAGTACCACTGGGAACACTATCCTCGGTAAGCATCCAGTCATACCCTACCCTTTCGCACGCTAACTGGTCAGGTTAAATGGCTTCTTCAACGGCGTTCGCACGCTTGTTCCCTACGGCGACTGGGTGTCAGAGCAGGACTTTGTCAAGTACTCGCAAAGCCCTAACCCAGAAGACAACATCAAGCCCAAGTGGCCGCACATGTCCAAGGAGGACAAGGAGCCGCCGCTGGAGCTACAGCCATTCGACCCATACAAGTTTGACTCGCCCGAGTACCTGAAGGAGCACGACGAGGTCAAGACCTGCTACCTCGACGAGGAAGAGAAGATTGACCTCCCCGACATCTACGCTTACCCCGGCATTCCCCAGAACATGACTGCGCCCTTCTTTGGTTCATACGAGGAGATTGGCTTTGACGACAAGAAGTGTTTCGAGCGCTTCGGTCGTCTCGGCCCCTATGGCTACTCCTACTCCCGCGATGAGGGCGGCCTCGACATGGACGGCAAGTCTGAAAAGGGCGGTGCCGACAAGCTCTGGAGCTACGAGAAGAAGGTTGACTACCGCAAGGTCAACTGGGCGTCCGCCATGAAGCGATGCCGCGAGAAGAACGCCCACCGCTTCAAGAAGAACACCACCGAAGAGACTGCACCCGCCAAGAAGAAGGTGCCACGCCACGCCTACGTTCTCCGTACCTGGACCGGCTACAAGTACAGTGACTACCAGATCCTCACTCTGCGCGCCATGATCAACGAGCTCGCGCTGAAGTCCGGAGGCGAGTACGATGTGCACTTCCTCCTCCATGTCAAGGACGATAGCCTCCCTATCTGGTCCTCGGAAGAGATCTACCAAAAGGTCATCGAAGACAACCTCCCCAAAGAGTTCTGGGGCATGGCGACCCTCTGGTCCGAGCAGCAGATGCGCATGTACTACCCAGAGCCGTTCCCCAACAACGTCTACAACCACGCCAAGGCCCCCGTCCACTCTGTCTACCGCAGCGCCCACTTCGCAATGCAATGGTTCGCGCAAGCTCGCCCAGAGTACGACTTCTACTGGAACTGGGAGATGGATCTCCGTCTCAGCGGCCACTACTACGAGTTCCACAACAAGATTGGCGAGTGGGCCAAGAAGCAGCCTCGCAAAGGTCTGTGGGAGCGATCGTCTCGCTACTACATTCCTGAGCTCCACGGATCCTGGAAGAACTTCACCGAGATGGTTGAGGAGGAGCTCTACAACAGCGACGAGAAGCCTGTCTGGGGCCCACCCAAATTCGAAAACACTGGCATGCTTCCCAGCCCTCCCGAGACCGAGCCCCCGCACTCGTACTCGCAAGACAACTATGAGTGGGGTGTTGGCGAGGATGCCGACATCATCACATTCAACCCAATCTTCGATCCGGCCAAGACCAACTGGGTTTTCCGTGACGACGTTACAGGCTACGATCTCGAGCTCCCGGAACCCCCGCGGAGATGCGCTATCATTACTGTTTCGCGTCTGTCCAAACGCCTATTGGATCTTATGCATCGTGAGACATACCTCATGAAGCACCACATGTTCCCTGAAATGTGGCCTCCAACAGTCGCTTTCCACCACGGTCTGAAGGCCGTGTATGCTGCACACCCCGTGTACTTTGATCACAACTGGCCACTCGAAGCCCTCGATGGCACCTTCAACAAGCCCCCTAAGCCGACTGACAGCGTTTTCGGCTGGGGTGAGCACAACCAGCTCGGCAACAGCTTTTACTACAATGCTGGCTTCTCATCCGAGTGGTGGCGAAGGTGGCTCGGCTCTCGCGAGAATGACAAGGGTGGCCCACAAGAAGAGGAAGCCGGCACCGGCCGGTTATGCATGCGCAATACGCTCTTCCACCCCGTCAAATACGAAAAAGGATCTGAGTGACTTTCCACGCTTCGCAAATATACCCCTTTAATTGCTGGCTTTCTGGGTTTCCTTGTTTGTCGCTCTGTTTGCCGGCGCCGCAGACGTGCTTGTTGATAGATTCTCCTTCCCTCATTTTCTGACTTTCGCATATTCAGCGCTCACTCTCCCATTGTGGCGTTTCAACATCGGGCGGCGTATCACGGCGTTTTTACTTATGAATGAACATACAGTTCTTAGCTTGTCTTTCCATTTCGTCTCTCCGGCATTGCGTACACGAGCACCGGATTGTCTTATTTTTCTCAATGTATACTTACTTCACACGAACAAAAGCGGTGGAAAGTGTAATTAGCCGTACTCAACGGCGTCCGTTCTTTCAGTGGGCCTGTTTGGATCTGAGCGATGGAACCCTATCAAATTGTTGGCAGGCTGGTCTGAGGTCGAGATTGTCTCTTCCTTGCCCAGCTTCACCAGGACGTTTGGAGGTGCCGCATGTGGATATGTGTAGATGACGGGAAAACTTGTGCTTGGGTACTTATTCCTATCGTGTAACCCAACCTAAAGCTGGTCACTTGTTGTGGTTGTAGAACTATGAAATGCAATACAGATAATCACATAGTATGGTCCTGATCTCGTGAACTGCACTTGTGGGTAGTTACTCACCATTTACCCCGCATATACCTTGATACCTGAACATGTTGATCGACCGTGATGACGACGTAGTTGACTATAAGCTTCATGCCCTTATGCAGCTCTCAAGATCGTACATTAGCGTTACCATAACAGATCGATGGAGTCTGTCTCCTCTGGACCCGAGTCTCTTGGCGGACCGAAGCGCACTTTCGCCAGCTAATAGCGCGTCGGATCGTGCCTGCACATCATTGAGTGGTACAGCGGGGATGATCGACTTGGTTAATAGCGCTTGATAACACAATCAAGTTTTTGTACGAGGATCCTGTGCTATTCTACGGCCAGCGCCGGAAAGCTATGTTTCAATCACTGTCTCGTACGCCATATCTAGCGAGGGGTGTGGTTACGATGCGGCATCGCACGTGCGGTCCCGCCCTAGAGGACGCGTACTCTAGCCTGCCAGACTTCGTTTTCACGTGGCTGGCCCGCACTTGCACTCCCTTAGCTTCAAAGAAGGACAATACTACTCGACACAGGATGCAACGTGAGTAGCTGCCCTTAACAACAACGAGACTGCGAACGCGCAATCGGCATGAACGAGCTCCACATTCACGACAGCTTGGAATGACACGCTAGCCGGTTAGCCTCAGAAAATCCATGCGGGCTAGAACGATGAGGCCGGCGGCGTGGGCAAGTGAGAGGTCTTGGCGCGTGCTTGATCGTCCTTGGCTCTGCGCGTTGGCCCATCATTGAATCCCGTTCCTGCGCTCGCCATGTAGAAACACGATAACGGGTCGTTGCGACCCTCTCTCAATCTACTTGTCGATAATCTCGTTTGACCCTTCCGTGTTGCGCTGTTATGCTTCATTTTAGCTACATGCATCTTTTCCCGCTATAGCGTCATCGACATTGCATCGAGAATACCCCGAACCGCGATAACGAGACGGTAGAACAATGCGCTTCATACCGACACGGCCCCAGTCACGATGAGACTCCCTTTAGAAATTTTGGTTCTGCTCACGCACTTCCTGTATCTCGGCACCTCTCTCCCTCTCGAACGCCGCAGCACACCCTTCCGCTCATTCCGCGGCCTCACGCCCCTGGTCAACTCCTTTTCCAACGGGCATACCTACGCGCACGCGCCGACTAAGTACTTTTACGAATCCACATTCAACAGCCACTACGATGGACGTTTCGCATCCTCCGAGGTGCCCTTTCAAGAACGTATATGGCATCTCAGGCTTATGCTGAAGGCGTACACCGACACGATGGAGAGAATTGGAGTACAAACTTGGATAATGCATGGCTGCTTGCTAGGATGGTGGTGGGGCAGAAGCCTGATGCCGTGGGATAAAGACTTGGATTTCCTCGTAGAAGAAGACGGCGCACGAGAATTGGGTACATGGTGGAACATGACAATTCATCAGTTCAACGCTCGAGAACTCGGGCTTGAACTTGCATCAGACAACGAGGAGGGTCAGGTCAAGCAGAAAGGAATCCTGCACGGCTTGGAGCATCAGAACGAAGATGCAGAGACGCGCTCGAAGCGCCTCGCTTGGGAAGAAGACATTAGGAAACAGGGCAAGAAATACCTCCTAGAGGTAAACCCAAACTACACCAACAAATCTACGTCAGACATATACAACCACATCGACATACGCTGGATCGACGTAAACAACGGGCTGTACATCGACATCACAACACTCCACGTCGCACCCGCCTCGGAACAGAATTCCATCGCCAACTCTCCTTACTCCAGCACCCACCCCTCAGCCCACGAATCCGATCCTGACGCCTTCGACGACGAAACATTACTATACGTCAAAGACACCCACGCCTACCTCAACACCCAAATCTTTCCCCTCCGCCAATCCACCCTCGAGGGCGTAAATGTAAGAGTCCCATATGCGTATGAGGAACTGCTGCTGGAGGAATATGGATCAGATGCCCTGACCGAGGATTGGTATAACGGATATCAGTTCAATAAAAAGACCGGGCAATGGAAGAAGAAAGGGCCGACTGAAGACCAGAAAGCCTATTTCAGGAGGAAAAGCGGAAAGGATTTGGGGAGATTGAGTAGTACGGGGAGAATTGGGCATGGGTGGAAGGGGCATGGTGCGCTTGAGGGAGCACTGAAAGAGGAGGGTGTACAATTGGATGTTGAGAGGGGGAGGTGGGTTGAGTAGGATAACAAATCTGTGTATAAAGATGATTAAGTACAATGTAAGACCCTCCATCTAATCAACCCTCATCGTCTAGCGTCCTTGTCTACAGCCTTGCCTTTACGCGCGGTTCCTCTTCAAAACCCACTTCCCCAAAGCGTATCTCCTCATCTTCTTCCATCTTGACTCTACGCTCCAGCTCATCAACCACCCCATCAATCCGCTTGAACGCCCAACTATGTTCAGACCGCGGATACAACATGGGTCTTTGATCAAACCTGTTATCAGGACTGTAACTTGCTGCGTGGACTGCCGGCGTTACAGCAGCCATCTTATGCCTGTTGTTGCCATAGAAAGTCCAGAACCGCTTCACCAAATCGCCGACTTCCCGCGCACTCTTCCTATCCTGCCAATCACACAGCAGACGCTGGAACATGTCGAAGGGCCCCAGTCGCTCTTCACTGCGCAGCTTGGCGAAGACGAAAAGCTCTTGGTGCGTCATGCCGTTCTCCTTGTCGTCGCATGAACCGAAGCTAGCGGGCTCGAGTTCAGCGCGGGGAATGGCGTTGAGGAACTCGTCTAAGATGGGTAGGGTGAAAGCGGTACGTGCCCAGCGGATGAAAGATCGGAGTTGGATTTTGGAAATACTTCCGATGGGGCTGAGGTCTGCGGAGCTGCAGTCGTGCTTTGTCAAGTTGCCTCTGAGGGACTCCTCGACGTTGACGGAGCTCAGAACGAGGAGGCCACCTCCGCCGGGGTGGTTGCGGATGACAGGCAGGGTACGGGCCAGATAGTATGCTCTGGTTGAGCGAATACGAGCTTGCAGGTTTTGGAGTGCTAGGTTCTCCGCTGAAGAGCCTCGGAAGTCGGGAGTGAAGCCTCTGTATTGAGGCAGAAGGTCTCGTTCGGCTCGGTAGACCGTGTCGATGGACATGCTGATGTGGTGGGCGCCCATGCCTTCTGCGAGACGCTGAGCTCGTGAACGTGTCTCTTCGGATGAGCATTCTGACATGCCCATGTACACTGTGTGCAGGATGCGATTGCAGAGCTCTTGGGGGGTCTTGGGCAGCCAGTCATCGGCTCCCGTGATACGCTGAATGTCTGATGCGACCTCGTTTCCGTCTTGAAGCGCGTCGAATACCAGATAGCACATACTTAACACCATCACTGATGTCGAGCACGAGTCAATACCGCCGCTCAGTGGCGCTAGAAAGCCGACGCATTCGCTGCGGCGGAGGTAATGCTACAGAGTTTAAGATCCGAAGTCAGCGTATGTCTCACATCCAGTTCGTACGGCCACAACGTACCCAAGATAACAGGCTGGTCCCATGGCGATCTCTTCTTCCAATGTGTGAAAGCTTGGGCCCCGAGCAATAGGGTGGTGGTGATCCGGGCGCAGGGCGGCAAGCTCAAGACGATACAAATTGCATGCCACGTCTACACGGGGCGTGGTCAGGTCATCGAGGGGCCCCGAGACTGCTTGTTTCGCCCGATACGATTCAACCTCTTCCAGATCGACGAAGGCGGTTACCACCTCGATATCATGGACCGAGAACCTTGGGCCTTGAGAAACTATTTCTCCGTTCACCAAGATCATCGGGCCACCGTCGTAGTAGCTTTAATCGCCATCGCAGCCATGCTGATTCGAGTAGAGGATGACTCCACCAATGTCTTTGCTGACATTCTGCAGTGAAGATACCAAGGAGTCGAAGTTCCCGACACTGAAGTGATTGGCTGCAGAGACCGTCAGGATATCAGCGCTTGTCGAGCTCAAGGCTGTCGGAAGCAAATCTTCGAGCCCAATCAACTCGTCGGATGTAATGGCGCCAACACACGCGCCTGAGGTGGAGAGCAGAGCACTGCCGAAAGGAACCATGCTGGTGCCCTGCATGTCCGCAATGAAGTCTGGTAAGGGAAATGCTTCGGGTGGAATAGTGGGATCCCAAGCGGTAAACCACCTTGACTCATTATAGTTGCCGTCAATCCTCAAAGTGGTTTTCGGACGTATTGAGACAATTCTACCGTTGTATGCCATAACTCTACTGATGGGCTGTAAGTACATTATCGAAGCAGTGAATTAGTGTACTTACCAGATGTACCGGAGATTATGATGCTTGATTGGCATACCGATGTCTACAAGCATGTTGTCACAACACTCATCCGTGAGGATGCTAATGAGTGCTTCCCAGCAATTGGCGTATAGTTCTTCCTCGTAGAAGTGGTCATGACAGCCGTACCCACAAATCTAGTTTCGTTAGCGGGAATGATGGTAGAGCAAATGTGCTCAACGCCCATTATGTAGGTAGCCTTGTGAAACACCAATTTCCGATGGATAGCAGAATTTCGAGGTATGGATGACCATAGAAGTGTTTCAGGCGTGGAAAAGCGCCTTCAAGATGAAATAAATAAACCGATGACTTACTTCCAGTTCTGGTCCAGCGCGCAATGTAGCACCCTTGGCTTTCGCTTCGCGGATGCTCTGCTTGATACGGGTAGAATTTCCCTCCCAATCTAGAGCCCACTGAGCAAGCGAGCATGATGCAACGACAATCTGGCGACTCATGATGTGATTGCTTGAGGCGAGTCTCGCAACCAGGAACTTCAATGGAGTCGGTCGGGGTGATCTAGAATTAGTTGAGAAGTCGCAGTGAGCGTGGAAGAAATGCGAGACTTTGAAGTATGCGCTGAACTCAAATAGTCGGGAGAAGGAACAAGGTGAATGTAGAATTGTGGATTTCGTTCCGGTGTCGCAATCGAGTCGTGACAATCGCGCAAGCGGCCAACAGAAACACGCCGACCATTATTAACTTGGTGAATAGCCATTGTTTATGAATGATATCGAGCATCCAAGGGATAGTCCAGTTCGAGTTAGTGTAGTGTGATGAACCACGATGCCGATGCAAAGGGATTACCTCCCAGTATCCTGCCTGCAGCGGTCGCTAAACCCGAGGGGAACCAGCGGGTACAACCCCATTTGATGGCAACCGAACAACGGGGCGACGAGGTTTTATTGGATTGTTGGTGGTCTGCAAGGTTTCGGGGTGTTCGCGTAGGTTGAGTCGTAATGTCCAACCTAGGAAGGACTTGAGGTGTTAGAGGCCATGCCTGTCTGAGTAATCCCTTCACAACCCCCTTTTACAAATCGAGATGGACTGCATGAGAACACTGGGCGGAGACTATTATATCTTGATGGAATCTGATCTGTAGGATTTGATCGCCGACATCCATCTCGTGAAGTTGGAGAGGTTGCCCTGTCTTATGCACGAGGTACGAATCCAGTCATGTTGGTCAGGCCGGCATGATGTGTCAGACGAGAGCCAGACTTCGACACAACTGGAGGATCTGGATGGAATTTTGCTTTTTGCCGACGCGTCAATGGAAATGTTGAGTAATTGGGGATATGCATATCTATTGCTGTTGCCTTAGTGAGCAGTCGTTGGCCCAGGAGGATTTGCCCGGACCCATTGAGTCGATCCGTTTCATCATATTGGTGGCTGAGTTCATCTTCGCCGTTACAACTCGTACCATACCTAGGTAATGAAGGAAAGTGTGTCCTTCACTTAATATGGCCAGCTTTGAACAAAGACGCATGACGTAATGAAGGACGGGCGGTTGGACGTTTTCACGGCCAGGTCATCGTCGGAACCTGCGGGCGGGCTAGAGTGAAGGATAACTTGGCGTCATAGGCACGAAGTTTGTCCGCTAGTGCTCAGGACGAACTGCGCGATGTGGAAAGACGAAGCTGGGAGTCTGGGCATGGTGTTTAGTGGAGTTAAGAAGAGCTCGAAATGCGCTAGCTCGGAGCCGGATCGGAGAACTTAGCATCTCCGATCACCGTCTTCATGACACCAGCATCAACAACACTCGCGTCGGATGCCTTACATCCAGGACATTGTAAACATGCGGTACTATTGGCTCGATACACCGGCTCAGTCGTACTACAAAACGGGCCTTTTCTGTATTGAAGATTCGCAATGTCGAAAAACTTCAGATGGTTTTAAAGCGTAAAGTCCGATGACTACACCCGGAATCTCTATGATGGCCGCATATGCGTGGCTTATTTCAAGACGCGGCCCGACTAAGATGACTGATAGATCAGAGTAGCAAAGAGGTATATAAGGTAGGTGGTCATCAACTTTCGTATTTACCAACATACTATCACTATCAAGACATCATTCACATCCTCACCAAACACCAAAGCCCCAAGATGTCGAAGTCTAAAATCGCCGTCTTCGGTGCCACAGGCAACCAAGGCAACTCTGTCGCCCGCACCGTCCTCACCGACCCCTCCCTATCAGCCTTGTACAGTGTCCGCGCCCTTTCGCGCTCTGCCACCTCCCCCAAGATGCAAGAGCTACAGTCTCTCGGCGCAGAGCTATCCGCAGCCGACATGGACGACCCCACGACACTCCCATCCGCCCTAGCAGGCTGTACACACGTCTTTCTCATAACAACAACGCAATACACGGGCTTCACGCGCGAAGTCGAAACACGCCAAGCACGCGCCGTATGCAGCGAAGCCATCAAGCAAGGTGTCAAATACATCATCTTCAGCTCAATGTCGCACCCCTTCAAGATTAGCAACGGGAAGTTGAAGAACGTAGAGCATTTTGACGACAAGGCTGAGATCGAAGAGTATATCCGCGGTTTGCCTGTGCAAAGCGCGTTCTTTGCTCCAGCGTCTTTTATGCAGAATTTCGAGGGCATGATGAAGCCCCGTCCTTCTCCTGCGAATGATGGTACGTTCGTATTGGGGGATATCTTGCCGGGCGACACTCCTGTACCGTACATCGACATCACCGAAACGGGGAAATGGGTTGGGGCTATCCTTGCTGAACCAGACAAGTACGCAGCCAAATTCTTTGCTGCAGCAGAGGCGTTGTATACGCCGGACGAGGTCGCCGAGCTCATGAGTAAGGTGACAGGGAAGACAGTCAAGCATGTTCAGCTTCCAGATGAGGTAGTCAAGGGATTTTTCCCGGAGGGGTTCCGGGAGCAGTTGTATGAGATGTTCGTGTTGAACAGGGAGTATGGGTATTATGGCAAGGGGCAGAAGGAGGCGGTTCAGTGGGCGAAGGAGCAGGTCAAGGGGGAGTTGACGGGAGTGGAGGCGTTTTTGAGAAAGAACGGCTTGAAGTTGGAGTGATGATACATGATACATGGCGCGGCAGGCTGTACTGTAAGGGCGGTATTGGGGGCTGAGAACAATGGATTCATGCTTGAGTAAATCGTTTGCGCCCAGTATAGCATGTCTTGTAGTGTTACACGCTTTTGTACTTCTACCTGTATAGTGATTTTACATACGATACAATACAATGACCCAGAAGTCTACATTACACCCCAAAGTTGCAAATGTATATTTTTTACGCGTATGTAGACTGCAGCGCACCTCAGTATCCATTGTAACCACCCTGCATGTTGGGATCGGCAGGGTAACCCCACATTGCCATTGAGTCCGGGATGAACAGTGCTGACAGATCTGCGTCCGAGCCTGTGCCTAGATCGAATTGGGTGAAATCGAAGTTTATATCGAATGGTTGTTGTGCGCCAAGACCCATCATATCTGGAGTAGGCTGTGCGTTCATGTTAGGATACCAGTTTGGCATGGCTTGCTGAGAATGCTGCGCGTGGGCCTGTAAAGCGGCCTGAGCTTGTTGCTGAGAACGAGATTGCGCCTGTGCCTGCGCTTGCGTCTGCTGCTGCTGCTGTTGCTGAGAAGCGACATTGTTGCTGCTACCCATTGCGACTTCCGAGAGAAGGTGAAGCGGGGTTTGGTTTGCAGGTGATTGGCGCGTGGAGGGTCGGGAAGTTTGACTGTTGTTTCGGGTGGAGTCGTATTCGGGATCCGTTTGTTGCTCGCCAGCAGCACCCTCTTTGATGTGAGCGAACCGCTCTTGAAGGCGCTTTGCAACGAAGTAGAACTTTCCATGGGGCGATTGAGCATCGCGGGAGACAATGGCATTGAACATGGAGACTAGTTGTTCGGTATAGGCCTCGATCTTGAGATCTTCCTGGCAGATGATACTACCCACTTCGCCGGAGCTAGTGACTGATACCCACATCTTCATTAGGCAAACGATAGCGTAAATGGCTCGTACACCTGGATTGTATTAGCGCGTATATTACGTTGAGATCAGGGCATATTACAGAAAATGACAGGCAGAGTCAGCAGGATGTCAAGTTCGATACTTAGGATCGTGTCTAGGATACCGTGGGTAGCAGTGAGACAATCACCCAGAGCACCTATGTGTGCTGGGCCAGCAGGTACATCTTTTTTGACTCCAGATGGTAGAGAGGGCGACAACGTATCCGACACAAAAGGGGGTTGTAGATCGGCCGAGCCCTGATTTTGGTGCAGTGCAATTTCATGCAGGTATAGGTTTGTAACGTGTTCGGCCAAGCGAAGGGTTGCTGCGACCGTCAGTAGATGCAATGAATCATGACCGCTACAACCTACGATCAATTTCACCCAGAGAGGAATTCTCCTCCCTGAGTGAGCTGAGCTCGTTCTCAAAAATCTTTAGGGCGTAGATGACTTTTGGATCGGAAATGGTGACCTCGACTGAAGGGTCATCCATGCAGAACTCCACTGAGATCTTTTCTCCAATGTGCGCCATCTTGACCTGCTGGCAAAGCAGTCTGTCTGAAGGCAATGCCTCTGGCGAGGTCTCCAGTATGCGAACACTCTCCGCCATGTAATTAGTCCAGCGGAGCAGAATTGGTCGTCGCAGGACCATTGTGATACTCATGCAGAGATAGTAACACACAAGGAAAGTCCGACGGGCTTCGACACTGCTAGAGTTGGGATGGTACCTCTTGAACGGACCAACCGAGAGTCTCATGACATTTGGAGTTGCCTTCCTTCCGAGACCTAGGTCAAGAGCCATTACGGCAGCGCAATTGACCATCATGTAGAAGTTGTGCTGTTCAAAATGAAGAGGCGGCCGATACCAAAGTACAGATATGTGTAATGCCTGAACGATTTCGAGCGACTTTTCTCCGTTGCGCCAGATGATGTCGGCAAGCTGATCTTTGAGGAGCTTGGTCAACTCGCGTTGCGCCTCTTGCGAGACCAGTTGTTCTGCACTCCCATGTGAAGATCCAGCCAGGACAGCGAGGAACAGAAGCGGTTTTTTCTCTCGGACTTCACGCGCTGTCGTACCAGGAGGGAAAGGTACGGCAGGGAAATGTGGACAAATCTCGTTCACGTAACGAAGGAAAACCCGCTCCGCGATATCCGGTGTCATGAGGTTGTCGATCAAAGCACTGATGTGTGAATGGTCGGCGTGGATCTTATTCTTGCTTGTTCGTCGCATTTCTGGGTGCTCTGCTAGATCGCGATGAATAGCATCCATATCCTCGGGAATCGTCTGAAATGTTAGTTTTGACTTCACATACCATTGACTCGACTCACAGCGTGCGCATTGTCCATCTTCCTACGCTTTGGCTCAGGCCCTCTCTGCAAGCTCTGTGCCGGACCATAGCCGGCTGGTATGTCTGGGTATCTGGCCGTCGGCGGCTGCGCCCAGTCGTGTTCGACTGTTCCCATGCGATATTGCCCCTCAACCGGCATGGGCATCGCGTTGGCGCTGGCACCGGGTTGTGGTATGCCTCCATGGTGCCTCATTTCCGGTACTCCCGGTACTCCCGACTTCTGCGCGTGTAGTGTAGCTGTCAATGCATCGATCTTGCGTTCGAGCTCAGCGACTCTACTGTCGGCTTTCTTCTGGCGCTTCCGTGTCGGCGGTGTTGTGATGCAAGGCCGGCCTGCTTTTGCGCATCGTCTGCATGATACATCAGGTCGCTCTTGGTCGCAGCGGACCTTCAGTCCTCGACATGAGTCGCATGCTCGCGGGCGCTTGAGGTCGGCGGGAGATTTGCCAGAACCAGGTGTGTCGTGTTCATGCGCGTCGTCGTGGTCGTCGTGGTCGTCGTCATCGTGCTCTGTTCCTGGTGCGGTCGGCGATGTCTGCTCAAGGGCGGGATCGAGTATGTTCCCTAGTGGGGCGGGCTGCGACAGCTGGGGATGGTGTTGAGTGGTCGGAGATGGCAGGTAGTATGGGTGGCCGGTGTTCTGCTGCTGCTGCGGTGCAGACGCGTACTGAGGCCGTGAAGATGGCGCCGAAGACGCGCTCGCAAAAAGTCTAGGATCGAGCAACGGATCGGACATCGCGAATCGTCAATCTCGAGGCTTAAGTTCAATGACTGTCGGCGTCGGTAGTATAGTGACCGAACTTCCGCCTGTGGGTAAAGTTGACAGAAACCTCGGCGTTCAGGTGTCAGTGCGTACGCCAAGCCAAACTTGGCCTCTAGCTATTCACTTTTGTTTCTGTCATCACCTCACATATCAGAGCTATGTAGGTTCGCTGCGGCTTACGTTATCGTAAAGACAAGAGTTTGCAACAGTCGAATGTAATGTAGACTCCTGAGCAAGTATTTTCAGCAACTTTGAAGAAAGCAGGGATTAGATTCTCCTCTCGAATGAGGGGTTATTGGGAATTATAGCAGTACTTGAGTCGAGGCTCTAGCATGAGTCTTCTGTCATATCACATGTGATCGCATACAATACAAGGTTCGTCAATGTTGTAATGTGTTCATTAAAGAGATAGACTTCATAAGATCATCAATAACATAAAACCATCCCGTTGCGCTCATCCTGAACTGACAGGTGGGATAATAGCAACCTCATCACCTTCCACGATCTGCTTGTTCGCGTCCTCGGCATCATCTTCGCCAACGTCAACGTACTCCATGTTGATCGTCATCGCGCAGCTGCTCAGCACCTTGTCACGAATATCCGGATACCGCTCCTCCAGCATAGCAAAGACATCGCGAGCTCGGACGGGTGCAGGAAGATGTTCGCTCGTCTTGCCAGTGAAGGTGGACGCTGCTGCGAAGTACAGGATCGAGAAGTGGCCCGCAGGCGCTTTGGCGGGTGCCATGATGCCTGTCGAGACTTGTTAGGATTGTGTCGCGACATGGCCAAGTGCTAAGTGGGAACATTGAAAATTCAATCAGGAAAAAATTTGCTCCGCAGTCTGACGCCGAAGCGACGGTCGGATAATACATGCTATAATTTTGAATACATCATGAAAGGGGGTTGAGTGGAAGGAGACGATGTACATACCTTGGGCGTGAGGTGTAGGAAAGATGGACGGAGGTGTGCGGAGGAACATGTGAGTTCGCGCGGCCATTAGCGTGTCTGCACAGACCACCACCCGAGCGCGCCTTGCCTCCGCCGCACTTTTTGTATTGACGACATCATCCACCATTCGCCTCAAAATGTATCCTCGTTTTCAGCAGGCAGCGGGCCATGTATGCCTGCGGTGTCAATGGCGCTTGCTAAGCCAGCGAAATGCATCTCGGCAAATACAACTTTCACGCGGGCTTTCTACTTTGAAAGTTTCGCAAACACCAAGGCGGGCGCTTCATGTCGCTGGCAGTGTAAGTGATTCGCTCAGTACGCCATTCACGAACTGACATATATCAGCGCTCGCAACTATCCGCACATACCGCCACTCCCACACCACCTCCGGAACCGTCTCTGCTTCCTCGCCCTGAGGGCGTTGCAATCCGCGAATACCTCGAGCAGTGGCAACAGCAGTTTGGTGGGCCGACCGAGGAAGTACTATCGGCGTTTGAGAATCATCCCGAACGTGAAGACATACAAAATGGCCTGTCGAAGCTGTCGTCCGCGTTCAAGGCCGACGAAGACGCCAGAGAGAATGAGTGGGATGCTGCTGAGGAAGACGAGGGCGAAGAAGTGATTACGATTGGGCTCTTCTTGAAGCCTGGCGACGTGGTGGAACTTTCACAACCGGGTCGTGAACCTGTGCTTGCTGTGTTCGTGCAGCAGCTGAACAATGACAGTCAGTTCTTCTCCGTCAACGGCAGATGGACGCATTCGACCATAAGTCGGGTTTCCTTTGCCATCCAAGGTTGCATCGACCCAGCACTTCTCCAGCCGCTCATTCCATTCCTACCCACGGATCCCGGCGCGGCTAATCCCAAGGGTGAGGTTCATGTCCCGCGAGACTTTGCTGCTCCTGTGATAGCGAGTCTTGAAAATATGACTGAAGAAGCCGAGAAGATCTACCGAAAGAATGCTCCAGTCTTGGACACAGCCTATGATATCCTGGCAGACAAGACGAGGACACGTATGATGACACTGACACAAATTGCGAAGTTCCTGCTCGCACGGGGTTCCCCCGACTGGGTACCACCGCCAGCAGCGCTACTAGCAGTACGAAAGGCCTTGAACCACAACGAATTCCGCTTCCGCTCCGATGGTCGTAACCATCGTCTGACAAACATGTTCGCTATACGACCCAAAACCGATGTCGAGGTCGTAGAAACAGTTCACGAGTGGATCCGAGAATACAGAGAATACCTTGCTCTTTCCGTCAATAGCCCTTCGGAAGCCAAGCGAAGCCGCACTGACGGCGCCACTCATATCATAGATTTCCTGGCAAAGGCCGGCAGGCTCATTTCAGCGAGTCGAAAGTTACGTGAGCCAACCTACGGCGGCCTTGGACCCAGTAAGACTCCAGCGACACAGAACGGGTCCTCTAATCTGCACGTCACTTGGGGGGAGCCGTTCACAAGTGCTGACAAACAGATCATCAACTTCCTACAAGCATGGGTACTGACCGGTCAGTTTACGGGTATGGCTGGTCTGCATGCTGCTTGTGCGAGCTTGATCTCAGCATCAGGTTTCTATGGTTCGGACGTCTTTGGCGATACCGGATCTCCCGATGATACGTTAAGCAACATCAAACGTGCTACTGGATTATTGTTTTTACAAGAAATTGGCGTCATTTCACCACACGACAATCGAGCGATCTATGACGAGCAGCTGATGCTGCCCACTGTTCGTCTATCTCGTAATCTGGAGTTACTCAACACTAAAGCGGAGCTGACAAGAAGGAATCCTGACTTCCGGGATTCAATGGCGAACCTACGTCGCGACTGGGGTTCGACCACCGTGTATTGCATTGACGATGTCGGCGCCCAGGAGATCGATGATGGCATATCGATTGAACGGGTCAAAGACGCGAGCTCCGAGTTCTGGATCCACGTACACGTCGCAAATCCAACAGCATTCTTCGACAAGACCCACACCCTGTCTGGACTCGCCGCGCACATGACCGAGTCTGTCTATACACCGGAGCGATCTTTCCCGATGCTTCCGACTTGGGCTAGTCAAGGCCACTTTAGTCTTGATCGTGGCCGCCCTGTTATAACCTTTAGTACTCGCATCGACGGAGCCGGCAGTAAGCTAGAAACAAAGATACAGCACGGCTTCATTCAAAATATCGTCAGTATCACACCATCCGAGTTGGCTACTCTCATGGGTGATCAGAGCACTACGAACACCCGAAGGATTGTTGTCGGCGGGGAGGTGCCGCGTGGATCGGAGCGGCCGCCGCCGAGTGTTTCTCCAAGTCAACTCGAAGAACTGCGTGATCTTTATACTGCAGCTCAAGCCCTATGGGCTGCTCGCAAGGCTGCTGGTGGCGTTCGATTTGGTAGTTCGAATGTCAACGCCCGTGTTTTTGAAAGCGCCACTCAGGGAGGTCTAAGTTGGAACGCTCCCTCTCTGGACAGGGCACGATATATACAAGGAGACCCGATCATCGAGGTGACGAACTCGATACCAGAAGGCTTTATGCAGCTCACCATCGGGCCCAAGAACATCGTTGAAGAAATGATGATGCTTGCAGGTCAAGCTGCGGCGGCTTGGTGCACGGAGAGGCATATCCCCGTCATGTACAGAGGCACTATCGAACCACCTAGCGGGGATCTGGATCCAAAAGAGCTACAAAATCTCGTCCAAGCTCACTACGAAGAGCATGGAAAAGTACGACTCGATCTCACTGCGCGGTGGTTCAAAGCACTTGGCATGGCTGTTGCACATTCTTCACCGTTGCCACATAAAATCATAGGAGTCCCTGGTTATATCAAGGTCACCAGCCCTCTTCGTCGATTTTCTGATATGATTGCACATTGGCAAATCGAAGCCGCTGTGCGATGGGAGACACAGTCCGGTAGGAAGTTCGATGGCACCCAGGCTTCCAGCTACAAAGCTCTTCCATTCTCGCAACGACAAATGCAGGAATCTATTGTAACTCTATCACCTCGGGAACGGATCATTACCCTAGCCAAGCGTCACTCAACGCGATTTTGGGTCGCCCAGGCGATTCATCGTGCCCTCAAATACAAAGAGGCTGCCCTTCCCGATTCCTTCAAGTTCTGGGCTCGTCGCGTTCGTCCAGGCCGTTACGCCCTTGGCGATATACCTGAGTACGGTCTCCAAGCTGTCCTGAGCGGTGACTATAAAGAAGGTGACGAGTGGGAAGTAGCGCTAGATAGGGTTGACCTTTTTACGAGGTTGATCTATGTCAAGCCGATTCGCCTCCTTGATCGAGTCACCGATGCGCTTTGAGTGAGCATGGAGTCAAAATTATGGTGTAAGTTTATCATGCAGGGACTTCGATTCTATCGATAAGCACCATACTTCCTTCCGAGCAGACTGTATGTCTGACAGGCGAATGGCTTGGCGTCCCGCGGTGGCGCGAGGAGGCGTTTTTGTACTACAGCACGGGACGGGCCCTCCGTCATTGCAGATCGCCCTCAATCATGCACCCGATTCCAAATTACCAGCCTCACATTCAAGACTATCGTGTGCTGCGAAATGGTCAAGATAGCGCGCAGCAATAACGTCCGAAGCAATGGGAATTTGCCGATGGAGGCTAGAGCGACGGAGGCGTCACAGCACGCGCACCTGCAAGCCATTCCAAGCCACTAATGCATTTGCTACGAACAGCCAGCATTCGTGTAGATCCGTGGTGTCAAGATCGTGTTCTCCGCTCGGTTATGGAGATGAGGAAGCAACACGGCAAGCAACCCGGTTCGTCGTGCATGCGCGTGCGCTTGAGGAGACCCAGAGGCTCGGGCCGTCAAAAGGTACGTCAGATCTGTGTGCCGTGTCAAGCATCCTGTAATGCCCCGACGGTCCCTTCAACCCGCTTGGCGATATCTTTTGTACAACAGCGCCTCAACGTTGATGAGGATTAGCGTCAACGCAATGCAACACCACCTATTCGGTAACCCAAAATTCGGTGAAAGCCCAGCATATCTATCATTAGCGTTCGTCATTCTTCCAATGACTCGCGGAAGTTCAATTCAAGAATGAGGCTCCAGGTTCTCGTTTATTTATCACGGCAGTTGGCCTTAGGTGATGTCTGTCATTTCGTCCCTACATAATGGTACCCCGAAGCCTTCATTTTCCGAGGTCCAACGACCTACCAGATAGCCAGTATTTATCTATGGGATCACTTACTATACCCAATCAATAGCCAACTGTCTTTGTATCGCTTCTCGCCCAGTATTCACCACTACGCAACATAACCTATCAGAGCGATCATTTTCTACCATGGCTGAAAGCACTGGCGCACACATACATATCGCGCAAGACGAGGCCTCAATCTTGGCCGAGACCAACCGGAAGAAGCAACAGGCTCAACAGCCGCGCCAACTGCTCTCATGTACAAAATGCAGAGAGCGAAAGGTCAAGGTCAGTCACATCCATCGATTCGCATTACAGATTGCGATATAAGAGATGCGGACAATATCCTCGCGGTGCACTTTGACTGCACACTGAGCTGACGTAGCATAGTGTGATCGCACTAAACCATGCTCGGCATGTTGTGCTCGTGGCTCTCCACGCGACTGCCACTTCATCGCGGAAGATGGCAATTACGCCCCGATACAACAGAGTTATGAGCTTCGTAAACTGCGCGCCGAGAATTTACGTCTTAAAGAAAGGCTGCGCGCCTACAAGATTTCAGCAGATGATGATCTGGATCATGTGGATTCTTTGGAATCACCTCTTACTGAAGGTACTGTTCCGTCGAGACGGCGAGCTGTGAAGCAGAAGCGTTTACAGACTTCCGAGTGGCAGGATAGCATCTACTTTGGCTCGCCTGGACTCGCTACTGTCCTCAGTGATGTATGTATATTCACACACACATCTTAAACACCAATCTAATATCACAAGTTCTCCTCGGCGGATGCTCGCGTTTTGCCATTGTCGTATACAATACCTCGAGCCTCAGACATGTTTCGCAGTCTGCCGACGTATCCCTTCCCGACTCTCTTCGTTGCTGCGCCCGATGAATGCATCCCACAGCTAATTAGCTGCCTCCCTGGAAAGGATGAGCTTATGGAGTATTTTGGAGTTTTCCAGCGGCTTGTCTGCCCAGTGCCTGTGGAGACGACGAAAAAGGAGATCGAGGCTTTTCTTTCCGACGCACGAAAGAACTCCCAACTCTATCCAGCTACTTTGGCATTGTTTTTTGGATTCATCGCGCTTGGCGCACAACACTCAGTCTGGGACAAAAGCGGAGGGCGATGGGACGCTAACGCCATCGAAATCGAGACTCAGAAGGGCAACGTCTACAGTAGGTGTATGCGAGGCTAGTGGAGTTCAATCTAACGCTCTTGATCTAGTTGCAGCAGCGATGCAAGCTTTACGACTGGCTTCATTTACACACAAGCCATCTCTCTCCGCAATCCAGACGCTCCTTATGATCGGGAGTTATCTTACCAACAACGGAAGAATGTTGGATTCGTTTGCGTTGTTCGGCACTACGATCCGGCTTGCTCACTCGGTTGGTCTTCATCGTCACCCGAAGTACCTGAATCCTGCTCCTACAAATGGGAAAGACTGTGTAATACGACAGAAGGTCTGGTGGCACATGCTGCACCTGGATGAACACATGTCTATGACCCTTGGAAGACCTCTAGGAATAAGCGGCATTGGTGACAATCCCTGGCCGACTCAGTTGACGACCGACCCGGTTTTATTACGATTCGGCGAGTTCGTTAACCACTTCACGATACTGGCCAGACAGATAATGAGTAGTAACCCCTTGACGAACGCCAGGATCAATGAGTTCACCGATATACTCCGAAGATTACTAGATACGATACCTGAAACGCTTCAGTTTCGTGACACGTGGATGCTTCCCGAGACGCCTCTGCCGGATCTAAGCGCCATAGCTACTGGTACGTTTCAACACTCTTTTGCCTGTATTTTGGTCCTCGTGCTCAACAGGTACGATCTTGCCATCGGAAACCTGCACCTTGAGTCGGAAGCATTGGAGACGCAATCCCGAGTCGCAAAACCATGGGCGGCTTTTCTGCTGTTACCCCTTCTAGGGTCCAAAGAAGACGTCATCTGGTGTATGCATTCGCTCACATGCTGCAGTATACTTTTCCAATGCTCATACTTACATCCTTCTTCTGAACCAACAGAAAATCGAGAAACATGCCACTTCTGCGACAACCTCAACTGGCAAGGATAATGTATTACCATTCCAAGCTGCCAACCGCGCGTCCTCCCTGGACTTTTCACACGAGACATACTCAACACAGACTGCACCTCGCGGAAGGATGCTGGTACTTGCTTCATCAGAAGCTCTTATCTCTGCTTTCATGTTCTTCCACTACAGAGACCCAGCTGCGCTGATCGATTGGGCGATCGCACGACAGGCCTTCAATGGATGCATGATCCTTCTCTTGGATGCATTAGAATGCCGAACCTTTACCACTGGCGCATTCAAAGCAGAACAAGCCTTCGTTGTCTTCAAGGAACTATACGAGAACAGCGTCCACGAGCTTGCAGGGTTGGCTGTAGAGAAGCTCGGTCTTTGCTTGCAGGAGTTGCACAGGCTAGTAACACTGTCGTCCGACGTCCAATCGCGTGGAGAGAGGCATACGGCTATGCAAGGGGCGCGGCACAACGAAGCAACACGAGCTTCGGCTGTGACTGACACAGTGATGGGTCACACTGGAATGTTTTTACTCGAGGACATGAGCCAACAAACTGCCGCGAACGAAGTCTTTTCCCCGATGGCTTGGAACAATCCCGATATCGCCACCCAGACCGAAGAATATCGTCATGCAGGTCTACATCGCGGAGGTACATATAAGAAAGAAGCAACATCACCCAAGGATCATATCGCCAACGCTCGATACACAGACGGCATGCAGGGCTTGCGCAGATCGACCACGTTGCGATCAGCGTCCACACGATACGCGACTCTGTCTGAGGACGATCACATGCAGCCACATGGTTACACTGCTCCAACTTCGCCTGCAGACTTTTCAACGCTGCATGATCATCAGCTGAAGAACACGATAGATCATCGTGGGTGGCAAACGTCCCGAGGAGATGAGAGTAGCCGTCCGCTTCACTTATATACCCAATTCCAATAAGTCGCAGCATCAGAAGACCCGCAGCACGACGTGGTTTGGCATCATGATTGGAGTCATGATGCACCCGGAGTAACTCAAGAGCGCAGGGCCCAATCCTCCGCATGGCCACAAAGGCATAACTCATGTCCCGCCGTGCCTCCAGTCAACATTGATCCGCCAATTCTCAGGCCAGCTTTCTCCTCACCAGATGATATCGACAGACCCACAGTAGCGCGAAAGTCGCTAAACGCGCCCATCACCTCAGCTGAGCTGACATCTTTCAACACATCGCAAAGCTTTCCCCAAGTTGCAGAGACGAACCCATGCGCCCCTTTCACTCCCCGGCGACCAGCACCATTACAGATGTCAAGCATTGCGGAGATTACACCAAGCTTCTCATCGACCGTTCTGGGAGGGTTTTATGGACAACAAGGGCAGATCAGATCACAGGTCGTGATATACCCGTCAACTGCCGCTGCGTCGTCATCAATTACGCCTATGACTGAGAACATGAATATGAACGACTGGAATAGATACACAGGCAGCGAAGGCCTGGAGTAGGATATCATTTGATCGGTACAGCATTGCCTTGACCAAATTGCCAAGGGGCGGGCCGCTTGTTGATGAGATGTATATTTGGTATCGGATATGAAGCTTTTCAGCTCCACATCATAGCGAGTCAGAGTGAAAGATATTACTTTGCCTTAGTCACACACATCCAGTTGCCTGGTTCGGCATAGAATCATGTGTGCCAGCAGACAAGATTACTGAACCAAGATCATTGACATTGTTCTCCATGTTTCCCCATTTCCCTCTTCCAGCTTAGCTGAGTACCCGACACTTCGGTTTAGATAGCACGTTGACGTGAAGCCACCTGGGAATATTTGTCAGAAGCAACCCCATAGTCTGGGTTCGACGGCTGCTGCCGATATTCGCTGGAAGCCGCGCGAGGCTGGATGTACGACTGGCTGGTATGCAACCACCGCAATGGTAGTGTGTGAGAAATCTGGCTCAGATAATCAAGATGACAACCTGTGAGTGAGAGGATGATCCCGTGCTGCGTGGACCCATTACGCCACAGCCCGCCACGGCTTTACCTGACATCCACACTCTCACAGGCATACATTCTCCCGTCTCCACTTCGCCAATCACAAGTTACTCAACCCTCGTAAAAAACAGCATGGACACCACACGCTAGTCAGGCAATCCCGATAGTCTGGAGTGACAGGCTGTCGGAACACGTCTTCAGGATCGAGGCCCCCAGCGCCGGAACCGCAGTCTCGATATCGGTGAGGTACGCGCGAATGCTACGTCGCACAGCAGCCAACCAGCCGACAGCCACACGCAGCAAAGCGCTCAACGCCGATAATTGCACATGCTGCAGGGCGTCGTCGATAACGTCGCCGATCTCCACTGCTTCGAGCCGCGAAGGCGAGTATGTTGTTCCGAGCATTGGTTTCGCGCTCATCCTGATCGACGGAGGACTTGCTCTGGGACCAGATTCGCGAGCTGCGGTGGCGTGGAGACATGACTCGAGTCAACACGTGCAACGTTGAGCCTCACTCTTTGGTGATCTGCGTTGTGCGCGTGGATGCTGGGATGTGTTGGTGTTGACACCTCGTGGTTTGCGCTGATCTTTTGGTGGTGGCGAGTCGAGAAACGCTTTTCTCAGCTTTCACCGGGTGTTTGCATTTGCAACGCAGTGCAACGCAATCGCGTCGTCATAGAAGGTAATGAGATCTTTTGCTGCAGGTGTGGTGTCTACCGGGATGTCTGCACGCGCTGACAGTACGCCTCTTGGACTGCTTTTTTTCTCCTGCATTCCACATACACTGGTCGAGCCGGAAGCGGTAATCCATACATGGACGCGAGGAAATTTCGCCGTCTCGTGCCAATGGTTCAGTACGATGCTAGGGCGTACTTACATGATCGTGAACTCCGTAGTGTGTCTCTATCTCGACTGGTCGGTGTAGGCCATGTTGAAGCGGGAGAGGTAAAGTAACACGGCGTTTGTGTGCTGATCTGGCCTGATGACTGCATAGTGTATGTGCAGATATCTAGCTAGTGTAGCCAAGACCTCTTCACGATTATACATGTGCAGAATCTGGTACACGGGCGCGTATGTCGCTAGTATGTGTGAGTCTGGACAGGTCGGATACCTCAGAATAACATGGTCGATGATAGCGTAGGCCCAAGTCTGCGTCGAATGGGTAGCTTCCTTGCACTCTTACCCGCAGCAACTCGAACCAAAACCAGGCACACCGCCCACAATGAAGTCGAAGTACTGTTTGTCGAAACTGTGAGGTATGCCTTGAACGATTGTGTTGAGCATCACGAATACACTTCGATGTTACAGCGGTCCTCAAGCGACGGGTAACTTGGTCCCCACTTCCCTGCGCTTCAAAGACTGTACGTAGAAACTGTGTCGCATTCCTAGGTAGAACAGAAAGATAGAGCACCCTGATATTCCCGTGCTGTAAAGCAGTCACAGCACAGACGCGAAAAGTTTGTGGGCGCATGCCGCTCATCGAGACATAAAGGTGATGGATGGATTGCCGTTCACCGTGAACGTTTTGGCAAGGCTGAGCTGGTGCCTAATCGTCGCAAGAACGCGGGAAGGATCGGAGTAAGCACAACACCTGATGCTGTTGGTCGGCTGTCCGACAGTGCCGATGGGGCTTCTCGTCGTCAAAGAGAGTATTTATAAAACCATGTTCTATCGTGATAATGATGGTAGTTAAAGTGCGCACGTCCGATCCGATTTGCCCGCAAGATAGAATACCACGGCACGCCTATTTACCGAGTGTACATCACAGGATATCCCATCATATCATACACAGCTATGAGCATAGAAGAGCATGGAACTACCACTCACGGAGAAGATACCCGCGAATGTCGATACCCGTTAGGAAATGATACCTCAGATACACTGACGCTTCCCGACGGGCGCAAGCTGGGTTACGCACAGTACGGGTCGCCTACTGGTCGTGCCATCTTCTATCACCACGGACTTCCAGGGTCGCGCATCGAAGCGGCTTCGTACCAGGATATCGCTCTTGAGTTAGGTTTACGGATAATCGCGGTCGATAGGCCTGGAATTGGGTTGAGCACGCCATATCCCCAGCGAACATTGCTGGATTGCCCAAGAGACGTACAACGTCTCGTTGACCATCTGCAACTCGAGAGCTACTCCGTGCTGGGCGCATCTGGAGGAGGCCCCTATACTCTTGCATGTGCAGCAGCACTCCCTGCTTCAAAGCTCAAATGTGTGTCCGTTGTATGTGGGGTCGGACCAATGGACATCGGCATGAAGGGAGCAGACTTTGAGCACCAGATTGGCTTCCCGTACGCATGGAGGTACGCGCCTAGCTTCCTCATCAAATGGTTCTTCAGCCGGGATGCTTTCGGGCGCATGGATCTGAGCGACGAGCAGCGTTTACAACGTGTGCTAGACCCCTCAAAGCTCGCCTCAATCAAGGATCCGAGGGATCGTGAGATCATGGCAGATGAGGATCTCATCCGCCTGATATTACGATCAACTCGTGAAGCGAGAGCGCAGGGGTTCGACGGTATAGCGTTGGATGGGCGAACGATATGTAGTGACTGGGGTTTCCGGGTCGAGGACATCAGGAAGGATCTGCCGGTGCAGTTGTGGTACGGCAAGGATGACTGTTTCGTGCCTGCCCATCATGGAATGCAGATTGCGGCGAGGCTGGGCGGTGACAATGGAAATGTCGTTTTGAGGGTGGAGGATGATACGCATACGACCATCTCGCAGAGGTGGAAGAGGGCGCAGCTTGAAACTATTGCTGCCGTGATGCAGGGGTGAGGCCCCGGTGGTGCCAAGCCCGTGCTGCCTCGGCTGACCCCACTCTAGCCTTGCACCTCGGATTATCATGAATCTACACTCAATCATCAACACCATGTTCTTCGTCCCGGACGTTCCAACCTGTCCTTCTCACCAAACTCGCTCGTCCGCCTTGCTTGCGGGTTCTCTTCTCTTTCATTTGTGTACCTTCAATTTTCTGTTTCTGCGCCGCATTCTTTTCCTTGGGCTTCATGAGCCCGTAGTGCTCGAACCATGATCTTACATACTCCCAAAGATCGGTGGCCACTGCCCAAGGCCTTCTCCCGTACACCAATCCGAGTGCGACCACAACGCAAACGGGTATGCCGATAGCCCAGAGATGCCAAAACTTTGGCCTCCCAGGGCGAAAGTCGTCCCCCATGCTGAAGATACCAGCAAGCAGGGTAAGCGGGAAGACGATGGATGCGAACAAGCTGAGACGGAGGCCGAACTCGCCGTCTGAGACGCCTCTGAACGCCGCCCGAAGATTTGCGAGATCGTTTGAGACAGAGTTCAAGGCTTCTGCACGATCGCGTAAAGGCTGCATCCTTGTGTGTATTGTAAGGAAGTCTTTTTGCGCGTCTCGGATCGCCAGGGATGCATTCGCGTCGACACCTTCGCAGCCCAATTGCACGCCTAGGCGTTCGAGGTTGAGGTACATTGCACGCCAGAAGTGGTTCAAATGTCGACGCATGTAGTTGATGTCCTTGGCGATCTCGTTGATCTTCAGTAGGTCTAGCTTCCATTTCTGTTTACTCAAATTGTCGTCGATTTGAGCTTGATAGTCATCCGAGAACCATTCACCCCTGGCGATGGTCGTATTCATAAGCTCAAGTTGGTTGACCCAGTGTTGAGCGACATGTTTTAGGAGGTAGTATGCTGCGTTGGACGATTTCTCGTTCGTCTCCTGGATCAGCTCGGGAGTAGCAAGCTTGGTCCAGTAGAACACCATTTCATCCATAGCACTGGTGAGGTTTCGCTTCTCCCGGAAAACTGGAAAGTTCACCTCTTTTGTCCCCAAACCGACTTCGGAGAACATCAGTGGGGCCAATGTGGAACATCCGTTATGGTACGGCCAGCTCTGATGTGAAGTCTCCTGGAGGGCATGGGATGCGCCCCAGTCTTGAGCTCGCCAGAGTGCTGACCTGCTGTCAAACGGCTCTCCGGCTTGTAGAATCAAGCAGTCATCCAAGGTTTTTCGGGTATTGCTGTCGAGTTTGATATCGCCCACCATCTCACACTTGCTCCCTGCCTTCCCCGCCGTCGATGAATCATCCGCCAACTTTATCGATGATTCTTTACCTGTCGCAGCAAACGCAGGGTCAACCAAAAGAACCGCTAGAGCCAGCGCGAGTTAGCCACAGTTCAAGAGGCGAGGTCGACACGAGAAGCTTACCATCCCATCCCAAGCCATCCGGTTTCCCGTCCGGCAGAAAGTTCTGCGATGTCCAGAACGACGCGCACCGTCTTACGAAAGCATGCCTTCGGTCAGGCTTGCCTAACGAAGGTATGTCGATATCCTTCCACCTTTCGTACCTCCGGCGATTCACAGCAAACGAGGTCTGTAAGCTCAGAACGTCTATCTTATCGGGATAGAGCAAAGTGCGCAGCTCGTAATAGCGCAAAGTGAATGACTGTCCCGGCACTGACATCGATGGCAATCCTCTATGGGGGATGGACCAGGAGTCAGTGAAATTCCAGGTATTCATCTGTTCGCTGAAAACCAGAGGGTCGACGCCTAGATGATGGCCCAGTGCATCCACGTAGTCCGGTTCCATATCTTCAAGGATGAAGAGCCGCTTGTGTCTCTCTTCACGGCTCTTATTGGCTGGCTTCTCCTTAAGGTACTCTCGGAGCGCAGCAGCGCTTTTAAAGCCACCTTTTTCCACCTCCACGACGCTTTTGGCCTTGAACTCCAAGCAATAGCATCGGCCCGGCGTACGTTGATGCTCTTTCTCGTAGTGTTGTCTGACAGCCTGACGGCCGGCTTCTCCCTCATTTGCTAGCTTTTCTAAGAAGGACTTGAGCGCTGGAAACGCATCCTCCAGCGTGTCGAGACATTGCAGATAAGGCTTTCCTTCGAAGCGGGGAGGAGGACTGGTACGTTGTCCGTTTTGTGCCGATGAGTCGGTCATTACGATAGGATCTTTGGAGAAATCCATCTTGATAGCCGGAAAATAACACAATGGAAACTGACAAATACTTATAGCGGGCCAAAAGAGCAGGCTGAGAAAGAGGACTTGCGCGATCAGCTCCTTTTCTTGACCGGATGCTGACAGGATATAAAGGCACAGTTCAGCGCTGCCTTCGAACCCCCTCGCGCATGGTGGCTTATCTACCAGTGCTCTTAAATTAAATGCACACTCTCAGTTATGCGATTATTTCGTCATTTTCCGCAGAAGTCCAACGCGGCTGAGGATGCTGCGCCCGCTGCCCAGGTGTGGCTGCCTGAGCTGATACTGTAACCCCGCATAGACCCAGCCGCACTTCCACATGATACCGGAAGCAAAGATATTCTTCAACGACATTGACCTTTCCGTCGCAACTCCCCTTTCTCGAACTAAATCCCAATCTCAAGTGGGTTATCATGGCGACTTCAAGTTCGTTTTCCCCGTCAGGTACCCTGGCGGATGACCCAGTCTCGCAGCCGCGGAGTATAGCACAGCCTTCTCCCACCGATTTCTACAAACATGAATCACTCGATCACTCGCTGCCTTCCATAAGGCTGCTAAAGATATCGCCAATTTTGTCAGCCGAAGGCCTTATCCAGTGTTCTATGTTGCATACGACCATAGAACATGCGCCCTATCGTTGCCTATCGTACGCGTGGGGTCAACCTGAACCCAAGCAGCTTGTGTTGATAGATGGGAAACAATTCTACGTCCAACCGAATCTCTTCGAGTTCCTGAAAGTAACCAGAGCCGATACTGAACGTACAGCTTATACATATTGGGTCGACGCTATCTGCATCGATCAAAACAACACGGCTGAGCGCAACCACCAAGTCATGCAGATGGGTAGGATCTACTCTGGAGCCGAAACGGTTATCGCATGGCTGGGACTCGCGTCTGCAGAGACGGTTCTAGCTTATCATACAGAACTACAGCCGAGGCTGGATGCTGATTCTTGGGAGACACGAAGTCGCGCGCGCAAAGCAAGAAGAGCAGTATCCAGGGATTTACTCTGGAACGACTATTGGAACCGAGCATGGATCACGCAAGAACTCAAACTGGCGCGCTGCATTGTAGTTGCAATCGGGTCATTAACGATTGCAATCATTGAACTTCAAAGCATGATCCGTGGCCTGCCATCGGGTACGTTTGAAGCTGCCGATCAAGTTTTCGCCCTTACTAGCAGTCACAAAGTCATTGGCAGCCCTCTAGCAAGCCTTCTGTTAACGTTTCGTAACAAGAGATGCAGTGTTGTCAGAGATAGGATCTTCTCATTACTTGCACTGTGCTCTGAGACAAATGCTATTAAGGTCGACTACGGCTGCTCGGTTTTTGATCTGGTATATTCTATCGCGAAGAGTAATGAGCGTACTCTCTGCGCTTGTTCCACTCTTGTTGTTATGCAAAGTCTTGCGCCTGAAATCGACGAACTTCCGCCCGACAGCGATTGCCGATCCAAGAAGGGACCGTATGTTGAGATCGAGGCAAATGGAGCTGATTGGGTACACATTAGGGACCAGAACAAATGCGCTGTTCTTGACTATATCTGTTCCCATGTTTTGGTGACGGAGACGAGGTTTGTGTATGGTGCAACCTCCTGTGGGCGAAAGCATGTCATAGCGCCTAGAACATCGCCGCTCGGGAAGGCCAACGCGTACTCCGCTTATCCGATAGAGCCAAAGAGCGGGCCATTCCCTGGCAGAAGCTTTGCTGCAATCGGCCCAGGGTGTGCACGCATCAGGATCTCTCTTTGGTATCTCTTTGATTTGTACAGTAAGGAGCAGCACCTGCGTATGATAAGCAGTCATATTTGTTCGAGGTCAACGACTGGAACTAACGAATTCATGACCTCAATCCGTGTGGGTTATGGCAACTGGGACATCAACGCTTCCGTGTCGCCACCAGAAGGGCCACGGTACTAAAGACGGACATGACAATTCATCGTTGATGACAACATGAAGGAGAACTTTTAAGTATGAATTTATGTTTGGATGAGTGTGTGGTGACCTCGCGGTGAGGTCGCTTTACCGCATTGTCTCATGACACGCAGAGGAAAATAATATAAATTTCCCTAGATACCACATTACAGCACTTGCCTGAGCCCCTGCAAATAGACTTACTCACCCCAAACTCCTAAGAATAGCAGGCAAGACCTCCACCTCCGTGAAATCCCAAATCGTGCTTGAACTACCCGAAGCCCAATTTGCTCCCGTCCAAAACGTATTCGTCATGCCTTGCAAAGCCACAAAACGCTTGTAAAAGCCGTTCTTGATCTCATCGACCGAGACGCTCAAGGCGAAGGGCGAGTGGTTATTGCTAGCCTTTATCGTCGTAGATTGATTGGCAGGGGGCAGATCAAGCGCATCGCGAATCCTCTGGACCGTGGCGAGAATATCAGAGGTGAAGAAGTCGTCCGAGGCTTCCGTGGGGGTGGAGTATTGCACTGAATAGAGGTTGTCGATTTCGGCGGTGAAATAGTATGCGCCTGGCAGTCCGGGGATGCCGAAGGCGGCTTTTGCGTCGTAGTTGTAGAGAGAGACGCCCTGTGGGAAGCCAGTGTTGGCCACGACTGCGTTCCAGTAACCGCTGCTGTTGAAGCGAGAGAAAATCTTTTTTTCTTCCGTGTTCAGGTCCAGGAACTGGTCGAGGAGGGCGATCTGAGGGGGGATGGTCATGAGAAGTTTCTTTGCGCGAATGGTTTGGGTGCCCGATGGGGTCTGCGCGACCAGAGTGACGCATGACGGACTGCGTGTGATGGATGTGATGTTGGCGCATTTCACGACAGAGCTATTGCCCATCCCGAGTTTCTGTTCTGCGGCATCCCAGAGCGCCTGCTGGTTGTGGTTTGCTTGCGAGACTTTGGTCTTGTCTTTGCGTGCTGAGACTTGCATGGGATTGAAGAGCTTCATCACGTAGAGGGTAGGCTGGGCTAGGATGTTGCCCATGCCTTGGAATTGCAAGAAGCCATCATATGCCAGCGCGCCCAGGTCGTGTTTCCGCAGGAAGTCGCCCCAAGGCATTAATAGGTCCTCCGGAACGGGATCAGGGAGGTGGTATCCACGGAAGAAATCGTCTGGGTACTGCGTGAGAAGAGCCTCGTACTTGTCCAGCGCTACAGCAGAGGCGTTGGCGTCAACGATGGGCCATGATGGCCCAACGACCGAATTCCGGAAGTCAACTGCCTTGGGCTGGCCACCGGGCTTGAAAGGAGCGAGAGGAATGTTGAGGGAGTCGAACAGGTGTCGAACGGTGGTGGTATTGACGAGGACTTGTGTGCCGTAATCGAAAGTCTTGCCGGTCGCCGTATCCTTGTAGGTGTTGGTGTGTCCACCCAGCCGGCACTCTTTCTCAACGAGCGCAACCGATTTTCCAGACTGCTGCAGCCGGATGGCAGCGTGAGTGCCACTGGAGCCTCCACCGACCACGAGCACGTCGTAATCGTATTCATTGGCGGTAGCCAATGAAAGGAGACCGGGCGCCACAGTCAATAAACCTAGCCGCTGTAATTGTACCATGGTGGCAGAGGGTCTTGGGGAAGAAAACGAGAGGGATGTGGTGCGGGAAAGAAAAACGATGTGACTTTGGTACAAGCGATCAGAGGTCTTAGATGAAGCGGACCGAAGACGGGACGACGGCGCTATTCATCTAGTGTCGGCGAATATGTTTGTCGCCTCTATGATGGCCTCGGGGTATACAACAAGAGAGCTAAATTCTAGGTTTGACTAATAGTCTTGTTACTACATCAGCGGCTGCCCTGCTCACCGCTTCCTCATTTGTAGCCAACGCCTACGCGAATGCGATTTCGCCTCGACCTACGGGAAATCTATCACCCTCATGATGCAACACTTCAGGAGCGGAAACATTTATCCAATGGGCTGAATGCTGAATTCTACACCCATAGGGCCAGCAAAAGACGAGCGAGTTCTGAGGCGCGTTCGCGCGGGTAGCATGGGACTTGCTTACGCGTCATTAGCCGGTTTTGAGTACGGAATGAAGGAAGCTGCATCAACATGGTTGGTGTATCGAGATGAAGTCGCGGGTTGTAGCTGCCATAGAGGAGGCTGGAGACTAGGCGACGTGACGCGCTGAGATACGATGTTGGGAGTGGGTCGAGTAGCGGGCTACTCGACTCGCCTTACCAGCCTCGTGGGGCTAGCCGCAAGACCCACTTCCATCACTCTAGTCCGGTGCCTGCAAGAAGTCGCAATAGACGCTGCCGACGTCTTCTGGTGATCGCACTTGAACCCAAAAGTGACGTCCCTGGTAATGCTTCTTGACAATTCCTCACGAGCTCGATGCAGGATACATCAGTTATCGAATCTTCACGACCGTAGTGAAATGGATGACTCCATGGAAACGTCAAGGCTGAGGTTACGGCAATAATCAACGTAGTAAGCAAAGCCCCAGATTGTTTCCCTCCATGGGGTTTGTTTTGGGTGAATTGAGTGTAGTAATACCGCTTTGCCATATTCTTCTGTCCTCCCATATCAGGAACGAAGAATGAGTCTATAAATGCAAAGACACTCGAAACCAAGGATAATGCCTATGATGATAAAGAGGGATAGGGGTATACCAAAAACGCCGATAACGGAAAGATCCTAATCCCAAGAGTCTGCGGTGCGCCGAGTGTATCTACCAGTGGGATATGCAAAAGTCGATGTCATCGATATAACCACAAAGCTACTCCTGCAACTGGTGCGTGGGGCAAGCACCCCGGCCTTTCTTGTCCCACCACTCCTTGATACAAGTCTGAGACACATGTTAGCACCTTAGGCCCATCGTACTGGCAAAAGGAAAGACATACCTCATGGAACTTGCACCAGCAAACCAACCTAGCCATCTTGTCCCCAGATTCAAAGTCTTCCAGACAAATCGTGCACTCGGCCTGTCTGCCCTCTTCATCAACACAATCCTTCTCAGTCGCGACGTACGGAAACATTCCACGCGCAGCATGGCTCATTCGATTTGCGTTACTGGCGCCTTCACCATTACCTGCACTGCTCATACCGCGGGTGCGTTGAGTGGGCAGGCTGGCAGATGTTTGCGGCGTTAATGCGGCTGTTGGGCCTGGAGAAGCGGAGTGTAGGGCGATGCATTCTTCAATGTGCTGGGTGCGGTCTGAATCGTCGTTGTCAAGGCCCTTGGGAGGAAGCTCTTCGCCACAAATGGGACATTCGTCTTCTTCGGGGATTTGGCGGCGAGGCCGGGTTGGCTGGGCATTCTGAGGTTGAAGTGGAGGCGGTACAGGGGTTGACATGGCTTGGCTGAAAGGACTGGTCCCCGAAAAGGATCCGTACCCGAAGTTTACACGATTTTGGGCGTTGCGGGCCCGGTTGTTAGCTACGGTCTGGGAAATGAGAGGTGCGCGGTGATGTGGGTGTTGCTGCTCGATAGCAGATGGCGGGAGAGGTGGCAGCCGCCGCTCTCCCATGTGCGAGCCCGCATGATAGCTCACTCTCCTACTTTGATTGCTCTCATTTGTGGGGTCGCGTATGCCATATGCATGGCTCTGGCCTGCACCGCGTGAAGCATCGTGTACGCTTGACGACGATCTGTGTGCGCGAGGATGTGGGGGTGGTGGAGGTGGGACCTGTGAAGATCGGGGTGGGATGGGCCGAGAGCCATGACCGAGTGAATCGTATCGTGGAGGTGGGCTGAAGTTTGGATCAGGTACACAAGGATTGCAGACGCGGACTTCCTCGCCTCCGCCTAGCGCTGGGTTGCGGAACGGGCCGAAAGTTGACATGGCGCTCTCGTCTTCTCCTGTCAAATCGACGAAATTTGCTATACTTTCAGACGGCGGATGCACGATGAACTGGCGTGGAATAGTAATGCGATGTGGCGAGCATGAAGCGCACACGACTCTCCCGCATTTCCTGTGCTTGTTGTCAGTAAACAGTCCAGACGAACGCAACTTGTAGGTTTCCAAGCAGACGAGGCAATGACCCCAAACGTCCGATGGCTGACACGACTGCGACCATAGGTCTGGCGGTACGTACCTGCAATGATGCCTCCTAAGTAAGAATGTAAAGGGCTTCTTGCACACCGGACACTGTGAGACTTCGTTGTCCGGCTGCCATGGCGGCAGCACAATATCACTTTGTCTCCTCATGGTGCCTGTGTTCGCTTGTGATGTGACGGGCGGAGTGGGAGGTAATGCGCGGACGGAAGCAGGCGACGAGTCCACCAAGATGGGATCCGCACTTGAGTCGCCCGCGCTTTCCGAGTGCATGCGTATGCTCGACGGCCGCCTCATGGGCGAGTCGGCGGTTGTGAGACGTCGCTTGCGGTCTGAGCTGCGGGAGGAGGACGAGTCGGTGCGTTGCGAGGGGCGGTTTGGGAGGGTGTATCGTGACGGGGAAGGGTTTGAGCGAGGTTCGGTGGCGGCAGCGGGGTTGCTATGTGCAGTCGGTGGTTGCTGGTTGGCAGTGGATTCGGTACCGTCTCTCAGGAAGTCCATCCATGTTTCGCGGTCCTGGGCCAGGAAGTGTGATGCGACAACGCCCTGTGAATGATGTCGGGAGTTGCTGCCCATAACAGCCTCGCGTGGCCCGTCTATGTTGCTGCTTGCTCCGTCATATTGACCGCCGTATGCGTGCGAGTGGTGTGAATAGGGTCCACTCGGGCGTTGATTGGCGTTCGGAGGCATTTGGGAGAGCTTGTGACGGATCGATGCGACCGAAAGCGGATGGAGCGAGCCAACAGAGGTCAACTGCGCCCAATTCACGCGCGAGTGAGCAACGGCTTATGTGATGGTGAACGGGAGGGGTGCTCTGCGTAGAGAAGGTCGGCCGGCTCACGGCGACATGCCGCCACTTGCTTGGGCGTCTGCGTCGCGTGTGGGCTTTGGCACTCGGAGCGTGGGTAGCGCTGCTCGTTTCAGTCAGCCTGGAGCCACAGGGCAGCTATCTTTCACCCGCCTATAAGTCGCGCAGCGCTGGGTTGCGGTGTAGAGGCCGGAGGTGGGTGGGTCCTGCGCGTCGGCTCGGCGAGGGGAACTCCAACCACTCTGCTGTATGCGCCGCCCGTGAAGGTGCAAAGTCAGGAAGATAGATCAGAGAAACGTCAGGCGACAAATAGCGCACAACGCGACACGTACTGGTGAGCAGAGAGCCGTGGCTTCTAAGCGTGGTCGGCCAATGTTGGAATGCCTCAGGCGCCACTACGCTGTTATCTTAGCGGTTTCACGCGACCATCTGCGCCGCCACGCCTGCCTTAGCCTTGCAAGGGAACAACGGTGCGTCGCCGCGTCTTCGTCGGCCCTCTTCACGTGTCAAAACTTTGGAGCGTCCATCTGCCATGAATAGTCGTGGATTGACTGAGATTACTATTGTACGTTACTACTCGTGCCTGTGCACTCCGTTCCGCTTATGTATATAGAAAGTATCAAGAAGTATGTAGTGGCCCCGTCTACGCCCAAAAGAGCCCATCGCTCGTGTATCCCAAGCAACGCCATCAAAATCGCTTTTGCACAACTATACAGTAAGGAAACTCGTAAGCGCACCTTCTGCGCCAAGATCAAAATTAAAATGGGAATCTATCAATCCCAATGTGGTATACGGGAAAACAGACATGAATGAAATGACTTTTTCATCTGTGGTAGCTGCGCCCACTGTGTTGTGTGCTGCCACTGCGACTACGGTCCACAATCTCTGCCGAAGCCTCAAGGTGACTTCCCGCGTCATAAACGTCACGTTGGACGCTGTCTTTTGTCACATGGTGCTGGACAACACCAGTGCTGAGAGGACGCTCCGACGTTGCACCAATCGCTGGGGGCGCATTCAGTTCACTGACACCGTCGTTACGGTATATGCTCGATGCTGCCGATGGCCCAGGTGAGCGCTCTGGTGAAGGCTCGGTGGATCCAAAGGGTAAGCGAATGGGCAGGCCTCCAGGTCCGCCCGGTTGCAGGTGCTGACTTCGTCTTTGGCTGCTCGGACTCACTGACGTCGGCACGTCCATAACAGTCGACAGCCGGTCTGGGATGAGAGCAGCTTCCGTCGACTTCGTACGACGTGAGTTCTTGCGCGGTATTGATGGCACGCGACTTGGAGGTCCTGGTGGTTGCGTAACGCGGGAAGCACGCGACCCAATTCTACTGGGCAGCTCGATTCCGCCAAAACTCTCAATGGGTCCCAGAGCCGGTGCAATAGGCGAAATCCGATTGCCTGGATCGTAATCTCGTTCCTCGTCACTCGTGTCTGAGTCGCTATCGGAAGAGTCTCGTCTCCCTCCAGCCAAGGCAGCCGCTGTCGCTACGCCTGACCCTCCTGATGCGTTCCGAGCTCGCGGAGGTGACTCAGGACTGTCCCGATATGGCTCCTGCACGACTGCTGGCGACTCAGCGTCTTCTTCCACGGCCATCATCTGCGGTGGTATTCGTGTACTTCTGACCACTTCAAATCCCTTGCTCTTTTCCTTCTTCCGCCCACCCAATAGGTTCAAGCTCTTGAACCAACCTGTAGCCGACGAGACAGGACTCATTGGATCCGCAGGCCCTGTCTTCAGCTTTCGCGTAGGCTGAGAAGACAAAGCAGGGCCACGAAGTCCATAGTAAAAGTCTGACTCGCGCACGGAATAGTCGGTATTGTTGTTGTTCCTTCTATCAAGATTTGGGTCCGAGTCGTCTCGATTCAACCGCAGATAGGCTGGAGCAGGTGTGCCGGAAGTACGCGACGGGCCTTCACCGGCTTTGATAGCTTCAGTGTCCAGATTGTCCGAGTAGGGGGCGTCCACAATGTCTGCACTCCCCAGAGGCGCCTTGCCTGGTGCAGCTGCGGTTAGAGAATCCATCGTATGCTTGCGAGGGCGTGGAGGTCGATAGTATGGATCCGCGGCGTCCATGGTGCCCATCGTTGGTCGGCGAGAGCTCTGGCCAGAAGACCCACCACCTAAGAAAGTGAAGGGCACCGGACCCGATCCTGGAGTTGGACTGACATTTCCGTAGTCGCCCTGACTGAAGCCGTCAAATCCAACACTTGCCCGTTGGCTGTCTCGGTCATAAGGCCCATTCAACAGCACGGCTGAACTGGCAGACATACTTCGAGATCGACTGTTCATGAGCTGTATGTTCTTGTTCTCATCGTGTGACAACATGGCAGCGTTCGAGTTCAGACTACCACGAGTGTTTCGATGAACGTTACGTTTCGACAGTTGTCGCTTTCCAAAGACCGCGGTAAGACCACCTCGCTGGTCCGCACCTACGCCACCAAGTCGGGCAGAAACTTCGATGATTGTCTGAAGAGCGTTCAGGAAGAAGCCGAAGACCAAAACGATAGCGTGTAGTAACAGGATGATGTATCCGATCCAGCCTTTGGGTGCTTCATCCACGTCGAGGGAAGGTACGAAAGCTACCGAAAGAAGGACGCAGATGAGTCGGATTGTGGCGAAGAAGGTATGGTACGCATTCATCGAAGTATTCGACTGGAACGGCCGGAAGGCATGTAGAGTAAGGATCAGAATAACTTCGCATATAGCAAGTATGATGATTTGCGCGATGCCAGACGGTTGAATAGCGCCGATAGCGATGCCACGGATGATAGTGAGCAGGACAGGGATGAAAGAGAATGGAGCGGCATCATCCGAGTAGGTATTGTAGAGTGGTCCATAGGTCAAGACAGTAGGGAGGTCGTCAAACAAATGAGCACGAGGGCGTGTGGTGAAGATAAACCAGAATATCCAGGTAACTGATCCGGCGACGATGATCAGCATGATGACGGCTGAGGAGACGACGGAAGCCGGCGAGCGTGGACCGACTACGAGTTGGAACAGGGATAGCGCTATAATCGGAAGCATGAAGTAGTTGTACACGACACGGATGATGTTGCCGGCGGTGAAAGACCAGTTCTTCCCAGTCAGATCACCATCTTGCGTGTTGGTAATCCAGCGGAAGAGCCAGCGTATAAAGAAGCCGAGCTGGGTAAGCACAATCACACAGGCTATCAGAACGAGTAGGAAGATGGCCATGCACGCCCATATATCACGCTCTCTACTCATCCCAACGTACTGACCCAGGCGGTTCAGGCCGTAGGTTCCGTTAGCAAAGTAGATGCCGTCAACAAGACTCTGGGAGCCGTTGCCTTGACTGACGAAACTCTGATTAAACAGAAGTAACGACCAACTGGCCTGGCTGACGACGGGCTGGAAGTAACCAGGGTAGTTCAGGCTGAGACTTCCTGCCAAGACGATGAACTGGATGTACTGCAAACAATCTCCAAATCCTGGCGTGACCAGCCGCAGCAGGTCCTCATCTCGACCATAGTTACTGGTCCAGCGGAAGATGTTTGACGTTCCCCATGGGCTGCAGGTCGCCGCGAACACGGTTGCAATAGCCACGAGGGCGAGCACGGCAGCCGGAAGGTAGCATATCGCGTCGGATAATTTTTTGCCGAGGTCTGGTGTGATGTTTGCAGAAATGCAGCCGAGAGCCTGTGCATTGTCGTCACCAGAAACGATGCGCAGTGTCGAGGCCCAAGTCGAGAATGCGTACGAGCTACCGAAGTTGTGTGCGACACTGACAGCTGGTAAGGTCCAGAATTCGCTCAAGTTCCCACCGAAGGATGGAGCCACCGGGCAGCTTGTGTTCAGTACGGACTGACAAAACTGGGCGGCGGGCGCGTTGTATGCGTTGTAGGTCAGGACCTTGTTGTTCCAGAACAGAGTAGTGTAGTGCTTGTGGTTCGGAGCGAGGTTCACAATCTTGCCAAACGTCATATTCGGGTCCTTCCAATTGTCGTCGTTCAATGGTGGGTAGTCACCAAGCTGGGCCTGACCCGAGACATTGCCGTATACGGTGACATTAAGAGTGTGATCCGGACTGAAGTCGGCCCAGACGTATTCGGGGGTGAAGCGGAGGTAGGGCGTTTGCTTGCCGTCGGCCAGGTAGACCCGTGTCAGGCAATCTTCAAAGTTTACGAATACGGCGCTTGCGATTGGCAGGAAGGAGGCTATGGCGAGGAAGACGAGAAGGGGGAAGAATGCGCGCAGGGCCGGCAACGTAGATGCTTTCCGTCTCGATCGTGGGGGCGTCTGTGTGGGTCGTATCGAGGGTATCGTGAGCTGTTCGGACTCAGGCAGCCGCAGCGCGTCATCGCGCGAGGTGGTAACGGCCATCATGACGTCCCCCTCTTCATGTTCACCCTCCAGCCTGCGTCTCAACGCGATCGTCTTAAGATGGTGTCGCAAAGATGGGCCGGTGGCGGTCTCCAATGGAATGTGTGGGCGTGGCAGTAGTTTCGTGGGCGGCGTCGGGGGTGCGGTGGGTGAGCGTAGGTCGGAGCAGTCTGTTGTGGAATGCGTTGGGGCACAGCTGAAGAGTGTACTACGGCGAGCGAGGGTAAGCCTGCTGGGAGTGAAACAGGCGTCAGAGGAAGCTGCGCCGATGAGCTGGCAGGGGCGACGGAACCCGGGCGATCAGCAGCGGCAGTGCATGGACAAGAAGACGATAACAAAGCGTCGTATAGCGAGTGTACGAATCGAAGGCGGGTGAGGTTGGAGAGCTGGAGCCGGAAACCCAAAGCGTTGGTAGTGAAACTCCTGAGGCGAATGTTTACGGTGGGGTGCAGCGGATCAGGAAAGCCAGGCCATGGAAGCGCGACCAACAAGGCGCTAGCTTCGTATACGGTGCACACACGCTCCTTCCGTTTCGACTCGAGGTTGGCCGCAGAGAAGGTGCGGGAATGACTGTTTTCCCAGCGCCGCCACGGCTATGATGCTGGCCTTAGCTGGCTGCACTGGCGAACAGGGCGGCATCCATCGCGTTAACAGCCCGTACTATCGCCAGGCATGGGCGCAACGTCATCGTCATGCCACTAGGGGAGCTCTGTGTAAAGGAGAATTAGGGCCTGTTATGCTCAATCGCGATCCGGACGGAGAAGACGCGCATGTCACGGCATGTGATTGGCCCGCAAACACACTTTTAACAACTTCAGAATGCGGAAGTGCCACATCCCTAGCGCTATTGGCAGGACTGAGCAATATCAAGAGTCGACATTTCATCACATGTCCAGTATCAAGGCATGCTTCCCAGTATTACTACACATCGACATCTTTAGGCCAGCTGCCGCCCGTCTTTTGTTGAGGCCACCTGCTGATTAACGCGTTGTTCTTGCCTTAGAGCAGTGGCGCAGCCAGCAGACTAAATTTAGCGTCCTGCCCAGCCGTGTCGATCCAGGTTTCATCCCGCATTCGCAGACCACAATGCGAGTCTTCTGCATTAACATGCCTAATTTTTGAACGCGTAGCTCGGTGCGCTCACGGCTGCTTCTACACGGTGTTTCTTGATTCAGTCAGACTTAAGCCGGCCTCAGCCGGGGTCCGTGGTAAGCATCTGTCTCAAGACGTATTTGACGTGTCTGTATGCTCGTTCACATGTAGTATGTTTGACTATCGTTATCATCATGTATCGAAAGGACCATCTGCGTCAAGAAGTGGACGTCGACCGGCCTCTTTCGCAGCCATCGACTCTTTCCAGAGATTGGAGAGGCTATGGTCTTCATTCACGTGTATGATGATCAATCTTAAAGGCTCATTTGGTTGTTCCTCGAAACCAACGGTCCACACGCAATTCGGTGCAGTTGACTTACCACTATTCGCACCATCAAGGTCAAGCTAGTGACATTGCATCAGATTCCCGACTACGAAGACACAGGTTCACGACAAAGATCCGCAGACCATCTCAGATATGTTGATGCAATGGACGTAGAAATGAGGCGTTTGGTCGTCCAGTTGGGACGCATTTGCTTGGCGCCAAGCACCGTGAACCATCTCGTCATCTTGCAGTTCATCGCGGTTCTCAAACAGTCGTCGTGAGTTCGTGTCCGGCAACACAGAACCACTGTGACGGCTGCTCGGGACACGTCTGAACAGATCCGTACTACCCTACACCTTGGCAATCCCTCGCGTTCCTGCCACCCGGATTTCTTCCAGGCCGCACACCGTCTCAAGCTTCATCTGGCAGGTCCTGCAAATACAACATGCGCGTTCCATGGAACCCCGCTCCTATCAGCGATATCATCGTCCAAAAAGCACAAGTCCAACGTCTGCCCAGATGCCGGCTCAATAAAAGTCGGTTAAGCCGTGGAAAGCTTCCTTGGCACATGGCTAATGAGGCAGGTGCGTATCTTCAACGTCTTGGCAGTGATTGTGATGCTCCGCTCCGCATAGTGACGCCGCGCCCGATAACCCGGACTACAAATTATGTCCCAGTAGTCCGGCTTGATCTCACAGAAGTCTCTCCTGCACTTCCGACTTCTTGAATCCGTCTCAAGCTGTGCAGAAAAGATGGCCATCAAGAAGGTGCTCGTGGCCGCTGGCCTCTTGCTGGGGTCTGCTAAAGCCATAACAGTCGAGTAAGTCCAGCCTAATGCTTGCGCACATTCATTCTGACGATACTTAGGGGCATGCTTGCTGCACCTCGCAGGAGCACTGGTAACTTGAGCCCCAAGGGAGTGAGTCGACCAGCTTGTCTCTTATGGTGGCTGGATGCTGACTTTGTAGGACCGTGCTTTGTTCTCCGAGACGAAATTCAACTGGACGTCTGAAAAGTCCAGCACTTCTTGGTACTTCATTGACACCGAGTCTGGAAACATCACCAAAGCGCCCTTCGGAAGCGATGCCTCGGAGGTTGTGTGGGTCGGTGACACAGCGGACAGCATTCTCTACCTCAACGCAACCAACGAGGAAATTCCCGGAGGTGTCACTCTGTACACTGCTGATCTCAGTGGCGACTCTTTCGAGCCAACTTTGGTAGCATCTCTACATGCTCCTCTTTCTGGATTGAAGGCTGTCAAAACCGAGTCAGGCATCAACTTTGTTGGCAATTGCCTCTCATACGAAAGCAATGGAACCGCATACAACCCCGAACTTGTCACAGCCCCGAAGAGTCTCGGACAGTTATACGACAGTAACTTTGTAAGGCATTGGGATTACTACATCACTGCCGAGCGTGTTGCTGTCTTCAGCGGAGTTCTGAACGGCGGCAACGGAAGCTACAGCTATGGTGGAGAGCTCAAGAACCTGTTGTACGGCATGAACTACACTGTGACGCGCCCAGAGAGCCCTGTCCAGGGTTCCTCAAGCGACCCGGGTGACTATGATCTGTCTCCCGATGGTAGCATGGTTGCTTTCCGTACCAAATCCCCAGATCTCCCCAAGGCAAACTACACAGCTAGCTACATCTACGTTGCTCCATTTGACGGATCCGCGGTCGCTGTACCAATTAACGGACCTGGCACTACTGCCCCTGAGACAGCTCAGGGTGCATCTGGTGCTCCTGTTTGGTCGCATGACGGCAGCAAGCTGGCATACACACAGCAAGATGGCATCGATTACGAATCAGACAAATACAAGCTGTACGTTGCGGAGATTGATGGTATGAACAGCAGAGTCCGCTCCGTCGCTGAAGACTGGGATTCCAGCCCGACCGGTCTCCAATGGAGTCCTGATGATGTCGATCTTTGGGTCACTTCCGAGTTGCACGCTTCTGTTCGCTTATGGCTTGTTCCCGAAGACGCGCCAGCCGACTTCACACCCGTCAACTTTACCGGTCCTGATACAGTGCTTTCCGACTTCGGTGTTCTACCCGACGGCAGTGCTTTCGTCTCAGCAGCGGCTTCCTGGACCAGCCGGATGTTCTACAAACAATACCCTGGCCAGGACAAGCATGTCCTCTTCACTGCCAACGAAGTTGATCCAGAGCTGGAGGGTCTCAAGCCAGACTCTGTATCGAATTTCTGGGTCACCAACGATGACGGCGACGATATCCAGACCTTTGTCTTCTACCCCACTGACTTTGACCCAAGCAAGAAGTACCCTCTGGCGTTCGTTATCCACGGTGGACCACAATCTACTCAGGGAGACAACTGGAGCGTACGATGGAACTTGAGAACTTGGGCAGATCAGGGCTTCGTTGTTACTGCAACGCAATTCACCGGATCGCCATCTTACAGCCAAGCCTTCACGGATAAGATTCAAGCTAACTGGGGCGGAACTCCTTACACTGATCTCGTCAAGGTCTTTGAGCACCTCCGCGACAATGTCGACTATGTCGATACCGACCGTGCCATTGCCGCCGGCGCATCATTCGGCTGCTACATGACAAACTGGGTGCAAGGCCATGACCTAGGCCGCGAGTTCAAAGCCCTCGTCTGCCACGACGGAAAGATCAACCAAGTCGGTTCCTACGCCACCGAGGAGCTATGGTTCATCCAACGCGACAACAACGGCACAGTCTGGAACGACCGCGCCAACTACGAACTCTGGGATCCTCTTGCCCACTTCGCCAATGCCAGCACCCCCGAGTTCATCATCCACAACGACCTTGATTACCGTGTTGTGCAGGCCGAGGGACTGCAGACGTTCAACATCTTGCAGAGTTTGGGTGTGCCGTCGCGCTTCTTGCATTTCCCCGATGAGGGCCATTGGGTTACAAGCAGGCAGAACAGTCTTCTCTGGCACAAGTCCATCTTCAACTGGATCAGGTACTACGTCGGATTGGACGAGGAACTTTCGATGGATGGCGTCATCACGCAGTAATTAGTTTCCGAGATTAAATCATATTCTTACCATATGTAAAGAATGCGATGGGAATGCATTTTCCGTTGCCAATGACGTGCCTTCTTGATTGCGCATTATCGTGAGTGCATCTTCAAGAACTAGCTGCTTCCAGTAGGTAGGCGCTTTGGCTAGCTTGGCGGCCACTGCCCCCTGAGTTCTTTCCCCACCATACGAAGGAACCCCCAAGCACCTACCTCCTAGAAGTCCACAATTGGGATCGGTCTTAACGTCGAGTTTTATGCTAATGCAGGCAGCATCGCACCCTTTCATCATTTCCCTTCTATCACGCGCCCGAGGCAATCACATCACCCTCTCTTGCAATCTGGACTCATGAAATCCACCAAACAGCGTCGAATGCTCTTCTGTGTCGGAAGTTGCAAGGCTAGCGGGGGATTTAGAATCTGTGTGCAGGTGTACAGCCACGATGATGACGGCTGACACCCCACCTGCAGCTCCGCCCCAGGCTTCCACGCGGCAAGCTTTAGCATCTTCACTTCGTTGCACTCGAGAAACAAAAGACCGGTACCCTAATACTTTGCTTACAACGCTCAACTATTAGCGCGCTCTTCCAAGCTTGTGCGTGTGATTCGACTCCAAGCCACGCCCCGTCAGGCTGTACTTATCTACTTTCAGCCTCGTCTGCTTCGTGTTTGCGCACCTCGCGCGATCTGTGGCCTCATGACGACTTTACTCGGGACAGAGCACCGTCCGCTTTTCCGGCATGCGCCGTTGGATCATACACAACCATCAATCCGGCTCATCGAGATCACGCCTAGTCTCTCTGCCGAAGGTCTGATCAGTTGCGTCGTATCGCATGCGACGATTGGGACGGACTATGTGTGTCTGTCCTATCGCTGGGGTGAAGAAAAGCCAGATACTTCAAAGAACATACTCTTGGATGGGAAGTTGTTCACCGTACGCCAGAACCTCTATGACTTTCTTCATCGGGCAAGCACCGAGCCTGAGTGGTCGCAAGTCACGCAAAAGAAGTACTGGATCGATGCTTTGTGCATAAACCAATCAGATGGTGCTGAGCGAAATCATCAGGTTGCTCAGATGGGTCGCATCTTCGCCGACGCGCTGTGCGTTCATGTATGGCTCGGAACTACGCCAGTTGTTGAACTACTCAGCGTTGAGCCATGGGAAAGCAACGATTGGTCTCGCCGATGGAAGAAGAGGGAGCTGATCCAGAAGTATGTTGTGCGTAACGAATACTGGAACCGATCTTGGATCATACAAGAGATCAGTCTTGCGCGTAGCGTTATCATATCGCTTGATCTGACAACTCTTCCGCTTTCGGACTTCTACGAGAGAATTCGTCAGCTTTATCTCGACACCAGCAGGACATCTTTCCGGCAGTTTTATGGGCGTGAGCATACGCACTTCAACAACAACAGTCTTCTATTTTTATTGAACTGGTTTTGCGACAAGCATTGCTCAGTGCCACATGATCGCGTGTTTTCTCTTCTGGGCCTCTGCCAAGAGTCAGATCAGCTTAAAGTCGATTACGATATGCACCGGACAGACCTGGCAGCTCATGTTCTGAAACATCGAAAAGAAGAACTTTGCGTTTGTGAAGCAGCTCTAGTTGCGAAAAGCTTGATGGTGGACGCCCTCGATCCCGATACCATGGAATATACACTCATACGGAGACCAATGCTGTCATTCAGTGGCGAACATATTAAAATAGACAGCCGGGGATGGTTACAGTCTGTACGTTCCGACGCAGATTATATGTATGTAGCATCGCACAGATGCTTCCAAAAACTGATGATGGCATTCGGAGTGCTGTTTCGCCAAAGTAAACTTGGAAAATACATTCAACAGCACAGACGGTCAGAGGTATTGTTCACTGAAGCGGTGCGCGAAGCTGCGACACAAGGCACAGCCCTCCTTTCTTGGGAGAGAGATCCTAACGACACGTCTTACCGTTGGTATATTGATCATGGAGGATGGAGCGTTGGCAAATGCGAGCACGAAGACGAAACCTGTCGCGTACGGATCGCCTTGAATGCGCTGCAAATGATGTTCTCGAAGAAGACCATATGTAGCTTTCCAGACCCTGGTTCTCGTATTATTGCGCTGGTCGACGGGGAACTTACATCCATCGGGCCACAACACCCGTTGTTCTCCATGTTCTCCGCTAAAAGAGAGCGTGGTCACTCTAAGACAAGCAGCCTTTTCGATATAGAATGGGGACTGGTCATGGAGGTAGAGCAATCGCCGGAGACTTAGGCACCAGTTAGCACTCAATTTCGCTGGGAAATGGATGCGTTACATGAAACCGTCTTTATACTGGGAATCACATTTGCTAGCTATGCTGAAGCCTTAGGGCTCAAAGCCTCGCCTTCTCCATCCGCGAAGCCGGATGCCTCTCGTCAATTCTCGGCAGCTTATCACTCCACGTCCTGCCATTCCGCATAAACACCCTCCTCCAATCCGTCGGATTCAGTGGCGCCTGATCCCACCTCCTGCCCCTCTTCGCACTGACCTTCGCTCGCTTCTCCTCCGCAATACCACTAGCAGCTGCGACCTTCTTTCCTCTCTCTGCACCAAAGTTGCTAGGGATCGCTTGACTGAACTCCTTCGCACTGACTTCCAGTAGCGCTTCGGTATCGGCTTTGATACGGTCTGCAAGAAGGCAGATAGATGACTCAGCGCAGTGAGCGGCGGCGCGGCGTTGCCAGTATTCTAGGAAACGATATCCGTGACCGAGCATGCCGCACATTGCGCCTGCTGAATGGAGGAAGTGGCCATTGCCGAAGGAATCGCCTGCTACGACTCCGTTTGTCGCAACACGCGCGTCGGTACCGATGCGCTCGACGAGGCTGAAGGGTTTGGGGCCGTAGACCATGGCGACTCGGCGGAGCTCGTCTGGCGAGATTTCCAGGACGAGAGAGGCTTGCGAGATGTAGTAGTCGTAAAGGAGAAGTTGATAGGCTGCGAAGTATTCGGCGGAGTCTTTGCTGGTTTCAGCACCGACAAGTCCGCGTTCGACTGGACATAGCGAGACAAACTCAGGTACCTCGACGATGAGCCAGGAGACCCTTGGGTCGCCTTCGTGACCTACAGCGATCTGCCGTACCCATGATTCATTTCCATGCTTATCAAATTCGGAAGCGATACGACGACGCAACCGTCCATCAACGAGTATATTGAATTGGCCAGCGACGAAATCTGCTTGCGCTACTTTGGCACCTTGACCATCGCCATGGTCAACCTGTACGTCGTGCTGCTGGAAGCCTAGTTGCTCTGCTTCACGGCAGTTGATGCCTGTGGCGACGCTGAACAGCTCTGGAACCCCAAGATCGATAAAGTCGCTTCCTGGCGTGCGGATTCGTTGGAGGTCGTTGTGATATTGAACTTCGGTAACTTCTTCGATCCGAATCTGGACACGGCCGCACGGAAGATGGACTAGACCACTTCCATCCTGTACCACGCGGTGTTTGGTGAAGAGGCGGCATCTGGGCGTCTTGCTAGCGTTGAGATCAATCTTCTCGAGCGCCTCGAGATAGCGGCGGAGAAGAAGCTGGACGGAAAACGCCGCAGCTTGCCATGTCGAAGGCCCGTCGAGGACTTCTCGCATATCGGTACGGATTTTGGTCGGGCACGGGTGCTCCGGGATAGTAGGCGGAGGCACAGTGGTGACAGTGCGATGTGGCTTGCCATTCTTCCAGCGGTCGTCGATGTATTCAATGTTGTGGATTTCGCCGACCATATGGAGTTCCTTCTCGTATCCCTCGATGATAGCTCCGGGTATGATGTCCCTAGATTTGGTCATGGGATGATAGAACAAATCTGCCAGACTAAGCAGTGTTCCATCCAGTCTTTTCGGGAGGTTGTCCAGTCCGTAACGATCCACCATCATCTTGTCGATAAGGCCCAGCTGATGATACATGTCTTCACGAATGTTCCAGTGCACTCCTAGAAACGGGTCGCCACGAAGTTCAACACCGACGGCACGGCGGCCCATAGCTATAGCCCACAGCATCGCCAACATGTTTGCGCCTCCAAGGCCGATTGCAACGAAATCGGCATCTTTGACTCCGGATAGTGTGGTTGAGCGACTGCCGCCCGGAACTTTGGTGTTCTGGGTCCGTTCTTGAGCCAGATACTTGGTCGTTGAGTAAAGATTGCTGTTACTGGAAGCCATTGGGGCTAGAATGAAGTTCAAGTCGAATTGACAAGTGGGAACAAGACGGGTACAGCGCTTCTTCAAGGGACCTGAAAACCAGCATCCCCGCTGAACCATTCCATGCGGGACGGGGCGTTTACGTTGCAGAGGTGACTTACCGTTCTGGTACATCTGCCCCGTCAAGGCCCTGGATGCCTACCATGCTGAGTCTAGGTTCCCCACAGTTGCTAACTCAAGAGGAACTAATACAGTTCGCATCTTACCCGTGAGATAGGCGGCGTGGGGCGGCACGCTGCCACGTATCGTTTATTGGCGCGACGAAATATGTGCCCCTACAAGCGTAAATCCTGCCATGCGTGTCCTGCACGTTGTGTGGTAGTTTCGGTGCGACGGGCCTTTCATAAAGTCACTAATGAAGACCGTTGTGGCATTCCCGACGGAGCTGTTATGGAAGCAACTACATTTGGCCATGTAGTATCGATAGTAGGAATCGAATCGCCTACGGCTGGAAACTTGTGCGGATCCCATAAGTGACAACCAGGTTGCTGTATGACTGTGACGGTGGTTTCTGAACGCCTCCACGAACGCACGACGATAGGGTAACGTGATCTAGAAGCGGGATATCATGAGCTTTGTGCTAACGATGCATGAAGCACATCCGGAGTAAAACCTTCTTTCCCCCTCACAAGGCGGGCTAAGCAAGGCGATATATTTGTGACAGGCGCCGCAATCAGGTGGGTATGTTGCTCATGGTCTGCCACGCCATCTAGAGTGGAGACTGACATCCATGGATGCAGTAAGCGACGCATGCAGCAATCAATGCACCGTGAAGGCGGGGAGTGTGCCGAGGCCAGGAACGATCGAGGGTGCTATCGCGGAAGGAATTTTGTTGATTCGGAAACGGATGTGACAGCGAGCTGTACACAGTATACGGTCGCAACTTGTTCGGGCAGCTGGTAGCAAGGGGACGAAGGATGAAGGGTGACCGGGAGCGACAGAACGGAGGTGTGCCAGGCTTGGCGCTAAAACACGCGTCCGAAGCGCGGAACGCGCTCTTAGCTCGATGGACCCGGCATCGACTGCGACCCCACAATCGAGGTTTAGCTCTTTCAATCGCGCGCCTCGTGTACAATCAGTCGCAACTATGCGTCGCCATGCTTGATAGCGGATTCGACATATGCACTCCTCATCTCCCACGTGGGACACGCCACACGAAGTCGCCACTACTATGCATCCCTCCTACCTCATCCTCTCGGCAACCGCTTAGCGTATCATGTACTCCAACATGCGACCTGACAAACCCTGGCTAAGCACGAAAATCAGAGGCTATCGCCATTTCGAACGATGTCTTACTCCGGTTTTGTCCCGAGGTTCACTATGATACATAGATGATTGTTCATTCGAGATCAAACGATCTGGACGGTACGAACGCGCACCAGAATGAAGGGTAGTAAAGCTACAGAGTAATCCCGACGACGCATAGCAGACGCAATGTCGAGGTCTCGATTCAAGCTTTACAGTCGTCGACTTCCGAAACTTTTCCGCCATAAATCTGTTGTAAGAGATCAGCATCGTGCTCCTCGACCGACGCGTATAATTCCGACCGTCGTCCACGACACACCAAGCTTACCACGCGCCCAACCCTCCACAACTCCGCCGTCATACCTTCCACACTATGAGTACAGTCTTGCAGCACGCTGCTATTTCGCCGAATACACGCGCCGCATGGGTAATGCCACGCCCTTTCTTTTGGGCGATGCGGATTCATATGGACTTAGCAGCTAGGAAGCTAGGGGAATATGGGGACACAAAATATCCAACAAGGCCTTAGTCGGACTTGTAGCCATCGGATTGCACAGAGAACATATTGCCTGGCAAGAAGCCCGGGGAAAGCCTTAGCAACACGTTCCGGCGGATACCCATCATAGGTTGGAGCTTGAACGAACACACCTACATTTGACAGGGTCTTCCTTTCTCGTAGTAACACGGCTCAGAGTGTACAAGCGTGCCCTAAAGAGAGAACTTGTCTCGATCTACGAGCGCATGTGTACACGGCATCCATCTCCCGAAGCAACTACCAACGTCAAGGTCTGCTTTTCCCGGCCAGTAGGGACAACAGGGTCATCCTTCGGAACAGTCATGGAAGGGAACATTTGTACCAACCTCGCTACGGTATATCCCACCTCCAGCAGGGCAAACTCTTGACCCAGGCAAACTCGTGGCCCGCCATTGAAGGGAAGATACCCGTAACCCACATCTCGCAACAGTGATCCATCCTCCCACCTCTCAGGGCGGAACTCGAGTGCATCTTCGCCGTAGATGTCTGTACGTCGATGCATAGCGTATACGCAGTAACCGACAGCCTCGCCTTTCCTGACCAATATCGGCGACTTTCCATCTGGGCCTCCTCCAACAGGAAGTGTCGTCGTCTTCAATGCTGCACGAGAGTTGACCGGCACGGATGGGTAGAGGCGAAGTACCTCCTTCAGAATGAGATCAAGATACCTCATCTTCTTCAAATCCACCCGACTTGGCTGAGGCGCATGCTGTCCGAGGCCTACTACTGCCTCTATTTCCGAACGTAATCTTTCCAAAACTTTATGGTGACGGACCAGCAAGCGCAAGGTCCAGGTGAGGCAGCATGCTGTTGTGTCTCTGCCCGCCAGTAAAACGTTGAGACACTGGTCGCGAAGTTCCTTCTTGTTCCGAGTCTCTTGGATGAGCGCGTCGATAAACACATAATGCTTCCTGTCCTCGGCTTCTACTTTATCGGGTTCCGTAGTCTCCGCATTGTCCAGTGCTCTCTGAATCGCGTCGTCAACGAAGCGGTGAGAAGTCTTGCAAGCTTGCCAGAACTCGGGAGTACTCGCAAGCCAGTACAAGTCTCCCAGCCTGCCACGATGCGACAAGTAATCCTGGCCCAGATTAAAGGCTGCTGCAAACTCAGACTCTTGTCCAGCAATGTCGCTGCTTTGCAAAGAGCTCAATGTTTTGCCGAAAAGCAGGAACGTCGTCGTGTCGAAAGTCAAACGAAAGAATAACGGTTGGAGATCAACAACGCTGTCGGGGCGAATTTGATCGATGAGGCTTTCGACCGACTTTTTCATCTCCTCGAAGTTCTGGTAGCGATTAGAAGTGAAATGGGGACGGAGTAACGCCCGCGAGTGTCTCCATGCTGCACCGTCTTGAGTAAAAATCCCGCATCCCAGCAATGGATCAAAATGCTTGGGTCGGAGCCCAAGACTGAAGTCTGCCACAAACGTCAATACCAGCGGTCATCTTAACCATTCAACTTTGACAAACCTTCAAACTGGGTAGAGAGGATTTCTTCGATGTTGCGTGGTTCAACCGTATTGATACCGCGAGCTCCAACTATGCAGTGTCAACGCCGCAGTTTTTTTTTGGTTTTTTTGTCTTTGAGGACTCACGTAACTGCTGCTCATGCGTCGGACCGCTAGAGTCTACTACGTCTAAGAAAAACTGTAAAATAGTCTGCGCTCTTGCATGTCGCCCCGCCTTTAGCAGCAGGTCCAAGCCTTGTGGCCATTTTGCTGCCCACCTCCGCGGTGCTTTGCACCCCATCTGCGCGGCATATCGGTCCTCTTCCTGGTGATCATCAGCAGCATTATCTTTCATTTTGTCAACCACGCCTACCTCGCGCTGCATTTGGCGCTTCCAGACCTTATAAACCAGCAGGCTGCAGACGACTAGGCACAATAACATGCTTATAGTCGCCATGTTACTCAGCTCGATGGAAGTGATCAAAAATCGATTGACGATGAGCGTTGCAACCACGGAGCCGATCCGACGCTTTTGCGGCAATGATATTGCCCGCAGATTGAAGTCTGGAAGTCTCAAACACCGAGTATCTTGGCAAACGCTTCAGTTTTGTTTCTGTCGGCTGACTATACATATTTCGGTCAGTGCACGGCACTTGCAACAGCGGTAGGGTGTTGGCCGTTAGGCGCTTTGTCCTGTGGCCTCGCCAGTAAGAAGACGGCGATGAAGCCAACACTAGTGTATTGATCAAGCTTGGCTCGTGCCGCGCCCCTTACCGCGATGACTGTACTGTTGCAGGCATCGACAACTGATCATGCATGCTGGTAAATAAAGTGAAGCAGCACAGTACGAGCAGGAGAAGGAGGGGAAAGAATAAGAACACATCGGACAGAACGCACCCATCGTCGATTTACACCAAGTTATCAAGACTCGATCGGAAACCGATTACCTAACTCATATATTAGGCGATCGCTACACGCCCTATGCTGTCTATGTCAGTCCGGTGCGCACCAACGCGCTTATATCGCTATCTTATTCCGCAGGCGCGTGAGTCTTTCTCCTCTTGCTCAAAGGCTCCACAAACATATCCCCTAGTTTATACTCCAACTCTTCTTTCCTGAGAACCCGGAGGTGACCGGCAATATCACTACCCATTTTATCACACGACAAGACCGGGCCTAACCGCCTCTGCGATCTCTCGAACTCCGCTTTTGCCTTCTTTCTCAACATTTCGTAACCTGGTCGCTTCTCCGGATTGATCTGCAGACATTCGGTTACTAGTTGGTGCAAGGCATTGGAATACATTGCATCGTAACCTGGAATGTCTGTCGATGTGAACGTATTGCCTTCTGCAAATTGGAACGAAGCTTTGATGCAGTCCTCGCATATCTGGTCCGACGTCTCTTTTCCAAGCGTAGTATGCATCAGTTTCCAGATGACCATCCCAAGCGACCAAATATCTGCTTTGGCATTGACAGCATGATCATGTGCTGTCTCTACTATGATTTCTGGAGCCTGGAATCCTTTTGTACCCCAATCTTTCCTACCCTCCAAAGCATCTGTGCTTGGTGAAATCGTCTTGACGACATCGTAGTCAGCAAGGAGAGTTTTTGGGTACGCTAGGTAGGGTTCTTTAGCGGTACTGAGAAAGATGTTCGCTGGTTTGACATCCAAGTGCACCATGCTGCTCGCGAACTTCTTTCTTGGCTTGTTTCCACCTCGCTTTCCTTTCTTTGTCTTTTGTCCCTCCCTTCCGAATTCTGGGCCATTATCTGCTCCTTCTGCCGTCTTGTCTTCGTCCACCGTCTCTCCGCACAACCCCGTGTTCAGGGCACATATGGCGTCGGCCAGCGCATGAAACACCATCCATATAAACTGCTCGGGTATTTGCTTGACCAAATTCTCTTCCTGGTAATAAACTTTGAGAAGTTTGCTCAGATCTCCGTGCTCGGCGTAATCAGAGTACAAGCGATAGTTCAGCGTACCTTCTTGTTGAGAGGCTGCCTCGATGTGATGGCAATGATCACAAAGCTCCAGTTGTCGACTGATATTGTACTCATCTTCGACAAAATTCACCATTTTCTGCGAGCCACAACGTATCCTCTTGCATACCTTCCTCTAGCTGATGTTAGTGCTGTTTAGCGACGTAGGAATTGATGAAGACACTAACTTTCAATATCCTACCGGTTTCATCGCAGAGCACGTACAAGCATACCACTGTGCGCATCTCTCTGGACCCACTGAATCTAGTACGAGAGTCCATCAGCGTCTTGCACCATTGCCATACTTGCGTTCCGTTGTCATGTTCTTCGTCGCGGCCTCTTTTCCTGGTCTGGGGGGGTGCTGCTCTACCAGTATCTGCTTCGGTAAGACCGACCCTTGCTATTGCGATCTCGGTATCACTAGGCTCGTAAGCAGACGTTTCTGTCTCATTCGATGGTTCCGGATTGACAGCCTCAGCAGGTGTCGCTATTCCATGCAACGGTTCTTCTATGCCGCGATCATTGTTTTCTCGGGCTCCCGATTCTGCCTGCATACGGCCTCCATTGATCGCTTCTTGGGGATTTTTCCTAGACGACTCTTCTCCGCTCTCAATCTCGCCATCTGACGCATGACTGACCGCCCCGGATGTGGCACGGTTGATGTATTCCTGTTGCGCCGCGGATGTCATCTTATTCCATACTCGTGAAAGCACACCAGCCTCTTTGATCCCGCCCTTGTATTCTCCGTAGTACAACAGATACCCACGCCGCACATTGTCGTTGGGTAGTTTATTGAACAACTCATTGTGTTTCTGCGACGAGCCGTCAGGTAAAGTCGGTCGATCTGCCATGTGTGTGGTCCAAACTTAAATTGCTCAGTACTGAAGGTGGCACTTGCCATCGTCACCAGAACGCAAGTAAGCTTCAGGCAGTATTTAAGTTCCTCCTCCTTGTCTTGTCTTAAGTCGAGTATGTGTCGAACAAAGGCTTTATACTTCATTGTTCGTGGTGTGTTTGCGGCCACACCCACATGATGAGCTTTGAGTAGATAGATACATCCTGCAGACCTGAATCATACTAGACCATGTATATAGAACGCATTGATGAAAATGGGTGGATTAGATAATGATTTTCATGATATCACCGCCAAAGATGTTTGGTATCGGTCGTTTGCAATCAGGTAAAAATGTCCAGCAGGTAAAAGCCTTGTACACCTAGTTTCTGTAGTATGGGTGACACATCAATACGCTGTAGTCAAGGTTTGTATCTCGAGTGAGCAGGAAATCGATATCTGCATCCAAAATGTCTTGGGTTGCCTCGCGTGGGAGTGATGGCTGCCCAGGTGCTGCATCGGTCTCCTCGCACACCGATTGATCCTGGGCCTTCACTTAATTGAGAGAGCGTTGCAGCCGATACGTTTTGGAACATTACATCAAAATCTAGCTCAAAATGAGTTCCAGACTATCTATGGTGACGTAACACTCACAATTGATATGGAAGGCACCTTCCTCAAGGTTGAGCTATGCTCCCCAACACAGCAAGCGCCCCTCACCTCCAATTTCCCTACGCTAATCTCTCTCTCTCTTTCGCCTATACTTCTGAATATTTGGAAGCAAGGCGCGAAAGTTCTTTCGTCAATCAGTCCGGTCGCAACGTTGCTGCGCAGTATTGCCAACGTCGCTCTTTCCATTCGACGAAGATCTCGGTCGAGCCCCATCACTCCTACCCATCACACCCAGTCATGGCGCAAGAGCAAATCAAGAACACGCGACAGCGACCTCTATCAGGCCCAGTGATTCCTTCGCAACACCGACCATTCGTCGGACCTACCCCAAATATGTTGCCGTCCAATCTTCCAGTCAGGTCCGAACGAAATGCAACGGGCGGCCAGGCCTTCCTGCCTCCCGTGGCACCACCTCACTGGCCTTCTTTTCCGCATCTCAATTATCCATTCGAAAATCCATATCCTGATCTAACAGTGCGACGCCGGCAACACCCACTTCCGTTCAGCATGTCGCGCAATGAACATAACGTCGACCCAAACACTGGCGCAAGAAGCATCGATCTAAAACAGCCGGCGACACCAATGCAAGGCAGTGGTCATGCAAGCTCCGCTGACCAGCGTCATGACTCTCTGACTAAGGGAGACAACGCTCACGTCTCGCCCGCACCACTTCCAACAGGCTGGAACGGTAGTCGTATTCCATCGAACAACGTTCCGAGGAAGGCGCCGCTGGCAGCTCGCTCTTCAGATGATATCTCACCATTCATAGCGAGAAACATACCGCCAACGAATCAACAGAGATCCACGAGTCAGTCAAAGGCAACTTCCGGCCCCTCAAAAGGCAATCGAGTACGCCAGCAAAAGTCCTTCAATACGCCGCCGTTGGGTACCCCTAAGCGAGGAAGGCCGCGACTAGACGATGGAGTTCAGGATAACAACAAAGCTGGTGGGCTGAACAGCCAGGGAGATACTCACATCGGTCAAAAAGCCAGCGCGCAGCCTCCCATCGGTTTGTTTGCGCCTCCGCAGGTATCGTCCGCGATTCCACCGAAACCTGTGAGACCATGCCCGAGGTATGACTACGTCGTACCTTTGGAGTTGGTAGCCACACAAAAAGCCCTTGGTAACTGCTCATTGCTCGAAGCTCTAGGGAACAATCGCTGATAACATTGCTTCTAGGCCCAGACAACTGGAACGAATATGTGCACGTCATGGAGCAGCTCTGGACCGAAGAAATCACCTTTGACGAGTTTGGCGCGCGCACGCAACGGATATTCCAAGTGTTCGATGAGGGCATTCGGAGGAGGTTGAACAATAATGTGGCGATGAAGATGATAGTGCCACGGTTAGAGGAAGAGCGGAAGAAAGGTCAGTCGACTAAGGGTGCGGAAGACGTCTAGGTTAAGCTCTACAAGGGCCATCGGGCCCGCGCATCATGGTGAGGTCATGGACATCGGACTGTGGGAGTTGTGCATGCAAGATGCTAGAAAAGTTCAAGGCTATTCTAGAGTACTCGGTGGTGCGCGCGTACACGATCAATTCCAGGTATTCGCGGCATGACATTCAAAGAGATGATGACCTACGCCTTCGCTTGTATCCATCCTCGTACGCTTGCTTCTTCCTCAATCTTTCCAACCACAAATTGTCTTCACAACGCTCGCCGCCTATCAACTGCTCATATGTTCCGTTCTCCACCCAAAGACGGTCCAAGCCCAAATATATACAGAGCAAGTCGCCGTTTGGTACCGCGTAGTTGATCTCGTCGCGGACCTGCTGCGTCACTCCTTCAAGTTTCAGAAGAGACTCTCGAATCGCCGTGGCACTGATTGTGGAACACGCTGAGGGAGAAGGAGGATTGGCGTTCCGATTGCTAGGGATGAAGATGATGTGCCCACGTTTGCGGGTCAAGCGTGTCCACTGGGTTGTGTTATTAGGGAAGTGACAGCGGGCTAGGATAGTTGCGAGCGGGTGCTTTGAAGCATTTGCATCTGTTTCCATATACGTTAGCAATCAAGGACGATCGAACGGTACCAGAAAGAAGGCTTACCGAACGAGAATGTCCCATCCATCTTGACACTCTCAGGGAAGATCTTGCGTATCTTGGCACACGGCCAGCAAGGCCAGCAGTTTGGGGTCACACTCTCTTTCCCTGTCCATTCAATCTTTTTCCACTTTTCACAGCCTTGCAGTTGTAAAAGATCACCACCGTCGTCAGGCACAAAGTCCATGGGCCGTGTGACATCGCTACCGATGCATATTCCATCATCCCAATCACACAGTTCCTCGACCCTAGCCTTCTGACTGATGTGATCGCCTCCGTACAGTGTTGGGAAGGATATCTTGAAGCCATCCGCCTTCGTTAACCGCTTGATAGTGGCTACAAATAGGTCCAACTTGTCGTTATCGGGCGCTGGGAATACCCACGCGAATCTTCCTAGGCCGTCGTCTTTCCAAAGTTGGCGACGCTGGTAGTGTGAGAGTATAAATGCTTTACCCTTGCCGTCTGTAACGTGGTCCTTTGAAACTAACAAGTCGTCCCTCTGAGCGAAGATCATGACCGCTATAGCGCTCGCATCTGTGTTGAGATAGGCGTGCCAGAGGAGCGCGGCGTGACCTACATGTGGTGGATTAAAAGACCCGGGGTATAGTATGATATGGTTCTTGCGGTCGCGTTGGAGTTCTGGTCCTGGAGATTTGGTGAAGATGCGCGATGAGGAATCAGGAAATCCTTGTATATCTTCGTATGCGCGACGGATGTAGTCTTCTAGATACTTTGTCTGTACACCATCAGAACCCATGGCACCTGCAGATGAGTGTGCCTGGATGATCGTGTTAGCCAAGGAAGGCTGAAGATTACTCTTGCCTAGTTGAGGGTTCGCCATTCTCGACCTACTGCATACAAGGCCCGGTTGCTCTCGAAACAAAAGCCCTACACTGGAAGGCGCTCATAGTGAGAGCTCTTAAGGTCCGTGCATTGTCGCACATAGTGCTGTGAGTATTCACTGGCGATGTTTGTGGTAACACTCGAGGTGAAGCAGCCTCCAGTACTATCTTGTGTCGCAATAGCCGATGTTATGTATACTTTACCATGAGAACAGTGTGTAAGGCTCCGAGTAAGATGCTGCCAGAAATCCCATACTTGGGAGACGATACCCTGCTTGAGTGTTCGAGATTTCGCGGAGTCTGACGCATACAAGAGCTTTGTTGGCAACGCCATATAACGACCAGGAGCTATAATGCACACCATAATCCGGACTGTTGCTGTTTGTCTATCCAGCGGCCTTGTAATCAACTAGAGTCATATGTGTTATGCCCTTCGTTTGCGCATATTCCTATATCAGCCGTTTCCTACTACCACCAGGACGGGCTAAGGACGGGCTCAAGGGTAGTACCAGTCTGCGCACTGCTTATTGAAGCGTTCGTTCTCGATCTCGCACCGCATGGCCGAGGTCTGGAGCGTGCACATAGAGCTGTGAGAAGGCGATAGTTTGAGGGATTGCATTTAGAGCATTGTCGGTCATGTCCGAAATCGATAACGCAGCGTTGCGGCTAGCGGGAACTAGTAGGGCATCGGAGTAACTTTCGATGAGGCTCGAGTGTGATTAGTGAAAAAATGCTGCTTAGTTGTCCAAAGTGGGCAATCCGGAGGCTGTGGAGTATGACGGCTCCATGGTGTGGGGTATCGGACGATGTCTAGCGTTGCAATAGACCGAGGCCCACTTCCACGAGAGCCTCATGGGTTCGAGACACGAAGTGCATATCGCGCCTATGTAATGCGAGGATGGTTAACAGACGCTGGAAAGACTAGCGATCTGTGAATATGTGTGATTCTATGCGCTAAGAAAAGGCCGGGAAAATGAGTTTACCATTTGCGACCCTGTGCCACAGCCGGTAGCCGCGAGTTGCTTCTGCTCGCGGGACGATACCTGGCCCCTCTGTTTGCGGTAAACGCACCGGCATGCTCGTCGGCCGCGCATTCCATCTTCTTTGTCTTGCGCATGCATGTCGAAGTTGCGACACGGGCACGTGAGCAATGTTTCTGTGGTCTGTGTGTTGACCCGCTGAATCCTGGAGAGACCTGGAGAAAATTTTGGAGTAGTCTCCACAAGAACGCGTCGCTACGAATGAGACGTAAGCCCACAATTCTGACAGTTGGGCCGGGCTCGATGTCGTCCCAAGCTTTGGCGAGGGCTTGGATTGTTGGGACAAGGAGACTCAAGGTGCCCAAGACATCGCCGCGCGTACGCTATCGAGTTCGCTGGTCTCGTCGAGGCTTGCCACCGACGTCGTCTATTGGTTGAGGCGACAATGCGATGGACTTCCTACATTTTCTGGACTTGTCGAACACGTCTCCAGATAAATTGCAGTCGTGATCCTGGCGGAGATTGGGATGGGCTGACACTTATGAGAAGGAAACAACGGGAAGGACCTTTGGCGGCAGTACAATGGCGCCTTGCTCCCTGCCTCGGTGGTCGCGCCAACATGTGCCGGTATGCAGGCGGCTGGCGGGAAGGGCAACATGGGCGCCGATCGGAGCTGGGCAGCGTCAGCTTAACAAGCCGCAGACCTCGATCGCACCAAGCACATGCAACGTGAAGCCTTGCACTGATCACGGGGACACCACGAGTACGGGATACCTGCCGCGCTACTGTGACGGCGATTGCGCCTCGTGCGCCGTGCGACGCAAGATACACCGGTAAACATGTAAGGGTGAGCTGACAGCGCCCCTTCACCAACCTCCAGAATAAGAGCGGGCTGGCGTGACGGTTGCTCGGAAGACAGCCGAGCAATGTAACGCGGTGGCTTGAGCTAGCGGAATCACATGGGGTCGAGAATGCGGAGGGTGAGGTCATAGACGTCGGCCTGCGCGAAGCTTTGGGGTGAAGGCCAAGCCCCAGGCCTTAAGCGTGGCTAAGATAGCCGCAGCACGCTTGGGGAGGCTTACTCCATGGGGAGAGATGGAGTGGGGATCCTCATGAACGATAGCGCTAGCGCGTGAAACCCCCTCCTCCAAGGCTGTTTCTCAATGGCTGACGCGAGCCAGGATCCCGGGGTGCTCGACCGTCGCGACGGTGGTGCCAGTGAAAGAGAATCTGGAAAAACCCAGGTGCCTGTCGGAAACCTCTTACAGCTGGCGTGCGCCGTTGAGGCTCCACTTTTAGGCCTCCCTCTCACTCCGAACTCCCCCAGGTATAAGATCGACTGCTCATCTCCCCCGCCATTTCTCTCTACCTCCACTGCTCTCCGCAACTCCTTGCAATTTGTCTTACTAACGTCGGAGCCTGCGAGACATCCACCTCACCATGGACGCAAAGGACACTGGCGTCAGCCATATTCCTGACAAGGAAGTAGCCTACTCTGCTGAGAAGGAAGCTGCCTACGACCCGGCCAACGAGAAGGAGCCTCACTACACGCCCACCGCAGAGCACATCGCTGATACAGGCGCCCGCCGCGAATCTGTCGCCCACAACATCATCGAGAACCCTCTAACCCGCCAGTCAAAGGCCGAGTGTGTCAGCGCTGCTGAGCGATGGGCTGCCACCCATGGCTTGGATGAGCACGCCGCCCTCTTCGGGAAGGCCGCCCTTATCGCGCGCGATCCTGAGCGCTTCGAAATGCTCACCGACCTTACCCAGGAAGAGCGCGATGCTCTCATCTACGAGCGCGACCACAAGTGGTTCGGTCCCACCATGATGTGGTACTCGATTGGTCTGTGTGCCATTGGAGCCGCCACTCAGGGCTGGGACCAGACTGGATCCAACGGAGCCAACTTGTCCTTCCCTGAAGAATTCGGTCTTCTCGGATCGGACAGGGGCGAATGGATCATCGGACTTATCAACTCCATCATCTTCTTGACTGCTGGTCTCATCGGCGCTTTTATCGTCGACCCCCTCAACAAGTACCTCGGTCGTCGTGGAGAAATCTTCCTCACCGCTATCTGCCTGACTGCCACCCCCATCGGTTCCGCTTGTGCGCAATCATGGCAAGGGCTCTTTGCTGCGCGCTTCATCATGGGAATTGGAATCGGTGCAAAGAACGCCACTGTCCCGATTTACTCTGCTGAGATTGCACCTCACCGAATTCGCGGTGCCCTGGTCATGTTCTGGCAGTTGTGGGTTGTCATTGGTAAGTTGTACCATCCGCGTTGTCGACGATATGTTATTAACCCCTATCCACAGGTATCTTCCTCGGTTTCTGCGCCAATGTCATCGTCAAGGACACTGGAGCTATCTCATGGCGTCTACAACTCGGTTCTGCTTTCATCCCATCCTTTATCCTCATGATTGGCATCTTCTTTTGCCCAGAGTAAGTGAAATTCATCACGCTCAATCATATCAAGCATATACTGATAAACACTTTTAGGTCTCCTCGTTGGTTGATGAAGCATGGCCACATTGCCAAAGGCTACCGATCAATGGCCAGACTGCGCGCACACCCCATCATTGCTGCTCGCGACTACTACTACTCATACGTCATCTATGAGACTGAGCTAGCCGTTGCACGTGGAGCTGGCTACTTCGACCGCATGTGGGACTGCTTCCGCGTGCCTCGAATTAGGCGTGCCAATTACGGTGCTTCGACTGTCATGATTGCCCAACAGATGTGTGGTATCAACATCATCTCATTCTACAGCTCGACCATTTTCACCCAGGTCGGCTTTACCGATGACCAGGCTTTGTACGCCTCTCTGGGCTACGGAGCTCTTCAGGTCGTCTCCACGATTCCTACTCTGTTCCTCATCGACACCAAGGGACGAAGGACCCTTTGCATGTGGGCAAGTACTTCCCAACCTTTGCGCGACTAATCTTGTGCTGACTGTGTGCTAGACCTTCCCCTTCATGTGCATCTTCTTACTGGCTGGCGGTTTATCCCTCCTTAACCACAGCGGTAGTCAAGCCGCTCAACTCGGACCGATCGTCTTATTCATCTACCTCTTCACGATCATGTACTCGCTCGGAGAAGGGCCAGTCGCATTCCAGTACTCTGCTGAGGTTTTCCCTACCATTCAGCGTGAGCAGGGAATGGCCTGGGCAGTGTGCATCAACAACACCTTCGCTGGAGTCTTGTCGCTCACCTTCCCTCGTATGGTGTCAGTCATGACGCAGACCGGCGCCTTCGGATTCTACGCTGGCCTCAACTTGATCGCCTGGTTTATGATCTTCTGTTTCGTCCGAGAGACCAAGCAGCTCACGCTTGAAGAACTGGACCAGGTCTTCAGTGTGCCAACCAAGCAGTACCTCCACTACGAGATCACCCAGTCGGTGCCTTACTTCATCAACAAGACGGTTCTCCGCCGAAATGTGCCCAAGCCCCCTCCGATTATCGAGAAAGGCTACGCTACTGGCGCTGTCCCGACTGCGTAAATCCGGATCCAAACTAGTCAGATCATTTGAAGGTCCAGTCCTACTTAGCATAGGATTATGTAATGCGTTCGTTAGTGTAAATAGCACACGAAGCTCTCTGAGCGAGTAATGAATACCCCAGCGTGAGATGCTCACACGCTTAAACTAATTCATGTGTAATGCTGTCATGTGATTCCTCTCCTCTGCGCTTAACAAAGATACATTTTGGGGTATGAACTAATTGTCCGGTGGAACGCGGAGAACTCCCTACACATCGGTACGCTACGTAGTCTGCCTGTCACACCCAAACAACGCCATCCGCTAGAGATCGCTCCTCCCGTACGCGTCTACTGAAAGTGGGGCCTCACATGGGAAGCTTCAGCATTGACCACCCATGCCGACCTTGGCCAGTGCGGAGAGTCACATCTCACGTCTTATCACCTTTGCAACTCCTCGCATGCCACACATGCTCCTTTCGCGACTTAGAAGCTGAGCACTTTGCTTTCATGATACCTCTCGCTACATCATGAGCTCACACGGCATCGCAGACCAAGCGGGTGTTGGGTGGAAGAAAGGCAATGACGTTCGGATGACACCTTGGAATGGAAGGACCAATCGGTGATTGATCGTTCACAAACACACCACCAGCCTTGTCGTCCTGCTTCAAAGATGTAAGAGGTGATGCGAAATAGCGGACATACTCCTTCTCGTCAGCCACCATCTGCATCAACTTAAGCTACAATAGTTGGTCCAAGCTCGGACCTCAGCTACAACAAGAATGATGAACAAAGTCTTGTTCTCTGCGACGGGCAACAAAGGAACAAACACCCGCGAGCGATACCGGAGGCTCGAGGTTATACAGTCCCCCACCGCATGGTCGCGGTTGCAACAAGGGACCTATATGCCGAGAAAAACGGAAACCCTGGATCCAGTGTGACACTTCACACCCGACAACGTGTTACGAGAAGTACTTTTATGACGGTACCCGAGCGATAGAGTCACGACGCACGGCTTCCCGCCGTGCTCGATCACATGGTACCACGCACGAAGAGCAGCTGGTGGACATGGCATATCAACGTGGGCTTGACTCTTCGAGAGTCGAACGCGGGCTGACTGGTGGCTATATGCGTCGACGGTGAGTCTTCGGGGGTGACTGGGAGGAACTGTGAGTCAATCAGGAGTATATAAAGAGCACATCGACACGGTCGTACTTTCACACCAGTATACTACCTTTCGAAGCTCAGGCAAACTCAACTAAACCACATCGACAACTCTCGACACGCGAATCTGAACATACACTACAGCCCCCGATGTCTTCCTCGAAATCGATGGACTTTATTCCATATGAGCTGAGCGACGAGGAAAGTAGGGACTTTGATGACTTGAGAAAGGGGATCGACGACCGGAATAAACAACTTACAAGAGCAGAATGCGGAGAGCTGCCCAAATGGGAGTATCCTTTGGGAATAATTAAAGACGCGCAAGATGCGGCAAAGAAGCACCACGATCTTGTCAGTGGCAGGCTGACCCGGCTTTTCGAATGGCCTACTAAAAAGGAGGCCGATGAAAACTTATTCTACAAAGCTGATCCACCCAACAACACATTCGATCGGAGCAAAGAGTGGTTTAGTGAGCAAAGGTTTCACTCTTTCGAGACCCAATACTCGTTCTCGGACGGGTGGGACAAACAGTCTCTCACGGTGGCAATCTACGTACCGCAGCAGTTACCAATTGATCAAAAGTCGCCCGTCATGTGGATGTTTCATGGTGGCGGGTTTGTAAGCAATCATTCTGGGTGTTTGACATATAGTCAAACATGCTAAAATGTGTACAGTGTACTGGTGCTGCCGACTTTATACCATGGTACTCGCAAACTGCCGTTCAAAGAGCCAAGCAGAAGAACGCCATCATCATAGCACCAAACTACCCTCTTGGACCAGAAGGCAATTACGTCGACATTTACCAAGCGATTTACGATTTCCTCAGGTGGTACAAAGAGGGCGGGTACTTTAAGAAGGTCTGGGACGATACTGATGATAAAACCAAGTCTTGGCAAGAATGGCTATGCCGCGAGGTCGCAAACAAGGGTGGGAAGCTCGCCATCGATAAGGATCAAGTGTATGTTGAAGGTGAAAGTGCAGGCGCACATGCAGCCGTGACTGCGATGTGGCTCAACGCGGCGAAAGACGGAGGACTGAAAATACCCATTCAAGCGGCCCTTTTGCGGTTCCCCATGATTGCGCATTACAAACGCACAGTTAAGGCAGGAGAAAAAGTCCCCTACATGGGTCCAAAGTATTCCCAAGACGATATAAAGGCCAAAGCAGAAGCAGTAGAGGAAGAAATCCTCAAACTCGAGAGAATGGGTATTGTACCAACCTGTACAGGCAGACCACCACCTCGCGGTATGGCCTTTGCGGTCTTCCTATCCGTGCCAGGAAAATGGCAGTCTTGTTTCCAGCGCCAGCACGGAGACTCTACGCTAGACAAAGAGCGACTCCTCGATGAGGACGGCATCATCCGCGAAAGTCTAATGGATGGAATCGAGAGAGCCGAAATATGCGCAAACAGAGTGGATCATGAGCTCCTGCCACCCATCTACATTTATCACGGCCAGAAAGACCCTAACTGTCCCCTTACGAACACTGAGAAGTTCGTTGCGACGCTCCGGAAACCTGAACTCTATGGCGACCGATTCAAGGACACCAAAACGCTTTCCTTGGACGTCGTGAGGCATTTGAACAAGAAGCCAAACTTCGATCAGGCAAAAGGGATACACTATGTAACCGACGACGAGGTGGGTCATGGTTTCGACTACGACCTCGATGAAAAGGATGAGCCGTTCTTAAAGAAGGCTTACGACTGGGTGGGTAGTTTTTGGGGCCTCAGAAGTGAGAATATCCCATTATGACGACTGGAGCGTGGTAATGGTAGTGCGTGTTAGCCTGTCGACATTCTATAATACAATCATCACTTCATCATCGATCGTGCTCTTCAATTTTCCATTTAGTAAGATGTTCTACGTATGTAAAGCTCCATAGCTCTTAACTAAGGGGACGCCACGGCCCCTCTAGATACCGAGAGATGTCTGATCATGCCTTTCTCTTGCCACGCTTGGTTTCTAAATCCTCGGTGTCCCATGAATGAATGAAAGCCAGTCCGATCGCCTATTCCCTTCGTGCCCCCGCACTAACCATACAAAGTGCCCTTGGTGCGCTCACTAAACTGTGTCTCGTTGTGGAGATGCTGGGTAACATCCATGGTAGTAGTGATATGCTCCCGACTAAGCTTCTCTTCCTTGCGACTAGCCAACAACCTAGCAATCTTGAGGATATTCTTAATCTGCCGTCCATTCAGATCCATACGCGCCAGCTCCGTAAGCTCAACCTTGGAAATGGTGTGTTCCTGCGACGACGAATCGAGGAAGTTCTTCCAGACCGTCTTACGCGAGTCTATGGTGAGACCGGGGTAGTCGAGCGAGATGTGGATGCGAGATTGGAAGGCCGGATCAAAGGTCTGGACGCGGTTGGTTGTGAGGAACATGGTGCCTTCGTAGTACTCTAGGACGCGAAGAAAGATAGAAACGAGTTTGTTGCGCTCGAGCTCGTGGAGGGAGCGCTGCTCCAAGAAGACGTCGGCTTCGTCGAGGAGGAGGACCGCATTCCAGCGGCTGCACATTTCGAGAATGTCTTGCAATTTGGTCTCTACCTTCCTAGGATCGAAGCCAAGATCGCCGGCGCTCATCATGTAGAGAGGCACCTTCATTTCTTCGGCAACTGACTCGCTAGTGAGAGTCTTACCCACGCCGGGTGGGCCGCAGAGTAGGATAATCATGCCTTTGCCTTTACCTTCGATCACGTCGTCAAACGTATCGCGGAACTTCCGTTGAGACTCCGTGAAGCCTAAGATAAGCTCTTTCTGGTTCTTTGGGAGCACCAACCTATCGAAAGCGTCGTCTTGCCACTCAATGTCTTTAACGCAGTTTACGAAGAAGTTCAGCCAAAGCTTGTTCTTCAAGCTGTAACCACGAAGTAGAGGTGTGCAGATGAGCTTCTGTTCAGTTGTCAAGGGCACGTGTTTGGCTGCATCATCCTCGTCGGCAAATGCGCCATCCAATGGCATGCCACTGTCGTCTTCGTCTTCGTACTCATCCTGGCACTCGTCAATCTCTTCCTCGTCGTACTGCCCCGGAATAGGCGGGATTGGTGGCGGGCTAGGATCTTTCTGGTTCAGTGGCGTTACAAAGACCGAATGAGTGGGGTCGAAACGGTTCCAGCCGTAAGTATCGATGATTATCCGACCCTTCACGTTGTACTTGTCTTTGTTTCCGAACCCACCCTGCCTCCATGCGACACCCTGGTATGCCCTATAGTTTGGACCAGCGAGAGTTTCCGCTTTGGCACCCCGTTCGATGAGGCGCGTACGGATAGCTTCGCCCTCGGGATGGAACTCGATGGGGTAGACACGCAGATTGGTGATAGCGCGTGTACCGGTATAGGCGGCGATGGAGAGGTTGATCTTGTTGGAACCGAATTTGGCGCCATCCCAATCGACGTACTTGCAAGTCAGCCAAAAGCAGGGTGCACCCTTGCAATCCTGTCCATAACGCGTCTCGACCAGAATCATGGCCGTCTCTTGACCATCCTGTCGAGCGAAAACAGTCGCCCCAGGTTGATACAGCGTCCAAAGGTGTTCGTATGTCATAACCTTCTTGTTCTTCATGTCCTGGGAGGTATCAATCATGCTCTTGAATTCCTTGGTGAGAATGTCTTGGAGCAACTCAGCGTGGGCTTTCGTCGTGCGCTTATCCTCTGTCTCGTCGCCAAGCTTGGCAATAGCGTCCTGCAACTCAGTCCATCGATGAATCAGTGGCTCAAACTTGCCCTGGAACTCGAGACGGTTGAGGCCGACGGTGACACCCGGGTAGTTCTTCAGTACGCCAGCGAGCAGCTTCTTCAGCAGCGGGCTCTGAACGACAATCGAGTGAATAGACAATACTCGCCGGGGATCGTTGTAAACCTTGACGTTCCGCACGAGCAACGCCCACTTCGCGGTCTCGTCGTTCTCGACGGCTTCTCCAAGGTCTTCGGGGATCTCTTCTTGCCACTGAAAGCGGCCCTTTTTGTCTTCCTTTCCGGAGTACAAGTGCTTTAGACCGTTCTTCATTCCTGGTTTGTAAAGCTCCTCGTCCTCGGGCTTGTCTTCCGGAATGTCATCATCGGCGGCGCCATTCTCAGCCTGCTTTCGACCTTTACCGTTGACAAGAACGTGCTTGACACCATTGGTCTTGGCCTTTGACTTGGTCTTTGAGGCTGGCTTATCTTCTTCGGATGATGAAGAGGAGACCGATGGAGAGCGAGCCTCACGCTTAGCTCTGCTGCGTTGCTCCAGAGCCATGAGCTGGCGCAAGTAGGCCAACTGCTCAGCGCGCGCGTCTTCTTCAGTGGGCGAGTCGCACATGACGAGTGCTGTTGGGACGGACTGAAGTGAGGCGACGGATGTCCTTCGAGATCGGCTTGCTGGAAGTACTGTAATAGTATGCTGAGTGGGTGGGGGAAGTAAAGGCTTTGAGTGGGTTGAAGAAGAAGTGAGAGCGTAGTGCAGTAAGAGAAGCTGGGAGCCGTGCTAGTCGAGCGGAGCTGAGGATTCGTTTCACCGTATTATCGAAGCAGTTGAACGATAAAGGGAGTCCCGATTCACTCCGATTATTCAAGTAAGAGATAACCGTAAAGGAAGAAGGGAGGCGGACTGAGATTCAAGCAAAAAGCACTTCACAAGGCTATATGTAGGCAGCCAAGAGAACCGGTCAGCCTTGCCTGTTGCCTGGTCGTGCGGCGATATCGTGGAACGTCTGCCTGCTGCAGGTCTGGTAGCGAAAGCCCTTGTAGAAGGGCTGCGTAGTTGAAGATCTCGACGAGTGTGAGCGGCTTTCACGTACATCTTTACTTACCTCAGTACTGAAAGGGCTATGCGCTGGCAATGCTGTCGGGTCACACAAGGCGTCAGCGGTGGCGTCACTGCAGCTCTTGGATGCCGCCAAAGCGAGGAAACGTGTTGCACAGCCTCACCCAAGTTCTCTCTGCCTTCACCATATTCGAGCCACGCTTCAACGCATCATGTCCACTACTGCTGATAGCGAACGCGATGATGCGACTCCCCCTCTGGATCATGGTGTCTGGACATCTTCGCAGTTGTGTGAGACCGCGGCTTGGACCGACAAGCTGATGCATGCGATCGCACTGTCGTGACGGGAATGGGGAGCCGAATGTAGAGATGAAATGGGATGGAATGGTAGTACTGATGGTCTGGCTTGTCGCGTCGCTGGACGCGTCGCGAGGCTGGCAAGAGATGAAGTGTGGCGGTGCGCTATGTACCCCGCGACCGGCGTCGGCGTTTGAGCCCCACGCGATCTTTTTCATCCCTCCCATGCGCTGGTCCAATATTTTTTGCGCGACGACATAACAAGACATCACGTCAAGCCCCAGGCGCTCTGTAGTCCAATATGACTACTCACATCAAGATCCCCTGCTCGTCCGCCAACATCGGCCCCGGCTTTGACGTCATTGGCCTTGCGCTCAACCTCTATCTCGAACTCGAGGTCACAGTCACCAAGAAGGAGAAATCAGAGCACTCGCTCAACTGCAAAATAACTTATGAAGGCGTAGGCGCCGAAGATGTCCCACTCGCCGCGCAAGACAACCTCATCACGCGAACCGCCGTATACGTGCTCCGCTGCCATGGCGTTCGCGACTTCCCTTCGGAAACACACGTCCACGTCAAGAACCCGATACCACTGGGACGCGGACTGGGCTCTTCGGCTGCAGCCATTGTAGGAGGTGTATACCTGGCGAATGAGGTCGGAAATCTTGGGCTATCGAGAGCGCGCATGCTCGACTACTGCCTCATGGAAGAGCGTCACCCCGACAATGTCGCAGCAGCGCTATATGGAGGCTTTGTCGGCACATACCTCAACGAACTGTCGCCCGAAGACACCGAGCGCCTCGAGATTCCCCTCAGCGAAGTCCTCCCACAGCCTGCAGGTGGTGTAGACACGGGTCTGCGGCCACCCGAGCCTCCCCTCAACATTGGACACTACACCAAGTTTGCTTGGTCGCCCGCTATCAAGTGCATATGCGTCATCCCACAATTCGAGGTCTCGACGGCCAAGGCGCGTGCGGTACTGCCTGAGTCGTATTCGCGCAAAGATGCCATCTTCAACATGCAGCGACTGGCTGTCCTGACCACCGCACTCGGTCAAGCCACACCAGACCCCGACATGATCTACACAGCTATGCAAGACAAGCTCCACCAACCCTACCGTCGCGGCCTCATCCCCGGTCTTACCGAAATCCTCCAATCCGTTACCCCACAATCACACCCCGGCCTGCTGGGCATCTGTCTCTCAGGCGCCGGGCCGACCATTCTCGCACTCGCTACCGAGAACTTCGACAAGATCGCAGAACATCTGCTACAGGAGTTCAAGAAGGAAGGCATAACATGCGACTGGAAGCTCCTTGAGCCGGCCGAGGAAGGCACCACTGTGACACGCCCTTCAAGCACCTCACAGCCAGCTGGCGAGGCGCTGACATACGCATCATCGGGTGTGAGCATCGACGCGGGCAACCAGCTCGTTAAGCAGATCAAGGCGTTGACTGCTAGCACAAAACGCCCTGGAGCCGATGGCAAGATCGGTGGATTTGGTGGGCTGCTCGACCTGCAAGCAGCTGGCTACACTGAGGCACCCATACTGGTGGGCGCGATCGACGGTATCGGCACAAAGGTCAAGATTGCCTTCGAGATGGGCAAGCACGACACTGTCGGTATCGATCTCGTCGCCATGAACGTGAACGATCTTGTCGTACAAGGCGCCGAGCCTCTGATGTTCCTCGACTACTACGCTTGCAGCAAGCTTGATGTAGAAGGCGCTGCCAAGTTTGTCGAGGGCGTCGCGAACGGCTGCCGGCAGTCTGCATGTGCCCTTGTTGGTGGAGAGACGGCAGAAATGCCCGGCATCTACCAGGCAGGCGAGTACGACGCCGGAGGTGCTGCGATCGGTGCGATCAAGCAGGGCGCAACGATCTTACCAGACACAGCGTCCATGGCCGAGGGTGACGTACTTATCGGTCTGGCCTCAAGTGGAGTCCACTCCAACGGTTTCTCTCTCGTCCGAAGAATTGTCGAGACACAAGGCATCTCTTACTCAGACGCATGCCCATGGAGCTCAGGCGAAAACCTCGGAACGGCACTCCTGACACCAACTAAGATCTACGTCAAACCGCTACTAGCTGCAACCCGGCGGGGCCTGATCAAGGGTATGGCCCACATAACGGGCGGCGGCCTGCTAGAGAACATTCCTCGCATGTTGCCAAAGACCCTGACCGCGGAGCTCGATGCAAAGAGCTGGCCGCTTCTGGACGTGTTCAAATGGCTCAAGAAGGCAGGTCGCCTGGATAACACGGAACTAGCGAGGACGTTCAACACAGGTCTCGGCATGGTGCTCGTTGTTAGCCAAGAGAACGTCAGGACAACCATGGACCGATTGCAAGAGTATGGCGAGAAGGTCTATGTTGTTGGTAGTCTGAAGAAGCGGACAGACGAGGAGTGCATTGTGAACAACATGGACGTTTGGGGTTAGTTCGTCTTATTCTGGTAGTTCATGCACACATGTAGTGGAGAGGGTTACGACATGTAGGCAGCATGTATTGAGGACAGTTAGTCTGGGCCATCGGGAGCCTCCGCGGTTGCAGCGGCATATCAAACAATATATACCCACCTTTTATCGAGCTTCTAGAGCATGTCCAATCCACCTGAGATGCTGCTACCATGGTTCTTCCGACAGACACGCGTCTGCTGCCTCAGAGTCCCTTTGTCGTGACTAAGACATCGTGTGACGAAACGCTGGTCAACCGCGGTTCCAGAGAAGAACTTGACGGTCGCGTCATGCATTCGGTTGACGGGTGTCAACAAGACGACAGGCGACAAGGCGCTAGGCATTGCCCTATTGGGGTCTTTTAGTGAGTATGCATGCATGCCGCGGGTTAATGTGGAGACAAAGGGCTTGCTCGCTGCGAGGACGCGTAAAGTACTTGCTTGCCTTGGATGGTCTGCGCCGTCGCAGGCGCTTGATAAGTCTAGCATGTTCTCTGTGTGTGTTTCGTTGGCTACTGCTCAGGCAGCGGCGGAACGCGATACACAACTCTCTTCACCGTCTGCACTAATCTTGAACAAAGATTGTGTGGTGGTATACCAGCGTGGTACAACAAGCCCAGGATCCCGCTCGACCTTCTAGAACGTCTCACCGCTGCGACAACGCCTTAGTTGCCTTTCGGTTACCACATCCGTGGGGTACTGCACATGAGATCCCCGCTACGCCTTGACGGCACTGGCTTTTGTTGCGAGACAGCGGACGCAGATCATGTTGTTGACATGTCGTGTTTGAGTAATAGATTGCGCGAATCGCGAATCCAAAGCTAGGGAAGGGCTTTCAACAGTAACGCAGCTACTATAGTCGCCCGAAGGCATGGGATCCATGGGAGGGCAGGAGAAATTGTTGGGAAGCGGCAGTATGACTCTTACCCTACAGCCTACGTGCTCGTTTTCTGGCCTGGCGTGACGTCGACATGTGAATGCACGTCTTCGTTCGGCATCCCTTGGTTCCGATAAGGGTAAATGTCGAGTCTGGCACATGTTTGGCGCCGCAGATAGTTGTGGGTCAGGGATCAAGGCGATACAGCTGCCCGTGGCGCGCGTGCGATAGGATGGGCGAGTGCGGTGCGGGCGTAGGGAGCTGCCGCATCGAGCAGCGTGGTGGTGTATAGGCAACCGAGTGCGAAGGTGCTGCGCTGAGCGCTGAGCGGCTGAACAAGGAGCGGGCGCCATGATGGTGCCAGGCAGTCCTACGATTCGCCATACGGGGGTTTCGGTGGTGGGCCTAGGAACTGTGTGGCCCTGCGGACCGTTTTCCAGAGGGGCTAACTCAATTTTTTTTGTCGCGCTGGGTACTCTGAGCGACCACGACGACGCCTGAGTCTGACAGCATTGCAGTGCAGCCAGCCAGCCCTGACCACCTTACCCCAACCCGGCTTCTGCCCTAGCCCTATCTATCGCATCCGCCCTCCCATACAGACCTGACCCGTCCGTCTTATATCTCGACGCCGCCCCCTCCCCTCGTCCCATCATGTCCGCTCCCCACGACACGCCCGCCCACAGCACCCACCCCATCAACACCACCACGCCCGCAGACCCCCCACTCAAGGGCGACGCAACCGCCGCGCACCCTCCCCCGCAAAAGCCCGACCCGACCCTCGAGTCCAACAGCCATGGCCCCTCCCAAGGCGGACAGTCCACCCCCCGTCCCTCCGCCGCCGCCGAACTCGCCCGTCTTAAAAGCACGCTGAAGGCCTCGCTCCGCCAGTTCAAAGACTTCCCCGAGCCCGGCATCCTCTTCGAAGACATCCTGCCCATCTTCGCCGACCCCGCGCTCCACGAGGGACTGCTGCGCGGTCTCGAGCTGTCGATCGAGAAGCAGTTCGGCGCGACAGGTGCCAAGCCAGATGTCGTCGTCGGACTCGATGCGCGCGGCTTCCTGTTCGGGCCCAGCCTTGCGCTGAGGCTGGGCGCGAGTTTTGTGCCCGTCAGGAAGAGGGGCAAGCTGCCGGGTCCGTGTGAGACGGCGGAATACAAGAAGGAGTACGGCAGTGATTTCTTCCAGATGCAGGAAGGCGCTGTCAAGAGCGGGCAGAACGTGCTTATTGTGGATGATATTATTGCGACTGGTATGTGAATATCTTTCGCATCAGAGACGTGATGAGATGCTAACACGATATAGGTGGCTCCGCAGCCGCAGCTGGTTCTCTGGTGAAGAAGCTAGGCGGAACTATTATGGGATACCTCTTCATTCTCGAACTCGATTTCCTAAAGGGCCGCGACCAGCTCGACGCGCCTGTACACACATTGCTTTCGGGCCAGGAGGAGAAGATGGAGCAGTAGGGGTGTAATACTGAGACGGCTGGTAATCTTCACTCTTGGAATCTCGACTCGATACCGTAAACAATACACAATATAGATGGGGCATAGGGTTGCATTTGGGCGGCGTTGGTGGTTTGTATAGTCACGACATGACGCGAGGGAAGCACGAGGATATCACGATAAATACGTCAAAAGTTTCTTTACTGGTGTACGCACTATCGAACGAGCATTCCCACACTATGTCATTGACACTGAACTAAGCCCTGTGCCCTGCGCAACACCATAGCGCCGCCATCCCCTCCTTCCCCGTCGCGAAAGTCGCCGTCCCCAAAATTTCCGCCCTCATTACCCCTCCATCAACAAAAACATCCCTGCAAGCTGCTGACACGAAGCGCCCGCCAAAGAAGGAAAGTGGGGTAGCTTCCGATGCCGCTCCCAAGCCCCATCTTATGTCACGGATGTAGGGCGGACGCGCTCAATTAGGTGTCCACCTAGCCCGATGATAGCCTCGATTTACCTGACGTAGATAAACGGTCCCATGCTGCTGATACGCACGGCGGTACCAAGAGCTTTACGTGCTTCACGACTTCTTACTACTACAAGCACGAATCTTACGCGACCTGCTATCACAACTTCACCCTACAAAGCAATTGACGTCAAAGGAATACGAAAGATGTCTGATATCAAGAAGATTCACACCGCTAACGCGTGTCCTCGTACGTTCCCATTGATAGCGGAGATGCCGAAGGAGAGCTTGCTAACAGAGACACAGCTGCTGGACCCTACGTACGTTCCTCCTCTATCGGGCCCCTCGCATCCGAACACCCACGTTAACGTCACCGTCTAGACACAAGCCATTGTCGCAGGCCCCAATGTCTTCGTCTCGGGCCAGATCCCAGCCGATACGAAGGGCAACTTGATCGAGGGAAGCATCGCAGACAAGACCAAGATGTGCTGCGAGAACATCAAGGGCATCCTCACTGAGGCGGGTGTTGCTATGGAGAGGATTGTCAAGGTGCGTTCAGAAATACACACGAAAGGACAGCCGATAGGGTGCTAACTATAGGCCTAGGTCAACGTCTTCCTCGACGACATGGCCAACTTCGCCGAGATGAACGGCATGTACGAGCAGTACTTCTCCCACAAGCCTGCGCGCAGCTGTGTTGCCGTTAAGCAGCTGCCCAAGGGTGTGCCGGTCGAGATTGAGTGCATTGCGTATACTGGTATGAGCTCGAAGCTTTGAGGCGTGGAGCTGATGTTGATGATGCATAGGTTGAACGACGATTCGGTGGAGCGAGGCTGTCAAAGTGCGTTGGTGAGACCTTAGCTGTTGACCCATCGTGGTCCGGTTTCTACACCATACGTATCCGATAGTAAGCAATTAGACATGGGAATCGCCCTTTGCCTCAGATTCTGCCTCTTGTTTATCGCTAAATGTCTGACGTATCGGTCTCGCCGGTGGTAGGCATTACATGATTGGCTCATACGAGGGCATACAGCTGTCAGCAGCACCCGTGGCGCAGCGACGCCACACCGTGTCTTACTTCGTTCTCAGCCTTACCGCACTGCCCCATTACAGGACTTGTTTATCAGCGCGCCGCATCTCATGTGCTACAGCTTCCGTTGATCACCTCGTCTTCCTGCTCTGAATGTTCCGTACGACGACTGCTTCCAGTCGATATTGATCGCTTCGCTGTGCGTGAACTGTGCCATGCGTCTCCTTCATGCTACAGGCGAAGACGACTTTAGCCTGGTCGAGCATATCGATGATATCCCGCCTTACGCAATTTTGTCCCATACATGGGGTCCAGATCACGAGGAGGTGACCTTCAAGGACATATACAAAGGCCAAGGGAAAGGGAAGACGAAGCCTGGCTACAATAAACTTCGCTTTTGCGCGAAACAAGCTAAAGCAGATAGGCTTGACTACTTCTGGGTAAATCGCAACAGACTTTCGTGTTACGACGCTGAGCTAACTTGCTTATCAGATTGATACGTGTTGCATCGACAAAAGTAGCAGCGCTGAACTCTCCGAGGCTATTAACTCGATGTACAAGTGGTACGAACGTTCCAAAAGATGTTACGTCTACCTATCCGATATACCTTGCCGTACCCTGGACATTACGAGGCAGGAAGTTCCTCTGGATTCGTTCCTATCAAGCCGCTGGTTTACACGCGGCTGGACACTCCAAGAGCTTCTGGCTCCACGCACTCTTGTTTTCTTTTCCGCAAATGGCGATTTGCTAGGATATAGGAGCACCTTCTCAGAGGGCATTTCACACCAGACTCAAATTCCGCGTGAACTCGTCGAGAACAGGAGACCAGCCGGGAGTTATAGCGTTGAAAGTATAATACGATGGATCGAGAATCGAAAGACGAAACGTGAAGAAGATGCTGCGTATTCCCTCCTGGGAATCCTGGGAGTGCAAATGCCGCTTATATACGGCGAGGGTAGAAAGAGAGCTTTCGCTCGACTGCGTCTTGAAAGCTACCGGTCCCGTCATCCAAATCCATTGCCGGAGGTTGTGGAACGTTTGCGAAAGATTGCCAGGTGGACGGTATGTCAAGAGCTAGTCCAACTTGGGCACTGCATATATCAAATACTGACAAGCGCAAAAGAACACCAAATTCAGCCCAGTACTTGCAACAGTGTTTCCAGAGTATCTGCGAAGGCCTTTCGAACCAGTAGTCTTCTACTTAAAGACTTTCAGCTGGCTTTTCTGGGTACCTTTTGGAACGCTCTTACTAGTCGGATTCGTGAGTTACTTACAAAAGACTTCATACTTGCATGTCAATGCCGTACTCATGATTTGTACTGCACTCGCTGCAGTGGGGTTCGCATACTTTGTCAGATTCTTTGGTGGTTGGGCTGTTCTGGAATACGGTCTGATAGCTTTATCAGCATGCGCCTTTCTTTGGCTTTTCCTTGTTGTTTCGCAACTGAATGCTACGCAGCAGAAGCTTCTGGGATCAGCAAAAAACTGCACTTGTTTCAATGGAACGAACGTATGACCATCTTGGGGTCAGATAGCCACAGCAATATCTCTCTTGAGTCCAAATCAGCGCTATCACGTTCATGCTACATATATAGAGATACGTTCTTCCGTCAACAGCTCCTTGATCTGAATTCTTATCGTCAATGACAAAAGGTTGGATGCAAGTACTTGGGCGCACTTCTAACAGGAGTCATGACATCACCCCGGAATACCCAGTCTTGGGAAAAGCATGGTGCATTCAAAAAAGTGTTCACGATAGCCTGTCCTTTTCCGTCGCGTGTGGGGTAGTACCATATCCAATAACACCACCTTGCGTTGCCAAGGGTGTTGGGATAAGGGAGGAAGCGATCTCGATGCTCACCATTCGAGCCGCTAGACAACTAGCCTCTAATCTTCTGCATTACCTGCAAATCGGAAGGTATCAATACGTCTCATTGGTGAGCTTACTGCAACAATTTATCGGACAAAGTCCCAAGTTCTTGGGGTCGGTAGAGACGTATGAGGTAGATTCCGGGTAAACTTCTGTGACGTGTGCCGTCGCTTCTGGGCTTGTGACACAATCAACACTATGGGAAAACGCGGAACATTCAAAACAGCGCTGTCGTACCTCGAAAACGTGTGAGAAGCTCACATACTTCGATCTAGCGACCCACCGTTGTAGGTATGCGCTCACTAACCTCAGCGGTCATTGTTTTGCAACTCGCACTCCAACATGCATGGGCGACGGTAGGCGTTCTGGACATTAACGACCTATTGCAGCCGGATCTGCAACAACATATCCTCGCTTCAAGTGAGGATCATCCGTACGCGCCATGGTCTCACAAACCGTACTGCATGACCAGCAGCTACCTCCCCACTCTAGGCCAAAAGTACTGCGTCTACACATCCAACACGACAGGCCCACACGGCCTCTCCCTGATCTTTCCTCCAAAATCCGCCCATCTAGCGTCGAAATATCTCGACGACAACCCGCTCGATAATTTCCTCACACAAAAGGATGCTGAGCGCCTCTACTTCGGCGGTCAGCCATGGAAAATTGTCGATATACCCGGAAAAGCGAAAGGCGTAGTAGCCACGCGCAAGATCAAGATGTATGAGACTTTCATGGTTGACCAAGCCGCTGTTGTTGTGGATATGGGTGCGGAGAAAGCGTTGAGTGAGGCCGAGAATAAGAAGCTGATGAAGAGGGCTGTAGATCGATTGCTCGTGCCGGCGATGATTAGGGATATGAGTTCTGCGCATGCAGGGAAGAACTATGATGCTGAGGATGATGGAGGTGAAGAAGAGGAAGGAAGTTTAGAGGAAGCCATCATGAAGACGAATGCGTACGGTAGTACGGTAGCGGAGGTTAGCTCGAGGGCGTTGTATCCACTGATCTCGGTAGGTCGCGACGCAGTCTGAACAGCAACATGAGTGTCACTGACCATACCAGCGCATTAATCATGCATGCAACCCAAACTCCTTCGTCCTATTTTCCCGCGCAGGCGTCTCAATGGCCATAAAAGCCTACCGGGACATTGAGGCAGGCGAAGAGATTACCGTTTCTTGTGATCTCCACCCTCTTCCTTCCTGTTCTTGTGCTAACGCCACCTAGACCTCCTCTTGGGTATCCCATTTCAAAAGCGTCAGTCTCTGATAAAACGCTGGGGTTTCAAATGCACATGCAGCCTGTGTAGCCTACCCATTGACGAACGCCAAGCCTCAGATCTCCGCCGCACAATGATCACGCAGGCCGAGGAGAAGATTATGGAGCTAGCAAAGGTCTACAAACTCGACGAAGCCATAGCTCTCGCGGAGGAGTCCGTTGAACTGATCAAAGACGAAGGAGTCTGGTCAATGTTGACCGATGAATATGCCATGTTGGCTATGCTGTGGTTGGAGAAGGGCGATAGGGAAAAGGCGGAAGCGTATGGTGAGAAGACGCATAGGCTGTTGTCCGATCTGGGGTTTTTAGGTATTGGAGAAGATAGGGAAGCGTGGAAATTGGAGACGCTGTTAAAGAATATCGGAGGTTTAGGAGGGATGGGTCAGCTCTGGAAGACGGGCCCTTTGAGAGGGTAAGTTGGACGGGAAACGGAATAGAATGGTTGTTTAGAATCTAGGTGTTAGGTAAAGTGATAAGAGGAAGTGTGCTTGGTGTCTGGACCTGAGAAAACTAAACACTTCCGTACTTCCTTCTGTAGTGACCTGTCGTGCCGATCGGTCCTACTCCGCCCTTCTCGACCCAGCTATCCACGCCACCCAGTCTTCCTTGCGTGGGTGGCACTGGATTCTCACCCCGCTCAACCATTGGATGGTGGAGACCTACCTTCTGCGACAAAGCGACATGTATCTCATCTGGCGACTTGTTTGCCCATGCTCTCGTGCTCAGATACGAAAGGGGATACAGCGGCATGTTTTCTTCACGGCCCATAAAGTCGTTGACGAGAGGCGCAACGCGTGACATGATAATATCAAGGTCTTGGCGGATTTGCTGGCAGAAGGCATCCAGAGGTAGGTCATTGACGTCGTGTCCGAAAGGGTCTTCAATCTCACGGCCGATGAAAGCAATACCTAGGATGATGTACGCTGCGACCACACATGCAGGGATAGTGATCCAACCTAAGCTGTTGTAGCATTGGAAGGGCAGCAACAGAATGTACAGCCATGTAACCTGGGATATGGCGATGGAGTACGCAAGTGGAAGCGGTGTGTTCAGGATTCTCTCCGTGCCACACGACACTTCGTCCATGATTGTCAGCGAGTCCAAAGTCTGGGTTTGATAGATGCTGTAGTCTCTCAACGTGCCGTTGTCGTATAGGACTTTCATGTACGCAGAGAGGTGAGATAAGATCTCAAGGGGTAGGTCACCGAGAGGCACGCGCGATTGCTTGACGTGTTTGCGTGGGTTGGGCGTCGCCATGGGCATGCCGAGTAGCTGACAAGTCCGCCTGAAAGCGCTCGGAGGGTCAGGCGCAGGCATATCCGCTGCTTGCGCAAAGGTATCCAAATGACCGACAAGGTGCTTCAGATCCTCGTAATGCGTTCCTGGCTCGAACCGCAATTTATGTTTCACTGCGACAGCGAAAGCCACGATCAGGTTCAGGCAGCTGACCTTGCCGAGTAGATCTTGCTTCCCCAACCCTGCATCAGCAGCATGCCTCTCTTCAGCGTGTATCCATATCAGACGAGCCAAGATGTGCGATGCGAGTCGGAGGCGCCCCCAAAGCTGTCGACCTTGGAAGTAGCGGTCCATCGAGGTAGAACTGCGGACGCTGAGGGCCAAACTGACGACAAAGCCTAGTACGGTGATGAAGACTTGGTCGGTTCCAACTGCGTCATGTCAGAATAGGGCTTTGTAGTGCAGGAAGAGGATGATATGGCTTACGGTCATATACAAGCTTCGAGATGCAAGTAACGGCGGTGGCCCATCCGCCTACCAGCAGAACGGGTATAACAAGCTTAGGTGTGATGCTGCCGTGAAGTCGCAGCATCATCGGAAACTTCGAGTGATGGCTGAGATCGCGCGGCCCCATCTACCCTCCTTAGCAAGTTGCGCGTCCATATACTGCTTGATCCTGTGCAGGTAACATACGAAGTATCCATCGCCAGACGATCTCGGCATGTTTCTTCACTCGTGTGGATAGGAGAGATATGAGTCGCGGCGATGCGTGAATAGACGAGTGTCGAGGAAGCTTAGGTGAGATAGGATAGGATCTGTGTGGGAGTGTAGCGACATGGCTGTGCGATCGTTTCGACGACGTTGTGGCAGTCATCTGTCGGAGTAGCAGGTACAATGTGTGGCGCAAAGCTACTTGCCCTTTCCCTCTGTTACATGAAGGTAGCGCCTACCTACAGGTGATGTAACTTCGGTGGCATCGGCGTCTTCTTCGAAATCTGCAAGAAACATTCGTCGCTCGCACAGAAGCAGACGCGTCATGTCATAGGTGGTGATGCGGCCGGCAATGTATATATGAGTCTGTCCTGGTTGCGGACCTTCATCTTCTCAGTGTCGATTGGCAAACGTCGTACAATAGCGGCATCATACCCGTGACTGCTGCTAGCATGGCATACGCGCGGCGAGACAGCGAGGAAGTCGTGAGAGGCGTCGCTGGTGTGATGAGGTATCACGCGTTCCGCTTGCGGCCCCACTTAATGACGTCACGCGCACCGAAGCTCGCGTCAAACTTCACGGCGACGAACCTCAACTACCTATAAACTGATCACTACGCGCACCACATCTTCACAACACCTTACTTCCAACGAACTCGCAATAAGCGGTTTCACATTTGCGGTTCATGCCCATAATCCGCAACGAGCGGGCGCGGCACAATCTCGTTGTGTACAGCCATGCACATTGGCCATCAGCCTCAAATGTTGTATTGCGTCACTGATACTGGGTATAGGACCTAGCCAAAGCGTCCAAGTTTTCAGAGATATGAGATTCGTTTACCAAAGTATCAAGACCTCTTCACCTACTCCAGGGGAGAACGTTGTGCACCAAACCTGGCTGCAACAAGCGGAAACTGAACTTAGAAAGGGACAACCACACATACCAGAAGAGAAGCAAATCAAATATTCCCGAAGTGAGCACACCATACGCCTCCCTCACCTGAGGGAATGCGAAAACTCCAACCGAATCAACACCGCGCCTCAAAGGTCACTGCGTCTAGGTCCTACGGAAGCGGCTTTTCTGCGGCTCTTCTACATCGGACGCGTCCTCAGAACTGTAGTGAGTACGCTTGCGACTAGTCGCCGGTGTATGCGCCACTACGATGGTCAGTGAAGTTTATAGTGCCTGATGATAGACCTACGAATCTGCTTTTTCTTTCCGGGTTTCTTGACAAGCCGGTCTTCGCGCTTTCGACCAGCGGCAAGGTCCTTCTGACGCTCATCGTTCTGTTCGCGGTTACTCGAGCTGATTTGAAGAACAGCATCCGGGCACAACACGTATTCTTCGACACAACCTCCGCGCAGCAACTTATCAACACGGCTCTTATACGACTTCAACACCCCCACTACACTGGAAATTCGCTCTTTGAATGCGAGCTCCCGGTATTTCTCGCAGCGCTCGATCATTACCGGATCCAGGATCGAAACGAATGCTGTGCCTTCCCGATAGATGCGTTCAGTTGTTTCCTTATTCATGTTAGCGCCTGTCATTGCGTATCTTGCAACGACACTGACCAATATCTCCCAGCAGAGACGCTCCTTAATCCAGGGCTTGTACACCGTGTCCTTAGCGATACTCTACGTGCGTCTTGTCTTCCCGGGGTCTCCAACCCCGTCTTCGTTCGATTCTTCCGCACTCTCTGCCAACCAGCGTCTCTTGAGCATGGGGCTCGACCTCTTGTCCTGGATATCGCTGGTGTCTTGAATGGCTGCAAAGAGCTCATGAACAACTGCGATCCGTTCGTCTTTGGTGTTTGGTAGGGTGTCATCTTCACGAGGTGGCCAGTCCAGCCCCCGAGCTCCTTGGCGGGCTTCTGTAACTTCCGTGAAGTACAGGCCAAATGAGTTTACCGGCGGTGCTTGTTGATTGTCGTTCTTCCCCTTTGCGCTCATCTTCATCTTCGTCTTGTGAACCGAAGCACGTCGCGTAGCTCGACCACTGCAGCGGGGAGTTCGTCCTGCTCTTCAATTTCCAATGTTTTACTGTCATTCTTCGTCTTTCTCTTTTCGGACAGTACGGGACTGTGCACCACAGGCGCCTCTTCGGGCTTTCCACTCTCCCCATTTCGTGGGATATACTCTTTCCAACGGCGCCTGTCTTTATCGCGGTGACTAGCGGGGATTTTGTCTTCGAGCCGCGGGTGAAAGGCTTGTGGGAGCCCTGCAAGAGGAGCAACACCATGTGGAAGATGTAAACCAGGCATATGGCCGTTATTGTTGTAGAGCCAAGACGCGTCTTCCCAACGAGAGGGGTATGGTTGCGAGACAAAGGGTCCGTGCGTTGCGGCGACAGTCTCATTCTGACCAAGCCACACTGGATCGGGACTGGCAATATGTGCTTCTGGGCCTGGAAAGTACTGAGGCCTTTGGTTTCCACGACTGCTGGTGAGCTGCGGATGTTCCCGTTCATGAACAAACCGATCTCGAAACAGCGTCCTCGCATCGCCTTGGTCAAGGCCCAACACAGCCCGTTCTACTGGCCCTTCGTAGGGCGCATGTCTGTTGATGTATCTTGTTCCTCTCTGATCATCGGGTACAGTGCGTTGAGGCTGGCCTTGGTCGTGGAGATCGTGCGTACTGGCAAATCGGCCCAAAGAGTCCA